>Ga0181583_10002269_pt1 | contig 14305 bp, 12 predicted proteins | sample 071ome_31_FD_132461 | JGI IMG/M metagenome (GOLD analysis project Ga0181583, IMG submission 132461) | Coastal salt marsh microbial communities from the Groves Creek Marsh, Skidaway Island, Georgia - 071405CT metaG (megahit assembly) | ecosystem: Environmental > Aquatic > Marine > Intertidal... | reverse complement strand
TAGCAGAAAATAATCGCGGTTATAATGAGCAATCAAAGTCACAACGTAAAATTGCGCAAAGATTGTATAGCATTCATGAAACAATTGAACATTTGAATGGTAACGGCAAAGATGATTTAGTTTCCTTATTGGAAGCAGCATTTAATGATTTAAAAGGTCAACTGTTACCTGAAAATCAAAAGTTGCTTGACTCATGGTCTGAGGAAGTAGAAAAATATAAAAAGCCCGAATATAACTTTAAAGTACGTGATAAGGAAATCAAGATAAAAACGCATACCGAGAGTTTAAGTCATACTCAAATTCCTAAAGTCTCTAGCCCTCGTTTTGAAGCATGGGGCGATGTGTTACATTGGCGGTTACAAGAGAATTTCCCGGGGCAATTCCCATACACTGCTGGTATTTATCCATTCAAACGTGAAGGCGAAGATCCGACGAGAATGTTTGCCGGAGAAGGAAGTCCAGAAAGAACTAATAGAAGATTTCATTATGTAAGTAAGGGGATGCCAGCTAAACGATTGAGTACGGCATTCGACTCAGTTACACTTTACGGACGTAATCCAGATTTAAGACCAGATATTTATGGTAAAATTGGGAATTCGGGAGTTAGTATTTGTTGTTTAGACGATGCCAAAAAGCTATACAGCGGTTTCAATTTAGCGGATCCTATGACATCAGTTTCTATGACTATAAATGGTCCTGCTCCTATGCTATTAGGATTTTTTATGAATGCCGCTATTGATCAACAATGTGAATTGTACATTCGGAAAAACGGTTTAGAGGAAGAGGTAAATAAAAAAATAGATGTACTGTACAAAGATAAAGGTATTTCAAGGCCTGTATATCATGGAGATTTGCCAGATGGCAATGACGGGTTAGGTTTATTATTACTAGGGGTTACTGGAGATCAAGTTCTTCCTGCAGAAGTATACCAAGAAATAAGGATCTGGACGTTAAATCAAGTAAGAGGAACGGTACAAGCGGATATATTGAAGGAAGATCAAGCTCAAAATACTTGTATATTCAGTACTGAGTTTGCTCTTCGCCTAATGGGTGATGTACAAGAATATTTCATTAATGAAAAAGTACGGAATTTTTATTCTGTTAGTATAAGCGGTTATCACATTGCAGAAGCTGGTGCAAACCCTATTTCGCAGTTAGCATTTACACTGGCGAATGGATTTACTTATGTTGAATATTACTTAAGTAGAGGGATGAAAATTGATGATTTTGCTCCCAATCTTAGTTTCTTCTTTTCTAATGGTGTGGACCCAGAATATTCGGTAATAGGAAGAGTTGCACGCAGAATTTGGGCAAAAGCAATGAAGTTGAAATATGGCGGTAATGCGAGATCTCAGATGTTGAAGTACCATATTCAAACTAGCGGTAGAAGTTTACATGCTCAAGAAATTGATTTTAATGATATCCGAACAACTTTACAAGCGTTGTATGCAATTTATGATAACTGTAATTCTCTTCATACCAATGCCTATGATGAGGCAATTACTACTCCAACCGAAGAGAGTGTAAGAAGAGCAATGGCTATTCAGTTAATCATTAATAAAGAATTAGGATTAGCTAAAAATGAAAACCCTTTACAAGGTTCATATATTATTGAGGAGTTAACTGATTTGGTAGAAGAAGCGGTATTGGTTGAATTTGATAGGATTACGGAAAGAGGCGGAGTTTTAGGGGCGATGGAAACCATGTATCAGCGTGGAAAAATTCAAGAAGAGAGTCTTTATTATGAAACCCTCAAACATACTGGTGAATTTCCTATCATTGGAGTTAATACATTTCTGAGTAGCAAGGGATCACCAACAAATATTCCAGGTGAGGTTATTCGGAGTACGATAGATGAAAAACAACAACAAATTGATACCGTTAGTTTAGTTCATAATTGGAGTAATGGTAAATCAGATAAACTACTAGAGGAACTTCGAAATGCGGCGATTAATAATGAAAATATGTTTGCTAAATTAATGGAGGTTTCTAAGTATTGTACTATTGGTCAAATAACTGAAAGTTTATTTGAAGTGGGTGGTCAATACAGAAGGAATATGTAATAGTGGAAAATTTCATTATCAAATAAAAAGGGGAGCAATTGCTCCCCTTTTTATTTGATTTAAAGATCAATTAATTGCAAGGCGCATTTTGCCATGGCCCGGCATTTTCAACGTTTCTAAAACCATTGGATTTTAACAGTTCAGTTGCTCTGCCTGCACGGCCACCACTGCGGCATACAAATACAACTTTGTCGTATTCACGCAACGTTTCCATTTTGCTTTCTAATTCATTCAAAGGTATTAGAATGCTGCAATCTTTATGCCCGTCATTGTCCCATTCCCCTTGGGTTCTTACGTCTACTACGATCATATTCTCATTTTTAGGATCAGGATTTTGAGTTTCATCAGCAACTTCTGTTTTATCGGTTGCCGTTTTTGCTCCCGAACACGCAAATACTGATGTCGTCGTTATTCCTAATAAAGCTATCCAAAACCAATTTTTAAGTAGGTTGTAATTTCTCATAATTACGAAGTTCATAAATATTCTGATAATTCAAAGTGATACTTGTCACTTTACAAGTTTAAATTTCAGAAGATTTAATTTGTTTGACTTTTCATGTAAATTCTAAAAGGCTGCTCTCCACGAGAATGATTAAATTTGCAGTGTATGATAAATTCAGATGTCAAACAAAAACGGATAATTCATGCGCCAAAGGGTACAGAATTAAATTGTAAAGGATGGGTTCAAGAAGCTGCCTATCGCATGCTTCATAATAATCTAGATCCAGATGTCGCAGAGCGCCCCGAAGATTTAATTGTATATGGAGGTTTAGGAAAGGCTGCTAGAAATTGGGAGGCATTTGATAATATCTGCAAAGCCTTAAAAGATTTAAATGAAGATGAAACTTTGATGGTTCAAAGTGGAAAGCCAGTTGCTATATTACCTACCCATAAAGATGCTCCTCGGGTCTTAATTTCAAATAGCCAGTTGGTACCTAATTGGGCAAATTGGGATCATTTTAGAGAGCTTGAAGAGAAAGGTTTAATGATGTATGGACAAATGACTGCTGGTAGCTGGATTTATATTGGATCACAGGGTATTGTCCAGGGTACTTATGAAACCTATGCAGAATGTGCTCGTCAGCATTTTGGCGGGAGCTTAAAGCATACTTTAAATGTTACTGCAGGACTAGGTGGAATGGGTGGAGCACAGCCATTGGCCATTACAATGAATGAAGGAGTTGCCCTTGTTGCGGAGGTGGAAGAATGGCGAATTGATAAGCGACTCGAGACTAGATACCTAGATGAAAAGTTTACAGATATTGATGCATCAATTGATCGTGCTTTAAAAGCCAAAGAAAATGGAGAAGCAATTAGTATTGGCGTCTTATGCAATGCTGTTGACTTGTTACAAAGATTAATCGATCGAAATATAACAGTTGATACGTTAACGGATCAAACAAGTGCACATGATCCATTGGTAGGTTATTTCCCTGAAGGAATGTCAGTTGAACAAGCTAATGCATTGAGAGATAGTAATCCAACAGAATACGTTGATAAGAGTTATGAAACTATGGCGCACCATGTGCGTTTAATGCTTGAACTTCAAAAGAAAGGAGCAATTACCTTTGATTATGGTAATAACCTAAGAGGAAGAGCTTTGGAAAGAGGTGTGAATAACGCTTTTGATTTCCCAGGATTTGTACCTGCTTATATTCGTCCATTGTTTTGTCAAGGTAAAGGTCCATTTCGTTGGGTTGCTTTAAGCGGAGATCCAGAAGATATTTATGCAACCGATAGAAAAATTCTTGAATTATTTCCTGAAGATGAGGGATTAAAGCGTTGGATTACAATGGCCCAAGATAAAATTGCATTTCAAGGTTTACCTGCTAGAATTTGCTGGATAGGCCAAGGAGCTAGGCAAAAAGCAGCTCTTGCGTTCAATGAAATGGTAAGGAATGGTGAACTAAAAGCTCCTGTTGTTATCGGTAGAGATCATTTGGATACAGGTTCTGTAGCTTCGCCAAATAGAGAAACAGAAGCGATGAAGGATGGATCGGATGCTGTAGCAGATTGGCCAATTCTTAATGCATTTGTGAATACCGCAGGTGGTGCTAGTTGGGTTAGTTTACATCATGGTGGTGGTGTTGGAATGGGGTATAGTATTCACTCAGGAATGGTAATTGTTGCTGATGGAACAGATGATGCAGAGCGTCGTTTAGCAAGAGTATTGCATAACGATCCAGGGATGGGGGTTGTTCGACATGCAGATGCAGGTTATGAAATTGCAAAAGAAACTGCTAAACAACATGGTTTAGATATACTCGAAAGACTCAAATCAAAGTAATCATTAATTACGAATCATAAAAAAAGGGCTCAGTTAACTGAGCCCTTTTTTTATGAATGATAAATTCTTTAAGGTTTTGGATTTGTAGTTTTAGGTAACTCCTCTACGTCTTCAACATTTGTATTTTGTGTAGGTGAAGCACTACCAATGGATGATGTGGATTGATAAGAAGCTGCAATCAATGAGATTACTACAATGACGATTGCTCCTATCCAAGTTATTTTCTCTACTACATCAGTAGTTTTCTCAACCCCAAAAAGTTGATTACCTTGTGAGAAGTTGGAAGCTAATCCTCCACCTTTTGGGTTTTGTACCAATATGATTAACATCAATAATATGGCAACAATAATGGCTAATATTAATATCCAAGTCATGATTTTTCTATCTCGATTTTAATGTTTTTTATAAGGTCTGCAAAGTAACTGCTTTTTTCGGGAAATTTCAACTGTAACTGTTGGTAAACTGAAATAGCTTTTTCGAGGTTGCCTTGCTTGTAATATATTTTGGCTAAAGTCTCTGTGGCTAGGCCTCCGCCTAATATTTCACTTTTCTTCATAGCCTTCTCCGGGCTAAAGAATTCTTGCTTAGGTCGGTTTATTGATGGTTTAGTTTTGAGGAATTTTTCAATTAAATCTTCTTTTCTCTCAAGTGTTCGGTTGTATATTTTATCGTCAGAGTTTAACCAGTCATAAAAGCCTTTACTCGCTATATTTACCGAGCTTTCCGTTTGATTGTCACTGCCTGATTTTTTACCTTCTTGGGTGTCATTGTAAAAATCTTCAATATTGTAAGCTGCGGATTTTGATTTTATCTGCCTCGTTTGTTGTTCTTCTATTACCGGCGTGAAAAAAGTATGATTCGTTTCTACTGGTTTATCCGATTCATTAGTGATTGGAATATTTTTTGATTTTTCCTTAGGGTCTTCTTTGGGGGTTTTTGAAGTAAACTCTTGTTTGTTTTTTATTGAGTTATTTTGTGTCTTAGTAAGACCAGAATCAATATGTTTGGTGTTTGCTTTTGTATTTTCAGCCTTGTTAGTTGATGATTTTTTCTTCTTGGATTCTCTGATTTTTGAGTCTTTAATTTCCACTTTTTCAGTGGAATTTGAGGATTTAATATTTCTTTCTTTACTCGATAGATCACTAACGTATATTGAAAGCCATTCTCGATTATGAACCCTGAGTGCCGCTTGATGGAGGGTGTTTTCTGCCCTAAAATCGTCGTTAATATTATGGTGCCTTGATAAAATTGCATAAGGCCATGAAAAAAATGGAAATTCTTTGGTAATTTCCTGCATTTCAATTGCCATCCCAGAGTCCATATCCAAGGCTTGTTTTGCGATATTTGAAAAATCTTTTTGGTTCACCAGTCTAAAGCTATTGCTGCAAAAATTTGTTGTACTATAATATCTGTAAGTTCAGCGCTTAATTGAGATTCGACAGAACTGAATTCCAATTGCGAATCAAAAGTTTGTGAAGATGTAAAGTCCTTTGAGAAATCTTTCTCTGAATATTTAGGACAAGTAAAATCAACATGCACGGTTATTGTGAATTGCGTTTGAGTAGCACCTGTAGCAGAGCTGAGGGCTGCTGGTTGTATTCGGTAAGATTTAATAAATCCTGCAACTTGATAGTCTCCCTCTTGATTTTTTAAGCTTAATTAAGTTTCAGTTTGAAATTTTGTTTTCAGTTTTTCAGTAAAATCAATACTAAGGCTTGGGTTCACAAGTTCGGCTTCATTTTCAAAATATGAAATTGAAAATGATTCTATATCTGCTGGAATATTTGATCCACGAAAATCATAGATTCCACAGGAACTAATAGTAAATGCGCAAACAATAAAACTGTATTTTACTTGTTTAATCCAATTCATATTGTTTGATTTTTCTATAAAGAGTTCTTTCAGATATTCCTAAATCTTGGGCGGCCTTTTTTCGCTTTCCATTATTTCTGCTGAGTGCTAACCTGATTAGTTCAATTTCTTTGGCTTCCAAACTTAATTCATTACCCTGGTCTTCATGTGAGTAGGCTTCAGCTTCAATGAAATCATCATCCTCTATTGACTCACGTTGGTTCGAATGCGTATCTCCTGGAGCTGTATTTAACATTCTTGAAGAATCATTGTAATTAAAATGTTGAACATCAGTAGCAGAATAGGAATTATTTCCTCCATCATTTGCTTCTAACAATCCAAATACAACTTTTTTTAGGTCGTTTACATCTTTTCGAAGATCTACCAGGACTTTATAAAAAATATCCCGCTCACTCATTCCCTCATACTGCTTAGAATCATTGTTGCTACCAAGTAGAATAGGTAGTTGTGTATCTACTTTGGGCAGGTATTTTATCAGATTATCTTCATCGAGTAAATCGTTATTTTCTAGGACACAAATTTGCTCTGTAATATTTTTTAATTGACGAATATTTCCTGGCCAAGGATACTGCATAAGTACCTGTTGGGCTTCTGTAGTTAACTCCAGTAAGCTTCGATGATGGGTTTCACTAAAGTCTGAACTAAACTTGCGAAAAAGTAGGTAAATATCTTCCTTACGTTCACTCAACTTTGGCACTCTTATAGGCACGGTTGCTAATCGATAATATAAGTCTTCTCTAAATTTGCCCATTTGTGCAAGTTGGAGTAAGTCCTTATTGGTTGCAGCAACAATTCTAACATCTGTTTTCTGTACTTGGCTACTACCTACTTTAATAAATTCACCATTTTCTAAAACACGCAGTAATCGAGCTTGAGTTCCGAGCGGTAATTCCCCAACTTCATCTAAGAATAAAGTTCCACCATTCACACTCTCAAAATAACCTTTTCTTTTATCTGAGGCACCCGTAAATGCTCCTTTCTCATGTCCGAATAGTTCACTATCAATGGTGCCTTCCGGAATTGCACCACAGTTAACTGCTATAAATGATTGGTGTTTTCTGGAGCTTAACTGATGTATTATCTTACTGAAACTTTCTTTACCTGCACCACTTTCACCTTGAATGAGTACATTCATATCGGTAGGGGCTACCTTTACCGCAGTTTGCAGCGCAGTATTTAGCATTCCTGAATTGCCAATTATCCCAAAGCGTAACTTGACCGATTGTAAATCCATTTTATTTCAATATACAAAGATAATGTCCTTGCTGACAAAATGTCACTCATTTTGTCAATTAATTCTATTTGTTTGTGTATAAACTGTGTGTTAAAGAAGGTGTAAATCGGTTAGATTTGAACTTTCTGAAGATATGGAAGACAACCCAGAATTGAATGAACCATTGAACGAAGATTCTTCTGAACAGGAAAATAACTTAAATACTAGTTCTTCTGAAACGGTAAAGCCGGTTTCGGGCCTTTACAAAGATTGGTTTGTAGAGTATGCGAGTTATGTAATTTTAGAACGAGCAATTCCTGCAATTGAGGATGGATTAAAACCCGTTCAGAGAAGAATTCTTCACGCTATGAATGAGATGGACGATGGTCGTTTCAATAAGGTTGCTAATATTATTGGAGCAACCATGGCCTATCACCCTCATGGTGATGCGGCAATTGGGGACGCTCTTGTAAATTTAGGTCAAAAGGATTTATTGATTGACACACAAGGGAACTGGGGGGATGTTAGAACTGGTGATTCAGCAGCGGCTCCGCGTTATATCGAGGCGAGACTTTCAAAATTTGCACAGGAAGTAGCTTTCAACAATAAAACCACCCATTGGCAAAAAAGTTATGATGGCCGAAAAAACGAGCCTATCAAGCTTCCAATGAAATTTCCACTACTCCTTGCTCAAGGAGTCGAAGGTATTGCTGTTGGTTTAAGTACCAAAATAATGCCTCATAATTTTATTGAGCTTTGTGAAGGAAGTATAAATGTTTTAAAAGGTAAGAAGGTCAGATTATTTCCTGATTTCCCAACCGGAGGTTTTGCAGACTTTAGTCAATATAACGACGGTATGAAGGGTTCGAGGATTAGAGTTAGAGCGAAAATTGAAGAAAGAGATAAGTCTACTTTATTGATTAAAGAAATTCCATTTGGAACTACAACTGGAAGTTTAATAGATAGTATTCTAAAGGCTTCAGATAACGGGAAATTTAAAGTTAAAAAGGTTATTGATAACACCGCCCGAGATGTTGAAATAGAGGTGCAATTGACTGCGGGTATGAATCCAGACCTAGCCATAAATGCTCTGTATGCTTTCACAGATTGTGAGGTTTCTATATCTCCACTGTCCTGTGTGATAATTGATGACAAACCTCATTTTATTGGTGTAAGTGAGATTTTACAGATTTGTTCGGAAAATACTAAGAATTTATTACGTCAGGAACTAGAAATTCAATTAAATGAATTAGAAACTAAATGGCATTTCTCCTCTTTAGAAAAGATTTTTATCGAAAATAGAATTTACAGAGATATCGAAGAGTGTGAAACCTGGGAAGCTGTTTTACAGGCAATCGATAAAGGCCTTGATCCATTTAAGAAATTATTGAGAAGGGAAGTTACTGAGGAGGATATTATTAAACTTACAGAAATTAAAATTAAGCGTATTTCTAAATACGATTCATTTAAGGCAGATGAAATAATAAAATCGATTGAATTTGAAATTGATGAAGTAAATCATCATCTAGAACATCTCACTGAATATGCAATTGAATACTATCGTCAATTAATAAAAAAATACGGAAAGGAAAAAGAGAGAAAAACCGAAAATCGCGTATTCGACAATATTGAGGCCAATATTGTTGCTGTAGCAAACACAAAATTATATGCGAACTACAAAGAAGGATTTGTGGGAACTAGTTTGAAAAAAGATGAGTATGTTCTTGATTGTAGTGATTTAGATGATATAATTGCCTTCCGAAAAGATGGTAGCTATTCAATTTCCAAGGTAAGTGATAAAACATATTATGGTAAAGACATAATCTACGTTGGAATTTGGCGAAAAGGTGATGAAAGAACCACTTACAACTTAGTTTACTGGGATGGATCAGGGAAAAAGGCAATGGCAAAAAGGTTTAACGCCACGGGACTAATCAGGGAAAAGGTTTATAACATGGCGAATGACCATGCTAAATCTTCAGTGCTGTATTTCTCCGCAAACCCCAATGGTGAAGCTGAAAAAGTTAGTGTTCATTTAAGCGCTACGGCTAATGCTCGAATAAAAAGTTTTGAATACGATTTTAGCAAGTTGGCTATCAAAGGAAAGACGGCCAATGGAAATCAAATCACAAAATATCCGGTTAAGCGTGTGGACCTTAAAGAGAAAGGCGGATCTACATTAGGTGGTGTAAATATTTGGTGGGATGATATGACGGGTAGGTTAAATGGAGATGAAAAAGGTAATTTTCTTGGAGAATTTCAGGAGGATGACAAAATTGTAATTATTTATAAAGATGGATCCTATGAAATAAATAATTACGAATTGATTAACCGGTTTGAGCCTTCTGAGGTTTATCATATCCAAAAATTTTATCCAGACATTCCAATTCAAGTAATTTATCTTGATGGGAAGTCTAAAAACTATATGGTTAAAAGGTTCTTAATTGAAACAAGTACTATTGGAAAGAAATTTATTTTTATTTCAGAAGAAAAAGGTTCTAAACTTGAGGTTTGTACCCTCGCAATATCTGCAGAAGTAGAGTTAACCACGGCAAATAAAAGGAATGAAAAAACAGTGGATACTGTTGAATTAGATTCATTTATTGATATTAAAGGTTGGCGCGCTCTTGGAAATAGACTACATTCTGATTCTGTTAAGAAAATTTTATTGAAGAGTAACAAAGAAGGATCGCCAATAGTCGAGGCTGTTACAGAAGCTCCTAAAAATCAAAATAAGGATTCTGAAAAATCATCAAATTCCTCTGCTAATAATACAGATGAAAAACCACCGGTTAATCCTGAGTCAGAAATTAAGCGTCGCGGAGATTCTCCACAACTAGATTTATTGTAACAAGTTAGGATTGACGAATCCAACGAAGAAAATCTTTCCAACTAGGCTTTTTCCCGTACATCAGTATTCCTATTCGATATATCCTTGCGGTAAGCCAAACCATTATTAAGAATGAGATGAGCAGTATTACAAAACTACTTATGATTTCCATTATTGGAACCCCGAATGGAGCACGAACAGACATCACTACTGGACTCGATAGTGGAATCATGGAAAAAATTTGGGCAAGTTTACCATTAGGTGCTTGGAATACAACACTTTGAGCAATTACCAATGAAAAAACAAGAGGTAAACTTACCGGTAACATGAATTGTTGGACATCCGTTTCTTGATTCACAGAAGCGCCTATGGCTGCAAAAATGCTACTATAAAGCAGATAACCGCCGAGAAAGAATAAAACAAAAACTGTAATAACTTCTCCAAATGGAATATTATCAAGTCCCGCTAACAGTTCCATGCCTTTAATTTCACTTGCTGATAGGCTACTCATTTCTGCTGTTTCAATTGATTTACCTCCGGTAATATATTGGCTAAGGGCGGTTACAAAAGCTACGGATAATGTAATCCAAGCGATAAACTGTGTAAGTCCTACAAATGCAACACCAATAATTTTACCCATCATTAGCTCAAAAGGCTTCACCGAACTCACTATAACTTCCACAATTCGATTAGTTTTTTCTTCCATAGCCGAACGCATTACCATTGACCCATAGATGAAAATAAACATGTAAATTACAAAGGCGAGAGCGAAACCAATACCGCTTTTTAAGGCTGATGATGTTTTTTCTATATCTCCATCATCATTCAATTCTAACATCTCGATATTACCATTTACCTGAGTATTTTCAAGAGTTTCACGGTCAATACCAGCTGCTTTCAACAGATGCACATGAATATGATTTTTAAAAAATTGAGTAAAACGTGAAATTTGAACAACAGACAAAGCTTCATTTACTAACAATTCAGAACTATCTAAAGTCCTTACATCTTTATCTTGAAAGTTTACCCATCCTTGAACAATCCCATTATCAATATGAGATTTTATCGTATCTATATTATTCGGTGCTTTGAGGATTACGAAGTTATCAAAAGTGGCTTCATCTGGCTCAACCATTGGGTTCTCAGAAGAGAAATATATAGTCTTGATTGAGCTATCTTCTGCACCTTTTGTTGCAAAATATATTGTTCCTCCATAAAACCCTGCAATTAAAATTGGAGCAAGAAAAGTCATCACAATGAAGGTCTTATTCTTCACTCTAGTGATATATTCTTTCTTTAAAATTACCCAAATGTTCCTCATGATACCTGATTAACAAAAATTTGGTGAATACTTGGTATATGTTCCTTAAAAGCTATTAATTTACCTGTGTTGAATGCCCATTGAAGTAATTCTGTGGATTTCTGATTTTCTGAAAGCTTAACTCTGTGAGTTTTACCACCAAGCCCCATTTTAGTTAATTGAATATTATATGTTTCTGGGATTGCGATATCTTCATTAAAAGTGATATCGAATTCATTTTGCCGGAAGGATCGTCTTACCTCAGAGATTTCTCCATCCAACTTCTTTTTTCCTTGGTGAATTATGGCTATTTGGTCACAAAGTTCTTCCACATTATCCATCCTATGGGTCGAAAAGATAATTGTTGCTCCCTCGGTTTTTAATTCTATTATTAAATCCTTAACTAAATCCGCATTAACAGGGTCAAAACCACTAAACGGTTCATCTAAAATTAAAAATTTCGGTTTGTGTAAAATGGTGGATATAAACTGTACCTTTTGAGCCATTCCTTTGGATAATTCTTCCATTTTTTTATCGGCCCAACTTACAATGTCTAATTTGTTCATCCAGTATTTCACATTTTCTTTTGCCGAAGTTCTTGACATACCTTTTAATTCTGCAAAATATAGTAATTGATCCACTACGGTCATTTTTCGATACAAACCTCTTTCCTCAGGCATGTATCCAATTTGAGAAACTATTTTTTGATTTACAGGAGAATCATTAAAGAAAATTTCCCCTCTATCTGGAGTTGTCACAGTTGATAGCATTCTCATTAATGTTGTTTTACCGGCACCATTTGGCCCGAGCAAACCGATGATACTGCCAGATTTTACTTCTAGCGAAATGTCGTCGTTAACACAAACATCTCCAAAGTATTTGTAAACATGAGAAACGCGTAACATAAATAAACTACTAAAGTATATAATGCCGCGAAATGGATAGTTTTTTTATCGACAAGCGTTAACTATATCTGCCTAACAAACTTTGTCAGCAGCATACGAAGCACATAAACTAAAAGGTTTAGTGCGTGCATTATAACCCATACTCTCAACCAGCCCGACAGCTGCCCTCACAACATCGTTGGATTTGTATTTTGGATCAGGGTTAAGGTCCAAATCAATGAAGGCTGGTTTAGGGAATCCTGATTGAACCAATTCTTCCGCCAATGCTACAGAATATTCTACTTCTTTCCAAAGGCGAGACCATCTGTCAGTTACTCTTTTTAACTTTATTTTATCATAAAGGACATGGCCGCCTCGTTTTTCTTTGTAGAGAACTACAACCATTCCATAAATAGTTAAATCATCTCTATTTTTTGAATCACACCCAATTATAACTTGTGTTTCGGGATGTGCATCGAGATAATCGCGGAGGTAAGAATGTAAGTCTACCTTTTCCTCGGTTGATAAAATACGATACGACATGTCACTAAAGTATGAGTTAATCGTATGAATTTCAAAGGATGTGGATTTCTTAATGAGAAATTAACAGTATCCACAAATTTTGAAATAAGAGTATTTTAAAATTTTAAGTGTCTAATTGTTTCTGAATTGCCGATAAGTTGTTGTAAGGAATCAATGCCAATTTGAACATGTTTCTTGTCAAAAAGGTTTGAATTTAATTTATCTTTTTCTAAGGTTTTTACTCCCTCTGGAACCATTGGTGAGTCACTCACTAATAATAATGCACCTATTGGAATTTTGTTGTGAAATCCAACGGTAAATAAAGTTGCAGTCTCCATATCTATTGCATACGCCCGTATGTCTTGTAGATAGTCTTTGAATTTTGTATCATATTCCCAAACTCGGCGGTTGGTGGTATATACAGTTCCAGTCCAATAATCTATTTTATGTTCTCGAATAGTTGTTGAAATTGCCTTTTGAAGTGAAAAAGAAGGCATTGCTGGTACTTCGGGTGGAAAGTAATCATTTGAGGTACCATCTCCTCTAATTGCACCAATTGGTAAAACAAAATCACCAATCTCAATTCGCTTTTTTAATCCCCCACATTTACCTAGAAATAAAACGGCTTCCGGGTTGATAGCAGACAGTAAGTCCATGATTGTTGCAGCATTTGGACTTCCCATACCGAAGTTGATGATGGTTATATTCTGTGCTGTAGCCGAACGCATATTTTTATCCAAGCCTTGAATTTCAGCACCAGTTAATTCTGAAAAATAGGTTATATATTTATCGAAATTTGTAAGCAGAATATATTGTCCGAAGTCTTCAAGTTCAACTCCAGTATATCGAACTAGCCAGTTATCTACAATGTCTTTTTTGGTTTTCATAGTGGTTATAAATTACAAATAAATAAACTATTAATTAATTTTAGCTTGTTGATATTCAAATGTTTGGCGATCCCAATATCCACGCTGATAAGTGATTTTATCATCTTCAAACCAGAAAAATCCGCATCCTCTTAATCCTTTTGGGTCTTTCCATTCTAAAATGCCAACATTGCCATCTTCAAAAATATTTTCTGAGATACAGACCATCTCGTAATTGCTAAATTCCCATTCAAAAAATTCTTTAATTGCTATTTTTCCTTTTATAGATTTCTCCAGTGCAACTTGATAATTTACAGCATCATGGGAATAAAAATTTGAGATTTTTTCTGCATCTCCTTCGTTGAATGCCTTTACCCAGTTTTTTAGGATTTCTTTTGGACTCATATTTATTATTCGTTAGGACCTTTCCCAGATTTTATTTTTGGAATAAGTTTAATGATTCTATTG
>Ga0181583_10002261_pt1 | contig 14327 bp, 9 predicted proteins | sample 071ome_31_FD_132461 | JGI IMG/M metagenome (GOLD analysis project Ga0181583, IMG submission 132461) | Coastal salt marsh microbial communities from the Groves Creek Marsh, Skidaway Island, Georgia - 071405CT metaG (megahit assembly) | ecosystem: Environmental > Aquatic > Marine > Intertidal zone... | reverse complement strand
CCTGGGTTAGGGTAGGGTTAGGGCGCGGGGAAGGGACGTGGGGAATCGAGGCCCGCGAACGAGGTGCCGGGGGTGCAGCACCGCGACGCCGCCAGGGCCCGCCAGCGTGCCGGCTCCACGTCGTGGCCGCCTTGGCCCGTCGTGCCGGGGGAAGACAGTGCGCAGGGACCGAGGCGCGCGCGCCCGGGCGCCCGGCAGGGCGGCGCCCGGCAGGGCGACGTCCGCAGTCAGCAGCGACCCACGCACCGCGCCGGCCAAGACCTGCCCCGCAGCGGCCCGCTCCCCTGCAGGGCGGGCGCGGCGGGGCGTGCGGCGGCGACAGCGGCGGCGACAGCGGGGCTCCAGACGAAGCGGCGGCGGCTACTCGCACTCCACACAGCGCTTCAAACACACGCGACCCCCAGGCATGGCCCCGGGAGGTTTGGACAGGTCACGTGCGCATCCGCGCCGCGCTCGATCTGACAGCGCCGCCCCCGCGGCCCGGGTGGGCCGCTCGGACAGAGCGCAGCATCTCTTAGCCGAAGAGGTCGAGGCCCATCTCCTCCTCCTCGGACTCGGGCTCGGGGGCAGCGGCGGCCGCGGGGGCGGCGGCACCACCAGCGGCGGCACCACCGGCAGCGGGGGCGGCGGCGACGGCGGCGACAGACTGGAGCTTGTCCCGGCCCTCGGCGATCACGTCGGCGACGTCCTTGCCCTCGAGCTCGCCGAGGAGCTTGGCGATGGCAGCGGAGTCGGCCTCGATGCCCACTGCAGGAGGCAGAAGTGGGGTGGGGTTCAGCTCGCGCACCAAGGCAGACATTGGGGCTGGAACGCACCGAGCCTCTCGGCGGCGCTGTCTGCGGACTGCCAACAGCTCCGGGTTGTGCTGGTCCGTTTCCGGCCTGACACGGTCCCCCGGGGTTCAACGCCCCAGGCCCCCGGACCTCCGCCCGGGGGCACTGAGGCGACTGGAGGCTTCTGCCAGACGCCACGTCAAGCGAGGTGGTGCGGGGCCCCAGGGCCGGACCCAGACACGCTTCGCTCGCCCCCCCTCGGGTTACAGGAGGTCGGCAGGTCCTCCCGGCGAGCGGAGCGGTGGCCTGGTTCGGCAGAGGACTCGGGCGTCCCCGATGGGACCCCGCGCGTCGCGTACCGACGGTCACGGGGGTGTCGCGGGCGCCAAAAGACAAAAAAAGAGGCGCCAAGCGGGAGCGGAGACCGCCTTCCCCCAGCGTCGCGGAGAGAGGGGTCAGGAGGGGGGGAGGGGCGGCCACCGATCGCTTCAGCTTTCGATAGCACTCCGACGGCCCGTCCTCGAGCGGGACTCACCGGAGGAGCAGATAGAGGTGATGTCAGCGGCGGAAGGGCTGGCCTTGCCACCGAGGACGGCCTGCGGGAGGGCCGTAGAGGTGTGGGGTTCAGCCGAAGATGCGCGTCGCGCAGGGATGTGGCGCCTCGGGGGGGAGTATGCGGTGAAAATCCTACATTAAACGACGTCAGAGCGTTCGACGTCGCCGTGGAGGTCGGCGGTAGCGGCGGAACGCGCTGGAACAGGCCACTCGGAGGCCGGTGGCCAACAGAGCCCCCCCGCGACGCGCGTGGGGGTGCATGGAGAAAGGGAGTGATAGATACAGATGACTCGGACCCGTAAATCTCCGAAATCAACGGGGGATTCCCCCGGGGAGCCTCTGGGGAGGCGCCACGGGCGAAGGGGAGGGGGGGGGCGCCAAGGAGGCGTCCGCGCGCTATGGCGGCCCGGGTATCGCAGTGCGGCGCGAAATGCGCGGAGTTTCACATATCACTGGCCGAAATACGCACGGAGATGCAAACACGGGTGCCTGCCGCATCCCCGGGCAGCGGGCCGGGCCGGGCGGGGGAGGGGCAGGGGGGGACTCACGAGCAGGTACGCGGAGATCACCCTCATTGCTACCAATAGAGTGTCCTGGGAAGTCCCAATTAACCGCTGAGGCAGGAGACCGGACGACGCGGGACCTCTTATCCCGGCGGGGCGACCCGGCGTGAAATCCGCTCCGACCCCTGCAACGGGCCCTACTGGCACCCCGCTGACCCGGGGGGCCCCCCCCCCGATGTCGGGTCCTTTTCTAGGTGCTGGTCCCGCGGGTGCGTCTCCAGTATAAGAAGCGACCCGCGACGTGCGTCGTCCACTCGACCCGCTGGCGGTACCAGCGGCTTGGGGAACCCCAAGGTGCGGTACCGAACGGCTCCTTATTACGAGCTCCTGGGCGGTGCCCCCCCACTCGGGGCGATTCCGGTATAATATTTTCACTTTATTTCGGGATTTCCGACTCGCTTCTCCTCCAACATCGAGGGGCAGCTCTGCGTCCTCAAGGCCACGAGGTCACGAGTTGGGCCGCCCTCTCCGGTGACAGAAGGCCGACGGATCCAAGATGAGTCTCGCAACCGCGACGGTAAGCCATCGTCCCTGTAAACCACTGAACGGATACAGCATCGGTCGCCGGATACGCGAGGCGACCCACGGACATTGCCCAGCCAGGAGCCAGCGGGGGCATGGCCTCACTCTGCGTATCCTCCGCATCTAGCCCCTCTTTCGCCAAGTCGCCCCCCTCCCGCCCGCGGCGACCCGATGCGTACGTGTCCTGTGTGCCCGGTCGCCCCCTACCCCCCAGAGTGCGGCGGGAGCGGGGAGCGCCGGGCGGGACTCGGGCCCTCCCATCCCGAACTCGGCTCTCCGTTCCCAGGGGGCTCCACCGGGTGGTCTGGGCCCGTTCACCGTCGCTCTCGGGAGTGACGCAACGGAAATCCTCAGAATCTCCCCGTTCTATCACCGCCCCGCCCCTCGAACCCCCGCAGGAGCGCCCGAGTGTCCTGGACCAGGCGCCCCGGGACTCGACCCCGGAATCGCGCCCCGGGGTCAGCTTTCGGGGTGGGAGCAGGCGAGGGCTGGGACTGGAAGGGATGGACGCGCGGGCAGGGCAGCCCGACGTCCCGGACCATGGGCGCCCGGGCGAGTTCGGGGAGCCCGCAGGGTGAGTCCCTGCGCCCGCTTTCGCCGCCTCTTTCCTCCTGGGGGCGCGATTGGCGCTCGTTCCGCGGTTCTAACGCACATGTCTCGCACGGTGCCGGGGGCTGGGAGGAGCGATACGCCTGCCTCCCCCCGTTACCGCGCCTCTTGGGGATGGGGCGCCCCCGCCCCCACCGGCCCCCCCACCGAGTGACGCGTGGCCCCGCTCGCCGCTTCCACGCAGGGCCCCGAAGGCGACGCCGGGGCGCAGTAGGCGCTCGTCCGGCCACCCGGGGCAGGCCGGCCTCCCACGCGCCGTCTCCCAGGCGCGGGCGCAGGGGGGCTCCCTCGCCACGCAGCTCTCCGCCCTGGGCGGGGGCCTGGAGCGGGAGATGGAGGAGCTCTCGCGGCACGTCAAGGCCGAGGCCGCGCAGGGGCGGAGGGGGGGACTCGCCTCGTACGGCGCCCACCCGCGCCTCGGGCTGCGCGGTGCCGGGGCGGCCGGGGGCCCCGGGTCCCCGGCCCCCTCGGGCGGCCTCGGGGACCTCGACGCGACCCCCTTCTCGTCCGCCTTCGCCGGCTCCCCCTTCCGCCACCCGCCGGCAGGGTCCCCGAGCTCCTCGGGCGCCGGTGGCGGGCCCTCCCCAGCCCCCCGCCGGGCCGCCCGGCGGCGCGCCCTCCCGGGCGGCCCGCCGAACCTGGGCGGCTACGAGATGTCCCCGGGCGACCGGCCCCGGCGCTCTCTGGGCGCCCTGGCCGGCCCCGGGTTCCCCCGCGGGTCCCCCGGCGGGTCTCCGGGGCGCCCATGGAAAACCCGGGAGAAGCCCCCCGAGGACCTCGAGTTCGAGGTGACGGACGCCCGGCGCATCCTCCAGGCCCTGGCGCTGCACCCGCACGACGCCGCGCTGCTGGGGGAGTTCCGGGGATCGCTGAAGCGGATCCGGGCGGCTCGCAAGTTCTGGAGGCCGGCGCGGCAGCGGTCGTGGCGGGCGGAGGACCTGGACGCGGCGGCGGAGGTGGCCCCGCTGCCGATCGAGTGGGAGCGCCTGCTGTGGCGCGTGCACCACGGCCCCCGGCGGCTGGTCAAGGCCAAGGGCGCCCGGCTCGTCGAGTCCGTCCAGGACACCCGGCGCGCCCTCAAGCAGCACCTGGTGCTCCTCCAGAACACCTTCGACGCCTACCGGGACGCCGAATGGTTCGGCAAGGCCGCGCCCCTCCGCCCCGCGGTGGACGCGGCGCCCGCCCCCGCGGGGCGCGCGTCCCAGCGCAAGGGGTCGACGGCCGGGGGAACCGGGGCCGAGGACGACCAGGCGACCCAGGGCGACGCGGGTCAGAGCGCCGCGTCGGTCGCCAACGCCGGGGAGCGGCAGTTCGTCAAGGTCAAGTCGCACGAGCACCAGGGGGCGGTCCGGGAGGGGGAGCAGGCGTCGCAGTTCCGGTCGGCCGACGGGCTCGAGGCGCAGGGCGCGCGGGAGGGGGGCGGCGGGAGCGACTCGGAGGAGGACGGCCCGGCCTCCCCGCCCGTGGAGGGGTTCGCGCTCGGCGAGGCGGCGCTCAGCGCCGAGCGGGCCGTCTCGGGGGACACGCTCGGGCAGGGAGCGTTCGTCCGCCTCCTCCGGGAGATGGATGCCGTCATGTACCCCGTGTCCCTGGCCCAGCTGAGCCGCGCCGCCTTCACGACGCGCCTGCCCGAGCGCGACCCGTACCGCCCGGGCGCCGAGCCGCAGCTGGTCCGGGCGCTCTCGCGGATGTCGTCGGTGACGGGCACGCGGATGCGCCAGCTCTCGAAGCGCCTGTCCTCGCGCAACCTGCTGAGCGTCGCGGCGGCGGAAGACGAGGCCCCGGACGGGGGCCTGGAGCGCCGGAAGACGGAGGGCGGGGCGCTGGGCACCCGGCTCTCGGAGGACGGGGTGGGCCTCGCCGGCGTGGTCAGGGCCAAGCGCTTCGCCAAGCAGAAGTCTGTCCGGCCCGGGTGGAACCCCTCGAGCCGGGCCCCCGAGCGGAAGTTCGAGGGCGGGCTCGGGCCCAGCGGGGGGCACGCGCCGCTGCGGCGCCCGTCGCGGGCCGACGCGGTCTCGGCCAAGCGGCTGGCGCTCCCCTGCGAGATGGCCAACGGGCCCTTCGACCGGAGCCGGCAGATGGACGTCATCCACTTCGCCGAGGCCCTCCTGCGAGTCGCCGACGCCATATTCCGCTCGGAGGGCCGCGACGGGGGCCCGGGGCGCCGCGAGGGTGCCGACGAGCTCGCGCTGAGCGAGAAGCTCGACGCCCTGGCCCTGCGCCTGGAGGCGTCCCTGGTCGTGCTCGAGGCGCGCAAGCTTGAGAGGGGCCTCCGGGCGGAGGGCGAGGCGGCGCTGGCCCAGCTGTCGGCCCCTGGGGCCCCGGCGGCGCCGGCGCCGGCCCCGGCGGGCGCAGGGGCGGGGGAGGGGGACCTCGTGGCCCCGGCAGACGCGGCCGCCCACGCGGACCCCGCCCCCCCTGCCACGCCCCCGCGGGACGCGGCGCAGGCGAAGCGGGAGCTGGAGGAGCGGCTGGCGGCGCTGCGCGTGTGCGCGGCGACGCCGGGCTCGGAGACGGTCCGGAGTGAGGCGGGCGGGGAGGGCCCCTGCTGCGCCCGGTCCGACTCTGTGTTCCAGGCCTTCGTCTCGGATCCCGACGTGGCCGAGGTGCTCGAGACCGGGGAGCCCCTGCTCCGGTGGGTCTTCACCTTCATGGGGTGCCACAACCCCGTGGACCGGGAGGTCCCCGAGGGGGCCCCCGGGGTGCTCCCGGCCGAGGGGTGCACGGCGTCCTTCAACGACCTCCTCCACCACCTCCTGATCTGCGACATGGTGTCCAAGGAGGGCGGGGTCACCGCGGGCGTCGTGGCGCGGGCCTTCCAGGACGCCACAGGGCAGGAGGTCGCCGTGCCCAGAGTCCACCCGGCCAACCAGGGCCTCGAGATGACCCTGGACGAGTTCCTAGAGACCCTCCTCCGCGTCGCCGCCCGCGCCCGGCCCCTGGGCGACGACGCCGACCTCGCCCTCCAGCTCGACCACATCCTCAACAACGAGGCCGTGGGGCTGGTCCCGGCGAGCGAGCGCGTCATCGGCGCCTGGCAGGCCATGGAGCCGCTCCCCACATACGGCCTTTATGACTACTGACGCGGGCTCCCGGTGGGGGGGGGGGGGGGCGGTGGGGGGGGTTGTGGGCCTTCGCCCGGCCATCTCGGCGCTTTCAAATGACACTCACATCGGCGCGCGCCGCCCCGGTTACACCTTGGGCGGCCCCCCGGGCCCCTTCTCGAGGGGCGGCCGGTACTCGACCGGCGGGGGCCCCCCCTGGGGCGGGTACTGGGGGTACTGCGCCGGCGGGGGCATCTGGGGCGGGTACTGGGGGTACTGCGCCTGCTGCGGAGCGGCCGGGGTGTCGTAGCGGTAGGCCCCGCCCGGGCCCTGCTGCTGGATGGGCATGCCGTAGCTCACGTGGGCGCCGGGGGGCACAGCAGGGTAGCCGCCGGGGCGAGCCATGGCAGCGCCCGCGGCCGTGGGGGCGACGACGAAGATGCCGGGGTTGTTGGCGTAGATCTCGTGGACCTCGGCGTGGTGGCACTGGGAGGTGTCCTTGTCGATGGCGTAGCACAGGAAGACCGTGTCGGTGCAGGCGAGGAGCACGCCGCCCACTGCCGTGATGACGGTGAAGGTGAGGGCGAGGCAGACGACGAATATGCCAACGGTGACGCCGCTCGCGTCTGACTTGCCCGACCAGGCCGCCCACGCGATGGCGGCGCAGATCGAGGCCCACACCACCGAGATGACGAGCGCCATGCCGTTGACGACGAACTCGGGCAGCCACCAGTTGGTGTAGGCGTCCATGGCGTTGCGCTTGAGGAGGCCCATGCACGACTTGCCGGCGTCGAGGAACTTCTCGCCGGTGATGGAGGCCATGATGGTGGTCATCTTGGTGAGGTACTCGAGAAGCTCGGCCAGGCAGCTGAGCAGGCACGCTGCGATGCACCCGAGGAAGGAGCCCTGCTGCCGCTGGTTCCGGGCCAGGCGCCGGATCTCGTTCACAACCACCATGATCAGCCCGCCGAAGCAGATGGAGCCGAACTGGGGGCCCGCGGCGTGCTTGAGGGAGCGCATGAGATTGCCCGAGAAGTCGGTCTGGTTGGAGGGGGCGAAGTACCACTGCGGGGGACGGGGCGGGGCGGGGCGGGGCGGGTGGTCGGCTCGGGGTTGCGCGTGGGGGGGGGGCCGGCCCTGGGCGGAGGCCTCCCGGCGGCGCGGGGCTGCGTGCGGGCGCGCGTCCCACCTGGGCGATGGTGCCCCCGATGGTGAAGATACGGGCCTGGTTGAAGGTGAAGACGGTCCAGAGGACGGAGAGGGTCCAGAAGAAGGTGTAGGCGCCGGCGCCCCCGGACGACTCCCACGCGCACTGGCAGTCGGTCTGGGTCCGGCTGTCCCCCTCCCCGACGTAGCAGAGGCCGTCGGCGGCGCGCTCGAGGCCGTACGTGACGGAGCCGTTCTGGAAGGCGCCGTAGAGGACCCCGACGAAGGGGATGAGGGCGAGCACGAGCACGACGTTGAGGAGGACGACAAAGGGCATGATGGCGGCGTTGGCGCGGAGCCCCTTGCCCGAGACCTGGAGGAGCTGTCCGACGTACTCGATCCGCTCGCGGATGCACCACAAGATGGCGGCGAACACCACGCACAGGAGCAGCAGGACGACCCCGAGGCCCACAATGCCCGTGGCCAGGTAGACGATGGCCATGAGCAGGAGAACGCCGACCTGGACATAGGCGCCGACCCTGGCCATCTTGACGCCGTTGCGCGAGTACCCGACGACCATGAGCCACCCGGCGACGATGCCGACGACGGCGGAGGCGACGAGGAGGCCAGAGGCGAGGCTGAAGAAGGCCTTCGTGGAGGTGGACTCGGAGGCGGGGGCCGGGGTGCCCACGGGGGCCGTCGCGATCGCGCACGCGGCCGAGTCCTCCCACGAGCCGAACTCGGGGTTCCGGTTTGCCACCATGGCGAACCCCCAGATAAAGACGACCACGACGAGCAAGGCCCACCCGATGGTCCAGCCCTTGTCAACGCGCTCCTTGCGCTCCACCTTGTAGGGGCCTGCAGGGGGTGTCCCGGGCGGGGGGGCTCGCGTCACCAGGGGTCGTCCGCGGCTTCTCCCGCGGTCCTCCGAGAGATGGGCGGCGCGGCCGCGACGCTTCGGGTGGGCGTGATGGTTTCTTACCGATGGTGGCGGGCGCCTGGGCCCCAGGCATTCCCATGGCGTTCATTTGTCGCGGAGACGAGCGAGGTCGATGGCGCTCGAGGGCGAAGGACGTCCCGTTCCGCCGTCACCTGCGCACATCAGCGGGTACACGGGAGATATGAGCGACGGGAACACGAAAGTGACTCCTGGGGGGCGCGCGGATATCTCTGGGGCGCCCCCACGACGCCCGGGCGGCGAGGGGAGCTGAGGCCGCGGGGTTCGAAATCAGTCGACAGGCGAGCCTCTGAAACGGACGCGCGGGCTGTCGCGTCCCCCATTACCCGTCGCTATTGCCTACTATGGGGCGTACGCGAACGGGAGGCGGGAATGGGGCGCGATTACGCAGCTCCGGGGGCCGCGGCCGGACTCAACGTACGGGCGTGGCTTGCACGCATCCCACCCCCACCGCGAACTCACCAAGCGAAACGGGGCAAAGTCGGGGTGTAAAGGGGCGCTGAACGATGCGCGTAACGCGACGGTCGCGTGGACGTCCTTGTAGAGAGAGGCGCGTGGACGGAGGCCGCGGGTATCTTGGAAGGAGCTCGGCTCTCGAACAAGCCGCGACCGGGAGATAGGACTGGCCGGAATGGATCGGCCGGGGGGGTGCTCAGGAGATGAGAGGGCGGATAGGGTGTCCGATTCTACGTGGGATACCGTCGGGCCCGGGGTCAGGCGGGCGGCACGGAGGGTCAGTGGAGCCAGCCAGGAGACAGCCCTGTGCGCCAGTGGAGGGGGCTGCTAGCCTACCCTGGTCACGCAAGGTCCCCGTGTCGAGACCGCCGAGCCACCGACAAACTTCAACGGGCAGTCACTGCACCCCCTCCGCGCCGTCGCGACGGTCACCGAGAGGGGGCCAGGTGTCCCACGCGGGTGGGGCGTCCCGCGGGGAGAGACACGCAGCGTCGTCTGCGGCGCAGTACGGCAAGTCGACCCCTGCGCCCCACGCCTTGAGAAGCGTCGACGCGGTATACCGGTCCCTGTTCGTGCCCAAGACGATCTCAACCATCCTCCGCCTCCCGGCCTCCGCGATGGCCCGGCACTCGTCCTCGTGGTCGCCCGCCCAGCGCACCTTGTCCTCCAGGTCCTCGCCCGTCCCGTCCAGGGCGAGGTAGTGCACGCCCTCCTCCAGGAGGGGCCACCAGTACTGCGTGACGTCCCTCGGGGTCATCCACACCAGACACCCCATCAGGAAGAGCGACGGGACGCGGCCGCTGTAGCCCCGCCCCCGCAGGTCGATGCAGTGCCGGTACGTTACCAGCTCCCTCAACGGCTTTTGCCTGTCCCGGTCGCTCGGCTCGACGTGGTACACGTCCAGCCTGTCGCCCACCTCCGGCTTGCTCTCCTTCAGCCCCTCCACCCGGCGGATGAACTTGTCCCTGCTCGGGTGTGTGCGCTTGTTGCCCACCCACACCCACTTGTCGAGCCTCGTTTCCCACGGGTTGCGAGCCACCGCGGTCTCTGCCCACGAAGCCAGGTCGTCGAGGCTCTCAAGGCCTTCCACCTCCGGCCAGCCGTTCATCGAATAGTCGGGCAGGGTGACGGCGTACTGCAGGGTCGGCCCGAAAAACGGCACGAGGCTGACGTCTCGCACCTCGCGACCCTCGAGGCCGTCGGACGCAGCAATGAGGAACCGCAGATCGGGGACGGCACCCGGGTGCGCCTCCAGCGCCGCCGCGAGCAGCTCCTTCAACATCCTGCCCCGCGACTGGAACTGCTCCTTCTCCCAGCAGGACTCGAGACCTCCCCTGCGCGGGAAGACAGCGGCGCGGAGGAGCAGGCGCGCTCAGTGCCTGGGGGACAGCGCCACGGCCAGGGTGAGCGGGCATCGACGCGGGCGGATCCTCACCGGTGCACGGCCAGGGCCATGTAGTTGTTCCAGCTCCCCCAGTACCCGCGCTTGCGCGGCCCGTCCCCCTCGTCGTCGGCGTACTCATCCAGAAACGGGACCGAGTAGGGCCGCAGCGGCACCGCACCGGGCGAGTCGAGGGCGGGCGTCCTCTCCTCGGCGAGGCTGCGCAGGGCGTCGACATTGACGCCAGGCAGCGCCCCGGGGTCGACGCTGGCCACCTCCATCCTCGTCACGGGCCACCGCCCGGCCCCCCCGCTGGCGTCTCGGGCACGGAGCTGTAGCCCCGTGCCGTCCGCGAGCCTCACGCTGTCCCGGGATCGGCAGAGGCACTCCACCCCTTCCCGAACGAGTCCCTCGAAGTTTCCGAAGGCACACGACGAGGGATGCGCCCGCTTGACATTCCCTCGCACGAGAGGAATGCGAGCGCCCAACTTAGCGGACGGCGCGGCCACGCTCCCCACCAGGACGTGCCGCTGTGAGATGGCGAGCCCCACGGCGAGCGTGGCGCACGCGACGAGGGCGGCCACGGCCACGACCCAGCGCGACAGAGCCTCACTCGCGGTGCCCAGAGTGGAAAGTCTGTCGTAGGGCGCCATGGGGATAGCGGGCCGCAAGGCTGCACAGAGGTCCTCTCCACAGGCGCCCTTCAAGGGCGGGCATCAATGATGCCCCGGTGAACGGGAGGCAGCGCGGGTTTTGGCCCCGTGTCTATATCAATTTAGGGTATTTAAGGCCCTTTCCCAGAGACCGTGCCCTATCAAGCGGCCCAGCGGATGGGGAAGGCCCCCAAATGCCGACGGGCCCCGGATGGCTTTTGGGGCGTGCAAGGGGGAAGGGGGCGCCCGTTGGGGTGTGACAATGCTCTCAATCGCGAAATCCACTCTCGTAGCGTCGCAATAGCTCGCTCAAAGTGGCTCCATATTGCTCATGCGGCCTGGCGAGCGGAGAGACACCCCCACGACGTGGCACGTTGCCCAAGGAAAGAGGTCCTCGCGACGTCCACGGCGCGGTACACGAGGAAGCGCGCAGCGCGACGTGCGCGAGCTGCGGGCGGGAATCGTGGGGCTGAATACTTTGCGCTCTGTCGAATCAACAATTCCTCTGACGGATAATCAGGTTCCCTGATGGCTGAGGCGCCCAGGGTTGTTCGGTATGCCAGAACATCTCGCCCCCGCAATCCCCCATCCTGCTCGCATGTGCCCCCGTTTTCACCGCGCGCCGGTCAATTCCCCGCGTCCGATTCCATTCGAGCCCCAAACCCCTTGGAACAAAGCGCGATCACCGCGGACCCGTGCGGTTCCCTCGCGGCCTCTCCCCACGCTCTCCCCGCCACCCCGACGGTGCCTCCGATCCGTCGTGTCGTCGCACATGTCGAGAATGCTCGGAGCAGCCACGAAGGCCCGCTCGGCTGGCGCATCCTGCAGCGCAGTGGGGCTCCGCCCCCCCTCCATCCCACTCGTGGCTGGGGGTGTGGGGTCCCGGGGGGGAGCGTCCAAGGGCGCTCGGGTGCGGTCGAGAGGCGTGAAGACCCTCGCCGAGAAGACTGACAGTAAGTCTCCGTCCTCGACTGTCGAGGGGAAGGACAGGTGCGTAACGCTCGAGAGCGCCCGGGGGCCGGTTCCCGCGGGCCCCGACCCCCCCACCCACAGCTTTGCGGGGCCCGTGCGGCCTCTGCAGGGAGATGTCGACCCGTAATCTCGATCTCGAGGGAATAAATGGGTATGTTTTCCTTCGATAGCGTAATCGATCCCTGGACGACTGCGCGGGTGCGCTGCTACGGCTCGGGAACCCCCTCCGGCCCGCAGCCCGACCCCGAAGGAGGGGGAGCTGGTGGTGAGCGTGGCGCAGTCCATCTCCGAGGTGGACGCCGAGGAGTGGGATGCGTGCGCGTGCGGCGACGGGGAGACGAACCCGTTCCTCCTCCACGCCTTCCTCCGCGCCCTCGAGGTGTCGGGGTCGGCGTGCGGGGAGCAGGGGTGGCTCCCCCAGCACCTGACGGTGCGCGACGCGTCGGGGGCGCTGGTGGGGTGCGCCCCCGTGTACCTCAAGTCGCACAGCTACGGGGAGTACGTGTTCGACTCGAGCTGGGCCTCGTTCGCGGCGCGCATGGGCGTCAGCTACTACCCCAAGCTCCAGTGCTGCGTGCCCTTCACCCCCGTCACGGGATCCCGGCTCCTCGTGAGCGCGGCGGCGCGGGGCGGCGGCGGGCCCGGGTACCCCGCCGTGGCCTCGGCCCTGGCGCAGGGCCTCCGGGCCGTCGGGGACGCGTACGACGTGTCGTCCGTCCACGTCACCTTTGACACGGCGGCCGAGTGCGACCGGCTCTCCGGGGAGGGCTTCCTGCGGCGCGTGGGGATCCAGTACCACTGGTACAACGAGGGGTACGGGTCGTTCGACGACTTCCTCATGGACCTCCGGCAGGGCAAGCGGAAGAACATCCGGCAGGAGCGGAAGAAGGTGGCCCGCGCGGGGCTTCGGTGCCGGCGGCTGTCGGGGGCCGACCTGACCCCCGAGGTGTGGGACCGCTTCTACGGGTGGTACCGGGGCACGGTGGACCGCAAGTGGGGCACGGCGTACCTGACGCGGGGGTTCTTCGAGGAGCTGGGGCGGACGATGGGGGACCGGGTGCTCCTGGTGGTGGCCGAGGAGGACGGGACGCAGGGCCCCGAGGGGCGCCTGGTGGCCGGGGCGCTCAACCTGGTGGGGTCGCACGCGCTGTTTGGGCGCAACTGGGGCTGCGACGAGGGCCGCGACGTCCCGGGGCTCCACTTCGAGGTGTGCTACTACCAGGCCCTGGAGGCGGCCATCGAGAGGGGGCTCCCGCGCGTCGAGGCCGGGGCGCAGGGGGAGCACAAGATCCAGCGCGGCTACCTCCCGCGAAAGACCTACTCGAGCCACCTGCTGCGGGAGCCTTCCGTCCGCGCGGCGGTGGGCTCGTTCCTCGACCGGGAGCGGGCCGAGATGGAGTACGCGGTGCGCGCGCTGACCGAGCACGTGAGCCCCTTCAAGGAGGGCAAGGGGGCGCAGGAGCTCGGGGCCTTCTCCCTCGACTGAGGGGCCCCCCTGCACGGCCGGCGTTGAACCTTCCCGGCGCCCGGCCCGGCCTCCCTCACCCGGCGCTATCGCCGCCCGCGCCCGCGCCCGCGCCCGCGCCGGTGCCTTCCCTCCGGAGGCGGGCGACGGCCTCGTCGGCCCTCGCCACCTCCCCCGCGAACCAGGGGGGCCGCACGAAGGCCGCCCCCGCGGGGTCGACGCAGGCTGACCAGAACGACGGCCTGCCCGGCCCCGGGCGGCCCGTGGCGGCGTCGTACACCAGGAAGGGGTCGGTGGTGCCCCCGAGCTGCATGGCCCGGTCCCGGGGGTACCCCAGCGGCGGCTGGACGAACCGTGTGCCGGCCACGGTCACGTCCCACCGGAAGTGCGTGTGCCCGAAGACGTGCGCGGTGGACCGGAGGGCCACGACGCGCCGCAGGAGCGGGTCGGAGCCGCTAGCCCGGGCCAGGCACTTGACGTGCAGCATGGCGCGGGGGGGCATGAGCTCCTGGAGCGGCAGAAAGTGGCTGAAGGAGACGACGGCGGGGTCCCGGCCGCACGCCCGGTCCTCGGCGATCCCGGCGAGGGCGGCCCCGAAGCCCGGCTCGTTGAGCGAGTCGAGCAGCAGGGCTAGGGACTCGTCCGCCGAGGTCTTGCCGTCGGGCCACCGGCACAGGGCGAAGTCGGTCATCACCTCCTCCACCGGCCGGCCGGGGGGCTCCCCGGGTTCCCGGTCCCAGGTCTGGTGGTACCTGCGCGCGGGGGCGGCGGGTGCGGTGCGCCTCGGGTCCCTGGGGTCCCACCCGCCCGGTCCGGGCGAGGGGGCGCCGGGGGCCGGCGCTCACCAGGAGAGGAGGGGCACGATCCACACGCCCCCTGGGAGCCTGCGGGGGCGGGTGTCGACCCCGATGCGGTCGCACATGGCCTGGACGGCCCCCAGCTTGGCGACGCTGTCCGTCACCCCAGCGTCCCGGTCCTTCTTCGTGAGCCAGAGCTCGTGGTTGCCGACCGTGTAGAAGACGGACCCGTACGCGGACCTGAAGGCCCGCAGCGTGGCCTCGATCGTGTCCATGTCGTGGGCGACGTCCCCGGCCACCACGAGCACGTCGTCGCTCCGGGGCCCGCCCGAGGCGATGCCCTGCGCCCACTCCATGTTGGCCCTGTAGTCCGTGTGGACGTCCGAGATGGCCCACACCTTCATGGCGGCGGTCCTAGCGCGGGGGGGGGGGG
>Ga0181583_10002254_pt1 | contig 14348 bp, 13 predicted proteins | sample 071ome_31_FD_132461 | JGI IMG/M metagenome (GOLD analysis project Ga0181583, IMG submission 132461) | Coastal salt marsh microbial communities from the Groves Creek Marsh, Skidaway Island, Georgia - 071405CT metaG (megahit assembly) | ecosystem: Environmental > Aquatic > Marine > Intertidal... | reverse complement strand
GGCTTCGACAACGGCGCGGGCGCGGTGTTCGTCGCCATCCGCCGCGCCCGCGAGTCCGATGGCCTGCCCGCAACCCTGGTGGAGGGCGAGGACGTCCACCTGCGGGCGGAGATGACCGAGCGGTTCGCCACCCGGGATCAGGCCCGTGCCCGCGAGGGGGAACTGGCCGATGCGCTCATCGGCCAGGACGGCACGTGGGCCCTGTCGGACCAGGGCCGGTTCGCCGGACGCAAACGCGCGGCAACCGGTGGCGCATGAGGGCCCCGGTTGCCGCGCGCCACGCGGCGCTCAGGTCACGAGCCGGGGCAGTACACCAGCACCGAGACGGTGGTGTCGGTGGGGGTACCGCCTGTGGAGGTGCCGATCGAGATCACGGTCGGGCTCCCCGCCGCCGGGATGACGGTGTCCTCCCAGTTCGCCGCGCCGCTCATGACGTTGGGCGAGTAGATGCACGCCGACACGTCCACAGGGAACTGCGCGACGTAGTTGCCAGCGGACACGCGCGATGCCGTCACGCCCCCGGACTGCCTCTGGATGCTGGCGCCGGCAGCGCTCCCGGCGATCTGCACGTAGTAGGTCTTGCTCGACAGCTTGGCCTGGGTCACGCCGTTGGCGGCGATCTTCGCGGTGGTGACCGCGCCATCGGCCACCTTGGAGCTGGTCACCTGACCATCACGGATCTGCGGGGTCTGCCATCCAAGGCCCGCGCCGGTCACCTGGGTGAGAGGCGTCACGCCCTTGGGGTTGCTCTTGTTCAGCCCGTAGGTGTTGTCGAGGGTGCTCGTGCGGATGACACCCATGTAGTTGAGCGCCGTGTTCGAGCGGCGCACCGCGGCCTGGGAGATGCGCTGGTTGATGATGAGCTGCTCGCTGGAGTTGGTGCCGGCGGTCGCGCCCGAGGTGAGCATGACCGCGGCGCCTCCCGCGGCGGCGGCAACGGCGATGGCGATGGGGTGGATCTTCACGGAGAAGTCCCCTTTCAGGTCGGGACGGATTGAAAAACCGTAATCAGCAGGACGGACGCTGGGGATTCCCCCAGCCCGCGGGCCGCGAAGCCCCGCGTTTCACAGACGCGGGCTAGGTTTGCCGGGCGACCCACCGTGGAGGATCCCGTGCGCCCACCCCGTCCCCTGCACATCGCCCTGGCCACCCTCGCCCTGCTCCTCGCGGGCGTCGGCGTTGCGGCGGCCCATACCTACGACCCGGCGGCGCTGCGCGAGAACGCGGCCACCGGCGGGCGGTCCATCACCGCGGCCACCGCCACGATCACCGAGGGCACAAAGGTGTCGCTGTCGCGTGCGGCCCGAAACTCGGTGTACGCATGCCAGGAGGGCAGCCCCAACGCACCGGGCTCCTCATCTACCCCCTGGCTCAAGGACGGGCAGTTCACCTTCTCGAGCAAGCCCACCGTGGATGGGAAGATCTACTGGCCGGACGCACGGGTTCGCGTGTACACCACCTCCGGCGGCAAGCGCGTGATCTCGGCCAATGGCCAGCCACGCAAGACCCCCACGGGCGTCTTCCCCATCGCCACCGACAGCACCGCGTACCAGTACGACCGCAACCCCGGCACGGTGGGATCGCGCACGGTCAAGGTGACCATGCCCAAGACGCCCACGCGGCTCTCCACGCCACGCTGCCTGCCGCCCGGGGTGATCGGCTACCTCACCAATGGCACGGCCCTGTTCAATGCGCTCGATGCGCGGGGCGACGACGCCGTAGCGCACGAGGTACTTGACCTCTGCCAGGGGCATCCCGCCGGTGAGCTCTACCACTACCACTGGCCGTCGCTGTGCATCTCCAAGGCAGGCAGCACCACCAAGCCCAGCGGGGTGATCGGCTGGGCGCTGGATGGCTACCCCATCACCGGACCCCGCGGCGCAGCCGGGCGGCTGTATGAGAACAGCGACCTCGATACCTGCCACGGCACCACCAGCACCCTCACCATCGGGGGGAAGAAGGTGCGCACCTACCACTACGTGGGCAACTACGAGTACCCGTACACGCTGGGCTGCTTCCGCGCCGCACCGGCCACCGACTCGTCGCAGGCGGGTGCGCTGCCGGGCGGCGGGGGCACAGGCGATGGTGGCGCCGGGGGAGGCCCGGGCGGCCCGCCTCAGGGCGGGGGGCCTCCGCCCCGGCCGTAGCGACGAGCCATGTCTTGCGCGATCGCACGATCGCCGCAACGCCTTCGCAACATGCCCGCGGGAGGGTGAGTGGTGACACCCCACCGGCCGTCGCCCCGGGCGACGGCGTCATGAAGCGAAGGAGACGACATGCAAAGGCGCCGCACCATCCTCGCCGCGCTGGGCACCATCGCCGGGGCGGCCGCCGTGCCCGCCCTCGCGATGGGACACGGCACCCTGTCCGAGCCGCCATCGCGTGTGTACGACTGCAAGTTCAACGTGCCCGACGACCCGATGTGCGAGGCGGCCCGAAGCGCCAACCCGCAGTCGCTGTATGACTGGATGGAGGTCAACATCGGCGACGCCGCAGGCCGGCACCGCGCACTGATCCCCGACGGCCGCCTGTGCAGCGCCAACCGCGACAAGTTCGCGGCTTTCGATACGCCGGGTCCATGGAACGTCACGCAGCTGACGCCCGACGCCGACGGCAAGTACAGCCTTACGTGGACGTCGACGGCGCCCCACGCGACCCAGTACTACCGCGTGTACCTGACCAACGCGTCCTTTGACCCCGCGACGCCCCTTGGCTGGGGGGACCTCGACCTGGTCCACGACTCGGGCCCGATGGCGGCAAGTGCGACCACGACCCTGAGGGTCGAGCTTCCCGAACGCTCGGGCCGGCAGATGCTCTACACGGTGTGGCAGCGCTCTGACTCGCCTGAGGCGTTCTACTCGTGCAGCGACGTGCAGATCACGGGCGGCTCCGATGTCAGCCCCCTCCCTGAGCCGAGCCCCGAACCGGAGCCTGCGCCCGCGCCAGAGCCTTCGCCAGAGCCTTCGCCCGACCCTCAGCCGGAGCCCACGCCAGAACCAGAGCCCACCCCCGATCCTCTGCCAGGGGAGGCCATTGCGGTTACCCGGACGCTGACCTCCTCATGGGGAACGGGCTTCTGCGAGGACGTGACCGCCCGGAACGCCAGCAACGAGGCCCTCCATTGGTCGGTACCGGTAACGCTGAGCGGAACACTCAGCTCGGTCTGGAACGCACGCGTCGGGGGCGGCCTCACCACCGGGGCCCTTCAGTTCTCCGGGGAGTCGTGGAATCACCACCTGCAGCCGGGCGCGAGCGTGACCTTCGGCTACTGCGCCACAGGTACGCCGAGTCCCGCTGAGACGGTTCCCGCGCCCGAGCCCGCGCCAGAGCCAGAGCCAGAGCCCACACCGTCCCCCTCCCCCGAGGTCACCGTCACGACCAAGATCACCTCCGACTGGGGAAGTGGTTTCTGCGCCGATGCCACCGTGCGCACCACCTCGACCGATCCGGTCACCTGGACCGCAGATCTCGATGTGGGCGGGACCATCAGCAGCATCTGGAACGCCGCGGCGGACGGGACCACCGGGACCGTGGCGGTCACCGGCGCCTCGTGGAACGCCGATGTGACAGCGGAAACGCCGGCCACCTTCGGCTACTGCGCGTCCCGCTAGCGCAGCGCCCCACCCCCTGGGCCCGCAGCCCAGGGGGTGGGAGCCTGCAATCTCGCGGGGACTAGCTGCCAGGGCAGTAGACCATCACGGAACCGGGGGCGTCCACGGTGTTCGTCCCAGTCGCGTTGGTCATCTGGACAGCCAGGAAGGTGTTGCCGCCCTGCAGGATCGCACCCGCGCTGGCACCGGAGTTGTTCAGGACGTTTGGTGCGTAGATGCAGCCGGACACATCGCCCGGGAAGGGCCCGACCAAGTACACGCCCGTCGAACTCTTGGAGGTTCCGACGCCGGTGGAGGCCTTCTGCGCCGTGCCAGCGGCGTTCCAGACGGCGTAGTAGGTCTTGCTCGAGAGCTTGGCCTGGGTCACGCCCCCTGCCGCAATCTTGGAGGTGGTCACCTCACCATCACGGATCTGGGGCGTCTGCCAGCCAAGGCCCGCGCCGGTCACCTGAGTGAGCGGGGTGACGCCCTTGGGGTTGCTCTTGTTCAGCCCGTAGGTGTTGTCGAGGGTGGACGTGCGGATGACACCCATGTAGTTGAGCGCCGTGTTCGAGCGGCGCACCGCGGCCTGGGAGATCCGCTGGTTGATGATCAGCTGCTCAGACGATGAGGTCGTGCCGGCGTTGGCGCCGGAGGCGAGCATGATCGCTGCACCTCCAACTGCGGCCACTGCACCGATGGCGAGAGGGTGGATTTTCACAGGGGCTCCCTTCGAGTTTTTCGACCCGTCAATAGGCTTAACCTACGGCGCGGCTCGGCTGCGCAGGGCGCCTCCAGCCGCGCTATCCATCGACCGGGGGGTTCCGCCCATCCGAACCCCACGGGACCGGCACACGCCTCAGGTGGTGGTGATCAGAAGTGCGAGAGGGCGCGTAGCGCGTCGGCCACGGCGTCCTCGTCCGATTGTTGCTCGCCGCGCACAGCTGACGCTCCGCCACGGAGCCCGACCAGTATCGGCTCGCCAGTGACCTCGAGAAGACTGACGAACGATTGCCAGCCATCCGGGGAACCGCCGGCGATCCCCAGCTCGGCCGCGCCCTCCGGCCAGAAGACGTCGTCGAAATGCAGAACGACCTTGTCGAGGGTGCCGACGCCAAGGCGTTCGATTGACCTGCGCACCGAGCCTGGCAGGGGCGGAGTGAAGCGGACCGCATCACTCTTCAGCACCCCGAGGGGCAGCGTGCAGATGGCGTAGTCGGCCTGGATATCTCCGCCTGACGTCCGGACCATGATTTCGCGACTGCCCCAGTCGACCTCCCGGACGACATGGCGGCGGCGGATCATCAGGCCGGTCGCAAGGGGCATAAGGAGTGCTGCCATCCCGGTTGAGGGCAGCGCTTCACCACCGAGGAGGTCCGCTCCCTCGCCGATTGCCTGCGAGGAGAGGGTTTGCGCTGCCCGCCCGAACTCCTGATCGACTTCGCGATCAATTACCCACTGCCCGAGAGGATCCTGCAGATCGACGCCGGCAGTCCGCTCGCCACGTTCAATGACGCGCTGCAGGGACCAACCGGGAGACGATTGACCGAGGCCGGCGGTGACCGCCCGCTGGAAATCGTCTTCGGCCCGATCCACCGATGCAGGAGCAACCCGGGCGCCTGAGCGCGCATCGACCACTACCCGCGTGTCCCAGCGCGTTGGCACAAGTCGTGCACCCGAACGGCGGGCGAGCGCAACCAGCGGATTGCTCCGCCGACCGGTCACCCATGCCGCTCCAAGATCGACAGGTGCGGCGATGTCATCGGCCGTCCAGACGCGGCCCCCGATCCGGTCGCGTGCCTCCAGGATGGTGACCTCAAAGGCAGACCGGAGATCCCTGGCTGCGGCAAGCCCCGCGGCACCTGCCCCAATGATCACGACACGCGCGGGGCCACCGCCCGAGAGTTGGCGCACGACTTGTGCCGCCCGCTGGCCGGAGAGAAGCGCGCCCTGCACGAGCGCCGGGTAATCAGAGGAGGTGGCCTCGCCTGCGAGCAGCAGACGACCGCCGATCGGTGCGGCCAGTAGGGCACGATCATCAGGCCGCGCACCCGGTACGAGCGCGGAATACGCGCCGCGTGCGAATTCATCGCCGGCCCACCGGGTGATGCGCGTGTTGCGCAGCGCCGGGAGGGCACGCACGCGGGACGATCGTGTGGCGGTCATGCCGCCCGCGCATCCCGCGACCGCGATTCCGGCGACGGCCGATCCGGCGACACCCATGAAGGCACGACGGGTCAGCACCCGTCCGGCGCCCTCAAAGATTGACCTGCCGACTCAACGTGCGCCCATCGCCCATCGGGCGGTAGATCTCGCGGAAGTCGAACTCGTAGTCGAAATCGTCTTGTTCGACCTTCAGAGCAGATTCCAGCTCGAGGCCGTGGACGATGAGGAGCTCCTCTTCGTGCCGCGAGGCCTGCACGAGGCACATACCCGAGGGGGCCCAGATCCCGGAGCCTCCCCAGAACTCTGCGCCTGAGATGGGATGCCGGCCAACTGCATTGCATGCAACCGTCCACAGCTGGTTCGTCGCCGAGAACGCCGGGATCACCGTGTCCCAGAGCAGCCCGTAGTACTCATCGGTCCGCCTGTTGAGGCCCGGGTAGTCGCGCACCGACGCCGCCCGCCACGATGCCAACTGCACGATGAGGTTGACCTCGTCGAAGTACTTGTATTCGCGCAGCAGATCCTGGAAGAGGTAGTCGTAACAGGTGGTGAAACCGGCGACGATTCCGCTCACGGGCGAGCGGACCACCAGGCGGTCGTCACGCCCGCTCTCGGTGAAGCGCTTCTCGATGCCGGGCAGGAAGACCTTGTCGTAGGTCGTCGCGTCGTCGAGTAGATCATGCGACGCAGCATCGGCGACGAAGAACGTCGTGTTGCGAAAGAGCCCACCGGTGCCGCGCGTGATGTTGTTCATCACCACAAGGCGGAGAGGGCCCCCGAGTCGTCCCCGGACCTCCTGCTCCAGCCACCCAAGGTGGTTCTCGGTGACGGCTTCCTCCATATAGGGCAGGCAGTCCGGGCCATCCCAGAAGTACCCGGACAGGCAGAACTCGGGGAAGACCGCGATGTTGACGCCGTGCTCGATGAAGACATCGAGGGCCGCGAGGATCTTCTCCTTGTTGGCCTCGATTCCCGGTACATCCGCTGCGATGTTCGCGAGACCGAGCGTGCGGCCGTCCGGCGCCCCGGCGTCCCTCTCGACAATCCGGAGGCCAGCGCGCCTGACCGTCCCTTCCGCCACTCCGGGCTTCCATGGCATATCCGTTCCTCCTCGTCGACGCGAGCCTGAGGTCGTGGAACGACAGACCCGCGTTGAGCCACGTGCCTGACAGCGTAGGTGTGGCGTGTACGGAATTCCCCGGGCGTTCGCCGTCCGGTTCCTCGGCGTGTGGGTTGGCGTCGTACGGCATGCCAGGAACGGGCCGACCTGATGCAGCGGCGAACACGAGGGGTCGCGTACGTGCTCGGCTGGATGGCGCTCGGCTCCACCGCAGGCGCTGCAGGTGCCCACACCTACGACCCCTCGACATAGGTGAGAGCGCCGGGCCGGGCCACGTGAATGGGCCGCAGGCCACCGCAGCCACCGGCGGGGGCGGCCAGGGCGGTCCGCCGCCACGCCTGTAGGGCCTCGCCGCGGCTGGGCTATCGTGCACCCATGATCGCCGCTCGACGAATTCGCATCTGCCTTGCTATCGCGGCATTGGCCGCCACCCCACTGGGGATCGCCGCATGCGGCAGCAGCGACTCCTCCTCCGCGGGCAGTGGCGCTGCCGGCACACAGGCAACCGCGCCGGGAGCCATCAGGTCGGTCAGCGTGCAACAGGCACACGATCAACTGGAGGCCGGCACCGCCGTGATGGTGGACGTGCGCGAGCCCGACGAGATCACCGAGCAGGCTGTAAGCGGCACTATCAACATCCCCCTGGGCCAGTTGGAGGCCCGTGCGGAAGAGGTGCCCACCGGGAAGCCCGTTCTCGTGTTCTGCAGGTCTGGCAACCGCTCGCAGGAGGGCGCGGCCATCCTGGCCGCCAACGGCTACGACGCCTCAAGCGTGGAGGGCGGCATCGTGGCGTGGCAGGACGCCGGGCTGCCCACCACCTGACCGGGCCCGGCCCTGGGGCCGGGCTAGTAGCACCCTCCCCCAGCGCTCCATGCCGCCAGGAAGTAGTTGCAGCGCGACGCCGTGTAGTAGGTGATCCAACCCGGCGAGACCCCATACCAGGTGCCCCAGCCGAAGGTGGCGGGGCCACCGAAGCCGCTGAGCGGGCTCATGCCGCAGAACGGCACGCCCGCGGGCGTGGCGATGCCGCCGGGGCCGAATGAGTTGGCGTAGCTCACGATGCCCACCACGCTGTAGATGAAGATCGGGCTGTTCGCGGAGAGGCCCGCCGGCAACTCGCAGTACGTGTTGTTCGGGGCGACCAGCCTCCACGAGGCCGGGGGGCCAGTGGGCGTGCTGCAGGCGAGCAGTTGGTCGGAGTACACCCCGTTGCAGGTCATCCACCCGTTCTCGCGGGCGCCCGGACGCCGCGAGGCGCTCTGGCGTAGGCGATCGGGCATGTCGATATGCACCTGAACACCCCGGCCGGAGGCGAAGGCCGACCCGCGTGCCATGCGGGTGGTGAGCGCACGGGCCTTGGCCCGCTCGGCCGGGCCCACGCGGAATCGCATGACCCCGGGGGCGCCCTCCCATCGCCCGCCGCGGAGGGCAAACACGTCGGGCGCCGCGGCCCCGTTCGCGCGCCGGCGGATGGCACCGATGGGCGGGTCGGTGCGGAACTGGCCGCTCACGTCGCCGTACGCCGTCCAGTAGCGCATGACGTGCTCGATGGGGATGCGGTACTGATGCCGGGGCCGGACCACGTAGGTCACCGTGGCCCGGGGTGCCACACCGCGCAGCAGCACCTCGGTTGCGCCGGCTGATCCAGGCACCTCCCGGAGCACCGCGTTGCCGGCGTCGATGCGGATGGTGAAGTCGCGCTCCGGCGACACGCGGGCGTCGGCGGGTGCGGCCATGACGGCCGGCCCGCCGACGACGGCGAGGAGGGCGATGGCAAGGAGGGCCCGCACGAAGGCGAGCCTAGCGGGCTACCTGCGCCGCGCCACCTTCATGGCCCTGGCGTAGCGCACCCGGGCGGTGCTTCGGCACGTGGCCTTGGCACGGGCCCCGGGCTTCACCGTGCAGGCGCGCAGTGCGTAGGAGCGCTGAGCCCTGGCGCGGCAGATGGCCTTGGCGCGGCCCTTGCGCGTGGAGCACACCCGAATGGCGTAGGTGCGCTGGGCCCTGGCGCGGCAGAGGGCCTTGGCATGACGCGGCTTGCCGGTGCAGGACCGGAGCGTCGCCGCACGCGACACCCGGGCGCGGCAGAGCACCCGGGCGCGGCCCTTGGTGCCCGCGCATGCCGTGGCCACGGTGGGCACCAAGGCGGCCGGTGCAGGAGCAGGGGCGGGCGCCGGAGCGGGAGCGGGTGCCGGAGCAGGTGCAGGTGCGGGAGCGGGCGCAGGTGCGGGAGCGGGCGCAGGGTCAGGTGCGGGCTGCGGGGTGGCATCGGGCGCCTGGGCCGGCGGCTCGGGGGCAGGCTCCGGGGCCGGCTCCGGAGCGGGCGTGGCAGGTGCGTTCTCGCGCACGATGCGGCCGGTCCACTTGTTGGCGTCGGTCAGCATGCGCTCACTCCAGCCCAGCGTCACGCGGCCGTCGCCGCCCACGGTGACCGCGGGATCCCTCACGGCGTCGGGATTCGGCTGGCTGCGGGTGAACGCGAACCGCTCGCCCCACTCCCCATCACGGAGCACAGTGGTGACCACGTCGATCCCCTGCTGCCAGGCGACGGCTGCCACCGGCGCGCCGTCGATGACGCGGGCGTCCACGGCGGGAACCGTGGACGAGAGGGTGCCCAGATGGGCACCGTCAGGATCCGACAGGCGCGTGCGGGAGCTCACGTGGCCGTCGGTGATGCTGCCCACCCACAGGCTGCGGGCGGGCACGTCGGCCTGCAGCCAGGAGATCATGAACGTGCTGGGCCCCGTAGCGACGATTGCGGGGTCACCCGACCCCACCGATGGATCGCTCACCGGCTGAGCGGTTCCCCACCCGACACCGCTCGGCAGGATGAACCGCGACTCCACCACCGGGATGGGCGATGAGATGGAGCGCCATGTCACGGCCACGGCGCCATCGGGGGCCACCGCCACGGCGGGGTTCACCACGTCGGCGCCGGCCCCGGACAACTGCTGTGGAGCCGACCACGCGCCCGGCACGCCGCGGACCGCCAGCAGGTCGTATCGCGATGCAGCATCGGCGGGGTCGATGTCGCAGCGTGCCGCCACGGTGACGATGCCCGCGTCGCTGATGGCGGCATCGGCCCCCACGCACGACATGCCGGCGGGCGTCACCGTCTGTGCCGCGCCCCACCCCGCTTCCGCGGACCAGCGCGCCGCGTGCATGCGGTAGGTGGACGACCCGGCCACGTACTGGGCCCACGTGGCCACCGCGTGATCGCCGGACGTGCTCATGTCGAGAGCGAGCGAGTAGGCGTTCTCCCCGGCCGTCGACAGGCGCGTGGCCGAACCCCATTCAGAGCCGGACTGGCGTACGCGAGCCCGTATCTCCCACGCGGTGCCGACGCGCAGGCGCACCGCCGATGCCGCGGCTCCGGACTCACCCGCATCCACGTACGCGGAGTTGACCGTGAGCCCCAGGGGCGAGAACTCGAAGGCGGGCTGCTGCCAGCCCGCATCCGGCAGGAATGAGGTCATCTCCTGCTCGTTCACCAGATCGCCGTCGGTGTTGGACGTGGTGGACAGCAGCACCTCGCCCTCGGTTCCCGGCGCGGTGAGGACGACCTTCCCCGACGGCCGCTCGGGGCCCGACAGGCCGGACGGGGTGCCGAAGTCCGCAAGGGCGGCCGTCGGCGCCGTGGCGGCCAGCACGGCCGAGGCGGCGATGGCGGCACGGCGGATGCCGCGGGCGCGGCGTGAGATGCGGGCGGGGCGACTGAGGGGTGGCATCGGGTTGGCTCCTTCGTTGATTCGGGAAGGAGCATCCCGCGGCGAAGGCCGCCCGCCATCACCCGGGGGGGTGGAGTGGCGTACCCCCTGCGCCCGCCGGCATGCGGGCGCAGGGGGCGGTGCCGTTACTCGTGGCCGCCGGACATCATGGCGGCGTAGTCGGCCTCCAGCTGGTCGCGCTGCAGGCTCTTCACCTCGCGGTCCATCTTCTTGATGGCGCGCGAGAAGGCGCGGTCGATGGCCTTGTCCAGCTGCCAGTCGCCCACCACCAGCAGGGCCGTCTCGCCGGGCTCCAGGTACTCGCCCAGCTCCTTGACGTCCTTGCGGGACATCCCCTTGAGGAAGTGACCGCCCAGGCCGCCGGCCAGCGCGCCCACTCCGGCGCTGGCGAGCAGCGACGGCGGGAACAGGATGCCCACCACCGCACCCACGGCGGCACCGCCCCATGCGCCCTTGCGGGTGGCGGTCTCGTCCTTGTTCATGTGGATCTTGCCGTCGTCGGCGCGGCGGATGACCGCGGCGTCGAAGCTGCCGATGGCTTTGGCGGCGTGGAGCTCCTTCACCACGTCGTAGTCGGCCTGTGCATCGGCCTCGTCGCCGTAGACGGCGAGGAAGATGAATGTCGAGTCGTCATCGGCCATGTGGAACTCCTCTGTTTCGCGTGATTGTGAATGCGCGGTACGTGAGGGGATTGCTATCAATGGTGGGCCGGTCCCGCATGGGGCCCCGGATGCCATGCTGCCGATCGTGAAACTTCTCTTCGCATCCGCCATGTGCGTGCTGGCGGGGGCGGGCGGCATCGCAACGACCGCCGCCACAGCCGCGGCCATGCCCTCATCCCCCATCGCGGCCTATTCCCTGGCGGCGCCGGTGTCGGTGACGCCCTCTGGCCTGGTGGCGCGTGCCGTGGTGCCAGCCGGATCGGCCTGCCCGTCGCTGGTGGCCGACGGCAAGGTACTGCCCATGCAGTGGCGCAGGGCGGCCCCCAATACCGGGGCGGCGTTCTCACCGGTGCTCGTGTGCAACCGGGCAATCCCGGTGGGCACCACATCGGCATCTGTCGGCGGACTGCGCATACCCGCGTCCATGCCCGCGCGCGTGACGCGCCTGGGGATCTTCGACGACACGGGGTGTCGCATACGCAGCGGCGACGAGACCCAGGACTGCGCCAACGACCGCGCCTGGCCCCTGGCGCGAATCGCACGACGCGTCGCGGCGTCGCGTCCGCAGGTGGTGTTGATGCCGGGCGACTTCTTCTACCGCGAGAGCGCCTGCCCACCATCCGAGCAGGCGCTGTGCGCAGGAAGCCCACCGCCAGTTGCCGGCATGCCCTTCACCGACCAGGCATACGGCTGGATCGCCGACGCGCTGCTGCCGCTGCAGCCGGTGCTGCGCACGGCCCCCCTCATCGTGGCCCGGGGCAACCACGAGGCCTGCTGGCGGGCTGGCAACGGCTTCATGCTGTTCATGGACCCGCGCCCGAAAACATGGGACGACTGTGCGCCGGTTCGGGGCCCGGGCGGCGCCTTGACGGCGCCAGAGGTCGTTACCGCGCCGTACCCCATCGATCTCCCGGTCGGGAAGGGTCGCACCCTGCGCCTGGTCATCGCCGATACTTCCGAGGGCAGCGACACCCATGTGACCACGGCGGCAGCCCTGATGGCACCGCGATTCGCTGCGGCAGCGCGCATGGCGGCGCCCGTGCGCGGGAGGGAGTCATGGCTGGTCACCCACCGTCCGCTGTTCGGGTTCTGGTCGTTGCTTCGGGTGCAGCCCGGCGCGTCACCCTGGGTCAGCGCGGATGCCGTTGCTGCTGCGCGCGGGACGCTTGGCAACTACCGGCTCATCGCATCGGGGCACGTCCACGTGGCACAAGCCGTGCAAGTGCCCGGCCAGCCCGGGCAACTGGTGCTGGGAAACGGCAGCACCGAACTGGAGCCTCCGACAGGGTATGCGACCCCGGACTTCGGGCCGGGTAGCCCGCCGTACCCTGCACCGACATGGTCATGGACCCTCGCGGAGTTCGGATACGCGATTGGCACGCCAGGCGCGCGCCCCGGCCGATGGACCCTGCGCCTGCGCGACATGGATGGCCGCCGGCAGGCGACCTGCGCGGTTGCCGGGCGCACCATCCGCTGCGCGCCCGTCCGCGGGGCCGCGTAGGCCCCGACCACCCGGGCACCCCCGCCGGCACCCCCCGGGCGGGGCCCACGGCAGACGATGCCGACACGACCACGGGGTCGGTGGGGTGGGTGACGTCGGGCTTACGCCCAGCCAACACCATCACAGAGTCCGCACGCTTTTCTTCGGTTGCTCTTATTCCCCGTGGATAGCGTCCTTCACCGCTACGGAAAGGGTGTGGCCATGACCCCGAGCACATGGAGGACCACGCACATGAAACTGCGAAGCCGACGACTCACGAGCCTTGCGCTCGCGGGGAGCATGATCGCCGGAGGCGGGCTGGCCCTGGGGGCTGCTGATGCCATGGCCCACGACCGCCAGGGCGCAACGCCCGCGGCGGCGAAGCAGCGCGCGGCGAAGGCCGGCAACGGCCCCGTTGCCACGGCCGTGCGCGACGCCCTTGGGGTGACGAAGGACGAATTGCGCGCCGCAAAGCGCGCCGGTACCTCGCTGGCAGCACTTGCGAAGGAGAAGGGCGTCGAGCGCGACACGCTGGTGAACGCCATCGCCACGGCGATCGGGAAGACCACCAAGGGCGCATCGCTCACCAGCGCACAGCGCACAACCGTCGCCGAGCGGATGGTGGACCGCGTGCCCGGACAGCGCGCGGGCAGGGCCAACCGGGGCGCTGCCGTGAAGGCCGCGGTGCAGAAGGCCATCACCTCCACGCTCGGTGTCACGGCGTCCGAACTGCGCGCCGCACGCCGGGCGGGCACCACGCCCGCCGAGCTGGCTCAGCAGAAGGGCGTGTCGCGCGACAGCCTGGTGAAGGCAGTGGCAGCGGCCATCACCTCGGCGAAGCCGGCGAATGCGCCCGACCTCACCGAGGCTCAGGTCACGGCGCGTGCGGAGAAGATCGTGGACAACTCGGGACGCGGTCACGGCGGGCCCGGCATGCGGGGCGGTCGCCGCTAGGGCACCATCGGGCCCCCGGGGGCCGGTAGCCTCAGCACCGTCAGCGATCGCAGGAGATGGCGAGATGGGCGATGCAGAGCGCAAGCCGGTTCCGGGGGGCCTGAGCACCGGGCTCGGCCGCGCCGCAGTGGCCGACCCGGCCGCGAACCCATGGGGCGCATTGGTGGTGGGGCTTCCCGGCACCCGCAGCGAGGGGGTGGAGGCCCTGTGCTGGTTCGCCGATGCCAACGCGCTGGTGAGCGCGCTTGCCGCCGAGATTCCGCTGTGGAACGTGGATCCGGCCAACGAGGACGACACCCACCGGGCCCAGCAGCTGGCCAGCCTGGGCCAGCGGATCGTCGCCGGGGGCGGCGCCGGCGAAGAGACCTTCGCCTACTCGGCCCCCGCGGTGAAGCACCTTCTGCAGCAGGACGCCGAGATCCGCTGGCTGGGGAAGGTGGACGACCTGCTGTCATCGGACGATCCTGCCGCCGCAGACCTGCGCACGGCCTTCGGCTCGGACGGCGGCGCCCCGGTGGCCGACGCCGACCGCGATGCCTTCATCACCTTCCTGCGCGAACGGTACGCCTAACGCGCGAGGGGACAGTCCCTCCCCCCGGGGACAGTCCCCGGGGGGAGGGACTGTCCCCGGGGTGGCTACATCAGCGG
>Ga0181583_10002252_pt1 | contig 14352 bp, 12 predicted proteins | sample 071ome_31_FD_132461 | JGI IMG/M metagenome (GOLD analysis project Ga0181583, IMG submission 132461) | Coastal salt marsh microbial communities from the Groves Creek Marsh, Skidaway Island, Georgia - 071405CT metaG (megahit assembly) | ecosystem: Environmental > Aquatic > Marine > Intertidal... | reverse complement strand
CGACGAGACCACGTCCTGGATTACCAGAGTCACGCAAAGGACGACTCCGATGAATCGAGCGGCGAGAGCCATCGAAGTTCACGTCGTCGAAATTCACGTTGGCGACAATCTCGCCGTGCTTCATTTTTGAGTCGGACGGGCGCGCCGTCCCGTACGACGCACGCGCGCGGTGCGCGCGTCCCGCGATGCGCGCATCGATCGATCGCGCGGGCGGGCGCCCACCGTCTCGTCCGCCGATACCGACTCGACGTCGACACGTCTAAATCGCGACGTGAGTCTCTCGCCCGAGGCGACGAAAACCATTGATGAATTGAAAAAAAACCCGCACACCGCGCCGATCCGAATCGATCCCGGGTCGTCGATGGCGGACGCCGGCGCGCCCGACGACGCGGACGCGTCCACGGTGCGAGAACCGCTCGATCTCATCCGTCTCGCGCTCGATGAAAAAGTGTGCGTGAAACTTCGCGGCGATCGCGAGGCGCGCGGGCGTTTGCACGCGTACGACCAACACTTGAACCTGATTTTGGGCGACGTCGAGGAAACGATCACGAGCGCCGAGGTGGATGAGGAGACGTTCGAGGAGTTTACGAAGACGACGAAGCGGAGCGTGCCGTTTTTGTTCATTCGGGGGGACGCGGTGACGCTCGTGTCGCCGCCGTTGCGTAGTTGATCGACGAGACGGGCGGCGAGGATGAGATCATTCATTCATTCAGAGGGAGACGATGTAATGTAGTACAGTAATAACGACGCGATACTGGGTTGTGTTTTCTTCCCTTTCTTTCTTTCTTTGTTTACACGACGACATCGGTCGTGACTAGGAGTGGTATTACGTGAACTCGGCGAGGTACTCGCCGACGGTGAAGGCGCGACCCGGGGGTTTCGCGCGCGCCGCCTCGGCGCGGTGCGCGTCGTACGCCGAACGCAACGCCGCGGCGCCGCGCGCGAGCGCGCGTTGCGTGCTCGCGGTCGTCGTCGGTGGCGGCGGCGCGGCGTCTAGGACGGAGAGATCGATGGTGAGCGCGCCGGACGTGGCGCGGTGCGCCTGTTGAAGAACCTCGGCGAGTTCCTTTTCGCGACTCTCGACGTCGACGCCGGCGGTGAGAAAAATGTCGTCCTCGTCGTCGTCGGCGGCGGATGCCGCGGCACCTCTCGTCTCCGTCTTCGTCGCGTCGTCGGCGGATGTCCCCTCGGCCATGGTCTGGTCCTCCGCTGTTTTGTTCCCCCCCATGTCCCAATACGTCGTCAGACGCGTCGGTCGTCGACTGAACGGGTCGCCCTCGCCCGTGTTTAAAACCCCGGCTTTGAGTTTCGCCACCTGTTCCGACGCCCGACGGGATAATTTTTCGCTATTTTGAATCTCGTTTCTTCGATTAATGTTCGCCAACGCATCTTGCGTCGCACCGCTTCGCTGTTTCAACTTTTCCTTGATCTCTCGGTCCACCTCGTCGAGTCGCTCGCGAAGCTCCGTCGCCTTTTCGTCGTCGCGCTCCGCCTCGGCGTGCGCGATGGCGGTTTTGATTTGTTCCTTTTCAAAGAGCAAGTTTTTGCGCGCCCCCATCTTTTCGCGCTTTTCGGCGAGGATTCTCGTCACGTCGTCCGAGGTGTATCTAAAATTCGACGCCTCCTTGAGGTTATCCAAACACCGCTGCACGTCCTTGGCGTACACGGGTCGACACTCGGAGCGTCGACAGTGCGCCACCCACGCCGCCCACTCGGCGTCTTGCGTCGCCGAGTTGGACACCTCGCTCAGTCTGAACGTCTTCTCCGCCTTGCCCCAACGCAGGATCAACCACTTGGACGTCATCGGTTTATTCGGAAGGTACTCGTACTTTTTCAACGAGTATTGCTTGTACTTTCCGTCGGCGACGCCCGCCACCTCGACCAAACGATAGACATTCTGACCCTCCTTATTCAACCCGATCCCCACGCGAACGAGACAATCTTTCACGACGTTTTCAAAGTACGGTTCCGTCACCCACGCCTCGAGTTGATGTCTCTTGAGCGTGATGGAATCGATCTGTTCCCTCGTCGCCGGTCGCTCGTCCGACAGCGCGTACGCCGCCTCCTCGTCGTAATCCGCCACCGCGCTCGCCCGCTTCCCACGCTTCGCCGTTCGTCTCCCGACATCCTCCTCCATCATCTCTTCGTCGTCCTCTTCGTCTTCGTACGCCTCCTCGTCCTCGTCTTCATCGCTCAGATCGCCGAAGACGCGTTTACTTCGCTCCTTTCTCGCCTTGGCCTCGGCGATGCGCTCCAACGCCTCCAACTCTTCCCTCTTCCCACTGCTCACCGCGCGACGATTTCGCGCCATGTCCAAGATTCGACGTCGCGATTCAATCTTCTTTCGATTCTCCGCCCGTTCGAGCATGATGGTCTCGCGCTCGAGTTCGTTGAGCGACGCGAGACGCGCGCGGTCGGCGTCGTCCCCCATGAGATCGTCCCCGAATCCATCGTCGAAATCCTCGTCGTCGTCGTCATCTGAGGGCGGACGACGGTCGTCGTCGTCATCGGAGGAGTTCGTCATCCTCGTTTGTGTCACTCGGGTCGGTGCGGTCGATCGCGCGCGCCGACGAGTGTCGCGAATGCGCGCACGCGTGAATGAGTGATCCCTCGCGCGCGCGACACAGCACACACCCCGAGGAGCGCCATCGGGGGGACATCGTGAAAGAAACGCTCGCGAACGCGGTACACGGTCGTGGTGCGTGTGCATATGTTACAAACAACAATAGTAATACTCACTCTTCGTCGTCGTCGTCGTCGTCGTCGTCGTCGACGTCGCGAACGATGTAGTATGTGTTAAAACGCGGAGTCGGCGTGAATGTCGCGCGGCGTCGGCGTCGGCGCGGAAAAGTCGACGGAGGCTGAGAGCCACGCCTTCCAATCGTCGGCATCTTCGCTCGCTCGAGGGGATCCACGCTGTTCGGTCCATTTGGACGGTTCGTACGCGTCCAGACCTCGCGTTTCGGCGTCCGCGGCGTAGGGCCAGAGTGGGCTGAGGGCGACGGTGCGGCCGACGACGATGAGTGTGGGCGAGACGAGCGCGCACGCGGCGGCGGCGTCCGGTAAACTCGCGAGCGAACTGAACACGCGACGTTCGTCCGCGGTGGTACCGCGCTCGATCGCCACCGCGGGCATGGACGCCGGGAACCCACTCTCGAGGAGACGTTCGGTGAGTCGAGGAAGCGTTCCGAGACCCATGTAGACGACGAGCGTCGTCTCGACGTCCGCGCTCGTCACCGCGAATTCCACGGGATCGCTCGCCGTCTTGGGCGACAACGACGACGCGCCATCACTCTCCACCGCCGTTCCAGCGCCCTCGCGAAGGTGTCCCGTCAACAGACGCACCGACGTCGCGACGCCGCGGTGCGTCAACGGGACGCCGAGCGCCGACGCCACGCCCGCCGCCGCGGTGATTCCCGGAACCACCTCCACGCGCACGTTTGGATTATTTTCGCGCAAAAACTCAAACTCTTCGCCGCCTCGTCCGAAAACTAACGGATCACCACCCTTGAGACGCAAAATCGTCGCCCCGGCGTCCGCGAACGCTAGCAAGAGTTCGTGTATCTCGTCTTGCGTCCGCGTGTGAAATCCCGCGCGTTTCCCCACGTACACCATCCGCGCCTCCTCGCGCACGAGATTCAGTATATCGTTCGACACCAATCGATCGTACAGCACCACATCCGCCGTTTGCATGAGCTGATACGCGCGAAGCGTCAATAAACCGGGATCACCCGGGCCCGTGCCCACCAAGTACACCCGCGCCGCCTTTGTCGCGCTCGCGCTCGTCGACGCCTCCGCGCGCCGCGCCGCCGACTTGTCGCGCATGAGCGCCAACATGCTCGCCAATCCATCGTCGTCGCTCGACGCCGACGTCGACGCCGACGTCGCGTCCGCGCGCGTCGTCGTCGACCGTCGCGCGCGTCTCTCCACCGCCGCCGCGCGGTCGCGCGCGGGACGCGCGACGCGCGGTCGTCCCGCGCGAGACGCGAGACGCGCGCGAGACGCGGTCGTCGTCGCGGTCGTCATCATCATCGTCGTCGTCGTCGTCCTCGCGGTCGTCGTCGTCGCCATCGAGAGACGCGGTCGGCGCGCGTCGACGAGTGTCGACCGGAGAGAGAGATGTCTCTGAAGAGACTCGAAAAGCCATTGTCGAATAATGACTCAAGAAGGGGGACTCCGTCTGTTCCGTGAGCTCAAAACGCCCAATTCGTCGACGCCGCAGACGTTCGCGCGCGATGGCGATGGCGACGACGACGACGACGCGCGCGACGGCGAATCGAGCGCTCGTGCGTCGTCACCGTCGCGGTGACGTCGCGTCGGTGACGCGCGCGACACCCGTGCGACGACGAGACGCGATGCTGATGGTGACGACGACGCTCACGATGCTGACGAGCGTCGACGCCGCGCGCGCGGCCGCGGCCGAGGTGACGATCCGACGCGACGACGAGGGATTCGGGGCGAACGAAGCCTCCGCCAAGGCGCTCGCGCTCGTGTCGTACGTCGGGACGATCGTCGAGAGCGGGGAGATGTTCGACACGACGTACGGCGGCCAGAAATTCGACACGAACTCGGCCGGCGTCGGCTCTCAAAGCATCGAAGTTGCGCCCGAGCGGCCGGTCGTCCTGAATTTGTCGTCCGAGTATCCCACGCCGGGCGTGCCGGAGGGATTGCGCGCGGGTGTGCGAGGGATGCGCGTGGGAGGGACGCGGGAGTTTGACGTGCCGCCCGAGCTGGGATTCGGCGACGTCGCCGTGCGGTCGCCGTACGCGACGATTCCCGCGGGCTCGACGCTTCGGTACACGGTCAAGGTGTTGCGTCTGTCGACGACGGGACCGGACGCGTTGTTTAAGGGGGTGACGAGGTGTGGACGCGGAGGCGCGAGCGCGCAGAGCTCGGGGTGCGGGTCCGTCGAAGCCGCCGAGTGATGACTGTTTCATTTATTTAATTAGACTATCGGGGCAATTCATGTTACAGGACGCTGCTATGATTTATGTACTGGCTAGAGAAAAGACATTATGATGTAATTCGCACACGGCGCGCGCGCGCGACCCTCAATCGGCGCCCTCACACGCCCTCCACGGGAACCTTCACCGTGGGGAGTGTGTCGACTCTCTCCAAGAGGTCCACGAACTCCGCGAACGTCACCCCGGCCCCGTCCTCGCGTCCGCGAATCTTCTTCAACTCGGCGAACGCGCGAGATATGAGTTGATCGAACGCCTCTTCGCTGAGCGAACTCCCCACCAAGTGTCGCGTAATGGTCTCCAAGTCGCTTCGGGACACGACGCCGTCCCGATCGACGTCGTAGCACTGAAACATGAATCTCAACCGGTCCTCTCGCGTCGCGCGCACGCTCAGCGCGGAGAGCATGCGGACGAAATCCTTAAAGTTTTGATTCTGGAACATCTGCACGATGCGCGGGGCGAGCGGGGAGATGGCGAGCTCGGGAATCGCCATGAGCTCATCCTCCGTGATGAATCCTTTGTGCTTCTTATCGAGCGCGCGAAAGCGTTGGTACAGCGCCTGGATCTCCGGACCGCTGAATTTACCGTCGCAGTGTTGTTGCACGTCCTCGATGTCGTACTCCGTGAGACTCAGCGAGCTCGCGGTGAGACCCATGGCGAGGTCTCGAGGAGCGGACGGGACGCTTCGCGCACTGACGTCGGGACGAGGCGATCGAATCGACCGCCGCGGGGGAATCAATGACGAGGAATCGAATTACAACTTTCCGAGAATGGACTCGATGAATATTTGCAAGCTGTCCGGATCGCGACGCTCGGAGCCGAGCTTGACGTAACCAGAGCGACCCTTGGGGAAGAGCAAGAGCGTGGGGAAAGACTTGAGAGAGAGGTTCTCCTTCGCCCACTCCTTTTCGTCGCGGTCGGCGCGGAATTTAGCAAACTTGACGCCCTTCGGAGTGAGACGCTCGGCGGCGGCTTCGAAACCGCCCACCATGCGTTGGCAGTGCGGGCACCACGGAGCGTACAAGACGGCGAGCGTCGTCTCGGAGTGCGTCTTCTCATCCTTCAACGCGGCGATGTCGTCGTGGGACAAGACGTGCACGGCGCTGTGCTCGAAGATGTCTTCCTCGGTCGCCTCGCGATCTTCTTGCTTGGCCTTTTCGTCCGCGGTCAAGTTGCCGCTGTGCAAGCCGCACTCCTTCGCCGTCGCGTCTTCCCACCACCAGCGACCCTCGCGCTCTTGCTGACCCGGAAGCACCGCGCGCGTGCACGGCGCGCATCCGATGGACACGTATCCTCGTTCGTGCAATTCATTCACGGGCGTTCCCATGACGCGCAAGAAATCCCACACTTCCTGCGACGTCGCGTCGGTGAGCGGGTTAAACTTGACCAAACTCCCCGCGCCGCCGCTCGCGCCCTCAAACACGGGATCCACCTGGCACACCGGCACCGCGTTTCTCGTTCCCGGGCTCTGATCCTTTCGCTGACCCGTCACCCACGCCGTGAGTGTCGCGAGTTTCGCTCGCAAAGGCTGCACTTTACGCACGCCGCAGCACTCCTTGTGTCCGTCTTCGTAAAACGAAAACATCCCCTTCTCGTTCACCAGCGCTTTCACCGCCTCGCTCTCCGGGAAACAGTATTCAATCTTAATGTCAAAGTGTTTCTCAACCTTGTCGAACAATTCATACGTCTCCGGGTTCAATCTCCCCGTATCCAGAGAAAACACTCGATACGGTCGTCCCGTGAGCGCCGCGTATTGAATCACCGCCACGTCCTCAGCCCCGCTGAACGCGATCGCCAATCCGTCCCCGTACGTCTCCAGAGCCTTATCCATGATCTCCAACGGCGTCGCGTTCGCGCCCTCGAGCGCGTCGCGCATGGCGTCGACGTCGGCACCGTTCACCGCGGTTGCCCTCGAGGGTAAGGCGCGTCCTCGTCGCGCGCATCGTCGCGCCATCGCCCGCGTCCCCGCCGCCGTCGTCGTCGTCTTCGTCGCCGCGGGCATCATCGTCATCGCCATTCTCGCTCGTCGAGCGCTCGCGTCGCGCGCGGTCGTCGTCGACTGACGCGTCCGCCGCCGCGTTCCCCGAAGGAAAATCATGACTGCCCGACGTGGGCGCGAAACTTCGCGACGCCCTCGCGCGCGTCGACGGAGTCGTCATGTCGCGAGACCTCGTCGCGGTGGTCCGCGACGGTCTCCACGACGTGCTCGGGTGCACGGCGTCCGCGCTGGAGGCGTTCGTGATCGATAAAGCGCGCGCGTGCGGCGGGGACGTGCGCGAGCTCGAGCGAGGATTGATCGAGTGCGGATGCCCGGATGGGGCGAAGACGACGGCGTTCGCGGCGAGCGTGTGCGCCGCGATGCGCGAAGACGCGAGGACGACGAGCACGAGCGCGCGGGAGGGGCGGAAGAGCGCGAAAAAGGAGGAGCAAGAAGCCGCGGCGGCGTTGGCGCGGAGAAACGCGACGTACGAGCTCGTGGAGGAGGAGGAGGAGGAGGAGGAGGAACCGCGGGAGGAGTCGGTGGAGGAGCGGAGACGCGAGCGTAAACGGTCGAAGAAGATGCGTCGGAAGAGGCGGAAAGGATCGGAGTCGAGCTCGGAGGAGGACGAAGAGGCGGTGGAGGCGAGACGACGCGCGTTGGCGGGCGAACGCGAGGGCGGCGACGAGTCGTACGACGAGGAGGAGGAGGAGGACGAGGAAACGCGTCGACAGAGAGAGATGGAGGAAGATTTACGCGAGCGCGAAGAGTTTGAGGAGCGCTTGCGAGCGAAGGATGAGGCGAGGACGAAAAAAGTGGGCGACCGCGGGCCGACGGAGGCGGAGCGCGCCGAGGCGGAGCGAAGGGGCGAGCACTTGGAGACGGACGAACAGCGCGCGGATTTGATTCCCGAGTTGAGAAAGACGTCTCGTCAGGAGTATTTGAAGAAACGCGAACTGCAAAAGCTCGAGGAGCTCAAGGAATCGATCCGAGAGACGGAGTACTTTTACGAGGGTCAAGACGTCACGGAGGAGCAGAGGAGAGATTTAGAAAAGAGGAAAAAAGTGTACGAGCTCGCGATGGAGCAGATTAACAGCATCAACGACGCGCTCGAGGAGCGATACACCATCCCCGCGGCGTACGACGATCCAAACAAACCGAAATCGACAAGTGAACGGTTCGCCGCGTTGAAACAGCGGTACAAGGAGAAGGAACCCGAGGGCGAGCCGAACGCGTTTAGGGAACAAGACCAGTGGGAAGTGCACCAGGTGAAGCAAGCGCAGGCGCAGTTCGGGGCAAAGAATAAAAAGGGGGCACAGAAAGAGTACGACTTGGTGTACGACGATCAAATTAAATTCATCAAGGATGAAATCATGGCTGGCGACGGCGTGTCGAGCAGCGAGAGCGAGAGCGAGAGCGAAGAAGAGATGGATGAAGAGAAACGAACCAAGCTCGCACTGGCGGGGAAACTCGGTAAACGGGCAAAGATCGAAGCCGATAGAAAATCGCTTCCGATTTTCCCGTACCGCGAACCGCTCATCAAGGCTGTGGAGGACCATCAAGTCGTCGTCATCGTCGGCGAAACCGGTTCGGGCAAGACGACGCAAATCCCGCAGTACATGTGGGAGGCTGGATTCGGTGGTAAGGATCAGAAGATTGGCTGCACGCAGCCCAGACGTGTAGCGGCGATGTCCGTCGCCGCGCGCGTTGCCGAGGAGGCTGGCGTAAAACTCGGCCACGAGGTTGGCTACACCATTCGTTTCGAGGATTGTACTAGCGACAAGACGCAAGTCAAGTACATGACGGACGGTATGCTCCTGCGTGAATTCCTGGGCGAGCCCGACTTGGCTTCGTATGCGGTCATGATGGTAGACGAAGCGCACGAGCGCACGCTGCACACGGACGTGCTCTTCGGTCTCGTCAAGGATATCGCCAGATTTCGACCCGAAATCAAACTTCTCATTGCCTCGGCCACGCTCGACGCCGAAAAGTTTAGCGAATACTTCGACTTCGCGCCAATCTTTAGGATTCCGGGTCGTCGTTACCCGGTCGACATTCTGTACACGCAACAACCGGAGGCGGATTACGTCGACGCCACGGTGGTCACCGTGTTACAAATCCATCTGACGCAACCCGAAGGGGACATTTTAGTCTTTTGCACGGGTCAGGAGGAGATTGAAAATTGCGAAGAACTCTTAAAGACGCGCATTCACGAGATGGAGACCAAACCTCCCGAACTCATCATTGCTCCGATTTACGCATCGCTCCCGAGCGACTTGCAGGCGAAGATTTTCGAAGAGACGCCCAAGGGATCTCGCAAGGTTGTCTTGGCGACGAACATCGCGGAGACGTCGCTCACGATCGACGGCATCAAGTACGTCATCGATCCTGGGTTTTGCAAGCAAAAGAGTTACAATCCGCGCACGGGCATGGAATCTCTCGTCGTGACGCCGACGTCCCAGGCGAGCGCGCTACAGCGCGCGGGTCGCGCCGGTCGTACCTCTGCGGGTAAGTGTTTCCGACTGTACACGGCGTGGAGTTTCCAAAACGAACTCGACCCGAACACAGTGCCGGAGATTCAGCGCACAAATCTTGGAAACGTGGTGCTGATGCTGAAATCGCTCGGTATCAACGACCTGATGAACTTTGATTTCATGGATCCGCCCCCCGCGGAGACGTTGCTGCGCGCGCTCGAGCAGTTGTACGCGCTCGGCGCGTTGAACGATCGAGGCGAGCTCACCAAGCTCGGTCGAAAGATGGCTGAATTCCCACTGGATCCGATGCTATCGAAGACGCTGTGCGCGAGCGACAAGTACAAGGTGAGCGACGAGGTGATGACCATCTGTTGCATGCTTTCGTGCGGGAACACCGTCTTTTACCGACCAAAGGATAAGATTCAATTGGCTGACGCCGCGCACAAATCGTTCCACGTGGGCAATGTAGGCGATCATCTCGCGCTGTTGAACGTGTACAATTCGTGGCGCGACGCCGACTACTCCGTGAATTGGTGCTATGAAAACTTTGTGCAGCAGCGGACAATGAAGACGGCGCGCGACATTCGAGAACAGCTCGAGAAGCTCATCGAGCGCGTCGAGATTGAGCCGTCGTCCAACCCCAACGATCTCGACGGGATTAAAAAGTGCATCACGAGTGGATTCTTTTATCATACGGCTAAATTGCAAAAGAACGGAAGCTATCGCACGGTGAAAAATCCGCAAACGGTGGCGATTCATCCATCCAGCGGTCTCGCCAAGGAGCTTCCTCGATGGGTGGTGTACTTTGAGTTGGTCTTCACGACGAAGGAATACATGCGCCAGGTGATCGAAATCAAGCCCGAGTGGCTGGTTGAGATCGCGCCGCACTACTACAAACGAAAAGAAATAGAGGGCGAGACGATGAAAACCGGGAAACAAGGAACCGGGAAGAAGTCGGACGTCGTATTAGCGTAGACCTAGGAAAAATCTATAAATCAATGTGGAAATGAATTATCATTACGATGAATAGTTTGCGCAAGAATTGCTAAATGGCAACGTCTAGTCTCCACTCACGCCGCGGCGTCCGCGGCGTTGCTGATGACGTCGGCGAGAGCGAAGAGCGTCGGCGGGACGGCCAAGCACGCCGCCATGACGCCGGCGCCGACGGCCCACTCTTGACCGCTCTTCATTTCGCCGTGCACAGCCTTGGCGAAAGAAACCTCAGCGGCGGCGTCGACGGTGGTATCGATCGGCTTCACGATGAACGGAATCGCCGCCAATCCTAGCAAGGTCGGCAAAATGCGCTCAACGTCCAAGCCTTGCGCCGCGAGGGCGTCGAACGCGGACACGTCCGCCTTGGCCAACGCCAAGTTTGTGGACGCCACGACGACGCGAATGAACGAACCCGGCCAGAAGACGCTCGCGAGCATCTGCCATGTGATCGTTTCCGTCGCCACGGCCGCGGCTTGGTTGAGACGATCAGCCTCACCCTCCGCCTTGTTCCATCGCTTGACGCCCTTATCGATGGTATCCGCCAAGACGTACGTCGCCGCGACGCCGTACGTGGCCGGAACACCCCACGCGGGCAACCACGCGACGAACGCCTCACCGCACTCGTTCGCGTAGCCCATGTATCGAAGCAACGAGTCCCGGAAGATGTCGTATTCCTTCTCTCCCTCCGCCGCCTTCGCCGCCGGCGTCTCGTCCTCGGCGTCGTTGGATCCGGCGACGACGGACTCGCGCGCCTCCCGACGCGATTTCGCCTCGATCTCATCCTCGCGCTCCGACGCCACCGATCGAACGACCACTCCCGCGTCTCTCACACGCGTCTTCATCACCATTCGCACCCCATCGACCTCGCGCACCGGCGCCCGCATCATCATCTTCGACGGGCCCGCCGCCATCCCACCGCGGCTCGCGGTGCATCTAGACGCACGAATCGCGCACCTCGTCGCGCGCATCGCGCGCGTCATCGACGACATCCGGTCGAGTAATTTTTCTTCTCTGCGTTCACCGCGAGCGCGTCTCGCGTCGGCCCCCGCCTCGCTCGCGCGCGTCGACGGATGACGACGCGGCGCCTCGGACGGTCGACACGGGTCGCGGTGAGATCCGGGGCGAATCCATCGAATCGCGCGTTCGTTCGCGCGCGCGACGTCCACGAGGACGTCTGCACGGCGCGAACGCGCGATAAAAAATTATCGCGTCCGTGTCCGCGCGCGTTGGTTCGCGCGCGCGGTCGCGTCGTCGTCGATGGGTGGTATGAAACCCAGTCCTCGCGAGAGCACGCGACGGCGAACGGACGCGCGGGGACGCGGCGTTGACGCGACCGCGGCGTCACACGTCGCGCGCGCGGGGGGTCGGCGGACGCGAGTGGTGCGAGCAAGGAATACCACCGCGCGCGTCGCGTCCTCGGTCGTCGGTCGCGCGGTGTGCGTCGTGAACGAAGACGCGGCCGCGATGACGACCGAGTCGAGCGACCGCGCGCGACGGGGCGTGCGCGTGGCGGTGCGCGCGAGACCGACGCGAGAGGGGGACGCGGACGCCGTGGAGGTATCGCGCGCGCGCGAGGAGACGCGGGCGAGGTCGGCGTCGACGGTGGTGACGCGCACGGCGGAGGAACGAGAGGAGGAGTATAGGTTGGCGCGCGAACGCATCTTCGGCGTCGACGGCGAGGACGCGGGCGAGGAGGACGAGGGGCGAGGATCGGGACGCGGTGATGCTTCGACGCGCGCGTCGTCGTCGTCGTCGTCGTCGTCGGCGGCGGCGGCGGCGTCGGCGGGTGAGAGTGGACGAGGGATGTCGGCGGACGCGCCCGCGTTTACGCCGAGAGGCGGCAAGGCGACGATGAAGAATAAATTGATGGATTTATTCGATCCAGATTTCAGACGGGCGCCGAGAGTCGCGCCCATGATGGCGCCCACGCCGACGTGGCCCGTGGGACCGCCGCCTATGCCGCCCATGCCGCCGCCCATGCCGCCGTCCATGCAGCCGCTTATGCCGCCGCTTATGCCGCCGCGTTTCGCGCCGCCGCCACGCGAGGCGCGAGAGCGGCTCGCGCATTTTCCGCCGCTCGGTGCGCCCGCGGCGCCGCCGCTGGGACACCCGCCGCCGGCGCACGCGATGGCGAACCGTCCACCTTCGCGGTGAGAGAGTATTGTAATCGTATGTAGACGCATTAGTAAACAATTTCGCTCCGAATATTACAACGCTCGTCGCTCTCGACTTGGCTATGAAAGAACGAGGTCGACGAGAGGTGGATATCGGGGCTATCCGCGCGAGAGAGTCGAAACATGACACTGTGAGCCGCGTGCATCGCTCAAAACTCATGTTTCACTCCCGCTCGGGACTTCTTCTTGTACGCTCGTACGCTCCGAACCGTCGCGTCTTCGACTCGGAATTTTGCTGTAGTACACAATCGGACGGCAAAAAACAACGCCCGTGGAAAACGTACCCATAGCTATCTTTCATGGGTTCATTATTCCGTTCACGCGCGCGAGAGCTCGCTCACGCATCGCGCCGGATGTTGACGTGTCCTTCGCGAATCAACTCGTCGAGATCCAACGTCTCCACATCCGACGTCGCGTAGAGCACCTTGGCGGTGCGACTGCGCTCGTTTAGAGAGATGACTTCGGCGCGATACCAAAGGTTATCGTCCGGCCAATATAGCTCGATCTGTGCGTTCTTTAGCGCCGTGAGTGACTGTGAGGGCTCGAGAATGAACCCGGGCGACGGATTTTTCAATCCCAGAGCATCCTCCGGGTCCACCTTTTGCTTCTTCGCCTTGGCTCCGTTCCCCTTCGCGTCGCCGCCCTTCGCACCACCCTTACCAAGACCCATCCCCGCCGCACCCTTCGCACCTCGCGACGCGCCGTTCATCTTCTCTTCTCGCCCGTGCGCCGCGCTCAGCGTCTCGTACACCGTCGGCACGTCATTGATCTTTGAAAAGAGCGCGTCTCTGCGTTTCGCGTCGCGCGAACGTCTCGTCTCGTCAGTCGTCGTCGGTCCCGTCTCTTCCACCGTCCAACTCTCACGCGCGCGCACCTCGCCGCGCGTTTCCGAATCACCACCGTCCTCTCTCTCTCTCTCACGCGTCGTCATCGTGGGTCGTCGTCGTCCTCTTCCTCCATCGTCGTCGAACGCGCGCGCCGCACCTCTTCTTCGCGTCAAACTTGGCGCCGTAATAAAACGCCACCGCCATCAACCACGCGTCGCTGTGCACGGCGACGAGCGCGAGCCAATCTTTCCTCTGCGAGACGACGAATCGACGAATACACGGTGCATTCATCCGTCAGTCATCCCGTCTCGAAACGCGTCGTCATTGTCTTCGTCCGCGCGTCGCCTCCCCTCACCCTCTCGAGTCGACATTCGCCGCCCGTTGAGCGCGTGGAGCAATTTCGCGCATTTCGAACGATTCATCCCGCGCGCGCCCACTCGCGACGTCGCGCGCGCGCCGATGGCCGTCTATTCGCGCCACAAATACGCACCTGCATCCCATCGCGCGCGAAATTAATCCCGAGCGCCGGTTCCGGGAGCTCGGGCGGCACCTCCTCGGCCGGCAGCTGTACCTCCCACGTCCCGTCCGGGTTCCCGTAGAGGCACAGGTTTTCCTTGTCCGGATCGCACTGCGCGTAGAATTCCTCGGCGTCTGCGCGCGATCGCGACGAGTGATTGGTGTGCGCGTCGTCAGTCGTCTCGCGTCGGGCGTCGGGGCGTCGCGCGCGCGACGGGGGGGTGGTCTTCGACACTGACTTCGATCCGCGCGCGCGCGGGGATGCGAATCGCGATCGCGGCGTGGGGCGTACCGTCGGTGAGCGCGCGTATCAATCCGCGCTGTCGCGCCGCGAAATTGGCGTGGACCTCGTCCACCGTGCGCGGTGCCTCCATGGCGTCGCGTCGACGTCTGGCGCGTCGACGACGATTGGCGAACGGCTCGAGTGGT
>Ga0181583_10002228_pt1 | contig 14430 bp, 11 predicted proteins | sample 071ome_31_FD_132461 | JGI IMG/M metagenome (GOLD analysis project Ga0181583, IMG submission 132461) | Coastal salt marsh microbial communities from the Groves Creek Marsh, Skidaway Island, Georgia - 071405CT metaG (megahit assembly) | ecosystem: Environmental > Aquatic > Marine > Intertidal... | reverse complement strand
TTCTGGTTAAAAGCCCGGATGACCCAGTCGCGGTAAGGAGTCAACTCCCGGTAATGATCATGATGCAGCCCGTTTGTGTCGGCGAACCGAACCAGATCCAGCCAATACTTGGCCATGTGTTCCCCATACCGAGGGGTGCCCAGCAAACGATCCACCAAATCTTCATAGGCAGTATCCGAGGTGTCATCGAGAAACATCTGTATTTCTTCCGGAGTCGGTGGCAATCCGGTCAAATCCAGACTCACACGTCGAATCAAGGTACGCTTATCCGCCTTGCCATTGGGTGACAAACCTTCACGGTTCAGCCGTGCCATGATGAATCGGTCGATGGCGCTTTGACTCCATGCTGCCGAATCAACCTCCGGCAACTCACGTCGCACAGGTTGGATGAAGGCCCAAAAGGTGTCATATTTGGCGCCTTCCTCGATCCATTGCTTGAGAAGCGATTTTTCCCGATCCGTTAAAGCTACCAGATTGGATTCCTCCGGCGGCATCAAGTCATCTTCATCATCCGTCGTGATACGATACCAGATATCGCTCTTCTCCACGTCACCTGGCACAATGGCCTGATACCCATCGTGGTCGGCAAATGGACCGTCAACCGCATCCGGTTTGTCCAGTCGAAGGTCTCCCTTGCGATGTCCCTCATCCGGCCCGTGGCATTGATAACATTTCTTGGACAGGATGGGTGAAATATCGCGACTGAAATCGATGGCATCAGCTCCCCGCAGCTCAACAGAGCCGCCAAGTAGAGTTGCAACCGCACAACCAAAAAAAGTTCGAACTAAGGTCTGCATAGAATGGTTCCTCAAAATCAGATGCACCCCCGAGAGATAAAAAAAACACTCGGGAAAAGAACGCCCTCCAACCTATCGCTTAAGCGCCCAGGTAGCAAGCGAACAAGCACAAGGTTTTGATAGGGTATATGGTGACAGCTGCGTGGGTGCCTTCGCCAGAAAGTGCACGATGGGGCATACGAAAAGACGATAGGCGATCGATTTACTCGAGGCTTCCCAAAACGGACATCATAAGAAAGGATGAACACCACAAGGGCGGACCGGGATCCACGCAGTCGCGGGACAAGCTGTCACGATGTACCTGGCACTACCTAGATTCTACCCCATTGTATAAGGCGCACGATGCTCGACATCCAACCAGGATTTGTCACCTTTACCATTCATGAATTGCTCGCGGAAGGGATTCCAGTGCATGATCTGGTTATGGTAATAGGCCAGGTTGACCAAATGGCAAACCGTCACCGTGCGCGCGCCGATTTCAACGTCGGCATTGGGGCGGGTGCGGGTGCGCATGCAATCGAGAAAATCCTTCTTATGATCGGAAGATTTGTATAGACGCACTTTCGCGTCAGCCAGGTATTCCTGCTCCACCTGTTTGCATTGCTTGCGGTTGTCGGCGATTTGCTTATCGCCCAGCCAAAATTTAAACTGACCACGATTGACATTCACCTTCCCGTCCTTCCCAAAGAAAGTGACTCCATTGCCCTCAGCATGAATCATTTCGACACCGTTCTGATACACCATGCGAACACCGTTTCCGGACTCAGGTTTCTTGGAAGGATAGATACGACGAGGCCCCTCGTTGTCCATGCCCAAGCCCCATTGTGCGATATCGAAGTGATGCGCTCCCCAGTCGGTCACACCGCCACCGCCATACTCACGATAATGACGCCAAGCCGGGTAGTGATTATGCACACCCCGCGGACTGAGCACGGAGTTGAACGGCCGTTTGGGAGCCGGACCGAGCCAGCGATCCCAATCCAATCCCGGTTCCATTGCCTCCTCAGGAAGATCACATGCTTTGGCGGGACCACCCACCGCGACTTCGACTCTGGAAATGGGGCCGATGATGCCATTGCGCACCAACTCACAGGCAACACGAAATTCCTCGGAGGAACGCTGCATGCTGCCCGTCTGGAACACACGCTTGTTGAAACGCACCGCATTGACCATTCGTCGGGCTTCTCGGATGGACTGGCACAATGGTTTTTCGCAATAAATATCCTTCTTGGCCTTGGCGGCATCAATGGTCATGAGCGCGTGCCAATGATCCGGGGTCGCAATGCAAACCGCATCGATATCGTCGCGAGCCAGGAGTTTTTGATAATCGTTGTAATCTTCACAACCCCTGAAAGAAGCAGCATCGTTTTTATCCGCGTAAAAACCTTCCACCCGCTTGCGGGCGTCCTGTCGACGTGTCGTGTCCACATCGCACACCGCCACCGCCTGGGTTCCCTTGAGGTTCATGAAATGACGCAGCAGATACTGGTTCTGCTTGCCCATACCGATAAATCCCATCGTGATACGGTCATTAGGTTTGACGTCGGCCGACCAGATATGGGACGGAAGGATAAACGGCGCCGCTGCAGCAACGGCGGAAGTAGATTTAAGGAAATTCCTGCGTGTCGTTTTCATATTGTTTGATCTGTGGTTTTCGAGGATACGAATTCAGGATACCACGCCTCCCTGCCGGATAGCAATGCACGCATCAAAGAAAAAGTGTAACTTTACTCATCCGATCTTGTCTCCAAAACAGCAAGAATAGTTGTAGAACATACGAAAATTGATCAACGCCATGAAAAAAATTCTAAATTACGGACAAACGATCGCAGCTTTAACCCTGATACTCAGCCTGGCAGCCTGCTCAAATCCTGCCGACGACGTGTCAGAAGCAGAAGTTTCCACTGCAAAAGAAGTCTCAGAGGGAAGCATTGCCGGGAAGAAGTATGTCTCGAATGCTGATTCCAAAATCGATTTTACCGGTTCAAAGGTTACCGGCAGTCATGATGGCGGATTCGAAACCTTCACGGCAGCCATCCATGTTGAAAACGGAGAACCCGTTCCAAACGGAACCAAAGTGGAAATCGACATGGATTCCACCTGGTCGGACAGCGACCGCCTGACAGGACACCTCAAAAACGCCGATTTTTTTGATGCCCCCACTTACCCGACCTCAACCTTTGTCACGACAGACATCAAAAAAGGAACCACCGGCTATGACGTCAGCGGTAACCTGACCCTTCACGGAGAAACCAAAAGCATCACTTTCCCGGCAGATATTCAGGTATCCGATGATCAGGTAAAGGTAGCGGCGGAATTCTTTATCAAGCGCTTTGATTTTGGGATTCAGTATCCAGGAAGAGCCAATGACCTGATCCGGGACGAAGTCGTGATCAGACTGGATATCACCGCAGTTCCTGAATGATCCCTAATACCCAAGCGACTTTTTAAGTCGACCTGGATCACGACGACAGTCGAGAACGCGGTAAACAAGGACAGAGTGGTCAGATTCCATGCGATAGTAGATCGCATATGGGAACTTTTTCGAAAGTAACCTATGGAAACCGAACACTCTCCGGTGAATGCCTCCATATTGGTTCAGCAAATCAATATCGGAAAACAAACACTCCTGGAAGTAGTCGCCCAAACCGCTTCCCTGGCGATCATAGAAATCCTTGCCGCTCCTGAGATCTTCGAGAGCGGACATTAGAATTCGCACTCTCATCATTTAATGCTTCAATCGGCGCTTGGCTTCTTCCCAATCAAGAATGGGTTCACTACCAGATCGAACTCTTTCGTCTGTCTCGCGTAGAACATGTTCGTGCCAATCTGGCGAGTCGAAAGCTTCGTCAGAATCACTCAAGTTCGCCCACAATGCTTCCATCAGGCGCAACTTTTCGGCACGAGGCAACTGCATGACCAACTCTTCGACACTCATCCATCCCATATAACACTTCAATTGAAGGAGCTCAAGACCGGAAGGGAGTATGTCTCACCGAACTCCTTAAAGTTCGCGTTCCGAAAAGGGCTATTTTGGAGTACTCCAAGTCATTGGAGCTTTGGATACGCCAGGGAAACGTAGCGATAGCCTGAGACCCATACGGTCCAATTCCTCCATGATTGCAAGGACAAGGCAAGAGTATAGTCATTCAGTTTTTGTAGCCTGAATGAGAATGTGGACGGTATCCAAAGCGGCGATGACTCGCCGCACTGCTATGAGTATTGTCAAGCTTCCAACCTAATTTTTCGTTTCAATCTTTCTCTTCATTTCTGTTTGAGTGTTCAGTTCCGCTATAGGTCCGTGACTCTGGTGACCGCCTCGACGAGAATGGGGCTGATCTCGTCGGAGGCGAGGCTGGCTCCAGAGGCACGGGCCGCGCGTTCTTTCATACGGTCGCTTGATAGCTTGAATGACTTTGGGCTCGCGTCTTCCTCTGCAGGGGATTCTCTAAACTCCCAACCTGCTATCCGAACTGGAGCGCTTAGCTCCGTCCACCTTGACGTTTCCGAATTGTCTTGAGAGGAAGCGAACCCGCCCAATCTCCAGATCGAACCGGAGTCATACCGTCCAGTGCGTGCTACGAGCGGGTGCCGCTTCCAAAGTCTTTTCATTTCTACTACCTCACCGTGTAGAGTGGATGTTTTGTTTTAGATTTTCTCAATACCACTAGGCCATTTCAATCCACCCAAGATCCTTAAGGCTCATTCGGCCGGTGCGCCAACGCCATAAATCCACCAACAAACGCCTGGCTACAGCTATGATCGCCCGTTTTCGAGATCGTGCATGTGCTTTGGGGTTTAAAAGCACATGGCGCCATCGTTGGATCAGTTTGCTTTGCGGCTGCCAATAAACCATCCGCCAAGCCATTTCGACCAGGTGCTTGCGCAATCGACGATTTCCCGCCTTGGTAATAGGCAAATCAGAGTGATGATTGCCGCTGGCATCAACGCCACCACATAAACCTGAGTAACTACCAATTTGTTTTCGATTGGTAAATCTCTCCCAGGAACAAACCTCTCGATCTATCATTTCCAGCGTTTTGGCCCCCGCACCTTTGGGGCGAGGTTTCCGATTTCCTTCACGAGTAAGAGTGGCATCGGCCTTCTTTAATTGTTCGCTCAAAAATAGTGCAGTCTCGCGCAGAGCAGTAAGCTGTTCGATGAGAAAGGTAGGCAATTGTTCAGTAAGCTTATCCCAATGGCAAGCTATCCACCACTGTCCTTTGGCACGATGACCATGCAATAACATCAAACTTCGTCCCATCGCTGCTACACTTTGTCGCATTCGATGAATCTGGCCTCGTTGCCGGCTTTGAACCCTGGATTGTTCCTCCTGGAGAGTCGGGATACGCACTTTGGCCACTGCCTTGGGGTTTCCTGCAATAAAACGATCAAAACGTTCGGCCAATGCGAGAGCATCAGTCCGGTCATTCTTCACTCGCGTACCATAGGCATCAAGTCGACAAGGGCGAACCACAGTGCAATCGATCCCCTGCTCAATGAGTTTTCTGGCCAACCAGAAACCTGTGGGACCTGCTTCGTAACAAGCTTTGACCTCATCGGCCTGTTGGGATTGTTTGGCGGCCCATGTTAAAAACTTTTCAGGACTCATTTTTTGAGGAGGCTGAGGAACGGCATTTTCTATTTGCCTAACGATGACGATGTCCTTGGCGTGAACATCCAGACTCAGCTTGATAAGGGTGTACTTTTTGCAATCTTGCAGGGATTGCCCTTTGTTGGTATTTGTCTTTGGAGTTATCATATTCACTGGTAGGCGTAGCCTTTCGGGGCGCGCCTGCCAATACTCATGTCATCTCCAGAGCGCATTCGCGTTGGATTAAAGCTCAATATCAAATGGAATGCACTCTGACCATGGCTTGGCAGGATCCCCCTACCGCCATGCATGCTTTGGATATTTGCGTTGCAGTTCCTTTTTAACGTTGGGGTAGTGCTCTTTCCAGAATCCGGCCAGATCCTGGGTAATCTGAACCGGTCGCATGTTGGGGGCCAGAATGTGCACCGCCAAAGAGACCTTTTGCATCGCGATTTTGGGGAGCGAGTTGACGTCATACAGCTCCTGAATCCGCAGTGAAATATAGGGTGCCGACTCACGCGAATAAACCACTTTGGGTGTTTTGCCATTGGACAAGGTCACCCGCTCCGGAGCCTGCTTATCCAACAGTTCGCATTGCGAGTGGCTGAGCCATTGCCTCAACACAGGAATCACCGGACGTTCCTTGATTTCCTTGTAACTAAAAGCGCCCATACAGATGGATTCAATGATGTGCTGCCTGGCCTCATCATCCATCTCCGGAAGTTCCAGTTCCGGGCACCATTCGGCCAAAGAATTCAGGCGCAGGATCCATTGATCGACCTTGGCATCCCAATGCTTCAGGCCAATCTCCTCGTCCATGATCTTTTCGGCCAGCAGACGGGCTGCAGGTTCTTCGGGCGGAGGTTCCACTCGCTTGGCGGAAAGAGCCATCCCGCGAAAAGTCTCCTGACTGGCGGCATACACCCGGCGGGAAGATGGATCCCAAACCACAACAATGGAAGAATCGAAATCATCCGGAAAGAACTCCTTCAACCAGGCTGGATCAATTTCCGTGGCAAGGGACAAAATGGTCTGCACTTCCCCTTCCCGATTCCCGATTTCGCGAATATCCGCCACCACGACCATATCGGCATGATGCACGACACTTTCACGAGCCAGGACACCCTTTCGGCCATGCACCAATTCACACCTCAACGTGCCTTTGTCCAAACGGCGTGCCAGGCGATCGGAGAAACCAAGCAGCATGCATTTTTGAATGATCTCGTCATCGACAGGTTTGGGCTCCACATTGAGTCCCTCCCGTTTGGCGATGCGTAGGAAATGTTCCAGCAAAGGTTTCACCTGACGTGCGGATTGCGCATGAATCCCCAAATTCTTGCAGGCTTTGAATTGAAAATTATTTCTCGAAGCAAAACTCCAGGCGCGCATCAAAAGGAAACAATCGGAAACCGACTGCTCCGTCAGAAACTCCTCCCGCAACTCACGCGTGCGTCGATCCACCTTGCGAATCAAAATGTCGCGCCCCTGCGTCAATGCCGCAATAAGGGCCGCCTGATAAACACATCCCAGCTCCTCCGCTGCCAATAACATCCGCGCATAACGCGGGTGCAAAGGAAAAGCCAGCATGCGGCGTCCGAGTTCAGTAATGTGCTGTTTATGGTCAAGACCACCCAGATCTTCGAGCAGTTCAACCGCGTCATGCAAGCGTTTGGCATCGGGGGGTTCCAACCATCGAAACTGATCCAGATCCTCCACTCCGGCAGCCTTGAGACTCAAGATCACTTCCGCCAAATCCAGACGCTGCACTTCGGGCAGTTCCTGAGGAGCGCGATGTTCATGCTGTCGTTCGGTCCATAGGCGCACACAAGTCCCGGGCCCGGTTCGACCAGCGCGACCTGCCCGTTGATCCGCAGATGCCTGGCTGATTTTTTCCACCAACAAAGTGTTGATACCCCGATAAGGATCATATCGAGGGATCCGGGCCAACCCACTGTCAATCACCAATCGAATCCCATCGATGGTCAACGATGTCTCGGCCACATTGGTCGCCACCACCACCTTGGGCTGTTCATACTGCGAAACGGCCGCGTCCTGATCTTTGCTGGTCAATTCACCATGAAGGGGCAATAGAATGTAGTTTTTGGATTCGGAAACATGGCGGATGGCTTCAATGGTTTTCTGAATCTCATAACCCCCGGGCATGAACACCAGCACATCCCCTTGACCTCCACTGAGCACGAACCGGGAAAAAGCATCCGCCGCCTGATCCCATACCGGGATCGAATCATGCGCTTCCGCGGGCGGAATATAGTTGATATCGACCGGAAACGTTCGCCCCTCCGAATGCAGCAACTGGCAGGGAGCCAAATACTCCGACAGGGTGCTGGAATCCAGAGTCGCCGACATCACCAGGATCTTCAGATCCGGACGACTCGTCTGCTGCAAATCCAAAGCGCGCGCCAAAGTAATGTCCCCATACAAATGCCGCTCATGAAACTCGTCAAAAATGAGGGTCTGAATCCCCTTGAGTTCCGGATCCTGAATAATCTGACGCAGCAAGATACCTTCGGTCACAAACCGTATGCGCGTCTTGTCACTGGTCACATTTTCAAATCGAATCTGGTAACCCACTTCATCCCCCAAGCGGCATTTGCGCTCATAAGCCACCCTGTTCGCCAACATGCGGGCAGCCAGACGACGAGGCTGCAAAATCACCACCTGTCCGTCGCCCAACACATCATTATCCAACAACATTTGGGGCACTTGCGTGGATTTACCGGAACCGGTCGGCGCGGTGATGATCAATCTGGAATCATTCTCCAGATGACGCAACAGATCGGATTCAATTTCGTAGATGGGCAGGCGTGGTGTTTGACTCATGAAAAGGGAGGATGAAATTTGAAATGAAAAAACCGAGGCCCCTACAGACCTCGGTTGTGATAAAAATGGATTCGATCGAGAGGATTAATAATCCGCGTAACGGGCAGCCAACATGGCCGAAAACTTGGACACTTTCATCTTGCGACGACGGCGTTCACATGGCTTTTCGAAATGCCTGTTGTTGCGCACCTGTTTCAGCGTTCCTTCGCGGTCGAGTTTCTTTTTCAACCGACGCAGGGCTTTTTCTACGGATTCACCTTTTTTAATTTTTACTTCGCTCAACTAAATTCACATCCTCTCTATATCATCCTTCCGGCGTTCGCGCCGCATCACGGCTCACCGAATAGGGTCGACCAAAATGCGAAAAACGTCAAAAAGTGTCAATAAGGAAATCCAAGAATCAGAAACAATAACCCCAGGTAGATCGTGTCGTCCCCGACGCGCAACCCTATGACTACCAAACGTCGAACAGACCACCCAATGGGAAGCCAAAAACACTCAATGCCCTATCGCTATTCCATGCCTCCCTCAATCCAAGCCTCCAAAACCGGAATCAATGGCGACTCCACATCATGCATCACAACCGGCGGCATTCTGAAGAAGTCCTTGCGTTTCAAACGTTCCAGGAGAATTGACGCCTCTGGATGCCCGGGCTTGACCAATCGGGCATCCTCGATCCCCATATCTCCTGCAATGAGAGGACCATTCACCAACCCTTGATCTTCAAGACGCGTGGTGATCCGTGCATCAAATTGCCCGCGTGAAAGCCCCCCTGGTTGATGGCAATGCGAGCAATTGACATCCAGATACGACCGCACTCTGGCAGTCAGATTTCCTTCAATGGCATCCAGAGCAACCAATTCAGGTAATTTTTGAAGGTCTGCCTCTGAAGGTGCCGAAGACAACCAGCCTCGTTCACCCCAAAGCTTCAACTGTGAAACTGACTCTCCGTTCGGGGCTTCCACCATCACATTCAGCTGCCGGGCACGGAGAGGCAAATGAAACCCCATCACCACACTGTTCAAATCCAAATTCTGTTCTATCCCAGGCGTAAACCATTGTCGTTCTGGCACTCCCTTCAAATCTGACACCACTGCACTTTTCACCAAACGAGCGTCGGTTCCGCCAGTATCCCACCTGTAAGCCGCTGCCGCCACACGCCCATTATCATGCCCTTGAATGAGATGCGTTTCGAAAGGGCGAGAAAGGCGATTGCTCTGGTAAATGTTCCGTATGACGACAGCGGCCCTGGGCAATCCCCACTGATTGACTTTGTCAAAAACGAATGAAGCGCCATCGGACAGAGAAATCCAATAACGTGATTGAACACCCGGTTCCCAGCGAGGCAATGCGATTTCGAACGACTTGAATGCCTCGTTCGGATGATCAGGTTGCTCCGTATCGAAATAACCCGTCTCTGCCAAAGCATCAGGGAACGTGACTTCATCAGGCCGATTTTTTGAATGAACCACCCCATCGCTCAAATAGCGCAACCGAACGAGCGAACCGGATTTTTCCTGATACTTCTTTCCATCACGCCAGATGGTCCCACGGTTCAGCACCAAAAGCGAACCATCGTCAGCTGCCTGAATGGCCACTGGAGCGTTCAGGCCACGACCAAAATGTCGAACATCCTCCGGCTTGTCGGGATCCATGGCCTTGATCCAATGACTCGCCCAATCCACGAAAAAGAACCGGCCACGCCATACATCGGGCAGTAAAAACGGTCTATTCCCGACGGAATCCGAAGCGGGATAAAACAAAGCCCCGCTGATACAACGACCAACGGTTGGAGGATAAGCATGCAACGGATTGGTAAACTTCGGATCATCCGAAAACCCCTCGGCCTTCGGCCAGCCGTAATTGTGACCTGTGACAATCTCATTGATCTCCTCGAAGGCAGATCCCCCCACATCCGTGCAAAACAAACGCCCGCTACCAGGTTCCACAGCGAGCCCGAAGGGATTCCGAATTCCATGCGCCCAGATCGACCGGTATTTACCCTTGGTCTGATGGTAAAACGGATTGTCTTCAGGGATGCTCCCATCAGGTTTGATTCTCAGGATCTTTCCCTGAAGTGTATTCAATGCCTGGGAAGGTTCACCAGCGGTCTGCTCACCCAATCCAATATACAACATGCCATCATTTCCAAAAACGATGGGACCCCCTTGATGTCCCGCCGGCACATGACCACCTAGTGTCGCTTGGTCATCCCCTTCCAACAACACTCGCTCCGATACAGGATCCACCCAATCACCCAACATGGTAAACCGCGAAACCACATGATGTGTGTAGGGAGCTTTGGCAACATAAACCACATAGAACCAGGGAGTCACCGGAAAGTCCGGATGCAAGGTCATCCCGATCAAACCCCGCTCCCAATAAGTATCCAATCGATCTGCAAGATTCAAAGCCGGTTGAGCCAACAAACGCTCATCCTTCCAAACCCGAATGGCACCGGTCTGCTCGGCGTAAAACACGCGACCATCAGGCGAAACAACCAAAGCAGTCCCACCGTCAATGTCGCCCACCAAAACCTCTTCCCGGATCGGCTCAACATACTCGCCCCCGCAAACCAGGGAAGTAAGACATACAACCAAAGCGAAGCATCCAAAAAAGTAAAATGAACGACAAATCCCAAGCATCAACCAAACCACCCCCATATCTTAATCTTAATCTTAATCTTAATCCTAATCCTAATCTTTATCTTTATCCCAACCCCACCCTAATCCTTGTCCGTCGTCCTCTCAATCATCCACCAGGCATCCCGATTATTCGGACTCGCCACATTCAAACTCATCTGCCCGGTGTATTCAATCGGAGGCGTCGTGCGCGCATCAACCCATTTTTTAATTTCCGCATGACCGTCCACAAACGAGAATCCAGCCGCTCCGTTATGATAACTGGCGGGAAAATCGATGATACGGGTCTGTGAAATATCGTCCGTGGGCTGCACCGCAAACCCGGCGCCGTTAATGCTGTCCGGATGCTCATCCAGCAAAACAGAAATCATGGTCGTTCGGCGCACCTCGGAAAGCTTGTGCATGATCCGCCATTCAGACCCACCGCGCTTGATCCAGCTGGCGGTCGCATTCCAACCCACCCCCTGGTTCATGGCCAGACTTCGAACACGAGGATGCACTTTGCCACCTATCCGCACCGAACTTTTATCCGCCGGACATTTGTAAACCGCCGCCGAATTATGATACGGAGCCAATTTCGCATATTGGGGATCGGTTAGGAAAAGTGTGTTGGTGTTATCGGTGTTGCCCCCGTTGAAATCCAGCAAACCACTCACCCACCCGTGTCCGACCACATTCTGAGCCCGACCTTCCGGGTTGGGAGGAAGCCAGCCATCATGGTCGTCCGGATACATCAACCAAGCCAACTGCAACTGCTTGAGATTGTTCATGCAGGAAATCCCCTGCGCTTTGGTTTTGGCCTTGCTGAGAGCCGGCAACAACATACCGGCCAGAATGGCAATAATGGCAATGACCACCAACAACTCAATCAAAGTGAATCCACTCCTGCGGTGGACCTGCTTATCAAGGGACTTCATGGACAGAAACGTGCCACTCCTACTCGCAAAAGTCGATTCATAACATTGTCTGAGATACCCCATCAAAGCATTTCTCAGTTCGTAAACTGTCCATAAACCCAACCGCCATGTGGAGTGCTCTGGCTCGACAGAGCTTTGGATCTCTCCCGAAAACCAAAAACACATTCTTCATCACCCACTGCTCCCACCTCCCATTCCATGCGAATATGTTCTTTTTGCTCGATTTGAAAAGGGTATCTATGGTCTGTTCTTTGTTTGGAACGAGCTATGAAAGTATTAGTCACAGGTGGAGCCGGATACATCGGGTCAGTTTGCGTTGAGGAATTGATCAAAGCAGGACATCAGGTCGAGATCATCGACAGTCTGATCGAAGGATTCCGTGAAGCAATCGTACCCGAGGCCAAACTGCACGTGGGTTGCCTGAGCCATCGTGACTGGTTGTTTGAAACCGTTCGATCGATTCAACCGGAAGCCGTCATACATTTTGCGGCGCTGGCAAAAGTCGGTGAATCCATGGAACAACCTGGAAAATACTTCGCCAACAACGTCAATTTCGGCCTGAACCTCGTCGATGCCTGCGTGGATTCCAAGGTGAAGAAAATTGTTTTCAGCTCCACCTGCGCCACCTATGGCATCCCCACCTACGTGCCGCTGAACGAGAAACATCCCCAAAACCCCATCAATCCCTACGGTGAATCCAAACTCATCTTCGAAAAAATCCTGAAGTGGTATCAGGAAATCCACGGGCTTCAATACGTTGCCTTCCGATACTTCAACGCCGCCGGAGCCGCAAAGAACCGGGGTCAAAGCCACCGAGAGATGAGCCATATCATCCCCAACGTGCTCAAAGTCGCTCTCGGGCAAAAGGAAAGCTGTGACATCTTCGGTACCGATTATCCCACGCCGGACGGAACCTGCATCCGCGACTACATCCACATCATCGACCTGGCCAGCGCTCATATCAAAGCCATCGAATCAGAGGCAACCGGCTGCTTCAACCTGGGAATTGGCCGTGGTCATTCGGTTCGCGAAGTCATCCAGACCTGCGAAAAAGTCACCGGCAAGTCCATCACCTGCGTGGAAAAACCCCGTCGAGAAGGAGATCCGCCCGAACTCGTCGCCGACCCAGGCAAAGCCCACGAAGCTTTCGGATGGAAAGCCAAAATCGTTGAGCTGGAGGATATTATCAGATCCGCATGGGAATGGCATGTCTCCCACCCCAACGGATACCCGTCCGCCTCAAAACCACCACAACCATAACAAGATACTCAAGTAACCACCATTGCAAAAAGGTGGCATAAAGCGTCAACAGTTGGAGCTGCCCTCCAATTCAAAAGGATTCATCCGGGGAAAAAGGGGGTTTATCTCGGAAAAACTGCGATTGGTCCCAAGTGTGTGGTTTTTAAGGCAGAAAGTGAGATCTTGGTTTCAACGAAAGGATGAACCAAAGCTCGTCCTGAGATTGAAATGAAAACATTCAAATAAAGCAAAGCCATGAAAAAAACATCATACACACTGTTAGCCCTGCTCGCAGGTGCCGGAGCATGGACCCTCACCAGCACCATTGCACAACAAGGTCGCCCAGCTGGCGGACCTCCATCATTTGTCACCGGCGGACAAGCATCCGGACGCCCGGCAGGCGGTCCTCCGGCGTTCGTTCAGGCGCTGCCTGAAATCTATGGGGTGCTGGAAGCGGCAGACGTCAATGGCGACAATCAATTGGATACCGATGAACAGGCCGTCCTCCTCAGCGCCATGCAAGACGGCACGCTGACCAAACCCGAATGGTTGCCCACACTTCCTGAAGGAGTCGAAGTGCCCGCCGAAGCCATCACCCAACGCATGGCTGGACTGTATGGAGTCATCGCCCCCTTTGACGCCAATAACGACGGCGAACTGACCCGCGAAGAGCTGGGCAAATTCCGTGCAGCGGCGATGTCCGGTGAAATTGATATGCCCTTCGGCGGTCCCGGCAAACGTGGCGGTGCCCAGGGCGGTCGTCCTTTTGGCCCACCCCAGGGAGCCGTACGCGGGGAACGTCCTGACGAGGCCCCAGCCTTTGCTGAAAACATTCCCGCAGCATTCGCCATTCTTTCGGCAGCCGATGCGGACAATGACGGCACTTTGAGCGCTGACGAACAAGCCACTCTGGTCGAAGCCATCAAAGACGGAACCATCACCAAACCAGAAGGCCTGCCAACGGCTCCAGAGGGTGTGAACCCATCTCCCGAAAATGTGGTGAAACGTCTCGCTAGTATGTATGCCCGCCTGCAAGATCTGGACACAAATGAAAACGGCCTGTTGGAAGAAAGCGAACTTGCAGCCATGCGCGACCGCTCCCAGCGTCCTGGAAGACCTAAATCAGGATTCCGCCGTGGTCGCCCAGAAGGCGCCGGCAGACCCGATGCTTCCACCCGATCCAACCGGACCGGTAGAAGACCGTTCGAAGGTTCCCGCCCAGGTCGTCCGCAGCGGTAACAATTGACATAGATTGATCCGGCTTGCTGGATCTGTATGATAAAGCCTTATTCACCCTGCCGGCATGACTCGGATTGCCGGCAGGTTTTTCCGCTGGAAGAATGTGTGATTTCCACGCGATGAACTCAGACGTTATCAAAACAACCATGAAATCCCGCGAT
>Ga0181583_10002220_pt1 | contig 14465 bp, 5 predicted proteins | sample 071ome_31_FD_132461 | JGI IMG/M metagenome (GOLD analysis project Ga0181583, IMG submission 132461) | Coastal salt marsh microbial communities from the Groves Creek Marsh, Skidaway Island, Georgia - 071405CT metaG (megahit assembly) | ecosystem: Environmental > Aquatic > Marine > Intertidal zone... | reverse complement strand
CGGGCGGGGGGGGCGGAGGCGGGGAGGCGGGATGGGGCGCAGGGGGGCCGCGGAGGGGGCGGGCGGCCTCGCCTGGAGGCCCGTGACGACAAAGTCCTTGAACTGCCGCGAGGAGGCCTCGTCGAAGGCATCCCCCGCACGCACGGCGTCGAGGTCGGTGACTTTGTCGTGCCTCTTGAGGGCGTCCGGGTCGAAGGCTGCGGGGGGACTCGGGCGGAGGGGGGTCTCAGAGCGAGTAACGTGCGCCGGCGGGCAGGAACCGCGGTGCGCCCCGCGGCAGCGCGCGGGGGGAGGCGCGGAGCTCACAACGCCCTCCCCCCCCGGGGGGGCGACCCTTCCCCCCCGCAGTCCCCGGGCGCCTCGGACCCCCCAGGCTCACCTTTCCCCAGCTCCTCCTCGATCTCCCACGCCTCCGCGCCCCTGGCGAACCGGTTAGAGGCGCTGGGCCTCGGCAGGGGCTGCGGCGCCGCTGCCCCAGCCCCCCCCCCCGCGCGCCCGAAGGCCGAGCGCGTGGAGGAGGCCCTGGACATGTCGCCTGCGAGGAGAGCGACGAGGGTCGGGCGGCGTCACCTCCGGCGACGGACGAAAGAATCGCGCGTTATCTCCGTGTTGAGGGGCCTCTCCGCGGCGCCGGCGCACCCCGAACGAGGGGCCAGCGCCTCACCTGGGGGGGGGTCCGAGAGCCCGGCGAGCCTCTTCGGCGCCCCGGCGCTCGTTGCCGCCAGCAGCTGGGCCTCCAGGGCCGCGATCTCGTCGTCAAGCATTGCTACACCCGCTCAGACAGCGGCTCCCCTCTCCCCCGATAGGGGCATGCGCTCCGCGCGGGGAGCGGGAAGCGAGGGAGGAACTCCGTCCCGGGTGTCCCCAGGGCTGGCCGGCGTCGCTGCGGGGACTTTCGTGCCGCTCCCCTGAGCTGCTGGATTCGCCATCTGGCCAGGCGGGACGAGCGGCTACGCCAAACCACGCGCCGGGGCGGCCGGGGACCCCTCGGCGCCCCCCGGGGACGGCGTCAGACGTAGCCTCCCCACCGTGTCGCCGGGGCGCCAGGGGTGCGCCAGGGGAGGCGGCGAACTCGCTCGGGCCGCGAGGGGTGCCCGGGGGGGCTCGGTGGGGACGGCGCCGCCCCCCCCGGGGCCAGAGTACCCGAGTCTTTCGGCACGAAATCGGCGTGCCGGGAGCCGAGTCCCCACCCAGGGGCATCCGCCAGACCCCTTCCCGCTTTCCCGGCCGAATCCCGAAAGCAGATGCGGCGGTGACATGGCCGCCAGGAAACGCATCGTCGCTTTCTGCGACCTGTCCAGGGCCCTGAGAAGCCTCGCGGAGCCGGCATCGCCAAGCGTCGGGGCACTCCCGCTGCCCCACGGCCTTGCCCGCGCTGCCACCTCGCAGCGCCGGATCGCCGCGGGACGCCCCGGTGCGCCCCGCCTCCCGGGAATCTCTCCGCCGGAGCTGCCGGCCAGGCGCTTCTCGGCGGCATCGGGCGACGCCGAGGGTGGCCCGCGGCGGGGGGAGGCCGGGCAGGGGGACCCCGCGGGGGCCGGCGGGCCAGGGGCGGGCCCCCGGGCATCCCAGGTCGCCCGGGGCCGGAGGCAGGGCCCCAGGGGGGGGCGGGGCGGGGACTGGTCGCTGACGCAGCGCATCACGTCGCCCAGGGAGGGCGCGGAGATCCTCCGCCACATGCTGGCGACGGGCCACGCCGCCCGGGTGCCCGACGTCGTGGCCGCCATGGAGGGGGACGGGGTGCCGGTGCCGCGGGAGGGTTACGCGGCGCTGATGCGGGCGCACAACGACCGCAAGCGGCCGTACATGGCGGTGGAGGCGTTCCGCCGCATGCGCAGGCGCGGGATCGCCCCCGACGCCGCCACGTTCGAGGCCCTCCTCTACGCGCTGGGGAAGATGGGGCGCTTCGAGGAGCTCCTGGCCGCGCTGGACGAGATGTGCGAGCACGCGCGGCCGGACGCCCTGACGTACGCGATGGTGGTCCTGGCGATCGCCGAGACGAGGGGGGACTGGGACGCGGTCCGCCGGGTGGAGGAGCACATGCGAGAGACGGGCGCCGCCCGGGACGAGAACTTCCTGGCGTCGCTGGTGCGCATGTACCGGTGGCCGGTGCCGGGGGAGCCGTGGGCGCACAACCGGCAGCGGATCCTGGAGCTGGTGGAGGAGGCGAGGGGGGCGCCCAACCAGGGGAGGCTGGCGTCGGGGCGCGCCGTCAGGGCCCCCGCGGGGGCGGACGCCGAGGGGGCGACCTCCTACGTCGCCCTCCTGTCGGCGGCGGAGGAGCTCGCGCGGGCGGGCGACAAGGCGGCGGTGGACGCCCTGGTGGAGGCGTCGGCGGCGCTCGAGACGGCCGCGGGGGGGCCCATGATGACGTCGCGCGTCCTCGCCACGGCCTGCCTGGCCCGGCTCGTCCGCGCCCGCGTGGCCCTCCACAACCTCCGCCTGGGGCGGGTGTCAGACCTCTCCCGCGCCGGGGAGCCCCCCGCGGGGCACGCGGCGGCGGGCGGGTGGGGGCCCCAGGCCGTGCTCGGGCCCACCGAGTGGGGGGCCCTGGGGCCCGCGGGGCTGCCCGGGTGGCCCCCCCACGCGAGGGACGCCGCCGAGCGGGAGCGGGCCCGGGGCGCCGTGCGGCCGGCGGCCGAGGCGGGGCGCCGGGGGCGGGGCCGGGGGGAGGGACCGCGGGGCCCGGGGGTGGCGCAGGGGCCGGACGCGGGGGGGGCAGGTCCCGGCCCCCAGGGGGGAGCGGCCCGGGTCCGGGCGTGGCTGCGGGGGCTGGTGCGGAGCGGGGAGGAGCGGGGCACGGAGGACCTCTCGAGGGACGAGGCGACGTGGAACCTGGGGAGGAAGGTGCGGGACGAGAGCGTCCTCGAGGCGCGGCGCGGGCGGGGGGGAGAGGGCGCGGGGCGCGGGGCGGGCGGGTGGTGGGGCGGGGACGCCGCCATGGCGGCGGCGGTGGACGCGGCCGAGGAGGCCCTGCTGCGGGAGGCGGCGGACGCGCTCGACGGGGTGGCCCGGGAGTGGCAGGAGGCCGCCGACATCCTCCTCGAGGCCGTGCGCCAGGCGGGGCCCGACGAGCCGCGGGGGGCCTCGGTGGCCGACCTCTCCACCTACCTCCTGGCGGGGGCCGTCGACCTGGGCCTCGACTGCGCGGCGTGGGGGCTGCTGGACGGCGGCGCGGGGCCGGAGGCGCCCGGCGAGGGGGCGCCCGGGGACGGGGCGCGGGCGGACGCGAGGGCGGCGCAGATGCGGGCCTCCCTCGAGGAGCTGCTGGCGTTCGCGCGGGGGCGGACCGACTTTGCGCTGGACTTTGCCATGGCGACGAGCCTGCTGTCCAAGGCGGCGTGGTACGCGCCGCTGGGGGTGGCGTGCGGGGTGTTCGAGCTGCTGGCCGGGGGCGGCAGGACGGGCCTGGGCACGACCCCGCAGGCGGTGGTGGCCCTGCGGCGTCGGCTCAGGGAGGAGGACCCGGGGAACCCCCTGCGGCGGAGGGTCCACGACTACCTCATGGTGCAGATCGCGGGGCGGCCCAAGGCGGGGCCGATGACGCGGCCGATGGGCCTCGACGCCCGGGGGCGGGGGGCCGGGTCGCGGGCCGGGGCGGCGCCCGCCGGGGACGAGCCGGCGGAGCGGCCGGGGGAGCGGGGGTGGGCCGCGGCGGCGCGCGGCCTACGGGCCGAGGCGATGACGCGGCGGTAGCGCCCGGCTGCGTTCAAGCTGCCGGCTAGACTGGGCCATCACACTCACTGCCCGCCCCCCGCCGCGCCCCCTCACACCTGGTCCGGTCCCCCCCGCACCTTGCCCCAGAACCCCCGGGTGCTGTTGCCGCGGGGCCTCTGGAGCGTCGCGACCTGCTGCGCGCGCCGCTCCTGCGTGAGCGCCACGTTGGCGAGGAACTGCCTCCTCGCCTGGTCAGCTGAAGTCATCTGCTTGGCCACGTCAGCGAGGGCCCGGGTCGAGCCGCCCTTGACGGGCCCCTCGTGGGCCCGCGTGGCCCGCATGGCCACCGCGGCGCTCCCCCCGCTGGCCCCGGCCTTGCCGGCCATGCGCATGGAAATCTGCTTGACGAGGTTCGCGTCCTGCTTGCGCTGGGCCCGGCCGCGCCGGTCTCGGGCGCCCACGTTGAGCGGGGAGATGTGCGAGTCCTCGGGCTCCGCCTTGGTGAGCTGCACCGCGATCCAGACGAAAATCCCGAGGAAGATCAAGAGGACGAGGAGGACGACGATCCACGACCACCATGTGGCCAGATTGAAGATCGTCTGGGCCAGGGTGGTGCCCGCGACCCCGGGCTCGACGACCTGGTAGTCCTTGAGCCACTTGGCGCAGTCCTCGCCCGTGCGCCCGAGGTGGCACTGGCACTTGCCGGAAACGCACGCACCGGCGCCGGAGCAGTCGTTCTTGCACGAGAGGCCCGGGCAGATAGTATTCTCGATGTCCTCCTGGGAGGGGCACTGGACGGTGCCGCGGATGAGGCCAACGAAGGACCAGGTGAGGTTCTTGGACTTGCCAGCGGGGCACTGGACCTTCTTGCCGTCGAAGTCCATGTAGAGCTTGGTGCCTTCGCCGTTGCACGACGACTTGAGGCAAACGGCCGCGTCGCTCCACTTCTTCGTGGTGATGGCGGGCTCCCACGCCGTCGAGTCCTTCAGCTGGTAGGCCCGGGACCCAGCACCGTAGTAGAGCAGCGCCTTGCCCGCGTCCCCGGTGTTGCCGAAGGCGTCGTAGCACCTCCCCTTCTCCGAGATGATGACGTCCAGGCACCCGGGCTCGAGCTTCATCTCATTGCACGCGCCGTACTTGGTCTGGTCGTCGGCAGGAGCAAACTTGTTCAGGCGGTCCTGGGTGCACCAGGTCAGCCCGCCGCGGCACTGCGCGTCCACCCAGCCGCAGCCGGCGTTGAGGCCGGTCGACATGGTGCGGGCCTGGCTGAAGTCGGGCCAGTACCACCCCGAGTCGAAGAGCTGGGCCAGCGTGAGCGCGCTGAGGACCATGCGGTCCCCCTCGCTCACGCCAGACATGAGCTCGTTGCCCACCATGGAGATCTCAAAGTGGTTCTTGACCGTGCCGTCCCCGTCCGTCCCCGTGTTCTCCAGGGGCATGCCGGGCATGGAGTCGCACCCGTAGTGCGCCCGCGCCACCTCGGTCACCTTGGGCGTCACGAGGAAGTACCTGAGGTAGTCCCCCGACACCGTCGTGTCGATCGCGCTCTTGCCCCACTTGGTGAAGACGTTTGGGGAGGTCTCCTCCTTGATGTACCGCTCGGTCATCCAGGAGGTGATCCCCAGGGCGTGCATGGTCTCGTGGACCAGCACGTCGTGGTGCTTGCCCAGGAACTCGTCCCGCGCCTCGGATTCGAGGACGTCGGGGCAGATGTTGACGGCGCCCGACACAGGCCGCCCGTCGATCAGGCTCAGCTCGCAGGGTGTCCCGAGGGCGAAGATCGCGCCGTCCGTGTCCGGAGCGGAGCAGATCTGCCTCCCGGAGTTGTCTCTCGTGGTCGACGTCACGAGGAGGACGAAGTCCACGCCCTCCTCCGCGCCCTGGCCCCCACCCTCCGTCACGCACCCCTGGGAGGGCCCGTCCTTGCACACCGTGGCGGGGGCGTAGAAGTCGGCGGGCATGTTCCCGGCTAGGCACGAGAGGTCGGTGGACACCTTCGCGCACGACGAGTCGGCCCAAGCGTTGGTGCACCGCTGCGGGATCTGGAGGCGCCCACCCGGGTTGGTCTGGCGGCGGACGTAGAGCAGCTGCTTGATCTCCTCGACGAGGAGCGGCGCCATCCGGTCCTTGAGGAAGCTTAGGGCGTCGGCCGACAGCTCGATATTGGCCTCGTCGTAGTGCACCTGGACTCCCAGGCGGATCGAGTCCGCGTAGGGGCCCTGCTGCAGTCGCCGTGCCACACCCCCATCCCCGCTCCCGCCGGCGTGGGAGCCGGCATAGGCGCTCTTGTGGGCCTCCAGGGGGACACTGTCAAACTCCTCGAGCCTGTGGTGGAGCCATTCGTCCACTGCGTCCTCCTCCTCGTGGTGGCGCAGCGTGCGCCGGGGCGCCTGGGGGGGGGCGAGGCCCTGCGGGCGGCTCGCCAAGTGCCCCTGTGGGACCCAGTTCACGGCCGAGAACGACCCGGACGCGCTCGCCAGGGGAGTGGCGACGCACAGCATAGCTGCTACTACCAGCGACCTGAGAGTCGACCCCGATCTGGGGGGCATGCTCGAACCGGGCGACATTGGGGCGTGGGGGGCTCCCTCCAGGCCAACGTTCCGTTGGGAGGGGGCGACCGCTCGCGCTCTCCTTGGGCCCGTTGGAAGACAACGCAGTCCTTGGGGGGAAACGGGTGTTTTTCCGATACTTTCGTCTGCGGGGAGGGACCAGTAAGACGGCGGATACGGGGATTAGCGCCTCCCGAATGGGCACCGAGGCAAGGGGGATCCACGCCGCTCCCCGGCCCCCCACGCGGATTAAGTGCCAGTTCATGGCGCTTATGGCACGACAGACGGTAAACAATGGCGATTCTGTGACGAGACATCATGTTAGCGGCGTTCCTCGTCTCTTCCACGCACGCGAGGTGGTTGAAGGAGGGCCCCCCCTGGCGGGGATGTGGTCCAGCGGCGACTCGAGGGGTGCGCATGAGAGGTGGTCCATCCCGACGGATTTTAGTAATAATAAGATGGGCGCGCGACAAGTGCGACGGTGCAGTCCAGGACGCGCGGGGGGGGGGGGGCTCGTCCCACCTTTCACGTCCTCGGCCCCCGCTATCGAAAGGGCCGTGCCGATACCGGCAGAACACGGGTTTGAGTTGCGTGGAGGATAGAGGCGGGAGCAGACTCTCAAAAGGGAGGAAGAATCCTCTCGGAGACGTAGGCTCGATGCCCCGAGGATGACTGGGTAGTCAGGATGTGATGCTTCTGAAAAATCCGGCACGGGGGGCATCCGGCCCACCTCTAATTTCGGGGAGGGGGAGTATGGTCAGCCACAGCGCATGGGACCCCGAGTCATCCTCTGCTCCCACCACGCCACGGACACGCCTGTCAAGACCGCACTTGTTTCCAGTGCATCCCGGTACGACGCCTGTGCCCCCAGAAGCTTCGCTGGCGGCAGGGAAAATGGCATCGTCGTCTGGAGTGGCGCAGGCGCTGACGCAGGTGCTGCAGCGCGTCTCGGCGGCCTCCGCGAGGGCGGGCACCGGGGCCCCCGTGAGGCTGGTGGCTGTGAGCAAGACGAAGCCCGTGGAGTTGCTGCGAGAGGCCTACGACGCCGGTCAGCGTGACTTTGGCGAGAACTATGTGCAGGTGACGCATCGCGTCGGGATGTGACCCGCTTCGAGTCCGCACCGGGTGTCTCCCTCGCCGCGAGAAGCCCTCGTCTCCCCCCCGGGGCCTGGGCCCCCCGCCCCACCCGGGGCCCGGCACCGGGCGTGCGGCCCGGCCTCCCTGCCCGACCCCCGCCCAGCCCCCGCGCGAGTCCCCGCCCCCGCCCTCGCGCCGCAGGAGATCGTGGAGAAGGCCCCGCAGATGCCCGAGGACGTCCGGTGGCACTTCATCGGCCACCTGCAGTCCAACAAGGTGAGCGCGCTGCTCAAGGGCGTGCCGTCGCTGGCGATGCTGGAGACGGTGGACTCTGAGAAGCTCGCGCGCAAGCTGGACGGGGCCGTCGAGACCCTCGGGCGCCCGCCGCTTGGGGTAATGATCCAGGTCAACACGTCGGGGGAGGAGTCCAAGGCGGGGGTTGAGCCCGGGGAGGCGACCGTGGCGCTGAGCCGGGTGGTGGCCGGGTGCCCGCACCTGGTGCTCAAGGGGCTCATGACGATCGGGATGCCCGACTACACGAGCCGGCCGGAGAACTTCGCGTGCCTCCAGGCGTGCCGGCAGGAGGTCAGCGCCGCGCTCGGCATCCCGGCGTCGGACCTCGAGCTGTCCATGGGGATGAGCGGGGACTTCGAGGCGGCCATCGAGATGGGAAGCACCAACGTGAGGGTTGGTAGCACCATCTTCGGGGCCAGGAGTTATGCGGCCAATGCGTGACCTTCGCTGCATAATGCTGTACAGCGGGGCCCAAGCCTTGAACCAGCCAGACCCAGCCCCTGCCCCCGACCGCCCGCACTCAGCGGTCGGCACGTGCCGACAACGACGGGGCAGCGGCCTCGTCGGGCACGACCCGCAGCGGCAGCCTCCCCGCCGGGACGAATGTACAAAGAACCCCTGGCTAGACTCCTTGGTCTCAATATTTTTCCATCGGGAGCCATGCTTCCCCGAATAGCATCGTATCAAATCGACCCTGTCTCCCGAAAGCTTCTCAGCCTTAGACGGAGAACTTCTGCACTCCCTTGCAACCGCGTTCCCGACACCCCCGGCCATTTGAGTAGTCACATCCCCGTCACATCACTTCATTTACGCACGGGATTCATAGCGGCACCCTCTCTCCGCCATCTGCGCCCCACGGGCCGACGCGCCCGCTGTCGCCCCCTCCGGGCAAACGAGCGTGTGCGATGGCGCCCATGGACGACGAGATGGACTCGGGGGAAGTGTCCAACCCCCGTCCGATCGAGAGGAGCGCCATTGTCGTCAGTGTGGATGACGAAGACTCGAGCGACAACTGCCTCGCGCCGTTTCCCCAGGCTGCCCTGAACAAGGCGAGAGTCTCCGCGCCCGTGCGCCTGCGATGGGCGCCGACTTCGGTCTTTCCCCCGCCATCCCGCCCCTTTCCCGCGTGATGCGCTGCGCACTGGCGCTTGGATGTGTGCACGCGTGTCGCACATCGCGCGTCGGCCACGTGAAGGTGGAAGCGAGCCTCGGCGCCTAGCTGTGTGGGGGGCTCAGCAGGCCCCCTTGCCCTCGCCTGCAGCTGATGCAAGGGCTCCTCGACCGACCGAGCTGGATGATATACCCTGCGGAGCTCATCACGTGCCTCAAGGCGTCCAAGAGGGTCTTCGAGACGTACGAAGCGTGAGTCGCCCCGGCCTCCCGGCGTCCCCGCTGCCCCGTCACAAGCGTGCTGCCAACCCCCGGACGCGAACCGCCCCCCCCCCTCGCGCCCTCCCGCAGGGCCACCGAGTCGGACGTCCACATGGCTGAGATGGTGGTCTCCGAGGCCCTCGGCATGGCCTTCGACGAGCCCTTCAACTACCCCTCGATGGTCGCCAAGTCGGACGGGTGGAGCCCCTCCATTCGGGCCGACATGCTGAAGTGCTGCTGCTTCGTCGGGGACGTCCTCCGCGAGCTCGTCCTGCTCCAGGCCCGCCTGCGCGGGGCGCCCGCGTCCCCGGGCGCCGGCCCCCCGGGCCCCGCCCTCCGGACCGCCGAGTCCCTCGCGGGCAAGGCCCTCGACGCTGCCGAGCTCTGCCTCTCGCGCGACCTGCAGTTCCACGCCTGCCACCGGGACCTGCCGCTGCTGACCCCCGAGTGCGACTTCGGGAGCGCCTTCGCCGAGGCGGAGGTGCCCCCCCGCGACGCCGACTGCGCCCAAGAGCCCGCCGCGGCCCTCCGGTGGGAAAACCTGGCGTGCGTTCTCAACTACTACTACCAGACGGGCACCCTGGGCGCCGTCAGGGAGCTCGCCGCGTCGCCCGCCGCCCCCCTCGAGCTCCGGGCGTCGGCGGCGCGCGTCGTCCACGTCGTGGCGCAGTCCGGTCTCGTCACCCCGGCGGCCTGCCGGGACCTGGTGTCCTTCGCCCTCCCCGTCCTGGCAGACCTGGGGCGGCAGGCGGACGGGGGGGCCCTCGAGGCCTCCCTGGCCCCCCTGCAGGAGCAGGTCCCCCGCCTCTCGGCCCTCCTGTCCCACCTGCACGCGGTGGTCCGCGACGTCGGGAGCGCGCGGGACCTGCGGGACGCCGTCGAGGGCGCGTGCCGCGTGCAGATGGCGGCCATCCGCCTGCTGGTGGGCGGGGGCGCCCACGCGAGCTTCTGGCGGGTCCTGGCGGCGGCCAAGGAGCTGGACCGGATCCTCGCGCGCCTCGCCTACTGGGTGGCCCGCGAAGCCGAGGGGCGGGCCGGGGCGGGGGACTCCCCGTCCGCGGGCCCAGGGCCGGCCGACTCGCCCGTGGAGGCGGTGTCGGGGTGGCTGGCGCGGGAGGGGGTGGTGGGCCTGCTGCTGCGGAACCACCTGCACCAGCGCCAGTTCGTCGACCTCTTGAGGAAGGTTCTGGGGCGCCTCGTGGCCCTCGGGCTCCTCGAGCCCGCGCACCTGGAGCGGCTGTGGGGCCTGGCCACGCGTGACCACACCTTCCCGGCCGTGCGGGAGCACGCGCTGGAGCTGATCGGGTCCCTGGCCCCGTCCCTGGAGCCCGAGGCCCTCCGGCTCCTCCTGGCGCGCGTGGAGGCGTCGGCCCTGCGGAGGGGCGCGGACATCGGCCCGGCCCTCGAGCTCCTCGGCGAGCTGGTGGCCAGCGACAAGCGCGCCTCCATGGCCGGCCCCGTCCTCCGGTTCCTCTGGGACCTGGCCTGCATGCGGTCGCACCTCCGCCGCTTCGTCTCCTCGGGTATGGTCCGGCGGGCGGTGGTCCACTACGTGGACGCCTGGGCGGGGCCGGGGCTGAGCCCGGAGCTGGGGGCGCTCCTGCGGGGCATCCGGCAGGGGCTCTCGGACCCGGCCCTGGCCCCGCCGGCGCTGGCCGTGTCGCAGCAGCTCCTGGGGCTCACCCACGGCGCCGACCGCCTCAGGCACTGGCAGGGGCTCCTGACCGGCCTCCTGCGCGGGGACGCCGAGGGGTCCTCCGGGGGGGGGCTGCCCGACGGGGACGTCACCGTGGGCTCCGTCATCTCGCTGGCGGTGTGGCTGGCGTCCGCGCCGCCCGGCGGCCCCGGGGAGGCGCCCCGGCCCGCCGCCGGGTGGGACGTGGACAGCGCGGCCGCGGCGCTCCGTGACACGGGGATGTCGGCGGAGGACCTCATCGGCGCGGCGCTGGACGTCGCCCTCCGCGTGCTCGAGCAGGAGGGCCGGCCCCTCTCCCTCCCGGAGGCCGAGCGGCTCTGGCCGGCGCTGCTGGGGCACCCGCGGCCGGCCGTCGTGGAGCTCGGCACGGCCTTCTTCGACCTCGTCGCCCAGGCGGGGCGCGTGCCCCCCGAGGTCGCCGCTGCCACCCTCTCGTGGGCGCGGGCCCACATGGACCCGGCGCGCCTCTCGGAGCCCTCCCTCCGCTCCCTCGTCGCCCTGCTCGCCCACGGGAGCCCGGGCCTCGACCTCGTCTTCGAGGTGGACGAGGACACGGGCGAGGGGGGCGGCGACCCGGGGCTCGACCGCCGGGACGCGGCCGCCGCCGCCCGGGGCGCCGCCACCCTCGTGCGCGGCCCCGGGGCTGTGGACCCCGCCGGCCTGGAGCTCGTCTGGGACGCGTACCTGTCGTCCGGGGACGCGGCGGTGGTGTCCGCGGCGCGGGGCCACCTGCTCGTCGCGCACCAGTGCCGGGCCGCCCCGACAGGGCCGCGCGACCCCCCCGACGGCGCCGGGGAGACCCCCCCCGCGGAGGCATCGTCGCTGTCGGCGTGCCGCCGGCGGGGGGCCGAGGAGCTCATGGCGCGGTGCTGCGGGGAGCTCCGGTGCGCGCGCGCGGGGCTCGAGTCGGGGGACCCGGCCTCGACCGAGCGGGCCCGGCGGGTCCTGGACGTCGTCCGGCGCGGGCTGCAGGAGATTGACGAGGACGGGGGGTCTGACGGCGGGCGGGTGCCCCACGGGATGTCCTTCGCGGGGCCCAAGCTCCGCGTCCGGGTCGTCTTCGCTGGGGTCGACGGGACCGTGCCCCCCCAGGACCGCCCGCGGCGCGTCGAGATCCACTGCAACGCCCCCGTCGGGGTGCTGCGGGCAGAGGTGGCGGACGCCGCGGGGGTCCACCCGGGGCAGGTGCGGCTGGTGCTGGCGGGGAGGGAGCTCGGGGCGGACGCGGCGTCGCTGCCGTCCTGCGGGGTGACGCACGCGACGACCGTGCACGCCATGCTGGTTCCGAAGGAGGCGGCGCAGCAGCGCCTGGCCCAGCGGCGGCGCGGCTCGCGCCCCGCAGCGGACCCGGGGACCCGGTGCCCCCTGCGGTCCTGGGCGGCGGGGGGCGAGGAGGGGCGGGGGCTCTACCCGCTGCTCCTCGGGGTGGTCCGGGTCGCGGGTGCCGGGAGCGTCGTGCGGGAAGAGGCCCTCGCCGTCCTCGACGGCCTCTGGACGTGCCCCGCGACCCTCGCGGTGGTGCTGGACGCCCTCCGCGCCGCCGACCCGCGCTCCGCGCTGCAGGGCGTGCTCACCGCGAGCGGGCCCGGGCTCCCCGGGGGCGCCGCGGGCGGGGACCCCGCGTGGCTGGCCTACGCGATCGAGACGGTCCGCACAGTGGTCGACCCCGTCCAGGGGAGCGCCGAGGCGGAGGGGCGGGAGGCCCACCGAGAGCACCTGCGGGCCTTTGTCGGGTCCGGGTGCGCCAGCGTCATGCTCGAGGTGGCCATGGACGTCCTGCGGCAGGCGAGCGCCAGCAGCGACGACCTCCTCGGCCTGCGCCTGGCGTCCACGTGCGTGGCCGCCCTCGAGTGCGTCGCCCCGGGGGCCCTGTCGCTGCCCGACAGCGACGACGAGGGCCCGGGGTCCGACCCGGAGGACGCCCAGGGCGCTGGCACCGCCGACGCGGACGGCGACGACGTCGCCGGCCGGGCCATGCGCTTCCTCGCGGAGGCCGTCTCCGTCGCCAACGGCGCCCGGAGGTCGGAGGCGGCCGAGGCGGCGGCGGCGGGCGGCGGCGCGGCCGCGTCCCCGTCGGAGGACGCGGGCCGGAGCGCGGGGCTCGCCGTCCAGGCGCTGTCCGCCATGTCGCGGGTCCTCAAGGGCCGCCCGTGGCTCCTCCCGGAGCTCCTCTCCCTCCCGGGGGCCGAGGACGTGGTCGTCACCCCGCTCGTTTCGGGCCCGGACGTCGTCCGCCGGGCCACCAAGGGCCTCCTCGTCGACTCCCTCGGCGCCCTGCGGGGCGCGGTCCCGTCCCCCGGCCCGGGCCGCCGGGGGGAGGAGTGCGCCGCTCGGACGGTCCGCCTCCTCCGCGCCCGCCGCCCGTCCCTCGCGTCCCCCGGCGCGTCGAGCGAAGAGTACTTTGACCTCATGCACGAGCTGCTGATCCCCGAGCCGCGGGAGGGGGTCGAGGGGCCTGCGCCACTGCCGCGGGAGCTCCTCGAGGAGATCCAGGAGGAGGAGATCGGCCTCCTCTTGGGCCTCCGGGGGGCCGGGGAGGTCGGCGAACCGCTCCTCCTGGAGCAGCTCGACCTCCTGCGGGCCCTCTTCGGAGAGCTGGACAACGCCGACGCGGCCGCCCTGGCGCCGCGGGGCCCGGCGGGGGAGTCCCTGGTGCGGGGCCTCCTGGAGCGGTTCCTGTTCCCGGAGGGGGCGGCCGGGGTGGCGGGGGCCCTGGCGCGGATCGGGAGCCCGGAGGGCCACCAGGCGGAGCCGTCGGTGGTCCGGATGGCCTTCGAGGAGGCGCTGGGAGGGGGGGCAGGCGGGGACGCCCTGGCGGTGGTCACGCGGGCGGCGAGCCCCGTGTGCGAGACGGAGGACGCGCGCAGCAAGGCCCTGGCCCTGCTGGGCGCGCTCGCGAGGCACGGGGACCGGACGATGCGGGAGGTCGTGGCGTGGATGCTCGAGCACCAGTACACGCCGCCGCTGCCCGCCCCGCTGGGGCCCGGGTGCGCCTTCGCGGACACGGCGAGCCCGTACGGGCGCGTCGCGCTCCGGCGGCGGGGGGAGTACGCGGGCCTGGTCAACGCCAGCGCCACGTGCTACATGAACTCGGTCATCCAGCAGCTCTTCATGCAGCCCTCGATCCGGCGGGGGGTGCTGGCCGCGGCCGTGACGCCGGACCCCGGGGGGGCGGGCGGGGACCGGCCCGCGGACGGCTTCGTGGACGACATCATGGTGCAGTTCCAGAGCGTCTTCGCGCACCTGGCGGGCTCCGTCGCGAGCGCGCACGAGCCCCGCGGGTTCTGGCGGTCCTTCAAGGACTACGACGGGGAGCCCGTCGACGTCCGCGAGCACCAGGACGCCTTTGAGTTCCTCGGGCGGCTGATGGACCTCCTGGACCAGCGGCTGCTGGCGGACGGGAACCAGCCCGTCCTCAAGAACGTCGTCGGGGGCAAGTTCGTGCAGCAGTGCGTGAGCCGCGAGTGCAGCTGCGTGAGCGAGTCCCTCCAGGACTTCATGTCGGTCAGCCTCGACGTCCAGGGCCACGACGGCCTCCTGCAGTCCCTCGCGGCCTACTTCGAGGGCGAGCTCCTCGAGGGCGAGAACGCCTTCCACTGCTCCCGCTGCGACCGCAAGGTCGACGCCCTCAAGCGCGTCCTCGTCCGGGAGGCCCCGCACACGCTCGTCGTGCACCTCAAGCGCTTCGAGTGGGACTACCACACGGGCACCCGCAGCAAGATCCGCGACCGCTTCGCCTTCCCCCACGCCTTCGACCTCGCGCCCTTCACGGTGGCGGGGCGCGCGGCCCTCGACGCCGCCGCGGGGGACGGGGCCGACGG
>Ga0181583_10002217_pt1 | contig 14471 bp, 10 predicted proteins | sample 071ome_31_FD_132461 | JGI IMG/M metagenome (GOLD analysis project Ga0181583, IMG submission 132461) | Coastal salt marsh microbial communities from the Groves Creek Marsh, Skidaway Island, Georgia - 071405CT metaG (megahit assembly) | ecosystem: Environmental > Aquatic > Marine > Intertidal... | reverse complement strand
TTTATTTTACTTTCTAACCATGAAATAATATCTAGGTAAAGAAAAGCTCTTTTTTCATATGGATCATCTTCATATTTTTTTAGTTCATTATAAAGATTTCTTAGAAAACCTTTTATTTCTCCTGGGTAAATATTCTCTAATCCATTCAAATATTTTAAAATTGTTTTTTGAACTTCATGTAAATCATTAAGCTTATCTAAGTAATTATATGTTTCCTTTATAATTTTATCTAAATTAAAATCAAGTCCCGCCTCCCAATGAGCAATAAGATTAAGAATCCTAGTGAAACATTGAAGATCTTCCCTCATTTTAATATTTTTATTTCTCATTATTAAATTGGTATATCTAATACATTTGTCAAATTCATCAACTGTAAAATACATACAAGCAATTTTATAATATAGAAGCATAATATGATGGTGATCAATCAAATTTTTATATTTATCAATACCATCTAGGACTTCAGGAATAATTTTTATTGACTCTTTGAATGATGCCTCTAAAACATGTAGATTAAATAGATTATTGTATTTATATAAAAAGATTAATGCATTTAAATTCTGGTTGACAGGAAATGTTTTACCTTCGACAAATTTTATCATATCATCTAAGTTATTTTTAAATTTAGAAGGATATTTTATTAGAGCTAATGCCTCAAGTAAGAAATTATAACCCTTTAAATAGTATACTGGATGAATTTTTATCATTTCAGGCTTGTTATTAAATGTATCGATCCATTTTGATGCATATTTATAAGTTGAAAGAAAATCTTGGACCAAAAGACTATACCATACGCATGATTGATAGTAAATTAATTTTTCCCTAAACCCAAGTTTTTCAGGTTTATAGTATTTAATCTTTTTATCAAATATTGCTTTAATCTCTTTTGACTCAGAATCACTTTTTGCATATCCTGCTTTAATTAATTTTTCATATAGCTGTAGAGAGATATTTGATAATAAACTTGAAACATCATTAAGCTGTTTTAGATGAATTGTCTGATTAATTAATTCATTAGTCCTGTTTGTAAGACTTCTCGTTATATAAAGAGACTCAATTAATTTTTCAAACTCTACAATTTCATATGCTGAGGTATTTTCATCATATTTTAAAGCATATGACTTTGCTTTATCAAGAATCTTTAAACTTTGCTTATAAAGTCCCTTTTGATATAAAATAGTTGCAAAATCAATCTGACCTCTAATGTGAAGCTTAACATTTTTATGTTGTGGATTTAATCTAAGACTAATTAAAATTTGTTTATATAAATGTGCTTTAAGGTTTGAGAGTTGCTGTTTTGTAACTATTTTATTTTCAATTATCTTTTTTTCATCGTATATACTCATCTTATCTAGAAAATTGAATAAGTTTAAAAACTTTGAATCTTCATTAGAATTCATTCTTCCAACATAAAGTTTAAATTGTCTTTTCTCAGACTTTGTCAAGGATTTTATAAGCACGAAAAGGTTGTCTTTTACGTCATTAGTCATTGTATATATATGTGTGTTAAATTATTGATAATAAATATTTTAAAATAAATTAAATATATTCGGGTATTGTAAAACTAATATACTTTTTTTTAACTATCATCATTTAAGTAATAATTTAGTAAGTAATGAAAAATCAGGTAGAAATTTTTGATACAACTTTAAGAGATGGTGAACAGGTTCCAGGTTGTAAACTTGATACCAAAAGTAAATTAATTTTAGCTGAGAAAATTGATCAACTTGGGGTTGATATAATTGAGGCAGGTTTTCCTATTTCAAGCCCAGGAGATTTTAAATCGGTTGTTGAAATCTCCAAAATTATTAAAAACGCATCCGTATGTGCACTAAGTAGAGCAAATGAAAAAGATATTGATGTTGCTGCTGAGTCTTTAAAAAAGGCTAAAAAACCAAGAATTCATACCGGTATTGGCACATCTGAAGTTCACATTAAATATAAATTCAACTCAAATAAAAATTCAATAATTGAAATAGCAAAAAAATCTGTTGCTTATGCAAGAAAGTATGTTGATGATGTAGAGTTTTATGCCGAAGATGCTGGTAGAACAAATAATGAATTTCTTGCAAAAGTATGTGAAGAGGTTATTAAGTCTGGAGCTACTGTGATAAATATACCTGATACTACTGGCTATTGCTTACCAAGTGAATATGGAGATAAAATTAAGTTTTTAATGAATAATGTGAATGGGATTGAAAATGTTACAGTTTCTTGTCATTGTCATAATGATCTTGGTCTAGCAACTGCTAACTCTATTTATGGTGTTATTAATGGAGCAAGACAAATTGAGTGTACAATTAATGGTATTGGAGAGAGAGCAGGAAACACATCTTTAGAAGAAGTTGTGATGATTTTAAGACAACATACTGATTTGAACTTAGATACTAATATTAATTCTAAACTTCTTAATGAAACAAGCCAAAAAGTATCAGAACTTATGGGAATGCCTGTTCAACCAAATAAGGCTATTGTAGGATCTAATGCATTTGCTCATAGCTCTGGAATTCATCAAGATGGTGTTATCAAGAAAAGAGAAACATATGAGATTATTAACCCACTTGATGTTGGTGTAGATAAATCGTCAATTGTATTAACAGCTAGGAGTGGTAGAGCTGCACTGGCATATAGAATGAAACAATATGGAATTAATCTTACAAAAAAAGAACTAGATGAAGTTTATACTGAATTCTTAATTTTAGCAGATAAAAAGAAAGAAGTAACAGATACAGATTTTCCAAAAATTCTTCAGAATAAAAATAATAAGTATGGCTAAAACACTATTTGAAAAAGTTTGGGACTCACATGTAATTGAAAAAATAAAAGATGGCCCAGATGTTCTTTTTATTGACAGACACTTTATTCATGAAGTTACAAGTCCAGTAGCATTTGTGGGACTTAAAAACAGAGGTCTTAAAGTAATGTTTCCTGATAAAACTTTTGCTACTGCTGACCATAATACACCAACTATAAATCAACATCTTCCAATTAAGGATAAGCTCTCAGCTATGCAGGTAAAAGCTTTAGAAAAAAACTGTTTTGAGCATGGTATTGATTTTTGGGGACTTGGACATAAGAAGAATGGCATAGTTCATGTCATTGGTCCAGAAAATGGTATCACTCAACCAGGACTAACGATTGTATGTGGTGATTCTCATACATCTACTCATGGTGCATTTGGAGCTATAGCATTTGGAATAGGAACCTCTGAAGTTGAGATGGTTCTCGCATGTCAATCTATAATGCAACAAAAACCTTTAAAAATGAGAATAAACATTGATGGATCCCTAAATTCTCATGTTACACCCAAGGATGTTGCTATATATATTATATCAAGACTTTCTTCTTCTGGTGCAACTGGATTTTTTATCGAATATTCTGGAGAAGTCTTTAAAAATATGAGTATGGAGGGTAGAATGACTGTATGTAATCTTAGCATTGAAATGGGGGCAAGAGGTGGCATGATTGCTCCAGATGAAAAAACATTTGAATACATAAAAGGTAGAGAGTATGCTCCCAAAGGACAGGATTGGGAAAAAGCCCTAGCCTATTGGAAATCATTAAAGACAGATAATGATGCAATTTTTGATAAAGAATTTAGCTTTAACGCAAGTGATATTGAACCTATGATAACTTATGGAACTAATCCTGGTATGGCTATTCCAATATCTAAACCAATTCCAAGTTCTAGTTCAGATTCGGAATTATCATATCAAAAGGCACTCGATTACATGGAATTTAATGAAGGTGAAATGATGATTGGTAAAAAAATTGACTATATATTTCTTGGAAGCTGTACAAATGGAAGAATTGAAGATTTTAGAACATTTGCCAGCTTAATAAAGGGTAGAAAAAAATCTGATGATGTTAATGCTTGGCTTGTTCCAGGTTCTCATAAAGTTCTTAAGAGTATTAAAGATGAAGGAATTTTAGATATCTTAACTGAATCTGGTTTTAAATTAAGAGAACCTGGTTGTTCTGCATGTTTGGCAATGAATGATGATAAAATACCTAAGGGAAAATATGCAATAAGTACAACAAATAGAAATTTTGAAGGAAGACAAGGACCAGGGGCCAGGACTTTACTTGCAAGCCCATTGGTTGCTGCTGCTACTGCTATAACTGGAAAAATAACTGATCCTAGAGAAATTATTTAAAATGGCTTACGATAAATTTAACATTCTAAAAAGCTCGGCTGTTCCACTTAATATCGATAATATAGATACAGATCAAATAATCCCAGCAAGATTTTTAAAAGCAACGGAAAGAAAAGGATTTGGTGAAAATCTATTTAAAGATTGGAGATATAACTCAGATAACACTCCTATTGATTCATTTCCTTTAAACAATAAGATTTACAATGGAAAGATACTTGTTGCAGGTAAAAATTTTGGATGTGGGTCTTCAAGAGAGCATGCTGTTTGGGCAATATACGATTACGGGTTTAGAGCTGTTGTATCTAGTTTCTTTGCTGATATATTTAAAAATAACTGTTTGAATATTGGTGTTCTTCCTGTTAAAGTCTCTGAGGAATTTTTATCAGATATTTTTTTTCAAATTGACTCAGATCCAAAAAGTAATTTTGAGATAAACTTAGAAATTCAAGAATTTAAAATTATTGAAACTGGAAAGTCTGAAAAATTTAATATTAGCTCTTACAAAAAGGGTAATATGTCAAATGGTTTTGATGATATAGATTACCTTCTAAACAAAAAGAAAGAAATATCTAAATTTGCCAATAATTCTCCATACTAATGTCCAAACATATCGAAATAATGGATACTACTTTAAGGGATGGAGAACAGACCTCAGGAGTATCATATTCACCTAAAGAGAAACTCACTATCGCTAAGCTTTTATTGGATGATCTTAAAATAGACCGTATAGAAGTTGCGTCTGCAAGAGTATCTGAGGGAGAACTTAATTCAGTAAAGGAGATATCTAGCTGGGCAGAAAAAAATAGTAGAATAGATAGTATTGAAGTTTTAACATTTATAGATGAAGGAAAATCTATACAATGGTTATTAGATTCAGGATGTAAAGTACAAAATCTTTTAACTAAGGGTTCATTAAATCATTTAAAGCACCAATTGAAGAAAACACCTGATCAACATTTTAACGACATATCCAAAACCATTGATATTGCAGAAAAAAATTTAATAACTACTAACATATATCTTGAAGATTGGAGTAATGGAATGAAGAATAGTAAAGATTATGTTATTGATTATTTAGATTTTTTAAAAACAAAAAATATCAAAAGAGTCTTACTTCCTGATACATTAGGAATATTAACTCACTTTGAAACTTATGAATTCATAAATGAAATAAGGAATAAATATCCAAATTTTCATATAGACTTTCATGGACATAATGACTATGATTTGAGTGTTGCAAACTCTTTAGAAGCTATTAGAGCTGGGTGCGATGGTATCCACCTCACAATAAACGGAATGGGAGAAAGGGCTGGTAATACTCCATTATCAAGTGCTATTGCAGCAATTAAAGACTTCTTGCCAGAATATAAAATAAATGTTGAAGAAAAGAATCTATTTAAAGCGAGTAATTTAATTTCAACATTTTCTGGGCAAAGTGTATCATCTAATAAGCCTATTGTTGGTGAAAACGTATTTACCCAAACTGCTGGTGTACACGCAGATGGTGACAATAAAAAAGATCTTTACTTCAATAACTTAAATCCAAATAGATTTGGTAGAAAGAGAAAATATGCTCTTGGAAAAACTTCTGGAAAAGCAAATATAAAAAAGAACCTAGATGAATTAGGTATTAAACTAAATGATGATGAATTAAGTCTAGTAACCTCCAAAGTAATTGAACTAGGAGATAAAAAAGAGAAGGTTACAATTGAAGATCTTCCATACATTATAAGTGATGTTCTTGAATACCCAACAAAAAAGAAAGACATAATTATTGAATCTTATGTCTTAACTCATGCAAAGACCCTTAGGCCATCTGCTTCTCTTTCATTAATTATTAATGATGAACTTTATCAGGAAAGTTGTTCGGGTGATGGCCAATTCGATGCATTTATGAGTGCATTAAAAAAGATATACTCTAAAAGAAATAAAATACTTCCAAAATTAATTGATTATGCTGTTCGTATTCCTCCCGGAAGTGATTCAGACGCATTTTGTGAAACAACTATTACTTGGGATACTGGATCAAAAAAATTTAAGACAAGGGGACTTGATACAGATCAAACTGTTTCTGCTATCAAAGCAACTGAAAAAATGTTAAATACTGAATAAATATGATTTTAAAAATAGCTGTATTACCTGGAGATGGAATTGGACCTGAGGTGACTGATCAATCAATTAAAGTAATTAAATGTATAGGTAAAAAGTTTAATCATAAAATTGAACTAGAAAATGCATTAGTGGGAGCAGCTGCAATTGATAAACACAATGATCCTTATCCAGATGAAACTCATCAAGTATGTAAAAATTCAGATGCAATTCTTTTTGGTGCGATTGGCGATCCAAAGTATGACAATGATCCAAAAGCTAAGGTAAGACCAGAACAAGGATTACTAAAAATGAGAAAAAAACTTGGACTATATGCGAACCTTCGACCTACAAAAGTATTTAAGTCATTATTAGACATGTCACCAATAAAGGAAGAAAGAATAACTGGAACTAATATTCTTTTTGTTAGAGAACTAACTGGGGGTATTTATTTTGGAAAAAGAGGTAGAAAAGATAATGATAATTTTGCATTTGATACGTGTGAATATCATAGAGATGAAATTGTTAGAATTGCAAAAATAGGATTTGAATATGCACAAAAAAGAACTAAAAAATTATGTTGTGTTGATAAAGCAAATGTTCTTGAAACATCTAGATTATGGAGAGAAACAGTTCAGAGTATGGAGAAAGATTATCCAGATATAAAGGTTTCATATGAATTTGTAGATGCTGTTGCTATGAGATTAGTTCAATGGCCAAATTCATATGATGTATTGATTACTTCAAATCTTTTTGGTGATATTTTAACAGATGAGGCTTCAGTTATTTCTGGATCAATGGGACTTATGCCATCTGCTTCAGTTGGATCAAAAAACGCATTATATGAACCAATTCATGGCTCTTATCCAGAAGCAGCTGGAAAAAATATTGCTAATCCTATTGCTTCGATTTTGTCTCTCTCAATGATGTTAGAACATTCATTTAATTTGAAAAAAGAATCAGATATAATTAATAATGCAGTTGAAGATTCTCTTAAAAATAAATACGTAACTCCAGACTTAAGCTCAGGTAAAAGTTCATACACTACAAATCAAGTTGGTGACTATATAATTGATTATATAGAAAAAAATTAAAGTATATAGTCAGTAGAGATGAAATTAGAATCATTTGAATCTAAAAGCTTTTTAAGTATCCTGTTGTTATGAACATTATCTTTAGAAGCTACAAAAGTTCTTATAGAAAATGCTCTTAAAGCATCATGAACACTCAAAGTACTAACTGCAGAATTTTTTCTACCTGTAAATGGGTAGATATCTGGTCCTCTTTGACAAGAGCTATTTAAATTAACTCTGCATACTAAATTTGCAAGAGTATCAATAAGTGGACCTAATTGCTTTGTATCACTACCAAAAAGACTTACTTGTTGACCATATTCAGAATTTGCCATATCATCAAGAGGTTGATCTATATCGTTAAATGAGATTACTGGGATTACAGGTCCAAACTGTTCTTCCTCATAGACCCTCATATTTTGACTTACAGGATATAGTATAGCAGGAAAACAATAGTTTTCAGTGAGTTTCCCCCCTTTTTCATTGACTATTGATGCACCTTTAGAGACTGCATCATCAATTAAATCTCTTATATATTTTGGTTTAGAAGGCTCTGGCAATGGAGTTAAAAAAGAATCTTCTTCCCAAGGCATTCCAAATTTTAAATCATCAACTGCTTTTGCAAACTTCTTGTTAAATTCATCTACTATTGATTCATGAACATATAAAACTTTAAGTGCTGTACATCTTTGACCATTATATGAAAGACAACCTGAAATACATTCTTGAATAGTTAAGTCAAGATCCGCATCTGGCAATATAATACCAGGATTTTTTGCTTCTAGTCCTAGAACAAGTCTAAGTCTATTTTTATTTGGATGCTGATCTTGAAGTGCAACTGCAGATGAACTATGCCCGATTAGTGCAAGAACATCAATATAACCTGTCTGCATAATTGGAGGACATATTTTTCTACCTCTTCCAAATAATATATTAACTACCCCGGGAGGAAAACATTCTTTAAAGGCTTTTAATAATGGAGCAATTAAAAGGACTCCATGCTTTGCTGGTTTAAAGATAGTTGTATTACCCATTAGAATCGCTGGAATTAGTAAACAGAAAGTTTCGTTAAGTGGGTAATTGTATGGACCTAAACATAAAACTACACCTAAAGGACCTCTTCTGATGTGTGCGTGAATACCAGAGTCTTTCTCAAATCTTGCAGAAGATCTATCAATCTTTTTATATTCATTAATTGTGTCATATATATAATCTACAGTTCTATCAAACTCTTTTTCAGAATCTTTTTTATTTTTTCCAATTTCCCACATTAAAAGATTTACTACAACATCTCTATGTTCCTGAATTTTATCTGCAAACCTTTTCATACACTTAAGTCTATCTCTAACCTTCATAGTTGGCCATTTACCTTGACCTCTACCAAATGCTTTCTTAGCTGATTCTAATGCTTCTAAAGCAGATTCTGAATCCATATCTGGTATTGAACCAAGAAGTGTTTGAGAATAAGGTTTACTAGGATCAGAACTAATTGTTGAGTAAACCTCTGAAGTATCTCCATTCCATTTTTTTAATTTTCCTCCTACAAGATATTCCCTGCAGTTTAATTGATCTATTGTAAAATTTTTAATTGACATAATTATTTTATATTATAAAGCTAAGAAGTTCAGGGTTATCGTTTAAATACTCTCCAAAGAAACCATTTTCTTTCATTTTTTTTATTAAATCATCGAAATCTTTAGAAAATTTTAACTCAATACCAACTATTGCAGTTCCATTTTCTTTATTATTCTTTTTGGCATATTCAAAGAAGGTAATATCATCGTTTATACCAACCACATTGTTTACAAATTCTTTAAGTGCTCCTGCTCTTTGAGGAAATTTAACAATGAAATAATGTTTAAGATTAGAATAAAATAATGCCCTCTCTCTTATCTCTGCCATCCTAGAAAAATCATTATTTCCTCCACAAATTAAAACACCAACATTTTTATTCATAAACATTTCACTGTTTAATTCAAGTGCTGATATTCCTATTGCTCCTGCAGGTTCAACTACAATTCCATCTTTATTATAAAGATCTAGTATAGTTTGACAAATTTTACCTTCAGGAACTAAAAAAATTTCATCTAAATAATTTTTACAAATTTCAAAAGGGATTTTACCAATTTTTTTTATGGAAACTCCATCAACAAAATTATCAATTGAATCTAATTCAATAATTTTGCCTTCTTTTATAGATTTACTCATTGCAGGAGCTCCATCAGCCTCAACACCAATAATCTTTGTTCTTGGAGATAATTCTTTAAAGACAGTAATTATTCCTGAAATTAAACCTCCTCCTCCAATTGGAACAATCAAATAATCAAGATGGTTATCAACTTGATCCAAAATCTCAAGACCTATAGTTCCCTGACCTTCAATAACCTTTATGTCATCAAATGCATGGATAAATAAATCTTTATCAGTATTTTGCTTTTGAGCTTCATACTGCGCATCGTCAAAATTATCTCCGATTAATATAATTTCTACATACTCACCTCCAAATATTTTAACCCTTTCTATTTTTTGTTTTGGAGTTGTAACAGGCATATAAACTTTTCCATAAATTTTTAGCTTATTACAGGAATAAGCAAAACCCTGGGCATGATTACCAGCACTTGCACAAACTAATGTTTTATTATTTAGATAGGCAGAATCAATAGATTTAATTTTATTAAAAGCACCACGGATTTTAAAAGATCTAACTTGCTGAAGATCTTCTCGTTTTAAGTAAATTTTACAATTTAAATCATTTGAAAGCCTCTCATTTATAACTAGAGGGGTTAAAGTTGATATACCTTTAAGGATTTCAGAAGCATTTCTAACTCCTTTTAAATCTGTAAATTGCATTTATATAGCAGTTTTCATTGAAGTCATATACTGCCTAAGCTCATCACCAATTATTTCGATTGAGTGGTACCTAATTTTTAAGTTAATCTCAATTAACTTTTTATTATCAACATAGTTTGTGCTTTTACTAATTGAGTCTGAACCAATTATATCAGTTTCTACTTTATCAAAGAATTTAGAGAGTAGTGAAATTGCTTCATTATTAAAAAGATAGCATCCGTATTCTGCAGTATCAGAAATAATATTATTCATTTCATATAATTTTTTTCTAGAAACTAGATTAGCTATAAGTGGAAGCTCATGGAGAGATTCATAGTATGCAGATTCCTCTTTAATACCTGCTTCAACCATTGTCTCAAAAGCTAGCTCTACCCCTGCCTTTACAAGTGCTATCATTAAAATTCCATTATCAAAGTACTCTTGATTAGAAATCTCATCAGAAGTTGGATTTGTCTTTTCAAAGTCAGTATTACTTGTTTCTTCTCTCCAACTTAAAAGCTCTTTATCATCATTATCCCAATCTCTCATCATAGTCTCAGAAAAATTACCTGACAAAATATTATCCATATGTTTAATAAATAGTGGAGCTAATATTTCTTTAAGTTCTTCAGATAATTCAAATGCTTTAACTTTAGCAGAATTTGATAATCTATCCATCATATTTGTTATACCCCCGTGCTTAAGGGCTTCTGTAATTTTCTCCCATCCATGTTGAATAAGCTTTGCAGAGTAGCTTGGTTCAATTCCAAGTTCTTTCATCTTATTAAAACACATAATTGAACCTGTTTGAAGCATTCCACATAATATTGTCTGTTCCCCCATTAAATCAGATTTAACTTCAGCAACAAAAGATGATTCTAATACACCTGCTTTATCAGATCCTAGAGATACTGCATATGCTTTTGCTGCATCAAAACCAATTTTATTTATATCATTTTCTGGATGGACAGCGATAAGTGTAGGAACTCCAAAGCCTCTTAAGAATTCTTCTCTTACCTCAGATCCTGGAGATTTTGGCGCAACCATTATCACTGTAATATCTTTTCTAACTTTTATACCCTCTTCTACTATGTTAAACCCATGAGAATATGAGAGAATAGAGTTTTTTTTCATCAATGGCATAAGTCTTTCAACAACTGGGGTATGATTTTTATCAGGGGTCAGATTTATAACCAGATCAGAATTCGGTATTATTTCTTCAAAATTACCAACATTAAAACTGTTAGAAGTTGCATTAACAAATGATTGTCTTTTTGTATCAATAGATGACTGCCTAAGAGCATAGGAAATATCAAGACCAGAGTCTCTCATATTAAGGCCTTGATGTAAACCTTGAGCACCACAACCAACAATAGCTATTTTTTTGTTTTTAAGAAAATTCACTCCATCACTAAATTCAGATGAACTCATAAATCTACATTTTCCTAATTGCATTAATTTTTCTCTAAATGTTAAAGTGTTAAAGTAATTTTTCATGATTTTATTTTTGGTTTTTAAAATTATTTAAAATATCTGAGATTCCCATTTTTTCTTTACTTACGGCTATCCTTCCAGATCTAGTAAATTGAAGAAGACCAAAAGGCGCAAGATCATTGTATAGTTTTTCAGTATCTTCTCTAAATCCAGTTTTTTCAATCACAAAAAATTCCTTATTTACAGTAACAATTCTTGCATTTGAATCTTTTATTATGTTTTGTATATGTCTCTCTTCAAATAATGCAGATGACTTCATTTTATATAATGCAGATTCTTGAAATATTGTTTCATCATCTCTATGATAAAAAGCTTTAATTACTTCAACCTGTTTCTCAATCTGCTTTATTATTCTTTCTACACCAGATTTTGTCATTTTTACAACTATAATAAATCTATATACATTTTTTATTTCAGATTCTGATGTAGTAAAGCTTACGATGTTTATATGTCTTTTTAAAAAAATTGCTGAAATTCTATGCAGAAGTCCAATATTGTTTTCAGTGTATACAGATACAGTATAATTTTTTCTTTTTTCCATTTTAATCTAGTCTTATATCTGATACAGAAGCTCCAGAAGGAATCATTGGAAATACATTATCTTCTTTTTCAACGCAAACTTCAAGAACATAAGGTTTTTTTGATTTAATCATTCTTTTAACAGCGGGTTTTAAATCTTTTCTATTTTTAACTCTTTCAGCATCAATGTAATAACCCTTAGCAATTGTAACAAAGTCAGGATTTATCATTTCAGTTGAGGCATACCTTTTATCAAAAAATAATTGTTGCCATTGTCTAACCATTCCAAGAAAATCATTATTTAAAATAACAATTTTAACTGGAATTTGTAGTTGAAAAATTGTACCAAGTTCTTGAATAGTCATTTGATATCCTCCATCACCAATTACTGCAACAACCTCTCTTTCCATTGCTCCCATTTTAGCTCCCATTGCAGCAGGGAGAGCAAAACCCATAGTCCCAAGACCTCCTGAAGTAATATTACTCTTTGATTTAATAAAATTTGCATACCTACAAGCTACCATTTGGTGCTGGCCAACATCTGTAACTATTATTGCATCACCTCTTGTAAATTCATTTATAGCAATTATTGACTCTCCCATAGTAAGTCCATTTTTAGTTGGATTTAAATCTGATTCAATTACCTTATCAAATTCAATTTTCATTAAATCATCAAATTTTGAAATCCATTTTTCATGAGATCTTTTATTAATTTTGTCGGTAATCATTTTAAGTGATTCTTTACAGTTACCAATTACTGGCACATCAACTTTAATATTCTTATCAACCTCTGCAGGGTCAATTTCCAGGTGAATAATCTTAGCCTGAGAAGCATATTTTTTAGGGTCACCAGTAACACGATCATCAAATCTCATTCCTATTGCAATTAATAGATCACATTTATTTGTAAGAATATTTGGGCCATAATTTCCATGCATACCAACCATACCAACATTTAGATCATGTGAAGTTGGCAGAGCAGATAAACCAAGAATTGTCCATGCTGCAGGAATTCCGCTTTTTTCAACAAAATTTTTAAATTCTTCTTCTGCATTTCCAAGTATTACACCTTGACCCCAAACAATTAAAGGCTTCTTAGCATTATTAATAAGTTTTACAGCCTCATTTATTGAATTATCATTAACCTTAGGATAAGGAGAATAACTTCTAATTCCATTACATTTTTTATAATTATATTGAAAAATTTCAAATTGTGCATCTTTCGTAATATCAATCAACACTGGACCAGGTCTACCAGATTTTGCAATAAAAAAGGCTTTAGCAAAAATCTCAGGTATTTCTGATGCCTTAGTTATTTGATAATTCCATTTGGTAACAGGCATTGAAATTCCAATAATGTCTGTTTCTTGAAAAGCATCTGACCCTAAGAGATTAGATGATACCTGACCTGTAATACATACAACAGGTGTTGAATCAATTTGAGCATCTGCGATACCAGTGACAAGATTAGTTGCACCTGGACCAGAGGTCGCAATTGCTACTCCAACTCTTCCAGAGGATCTTGCATATCCCTGGGCAGCATGTATAGCTCCTTGCTCATGTCTTGCAAGAATATGTTTTAACTTATCTTGGAATTTATAGAATTCGTCATATACAGGCATTATAGCACCTCCAGGATACCCCCAAACAAGGTCTACTCCCTCATTTAATAAACAATGAATCACAGCTTCAGCACCACTAATTTTTTTATTTTTCATTTTAATTATTCATCAGTTACACATCCATTAGATGCGTTAGAAACTGTCTTTAAATATTTATATAGAATTCCTTTTTTAATTTTTAAATCTGGTTGTTTCCACTTTTCTTTTCTCTTTTGAATTTCTTCATCAGAAATGTCAACAAAAATCTTATTTTTTTCAGAATCAATAGTGATCATATCACCATTTTTTACTATAGCAATTGTTCCACCTTCAAATGCCTCAGGTACAATATGACCAACTACAAATCCATGCGTTCCTCCAGAGAATCTACCATCAGTTATCAATGCAACTTCTTTTCCTAATCCTGCCCCCATTATGGCTGATGTAGGTTTTAACATTTCTGGCATTCCAGGACCTCCTTTAGGTCCTTCGTATCTTATGACTACTACATCTCCTTTAGATACTTCAGAATTTTTAATCGCTGAAAGACATTCAAACTCACTGTTATAAACCTTAGCTGGACCTGAAAATATTAAACCTTCTTTACCGGTTATTTTTGCAACACATCCATCTTTTGCGAGATTTCCTTTCAATATCTGAATATGACCAGTTTTTTTTATAGGATTTGATATTGGGAAAATTAGATCATT
>Ga0181583_10002212_pt1 | contig 14496 bp, 10 predicted proteins | sample 071ome_31_FD_132461 | JGI IMG/M metagenome (GOLD analysis project Ga0181583, IMG submission 132461) | Coastal salt marsh microbial communities from the Groves Creek Marsh, Skidaway Island, Georgia - 071405CT metaG (megahit assembly) | ecosystem: Environmental > Aquatic > Marine > Intertidal... | reverse complement strand
TTTCTTCAGCATTAGGCTCATCATAACTTAGAAAAATAATATCTACGTCTTGTATCTTAATCTTGTTCAATTTGTATTCCATAACTGTTAAAAAGTTTATTCGTATAAACGTCAAAATCTATTATAGCATCATTATCATTAAATTGCAAGACTAAATCATTTGATGCTAAATTGAATGTTAATGTTCTATATAGTACAAATGGATTATTCTTTTCTACCACACTAAAATGCTTTACTGTTTGTAATGTAACATTGTTTTTAAGCAATGTTTTTGCAAATAAATCGCCAAACTTTAGTTCCCATTGTTTGTTTTTGTAGTTTTTACAAAGTATAATATCTGTATTAGTATTTTTTTGTATTTTATACAAACTGTTATTGACATTATACTCATAATGTGTTTCATCATAAATGTTTACCAACTCATACATTAATGATGTTGTATTAAATCTAACTTGATAGTGTTTAAAATTTTCTTTACCTGATGACAATCCTTCTACCGTAGCAAAATCAACTTCAATATAATCGTTAGATGTTGGATAACTTGTAAGTGTTAAAACATTACCAGTCTTAGGATCGAATTCTACATATGTAGAAACTTTATCACAAATAATATCAGTCATCTTCTACCTTATAAAAATCAGATATGTCTACATCCATGTTCCAACTAATAATTGTTTTCATATCATCAGTTTCGTTTGTAGGTGCCCTATGAACTGTCCAACTTGGAAACGTAATAATATCACCTTCAGAAACATCAAATGTATTTGCTTTACCTGTAATAGGATCTACCCATTGTGTTTTAGGTGTTTCGCCAGGCAAGTCTAAGTAATATACACTTGTAAAATTACAACCATGAACGTGCCAAGAATGTTTTGCATCTTTTGCATACTGTTGAAACCATATTTCGTGTATTGTAAATGTTTCATATTTAAATTGCTTCATCCATTCTTTTAAATGTTCATTTAAATCAAACTGCAAAATCTGTAACCACTCACGTGTTGGGTCAAATCTTCCTGGTCCCCAATCACAACGGGTAATGTTATTATTAGGACCAAATATATTTTCAACAAGAGTTGTAGTATTAATTGCTGATAGTAATTTTTCTTTTAAAGAATCGTGGTTCTTTAATTTTTTAGATTCAACAGGAAAAGTTATCATAATATTTCTCCGTAAAATCTTTTTCAGTGTAATGAAAAACTGTATTTTGCAAATAACCACCAACACGCATTTGCTTTTGATCATTAATAAAGCAGGATATCCTATCTTGCCATTTTTTTGTTTGTGTTTTCCATGGTTGTGCATACGGTTTCATATGTACAAAAGAAGGAAAACTTAGTTTTTTATTTGTTACTATGTGTTCACATTCTAAAACTTGAATAGTTATTGCTGTACATACATCAACACTTAAAAATTTTTGCATCTTTTTAGGAGCATACTTTTCATAATAGTACTCCCAGTTCTTCATTACTTCTTCTAAGCAAGTATAAAACTGTTTCGCAAAATCTGACTTTTTAAAATAGTGTAATGCTACGTAAATATCTGGTAAATTGTTTTGTTCAAACATTTTTCTATAGTATGATGTATTAAGTTTATCGTATTTGTAATCAGTAACCTTAGTTGTATAAAATACTTCGTAATTTTGTACTAACTTCCACCAATTAGATAAGTCATGTAACACAAGCATATCAGTATCTAATACAAAAGTTTCGTCATATGGACAAGCATGATAAATTTTCCAACGATTTTGTACCTTCCATTTGTGTTCATCTGCTTTATCTTCCCAAGGAATAGGTACAATGTCGTCAAACAGATGTTCTTTAATCCATTCAGTATCCTCATTTGTTATTAAACAAATTTTACTATCAGGATTCGAATGTCTAATACTCATTGCTAATAATTCTGCTTGGCGTACATAATTATCTTGGTCATTATTTTGTGCAAGAAAAGTAAAATTAGGCATTAGTAACTTCCCTGTTTAAACTAAACTTATTCATTACGTGTAAATTTACACCCTTTGAGTTTAATAATGTGTACTCTCCTACCCTATCTTGTTTTTCAATAAGTAACTTGATGTTTATATTGTTAATTTTATGTAACACATCTTTGTGTGTACTATAAATCATCTTGCCAGGTAGTTCTTTTACATAACCCATAATATGTGCCGCAATACTAAAAGCATAATCATTTCTAAAAACTGTGCTTGTAATCTGATAAAGATTTCTATAGTGCTGATAATTTTCTTTAATATGTTTTACAAGATCAAAAAACGTTTTGTTTACTTCTGATTTAGTAAAGTATACACAAGTTGCCCAGTAAAATTTTATACTGGTTTCACTGATATATTGAAATTCTGATTCATCTCTCCAACCCGATACATCCATTGAGTTGCTGTACATCATTAACTCATTATTACTTTCAAACACTTTACTTAACATATCATTTGAAATAATATAATCTGTATCCATAACCATTGTTTTATCATACGGAGTTAGATCGTATGCGTCACTTCTATTAAAATTTTTAAAGTCTAATACTTTTTTAGATAACGAACCATCGTGATATGTTTTTTTATTTTTTTGTTCTAAGGATGACGTAACAATATTGTCAAAGATTTCTGCGCCATTATAATACTTTAACACTCGTTGCTTATCATCAGTAACAAGAGTTGTGGGCAAATTCATATATTGCTTAATACGGTTGGCTAAAAAACAAGCCTGGGCAACATAATCTATTTGTTCGTTGTTATATGCAAATAAAAGTACACCACTTGTCATTCTACCAAACCGTCTACTGATCTACTTTTCTGTAATTTTTTATATGCTGTATGATATTCGTTTGATGCTGTGAAAAATTTGTCTGCAATATTAGCATAAAAATCATTTACTTCGACTTCAACAGGGATATTGTTATCATCTACAAGAACAGTTGTTTCTTGTCCTGTTTCTATTAACATATGAACATAATTTAACAGTTCTTTATTAATAGTAAACTGTCCGCCTGCATGGAAGTAAATGGTATCTGTTACAAATTTTTCATGTAACATACGTTTTTGATTTTCAAGAGTCGTGCTGTAATTACCAAACTCTAAGGCTTTTTGAAGTTTCTCGTCCATAGTAAAGTATTTACTATGTTATTTTTTATTACAGTGTGTTTGTGGTTGCAAAGACTGGTGAAGTTAACGCAACTCTTGTACCTGTTGGTAGTCTTTCGCCTACAACACTGTCCAATGTACCTGTTACATCTTCATCAATTGGATTGATAGCACCGTCATTATTTGCATCGCCGGTGTCATCGCCTGCGTCATCATCACGGAATTGAATTCTAAATTGAATTACATTTGTGCTATTTTCTTTTGCGGCAATATTATAATCGTTTTCTGCATATACTCCACTGCCGTCTTTTTGGAATACTATTTGATAATCAGCATCAAGTTCAAAATTACCAATGTTAAAACCTGTACCTGGTGAAGATCCATTTGATGTACAGTTATTTGATTTGAAACTTACTGTTCCCATTGCGGCTAACAAGTTATTCCAATCATTGTTTTTACCATTAGATGCCGCTGGATCTAAATCTGCTGTAAATCTAATTTCGCCGCCAGCATTAAAAAAATGTCTACGAGCATCTGCATTTGCAAACGTCACTGTAACTACATGATCAACAACTCCTGCCCAAGCAGTAGTTCTTGTTGAACTTGTTTTGTTAGCGGTAATAGTACTTTGAGAAGTATCAGCAGTATAAATTAACTCTTTATCTGTTTCGATTGTATCTGCAAGATCTTCGTATTGAATAATTCCGCGTCCTGTTCCAGTGTCTGAAGAATCTTCTTCAATTACTTGTCCTGCGGATACAGTTGCTACACTGTTAGGAACGCTTCCTACTTGGTGCACTCTTGCATTAATCATGTCTGTATATAAATCAGACATATGCTGAGAGTCAATAAGTGTTTCTGCGGCAACCTGTGAACTTACAAGAGTTTGACCATAACCAAACTGTCCACTACCGTTACCTAATACATTAGCAACTTTTGCTTGTAAATCATTATATCTTGCCGCGGTTACAACTGCCATTTATCTTTCCTTTATACTTTTAGTACAACTTCTACTAACTTCTCTTCGTGTCTGTCATTTGTTTCAAGTGCAATACCAACCAATTCACCTTCATCGGCTTTTTGTGCAGTACCATTAGCACCCACATATAATTTATCGCCTTTTACAACAGGACCTACAGTTCTGAGAGGAACACGACCTTTAAGTGCAATCGCTTGACCTTCTGCTTCTGAATTCATCAATACCGCAGGTTTAGCAGAAATTACACCAATTGGTGTTGAATCAATATCACAATAAGTTGTTTCTGATTCATCATCTTTACTTACTGTCATAACTGTACCTGTTGGGTAGTTGTCATCAGTTGTATATTTTTCTGCCAAGTCAGCATATCTTGCTGTAGTAGCAGTACCATTGAATACGTTAGCATTCAAGTTACCTGAACTATCTCTTACTGCAACAGTGTCGTTTGTAGCACTTGTACTTGCTGTTCTATTGTTTGATCCAACAACCATTGCGTTTGCCGCTGTTGCTGTACCGTTGAATAGTGTAGCATGAATTTCTTTAAATTTATTTGCACTTGTACCAATATCATATGTATTAGTTGCACCAGGTATAATACCTTCTGCTTTAATCTGTACTGGTTCAGTTGACTGTGCTTGAGCATTATCAACTTTAAATCTGATAACTGTACCAACTTCGTTTGAAATAACTGCTTGGTTGTCGTTTTCAATAGCAACACGTAAATCGTTTGAAGCACCTACAGTGAATCCTGCATCTGAGAATCTAACGATTTCAGTAAATGAAGATTCTTGTCCTGGAATACTTACAACATATTCACTTGCCGCTCTGCCGCCAAGTTTTTCTGAGTTAGTAGCAGTACCCCACCATCTGTGTCCAGTTGATGTAACACCTTGTGATGCATTGGTAGTATTCTTTAGGGTCATACCTTGGTGAATGACATCAAATCCTGTTATGGCATTATCAGGGTCGGATGAGTCAATCGTAAAGTCTGACGATGAAAGTACAACAACCACTTCATCATTTACAGTACCTTTGATAACAGTTCTTTGAACATTTGCAATATCTCTAATTGTATCTGTTACAAATGAGGTAACTGTGTCACCTTGTGATTGTGGACCAATCAATACAAAGCCTGCACCTGTATTAGCATATAATTGGTTGTTTGCATTGTCCCACCAAAAATCACCTTCTGTTAATCCTGAAGGTTGTGTAGTGCTTACTTCTGCACCACCTGTTGTTCTGAATTTTGTACCGTCATAAAATTTTAGTTTGCTTGTACCCGAATCAAACCAAATTTGACCTCTAATTGCTCTGGATGGTGCATTAGCACTTGAAAAATTTTCAAGTAAATGAACGAAGTTTTCGTTTTGGATCTCACCGTATCCAGCATAGTTTTTACCTACAAGTTTAAGATCAGTAGTTTGATCGACTGTACCGTCTTCAACTACTGCAATCTGTGACCCGTCGGTTCTATTAATAATATATGCCATAGTTAATAACCCCTTTATTGTATGTATTTATGCTATACGGCAGAAGTTGCTCCACTCGTATATGTCCACGCATTACCTACTACAGTACAAGTAAGGACATATCTGTTTACTGTAAGTGTTACAGAACCGTTTACATCACTAAATTCAACGTCTTTTAACACATCTTCGTTCTCTTGCCCTGTTTCTGTTACCCTCTGAGTAGTACCGCTTGAAGCATCATAAACAAAAGCACCATCTGTGCTTGTATCTGCTGAAACTTCAATTTCTGTTGAACTAACAATTCGTTCAATATTCCATGTTCCGTTTAGGTTTGCCCATGCAGTTCCTGTGTTGTATGTTGCACCTGCAATAATTACATTGCGTCCTGCATCATAACCGTGTACTGCATCAAGTTGTAAAATGGTTGTAGCGCCTGTTGTTACACCTGTAATTGTTCTTGTTGCTACTGTAACAGTTTTATCAACTGACACTGTGCTTTCTTCAAGAGCCGTATTTAGGTCTGCCGCGGCAAACAATGCACTTGCACCTGTTTGATCTGTTGCATGAATTTTAGCAATAGTTCCTGTACGTTTTGTTGATGCTGGAACAATTTCTTGTAATAATGTTGTAATCTTAGTTGCAAAAGCCGCTCCACCATTTTGTACTGGGTCATATCCCATGCCTGTAATATTCAATGCAAGTACAACACCTTCACTATCAATTGCACCGTCAACATAATCTTTGGTTGCAACATCTTGTGCTGATGTAGGATTACCTACGCCAACAATTCTATTCCCGTTTAATACTTCAATTTCACCTGATATACTTTCAAGTTGTAAATTACCTACAGTTGACGAAACTTTTTGTGCATCAATGTTTACATTGTCTACATCAAGACCAGTAAGCGTACCAAGTGTTTGCATCTGTGGAGCACTTGTAATATAATTTAAAGTTGTTCCACTTAAAACTGTATTGCCGTTTAGTTTATAACCTTGGGTACTGTCATACCAAACATTGGCTGTCCATGCATTGGTTGCTGACAACCAATTAAATGTTTTATCACCGTCACTTGAAACGAGTGTTAGTCCTCCGCCATTGATATCTGCATCTGGTTGTGCTGGATCCGAATATCCAAGTTGCATATTTTTATCTGCGATTCTAACTTCTTCAACGTCGGTTTGGAATGTTGTACCAGCAATAGTCATATTGCCTTGGACTCTTACATCGCCGCCAACGTCTAAAGTATACTGAGGATCTGCTTCAAAAATACCAAGATGTGATGTTGCTGTTTTAATTTTAATTGCGGCAGTAGCACCAGTTGATTTTCTAACCTTTATTGTTAAATCTCTGTCTCTAACTTGGTTATCAATTTCTGTTTGATTTGCAACAATTTTTAATACAAGATTGTCTTCTGGTCCAATAGTAATACCAGCATTGTTAATAGTAGTAATTGAACCATTTGTAACAGCGTTTGCATCTGTAGGCATAAACTGTGATGCATTTTTCTTAATGCCCTGTGCATTAATAATTGTATCTGCCGAAGTTGCTGTACCATGAAATTTAAAGTCGTCGTCTAAAACATTTATACCTTTTTGTACTGCACCTGTAATTCCGTTAATAGGATTACTTGCATCTGGTGTAAATGTACTACGTGAAATTACTGCTGTTGTTTGTCCGCCAACATTTAAGTTAACAAGTGTTCTATTTGTTTGAGTTGTATCAAGAACTGTTTCTGTTGAAAATCCTGATAGTCCTTCTGAACTTGCATACTGCGGACCGACCAGTACTAAGTCAGTACCGTCATAAAAATATAGTTTGTTATTTTGGTTGTCAATCCATAAATCACCTGCAACCAGTTGAGGTTGCGTTGGACTTACAATAGGGCCTCCTGCACTTTTAAATGTAGCACCATTCCAAATTTTTAATCTTGCTTCACCGCTGTCGTACCATAGTTGTCCTGTTAATGGATTTGCAGGTGCTTGGGTGTTAGTGAAGTTTTCTAACATCTTAACGAAATTTTCGTTAATACTTTCACCAAAGCCAGAATAATTTCTACCAATCAGTGAAATGTCAGTTGTTTGTGTATTAAGTTGTCCGTCAACTAATTCTACTAACAAATCTCCGTTAGTTTTATTAATCTGATATGCCATTATTTTGCCCCCGCGTAAATTATGTAATTAACAGCCAAGTATGGGTTCATTACATTAAAGTCTTGACCTACTTGTGTATTACTTACAACACCACCCGAGAACGGAAACTTCTGTCCTGCGTTTGAGCCTGTTGGAGCATCTGATATTGTTGCATCAGAATCAATTGGATCTCCTTGAACATCACGTGTTGCATAATACTGGGTTCCACTTGGACCACGTAAATCGTGTTCGTGTTCTGGTAAGTTTTCAACTTCAATTGGTTTTTTATCAACACCTGCTGTACCACCAAGTACATCGGCATTTTCGTTTGTAACTCTGTTTGCTGACCCTGCTGTTGTTCCCATATTATCCATACCAAGTGGGAATCTTCCTCTTAAATCTGGTAACGCAAATTTACCAATTGTAGGATTTGCTTTATATCTTGTTCCAATCACTCCGTGTAATTCAGTCCAATCAACAATAAAAACTTCTCTACCATCACAAGGTAACCATCCTGCTAATTCAAGTGTTTGTAATGTTGCCTCTGTTAAAGCACCTGCATAAGGTGTAATAATTCCTACAGGATTAACTGGTAATGCAGAAAATAAGTTGCTTCTTGATATTTTCTTAATACCTGTTCCGCTTCCATTTTGGTCATTAACTCTATTAATTAATAACTCGTCATCAAATCTTGATGTTGGAACATCTTGTTTATTTGTAATAAAAGTGTTATTAATACTAATATCAAATTCTTTAACAAGAGTGGTTTCTCCTGGTGCAGTATACTGACCGTCATAAATTATATCCGGTGCTGTTACATCACCTCTAACTTTAAATGTTGTTCTACTTGCAAGTTTATCTGAACTACCTGAACGCCCTGTAACTGTTCCTGTTACATTACCTACTAAGTTTGCTCTTACTGTGTTTGCATTAATTTCTGCAAATTTAAAATCTGAAGAACCTATGTTGATAGCATTTGTTGTATCTGGAAGTATAGTTCCACCAAAAGTAGTATTACCATTTACTTCTAACTGATTTCCGATTCTTGCACTCTTAGCAACACCTAACCCACCACTTGTTGTAATGGCTCCTGTTCCAACATTAACTGCTTCTGCAATTCCGTTAACAACAAGATTATTTGAAATAATTGCATTACCTGTGACATCTAATGCTTCTGCAGGCGATAAGTTATTAATACCAACTTTCTGTGTAGAATCAATTCTTAATACAGGTTGTAAATTACCTGCGTTATTAACACGCAAGTCAATGTTAGCACCTGATGTATTGTTAGAAATAATTGCATTCTGTCCTTCAATACCAATTTGAAGAGTTGCGTCACTACCAATTGAAACACCTGAGTTATTTCTAACTGTTAGTGATTGATTTGAAACCGAGGCTTTGTCACCTCTTAAAAAATTTGATGCCGCTACTGGTTCTGATTCTCCAGGAATAATTAATGCTTCTGCTTTTTCTGCAACACCATAATATTTTGAAACTCCTGAGCCTGTAATATCTGCACTGCTCATATTAAATCCAGGTTTGATTGTTGAGAAACCTGTAATAGTTGACTTAGGTGTAAAGGCACTGGTTGCGTAAATTGCAAGAACTTTACCACCTATTTCAACTTGAAGTGCAGTATAGTTAATGTTATCTGTACCAGTTAATGTAGTTGGTCTTACACCTGCCGCAAGTCCGTCACTGAATTCTGGACCAACAAGTATCCAACCCGATCCTGTAAACAAGTATAACTGTTGATTATCCGTATCTGCCCAAAGATCTCCTGCAACACTATTTGCTACATCTGGTGCAGACTCTCCACGTTTTAATCCGCCGGCTTCAATCCAGTTAGTTCCGTCATAAAGTTTAAGTAGATTAACACCAATTGAAGTATCATACCATAACTGGCCTTCAATAGGTCTTGTTGGAGCACTGTTATTTGCAAAGTTTTCTAATAACTGTAAAAAGTTTTGACCAATAAGTGTTCCGTAGTCAGTAGTAAATCTACCCGGAATACTTAACGAGGTAGTAGTATCAACAGTATTGTCTTCAATAACAATACTACCTTTGTTAGTTATGTCCGTGTAATTAATAGTGTATGCCATTTAATTACCCCTCGTTAAAACCGGTTAATGATTGTACTCTAACTGTGTAATCAATTTGAATTAATCTATTTAAACTCTTTTGTACAGGATGGAAAATTACGTGTGTTAATAATCTGCCTGTTCCTGTTGGTGAATAACTTACAAGACCTAATTCATCAAACACATATTGACTCTCTGTGCTTGTTGCTGTGTCATTTGCTTCTTGACCGTTTGGCTCACCATAATCAAGCAAACACTGTACAATAATATCTGTGTAATTTGTACCTGTTACGTGACGTGTTTCAATTTTGTTTCTGTTAGGGTCAACGTTATTGACAGACTGATCATCTACAATCTTTTTATATGTTTGATTGTATAAACTTGCATTTGTTCCTGTGCTATTTGGAGTAAGATATGTAATAATGCCTGTAGGATCAACACTTGTACCACCATTACCAAACGCCATTTCGTATACAAATCCTTGGCCTGCGTTAGCCAAAGACTCAGCAAGTGCTATACTCATATTCTCATAGTGAATAGCATTGCGTTTATCTATTAATATTTCCTTAGTTTCGGGGTCAAATATCTTAATATGCCCTTGCACTAATACTCCGTTTTTGTCTAATAAGTTGTCTGTCATTTTGTTATCCTACATTGTATTTATTTAGGTAAGTCAACCTCTTCTGCTCTTAAGAACTGTGCAATCGCATTTTCTGTCTTACCTAAGGTTTTTCCTGGTTCATTCCATACTTTACCAATTTTTCTAATAACTGTAATGCGGACACCGTCTGCTGGTGCTGTTGCTATAGTTAGTATATTAGGGAAACTGATACTAAACTCTGCTGGTGCTGTTACATCACCTTCAGGAGAATCTTGATCTACTGTTGGGTCAAATACAGGAATTGCTTGTTTTCTCAAGCGTTTTCCACCAACAAAAACTTCAAACTCGTTAACACTATTTGGTTCCCAGTCTAAGTTAAAGGTATTAGTTATACCGTCGCCGTTATATGTGTTTACTAATGTTTGATCTTGATACGGTACAGTTTGCTGGAATCCTTGGTCAAATAACTGATCTCCGATATTATGGATATCTTTAACTCCAGTACCCATTGTACCTCTGCGTAACTGTTGTAAACTGTTACCATCTTTTACCATATATTCAATACGTTCGCCATTAACAAAAAGTACACCTGGTGTATTTGTAAACTTATCAGGTACAAACATAGTAGTTGCATCGTCAACTAAAATTTCTTTATCGAACGGTTTTAAGTCTTTTGCTAATCTATAACTGTTTATGTCACCTAATCGTTTGTAAACTGTTCTATTTAACATATCTTTAAATTGTCTAAATCCAAACTTAGCAACAGTTGGACCGTCTTCAGCAAACTGAATTACTTCAATAATATCGTTTTCATTTAATGGCTGAGCCATGCGTACAAACAATCTATCATTGGTTACTTTATAGTCCACACTCGGTGTTTGTAATCTACCATTAACAATGATCCAAACATATTCTGCATCAATAGTTGGTCTTTGTAATCTAATTAATCCAGCAAGTAAATGATTGTATTCAATCTCGCCAGCACTTTCAAAGTTTAATGTAGTTCTTGTAACAATATCATAATTTTTACGATCAATTTGTTGAACATCGTGTTTACTAAAGTGTGTAACTTTGATCGGTGTATCTTCTGCAGGAATATTTGTTAGTGTTAATGTGTTTCCACTTATAGTATATTCACCGTCTGTTGTTACGTAAATTTCAAGTATGTCACCTGGTTGAGCAACGTTCTCAAAAATTTCAACACTTGAATTCGCTGGACGGAAAATAAAGTCTGATGTATAAGTTAATTGTCTGCCATTAAGTACAACAACAATATCGTCAGCACCAAGTGTACCTCCTGGCTGTTGCCAGTTACGTAATTGATATTCTACTCTATTATCAATTGTGAATTTTTCATTGTAACCTGCATTAAGAATATCATCGCCCACTTTAACAATAATATTGTGACTTGCAGGTAAACTACTAAACGGTGTTATGCTTAGTTGATATGATGCACTACTTCCATCTGCAACTAAATTATCCGTGGTAATTTCACTAAATGTCTGTGCTTCACTTGCATAAATTGCAAAGTTAATTACTGAGTTTTCTGCAGGTGGTGCACCAAAACTAATAACAACTTTATTTGCAGTATCGTATGAACTATCAGTTGTTTCTAAAATATAGTTTACCTTTTCCCCATTAACTGTAACAATACTATTAAGATCTTCTCTCCAATCAACTCTTGTTACAAACATTAATGTTGAACCATCACCTTCAAATGTGTCCATATCAAGGATCGCTTCACCATTGCCGCTCATTGTAATAATATTAATCTGTGAGTTATTTGCAGGAGCAGAATTAAATGTTAACTCTTTTGTTTTATAGTTAACGGTGTAATTGTAAACAATTACATTATCAATTTTAACAAAGATTGCTTGTTTACTTTGAGGTAACCCGTCGAACTTAAATTTATCTGTTGTGCCATCTCCGATATAAGATACACTTTCAATAATACTTCCACCAGAGCCAACTCTATCGTAAACCTTGATATCTAATGTATCAAGAATTTGTCCTGGTACAAGTTCTTCTGGTCCTTTGCTTGTAGTTTGTGTAACAAATCCGTCGCCATCAATGTTTATATCTTCTGGATTAATACCTGTTGCAGAAGAATATGCAAGATCGCCGCCAGTAACAATAGTATCGTATGCTCTTGGGTCAGGAATAAATGATCCGTCGGAAGTATTTTTACGAATAACAATTACATCACCGCTTTGCGTAGTAACTACTTCTTCATCAAATTTAATTACTGTTGACTCAACTGAAGTTCCGTCATCAGTTAAAATAAATCCAGTTTGACCTGCGCCTATAATACTTGATATAATTGCATCTGGATTTGACGGACTTGTATCAAAATTAGGATCATCAATTCTTATACCGTTTTTATATACATTATAAACAATACCTTGTTCAAGTGGTTTAGCAAAGTCATAAACTTTTGTACTATCGTCACTGATTCTAAATACTTCATCTTCATAGGTATTATCATATGTGTCATAAGCAGATGTAAACCATTCATCAGCACTCCAACCAGAGCCGCCGCCAAAGTCAAAACTCTTAACTTGTACACCACCGTAATCAATACCATCAAGTAATTGTCCTAAATCATTAGCAACCATACCTGTAGTTGGATCATAGAATAAATTAATTCTATCTGCGGCTGTTAATAAACTAACATCTTTTCTGTATTCAACTGTAATAGTTTTATTATTCGCAGGAGGTGTTTCAAATGTAATAACAGCAATTTTTCTTTGATGCGATCTGCCTATGTTATCATCTATATTTTCAATAGTATATCTACTTGGTAATATTTCGTCATCACCAACTGTAACTTTTACTTTATCTGTTCGCACATCTGCTGGCCATTTTAATTTATATGTATATCTACTACCACTTCCTAAGAATGTTTCTGTTTCCTCAAGTGTGGTAATAAAGAACGTGCCAGTTACTCTATCAAATTTAACTCTAAAGTGAGTTGTACGCAAATTAGTATTGCCAATTACAGCACTAACTTTTGCTACTTTGCCGCCATCTGCAACATTACCATTAAGTATAATTTTCGGAGCACTTAGATATCCAGATCCTGGATTATCAATTTTAATTTCAGTAATCTTGCCTCCACCAACATATGCTGTTGCCTTAGCGCCGCTTCCGCCGCCGCCAACAAATTCTACCGCTGGTGCATTTTCATAACCTGATCCTGCATCAAAAATTGTAACATCTTTAATTTCAAAACTTGCATTGTCTACCCAATGTTTATAAGGATAAGAATTAATTACATCACTTGCAACTCTTAGTTCGTCATTGTAAACAATAGCATTCTGTGGTATAATCTTACCTTCTTTTTCGCTGTACGAAGCAGGTAAATCAAAGTCAGTGACCATTGTTTGAGAGTTATCTTGATTTTCGTAAGTACTTAGATACTCTCTAATTTTTGTTTTATAAGGTTTAACTTCTTTAGCATATGCTTCATAACTTTCTAAGAAGTCATTGTTAAATGTAATATCTTTTCTTAATTTGCCAATATTATGCTTTGCTTTTACAAAACTTGTTTTAAACATCCAGTCAACAAAAGACTGTTCTGATAATATATAACGCATTTGGGCAAAGAATAATTCGTTGTAATGAATTGCAAGATTATCAATAAAGATTTTATCTCTCAAAGTTTTTAGTATAATTCGCAATTCGTCAACAGGTTGTAAATCAAATGCACTATCATCGTAACCAAAACTATCATATCCTGTTAATTCATCAGCATAATCATATATTGAGTTGCTTAACTGTATTGTTGCATTTTCTCGACCTATTGTTTCGTAATTTACAGTATAGTCTACATTTCTTTGATCGTCAATTTTTCTAAGTAATAACCAACCGCCCGATCCTACAGTGTTAATTTTTACAATATCACCAAACGAATCATCTAAAGATTCTAATTCATATGTTTCGTCTATAATAAAATCTGCTTTTGTTAAATTGTTATATCCTTCTGCATACCAATCAGCATATGACCAATAAGGGGAAACATCAAATCGTTGACTTGCTACTCTATTCCAAGGTTCAAGTCCTCCAACATATTCATACAATGACCACTTGTTAGCGTAACTGCTGTCTACTGTAGTAAGAACTGTAAACTTTCTAACAATTACTAAA
>Ga0181583_10002211_pt1 | contig 14498 bp, 14 predicted proteins | sample 071ome_31_FD_132461 | JGI IMG/M metagenome (GOLD analysis project Ga0181583, IMG submission 132461) | Coastal salt marsh microbial communities from the Groves Creek Marsh, Skidaway Island, Georgia - 071405CT metaG (megahit assembly) | ecosystem: Environmental > Aquatic > Marine > Intertidal... | reverse complement strand
TCTCCTCCTGCCTAGCGGCCCAGTTTATCCATCACGGCAGCGAAGTTTTCCTCCGTCCACACGCCGCCATCCGGCGTACTCAGTCCCTTTTCGTTCAGCGCGGCCACGACCCCCGTCAGATCGCGAATGCCCCGCCCGAAGACGTCTTCCAGCGCATCACCGAGGGACTGCTCGTAGGGACCGGCCTTGCCGTCGCCAGCCTGCCACTGCTCCATATACAGCCCGTTATGCGGCAGGCGCGGATGATCGCCGCCGCCGGCCCCACTGTCGATCTCGCCGCTTGCCGAATTTGTGGACTCCGGTCCGCCCGCACGGGCGCGCGATTCCCGGGCCAGGCGTTCCCGGACAGCCATGAAATCGTATGTCGCGAAGGTCTCGGTGCGGAAAACGCCCCAGGCATATTTCTCCAATGCAACATTGACCGACTGGATTTTTGACGGCGGCATCCGCAGCGTGGCGATCTGACCGATGCCCATGACGACATTCCACGACACAACCTCCACACCGTCGGGCGGAAAGTTATCCCACCACCCGCGCTCGTCCAGCTTGGTCTGGAATTCGTCCAGTGCCTGGGACTGATCGTGTTTCAGGAACACGGTCAGCATGATGTCGTCACCCTTTATGTCGTCCACCGACCCGCACTCCTATTTTTTCCAAAGACAATACGAATGTTATATACTATATAGTATACAAAGCAACGCCCGTCACAAATTTCGAATGCCGATGGACGACATTCTTTCCAGCCTCGCCTCGCGATGCACCGACCCAGATCTTAGGCGATCTCCCAAATATGCCAGGCTTGTCGCGGCAATTAAGGACGCGATTGCCGATGGCGCGTTGCAAACCGGCGAACGGTTGCCGACTGAAACCGAACTTACGGACGCGATGCCCTATTCATTGGGCACCGTCCAGAAAGCGCTCAGGGAACTGGTTGATTTGGGCGTTCTAAGCCGATCCCGGAAAACCGGAACATTCGTGCGCGACCCGGCTCCCCTGCTTGATGATGTATCGAGATTCAATTTCGAACGCCCGGACGGAACGCTGGTCTCCGACGTCCGGGCACGCATTTTCGATATCTCGGAAATCCGGCATTCGGGCCGCTGGGACCAGCGCCTGGGGAAATGCCGGAACGGGTTTGTGCGGGTAAGTCGCCTCGACCGGATCGATGGCAGCTTCAACTGTTATGTCGAAACCCACCTCCGGGCGGACCGGTTCAACGACATGCTCTCGCTCACGACAGCCGACCTGGAAGGAAAAAACGTCCGCACGTTCCTCAAACAGAGATACGGTATAGAGATATTCAAAACCGAGATATCTATCGGTCCCGCCGCCGAGAACGCCGACGCTGAAAAGCACCTCTCTCCTCCGCCCGGCACAAACCTTCAATCGATTGAATCGATCGGTCGAAACCGGTCCGGCAAGGCGTTATTTCTTCAGACCAACTTCTACCGGGACACCGGGTACCGGGTTCAGATTTTCTGACCGAAAACGCGTCCTATCCCCAGCAACCGATCCGGGCAACGAATCCGTAGGCCAGATCGAACAGCGCTTTGTCCTGCATCGTTTCGCGCCTATCGCTGCCCGAATAGGGAATATTGAACCGTTCAAGAAATCTGAGTGCGCGGTCCTGGCGGATGATGAGGCCAATGTCTCGCATAACGACGCCGGTTTTCTGGTACATCGCGGGCGTGTTGATCTTCGCCGACACCACGCCGACGATATACCCGCGATCGTCGATCACCGGCCCGCCGGAATTGCCACGGCGGATATCGGCATCGATCGCGAAGCGCCCCCAGCGGCGCAGTTTCTCGTCCTGAAACGCGCGCACTTTTCCGGTCACGTAGATCGGCTTTATCGCCACCAGCCCGTGAAGCGGGTGGCCGATCACGGCGATCTTGTCGCCGATCTTCAACTTCAGGGGTTTTCGGAACAGCGCATATCCTGGCGGTTTCTCCGAATACTGGATGACCGCAAGATCGTCCGGCTTGTCCGTGCCGATCAAACGGGCGGGTTTGTGATTTTTTTCCTGCGACGGCTTCACCGAAATACGGCGGCACCCGGCGACCACGTGGTCGTTGGTCAGCATGTGTCCGTGCGGAGAAACGAAAAAACCCGTTCCGCTGCTGCGCATCCGCATGCCGGGAAACAGGGCCTTGCCGGGTTGCATGCGCTGCTTCGCACGGCGGATGCGACTGGCCTTGATTTCCTGCGCGCACGCGTCCGACACCTCTTCGCCCTTGCATTTCCAGCGCGCTACCCGGCGCACGATATTGCGGTCAGCATCGTAGCAATTTATAACCTTCAACCGGTCCGGTTTTTCCTGAGCAGAGCCAGGCGTCGCCAACACCGCCAGCGCACAAATCAGCAAGCCAACCCGAACCGTCATTCAGCAGCCACCTGTTGCTCCGCGTCGATCATGTCGCCGAGAATATTCCGGAACTGCATCGGTGCATTGTCGATATTGATATCGACGACGGGCCGGTCGCCTATCTCGTCGAGCGCCTGTTGCTGACGTTCGAGGATGACGACGTCTTCCATGAAGGTTTGCAAACCGCCCTCCGCCAGCACCCGGGATACGTTGTCGTCGTCGAGCTTGTAATTCCGCGCGAACGCCCAGTGATAGTGGGTGCTCGTTTCCGTCTCCGGCGTGATGATATGGTTCGACCACATCGAAATGCCCTGAGACCGGTCGCCTTCCGGCGCGCCCGTATTAGCGTCGGCACAGCCGATATCAAGTGTCACGGTGGATGGCGCCTGCCACTTGATAAGCTGCCAGCGGTCGACTTCGCCGTCGAATTTTCGAGCCTCGTTGTACATCGGGGGCGCCGTAAATCCGAGCATCCAGCGCTCGACGCGAATGGCCTCGCCTTCGCGGGTCGTCTTCACCGGAACCAGCGCTTCCTTTGGGTCTCCCGCGATAGTGTTCTTGTGAATATAGCTGACATGGGTGAGATCGAGGAGATTGTCGATCAGCAGACGGTAATCCGCCTTCATGTGGATATGACCGCCGGTCTGTGTCCAGTCGGGATGATCGAGCCATGGCAGATCGGGGATATCGTCTTCTTCGGCACATGCCGGATCGCCGCACCAGATCCAGATCATGGCGTGCCGTTCGCGGACCGGATACGATCGAATTTCGGCGCCGGGCGGCACACGGCTTTGGCCCGGAACGGCGACGCAACAACCGGAATTGTCGAATTCCAGACCGTGATAGCCGCACTGGATCCGGTCCCCGGCGACTTTTCCCAGAGATAGCGGCAAATGGCGGTGACAGCACCGGTCCTCGAGCGCGACGGGATCACCGTTCGCATTGCGCCAAAGCACGACAGGCTCGCTCAAAATGGTCTTGGCCAAAGGAGCACCGGGTTCCAGGTCGGCGGCCCAACAGGCCGCGTACCACGCATTTCTGACAAAGGTAGCTGTCACGGCCGCCTCCCTCAGTGCATGACCATGCCGCCATCGACCACGATGGCCTGGCCGGTCACGAAATCGGACGCGGGAGATGCCAGATAGATCAGCGCGCCAAGCAGGTCGTCGGGCGTCTGTTCCCGATTCACCGACCGGCCCGTCAGGCTGAGGTTGACGTAAAATTCGAGCTTGTCGCGCTGAGCTTCGATCTGGTCGCTCATGGTAAACCCGGGCGCAATGGTGTTCACCGTAATCCCGTCACCGCCCAGTTCCCGGGCCAGCGCCTTGGTCATCGCGTCGACAGCGCCTTTGGACGCGACATAGTGGAGCATGAGCGGAACACCGGAATAGATCGTGCTGGAAGAAATATTGATAATCTTTCCATATCCCTTCTTCTTCATCTCAGGCGCCGCCGCCTTGATGCAGTTGAACACGCCGCGGGTGTTGATCGCCATGACCTTGTCCCATTCGTCGCCGCCGATCTCGAGAAAGCTGCGACGTTCCAGGGCAGCGAACAATGCGGCGTTGGTCACCAGAATGTCCGCGCCGCCGAATGCCGATACGGTTTCGGCGACCATCGCTTCGCAGGCATCCATGTCGGTCACGTCGGTCGTCATGCCGATCGCCTCACCGCCGGCGTCCTTGATCGCGGCGACGGTGTCTCCGGTATCGAGAATATCGGACAGGCAGACTTTTGCTCCTTCCGCTGCCAATGCCTGCGCGTAGACCGCGCCGATCCCCTGCGCCGCGCCTGTAACGATCGCCGTTTTCCCTTCGAGCTGTGTCATTGCCTTTTCTCGTTTGGTTTCAGTTCGATGATTCAGCAAATCATATACTGCCTGTTTCCTTGGTGCGACATCCACCCGCAGTTGGATTCGGCGCACGCGGGTGACAGAATGAAGATCGATTACAGCGTGGGTCCGTTTCGATGTCCGATGAATTCCCCGATAATGCCTGGTACGCCGTCGGCGGCTCCGACGCACTGGCATCAGGCGACGTCATTCCCGTTCATCTGTTCGGCGAGGAACGGGTCGCGTGGCGCGGCGATGACGGTCAGAGCCATGTTTGGCAGAACCGCTGCGTCCACCGCGGCATGCGGCTTCAATACGGTTTTGTCGACGGAGACCGCCTCGCCTGCCGTTATCACGGCTGGCGGTTCGGGGGCGACGCGCGGTGTGAGGTCATCCCGGCACATCCCCACATGACGCCGCCGGACGACTATTGCATTCCCGCCTTTCAATCGGCCGATCAGGGCGGACTGATTTGGACGGCGGCGGGCACACCCGACGAGCCGCCACCCGAATTTCCGGCAGGAGGGGAGCCGCTGTTTTGCCGAACCGCGGCTGTCAGTGCCTCACCGGCGGCAACCCGGCAATACGTCTGCAGACTGGCGACACAGGAGGTCGCGCCGGGTTATTTCCTGATGACGAACACCTACGAGACTTCGGAACTGACGCTGGCAGTTGCGATACAACCGAGCGGAAAAGACTGCGCCCAGCTGCACGTTGTCTCGGCGATCACCACGGACGGCACCGGTACACAGGCCCTTCGTCTTTATGCGTCGGCATGGACCCGTCGCATCCGGAACGCCATCGAAGAACAGAACCGCAAGGAGGTAGTCGCATGACACGGACGACAGACTCCGTTGCGCTGAACGAGTGGCAGGCAGTCGGGACGGTCGAAGAGATCGCGTCCGGCAAACGCCGCAATACCAGATTGCTGGGCCAGGACATTATCGTCGAATTGGACGGCGACCGGCCCCGAATGTTCGAAACCAATGCCGATGGCGGCATGGGGACAGAACATCCCGCCCAGATTCATTATGGTCATGTCTGGACGACGCTGGGATCGCCGGAGAAACCGCCGCTCGACATGCCGGAATTTCAGGAAGAAGGCCGCCGACTGGTCAAAGTCGGCGCAGTCACGGTTCGGGCATCGGCGCTGCGCATCGTCGAGAACTTTCTCGACATGTCTCACTTCCCGTATGTGCATACGGGCATCCTGGGCGAAGAACCGGTCACCGAGGTTAACGATTACAAGATCGAAATCCGCGAGCCGGAAGACGAAATCTGGACGACGGATTGCAGCTTCTTCCAGCCCCAGGCCGCCGCGTCTGCCGACGATGGCCAGATCAGCGAATACATGTATCGGGTCAGTTCGCCGTTCGTGACCGTTCTCTACAAAACCTGCCCGGTGGTCGACGGCGCATGGGATCTCGTCGGTATCTTCGTCCAGCCGAAGGACGAAGCCGAATGCGACGTACATACCTTTATGCTGGTCTTCGACGACACGTCGACGATGGCGGATCTGGTCCATTTCCAGCAGGAAATTTTCCTGCAGGACCGTAGCATCCTCGAAAACCAGATACCGCCGGGCCTGCCGCTAGATCCGAAAGACGAGATGGCAATCAAGGCCGACGGATCCTCGATGATGTATCGCCGGTGGCTGCGCAAAAAGGGCCTGACCTTTGGAACCTATAGGGGAAGCGAGTCCTCGCAGGCGGCATGATGCGGTTATACGACTACATTCTCTCGGGCAGTTGTTACAAGGTCCGGCTGTTTCTCTCGATGATCGGAAAGGACTACGAAACGGTCCCGGTCGACTATTACCCGGGCGGCGAACACAAGACGCCCGAATTTCTCGAGATAAATCCGCTCGGCCAGATTCCGGTCCTGACCGACGAAGAGCTCACGCTGCGGGATGCGCAGGCCATTCTTGTCTATCTTGCGGGTAAATACGACGCAGATCGCACATGGTACCCGGAAGACCCCCGCCTGCAGGGCGAGATCGCGATGTGGCTGTCTTTCGCCGGCGGAGAGATCATGAATTCTTCTGCGGCCCGGCTGCATGACATGCTGTTTTACGATTTCGATATCGACAAGGTCCGCGCCGCCGCCCATGCGGCCTTCCGCGTGCTGGACGATCACCTGACCGACCGCGAGATTCTGGGCAGACACTGGATCGTCGGCGAAAATCCGACTGTCGCCGACATCGCCTGTTTCCCCTATGTCGCCCTAAGCGGCGACGGCGGGATTTCGCTCGACGACTATCACGCCATCCGGCGCTGGATATCGCGCGTAAAGCGGATTCCCGGCTTTATCGTCATGCCTGGCATTCACGCAAACTAAGCTGATTCGGACGCGTTTATGGCGCGCCAGATATTTTCCGGCGTAACCGGCATGTTCATATCTTTCACCCCGTATTCTTTCAGGGCGTCGCACACCGCGTTGATAAATGCCGCTGTCGCGGACACGGTCGCCCCCTCTCCGCCGCCCTTGACGCCCAGCGGGTTGTTCTTCGTCGGCACCTCATGCAGTCCGGTGGTGAAATTCGGCAGATCGTCGGCACGCAACAGGCCGTAATCCATGAAAGAACCGGCGATCAGCTGGCCGGTTTCGCGATCGTACACCCCGTTTTCGATGATCGCCTGGCCGATCCCCTGCACGATCGAGCCATGGGCCTGTCCAGCAAGGATCATGGGGTTTATTGCCCGCCCCGGATCGTCGATGTTGGTGTGTGCGATGACCGTCAGTTGCCCGGTCGCCGGATCGATTTCCACTTCCGACACCGCGGCACCGTTCGGATAGGCGGCCGAACGCCCCCGAAAAAGGTGATCCGCATTGATTTTTCCACCCTCCGCTTGCGCCGCGACATCAAACAAGCCAACGAATTTGTCGGTTCCCGTGACGCGGAATACCCCTTGCGAGAAGGTCACGTCTTCGAGAGCGGCTTCAAGCATTTCAGCCGCCCGTTCGCGGCCTTGTTCAATGGCCTTTTCCGCCGCTTCGCGCATCACGATCCCTCCAAGCCGCATCGACCGGTCGGAATGCGATCCGCCGCCGACGGGTACGATATCGGAATCCCCGGTCACGATCCGGACGACATCATCGGATACCCCCAGAATTTCCGCGACGACCTGAGGGAAAACGGTTTCGTGTCCTTGCCCGCTAGACTGTGTACCTATCGGGACCTCGACCGTGCCGTCGCCGTGAATCACGACTTTCGCGTATTCGATCGGCGCGCCCACCGGTGCCTGGATATACGACGCATAGCCGATCCCACGCAGTTTTCCCCGCCCCGCCGCTTTCGCCAGCCGGTCGTCGAAATGCGCCCAATCGGCAGCCCGCAACGCTTTGTCCATACACGTTCCGAACTCGCCGCAATCGTAAGTCGTCCCCATGGGATTTTGCGCCGGTAACGAATCCGGCTTTATCAGATTGCGTCGGCGCAGCTCAATCCGGTCGATCCCTATTTTCTGGGCGGCCATATCGATCAGACGTTCGATGGTGTGCATCGCTTCGGGCCGCCCGGCACCACGATATGGACCGGTAGGCACGGTGTTTGTCAGGACGCCCCGTATCCGCGCGTAGCAGGCCTTCATCCGATACACGGACGGCAACAGACGCGGGCCGTTGGACAGGGGAACGAACGAAACCGTATGCGCTCCCAGATTGCCGACCAGATCGGCCCGGAGCGCAAGGAAATTCCCATCCGCATCCAGTGCCAGAGCCGCGTCGGTGTATAGGTCGCGGGCCTGGTAGTCGGTGACGAAAGCTTCCGACCGGTCACCGCGCCATTTGACGGGCCTTCCCGTTACCCGCGCCGCCCAGCACACGACCGCGAACTCTGGATACATCATGTTGCGCGGCCCGAACCCGCCGCCGACGTCGCGCGACACGACGCGTACGCTCTCAGGTTCCAGCCCGAACATCGCACCGAGGAGCATCTTGTGGCGGTGCACCCCCTGCCCGCCGGCGTACAACGTCAGCTTTCCGGCCTTGGCGTCCCAGGCTCCCACCGCGGCGCGCGGCTCCATCTGACAGTTTATGACCCGGTTGTTGAAAAACCGCGCTTCGACGACATGTGCAGCGGCATCGAACGCCGCATCCGTTGCAGCGGCATCCCCCTGTTCGGCGTCCAAAGGAGCGTTTCCGGCGCACGCATCCCAGATCGCCGGCGCGCCGTCTTCCAGAGCCGCGAGAGCATCGGTAACGACCGGCAACGGATCGTAGTCCATCTCCACGCGTTCGGCTGCCTGCCGGGCGATAGCCTCGGTTTCCCCCACGGCGACGGCCACGATTTCGCCCGCATGTCGCACCTTGTCGCGGACGATGGTCGGTTGCGGCACATCGAACGGCGTCGTTCCGTCCCGGTTGACGAAGGCGGGGTTCTGCCAGTCGACCGCGCCCGCCGGGTTTGCCGTATGGCCGATATCGGCGATCCCTTCCGCTGCGTAATCTGCTCCGGTCAGCACCGCGTGGACGCCGGGCATCGACCGGGCGGCAGATACATCGACACCCCGTATCCGGGCATGTGCGTGCGGCGAGCGCACCATGACCGCATACAGCTGGTCTGGCAGATTGACGTCGTCGCTGTAGGACCCCGCGCCTCGGAGGAGGCGATCGTCTTCCCGCCGCCGTACCGGGGCGCCGATCCCGTTTGACCCGGTCACGGTTATTCCTCAACGAGGACGTACAGACCGTCTTCGATCCGGTCCAGCCGGCCAGCTCGCCGCAGTTCTTCGAGCCTTCGGACAATTTCCCGCCCATCGCGCGAGCCGACGGCAACCATTAACTCTCCGAAGGATTTCGCGCCGTCGGTCAGTGCCGCCTCTACGTCGTCATGCGTCTTGTCGCCGGAAATCGCCGACCGGGGCACGGTATGCGCCAGCGCACGGTCGCCCAGCGGCAGGGTCAGATCGAACCCGGCCTTGGCGCCGACCCGTTTGCCGCCCAGCGACGGGTCCAGCGGCAACGTCCGGAAACCCGATTCGACGACCAGATCCCTGTCAGCCTGAAACCGCGTGGCGAGTGCCCAGTCCATCTGTGCATCGTCGAATATGTCGATGTCGGGATCGACCACGAAAACATGCTTGGAATTGGCCAGCGAGCCCATAACTGCGGCGATGGCGTTGCGTGCCTCGCCCGGCATGCGTTGACGCAGCGACACACGCACGTTGAAGCTGCCGCCGGACGACGTCGTGATATTGACGCCGACCGGTTCCCGCACAGCCGTCTGCAGAGCGCGCCATACCGTGACCTCGGCCCGGATGGCGTTCAGCTGGGTGGTATCGGTCCAGCCGATATGTTCCCCCGAAATAGTCGATGTCTGAAACAGGGCGTCCTTGCGCCGCGTGATCGCGGTGCAGTGAAATACGGGGTTACGCTTCACAACGCCGTAGTAGCCCAGAAATTCCCCGTAGGGGCCTTCCGGTTCGACATGTCCGCGTTCGTCGAGATATCCTTCGATCACATATTCGGCGTCGGCGGGCACGCGGATGTCGTTGGTCACGCATTTGACGACAGGCAGGGTCGCGCCGCGAAGCTGCGCCACCAGCGGCAGTTCGTCCACCGGCAGGCGCATTACGGCCGCAAGGTGGTCGCAGGGATGGGCGCCCACTGTAAACGCGATAGGCAGGCGTTCGCCCCTGGACGCGCATTTTTCGTAGATTGCCTTAAGATCCGACGGTGCGACCAGATCGATGCCTGTTTCGGTTTTTCCGCGCAGCATCAGCCGTCGCGCACCTGTGTTGGTCCATCCCGTTTCGGGATTGATCACATAGTCCAGCGACGCAGAGATATAGGGCGCACCGTCCAGCTCGTGCTGCAAATGCACCGGCAGCGCCGTCAGATCGACATCGTCGCCCGTCAGAATGACCTGATGCACGGGTGCGTCGGGGCTATCGAGTTCGATCACGTTCTGCGGCTCGGCGAGACGCCGGTTTACCTCCGCCAGTAACTCGGCGGGCCCGACGCCGAATGCCATGGCCATGCGGGTGCGGCCGCCGGTCATGCTGCCGATGATTTCCGCTTTCTCCGGTCCGGCCTGGCGAAACAGAACAGCTTTTTCGTTACCGTCCATACGCGCGGCAACATCGGCAAGATCTATCGGATCTTCGACGACGTCGACCTCTCCTTCGTCGATCATGCGATCGACAAAGCGCCGCAGCCGAAATTCATCCAAGTCCGAAACCGGGTCGTTTTTGAGCGAAGTCGCCATGGTAAAACCTCCTGCGATCGGGGAGTTTAGGCCTTGAGATCGCTCCGCTCCAGCCCCGGTTGCCCGCCAGGGCCGAGTGGGCAAGTATTGTCGGCATAAGGAGCAATCTTATGACCAACCCAGCCCCGGGTTTCGTGAAAAATCCCGACCGTGTCGTCCGCCTGGAACCGTCACCGCGCCGTGTTCGGATAAAGTTCGGCGGCGAATGGATCGCCGATTCCACCGAGATGATGCTGATGTACGAATCCGGCCACCTGCCGGTGTATTACTTCCCGGTGAAAGACGTGCGGCTGGATCTCCTGCATCCGACCGACCACACCAGCCACTGCCCCTATAAGGGCGACGCGTCCTACTGGTCGATCGAAGCGGGCGGACGCACCGCGGAAAACGCTGTCTGGGCCTATCAAACGCCCTACGATGAGATGACGGCGATCAATTTGCAGGATTACTGCGCGTTCTACTGGGACCGCGTCGATCACTGGTTCGAAGAGGACGAGGAAATTTTCGTCCATCCGCGTGACCCGTACAAACGGGTCGATACCGTTCCGTCTTCCCGACAGGTCAGGGTCGTGCTGGGAGGCGAAACAGTCGCAGAGACGACGCGGGCCCATTTTCTGTTCGAGACGGGATTGCCGACCCGGTATTACATCCCGGCGGAAGACGTCCGGATGGACCTGCTGCGGAAAAGCCCGTCGGAAACGCAGTGTCCGTACAAGGGAGTCGCGCAGTATCATTCCGCCGATATCGGCGGAAAAAAGTTCGACGATATCGCATGGCACTATCCCGACCCCGTGCCGGAATGTCCCAAAATCAGGAACCTGATCTGTTTCTACAACGAGAACGTGGATGCGATTTTCGTTGACGGAACGGAAGCCGAAAAACCGTTAACGAAGTGGTCCGGCTAGGTCCTAGCCGGCGCTTTCCAGATGATCCGCCACGGCAAGCACGCGGAGCATTGACCGGATCACCGGACGCTCGATCAGCTCTCCGTCCACCACCACCAGGCCGGTTTCGTCCTTTTCGAATTCTCCGAGAATTTTGCGGGCGCGTTCGACCAGTTCCGGCGTCGGCGAGAAGACCTCGTTGATGACCGGAATCTGCTTGGGATGGATCGAGGCCTTGCCGGTAAAGCCGAGCGCATCGGACATACGGGCCTCTTCTTCCAGCCCGGCCTGATCGTCCAGATTGAGATACGGCACATCCAACAGATCCAGATCGTACCTGGCGGCAGCATGGACCACGCGCGAGCGCGCGTATAGCAGCGTCTTCCAGGTCTTGGCGGCGCGCAGATCGGCGGACATGTCCACGGCGCCGAACAACAGGGAATCGATCCGGGAGGATGCATTCGCGATTTCCATAACATTCGCGAGCCCGTCCGTGGATTCGATGATCACGTGAAATCTGATATCGGCGCAGCTTCCCTGCAGAAGTTCGTCATAAAGTCTGATTTCCGCGGCAGATCCGGGCTTGGCGAGCATCAGGGCCTTAGGCGGCGCGGCGCAATCGCGGAGTGCAAGAATGTCTTTAAGGCCGTCAGGCGTCGATAGCGGGTTGATCCGCACCATGGTTTCGACATCTGCCGGTCCGGCCTCCGCGAACAACGGAAACGTCAGGTCGCGGGCTTCCTGCTTTCGCGGTAGCGGCACCGCATCCTCGATGTCGACGCATACGATATCGGCACCGCTTTCCAGCGCCTTGGCAAATCGGTCGGGCCGCAATCCCGGCACGAAGAGCAGGCTGCGGCGGGGACGAATTTCTGAATCGGTCATAGAAGCCTCCTCTGTTGGAGCTACACCAATCCCGTGCGACGGTCCAGATTGCGCAGAAGAAAAGCCGTGCCGAAACCGATAGCACAGGCGGACACGGTCAGCCACGCGCCGGACTGCCAGTTGCCGGATTGCGCCACCAGGGCCGCCATGATTGGCGGGCCGATCAGTTGCCCGATGCTGATCACCTGTATGACCAGCCCGACGGTAGTGCCGTACAGCGCCGCCGACGGCGCATGCACCTGGGCGCGGGCGAGCACGATCGGCGGAATAAAGCCGCCGAAAAACGGCAAGGCCAGCGCCAGCGCGTAGCGCAGTTCGAACGATATGTCCGCCTGATACAGGCCGGCAGCGCATATCGCCATCCCCCCATGCCCGACCAGAACGCCCAGCCAGCCAGGCACGCCCTTTTTCAACATCCATCCGCCGACGAAGCAACCCGGTGCGTTCATGAACACCGCAATTCCGATCAGCACCGAGGCTGTCGCGATGGAAAACCCCTCTTTCTCGGTCAGGAAGGTCGGCAGGAAGGCCATCGACGATAGGAACACGAGTGAATACGTGCCAAACGATACGGCGACGACCCACGGACCCGCACTTCGCAGCGTCCGCCAAAGGTCGCTCATGCGGACGGGCGGACCGGCGCGCGTCGGTGCGAACCTCCCGCCGCGCAACGCAAAAATCAGGAATACGAACGAAACCAGTGCAAGGGCGGCATTGAACAGCCAAAGACCGCGCCACCCCGATAACGCGCCGATCAGGAACGGGGACAACGCCACCATCGCCGCCATGCCGAACGGCATGTAAAACGACCAGACTCCGAATGCGATAGGCCGGTCCTTCTCCGCCGCTGCGCGGGCGATCAGAACCGGCGCCGCCGAGATAACGGCGATATAGCCAACCCCTTCGACAAACCGCGTAGCCATGAGAGGAACCAGGCCGCCCGCCAGGGCGCCTGCCAGGCTGCCCGCGCAAACCAGCGCTGCGCCGCTCAGCAGCATGCGCCGGTGGCCGAACCGGTCGCCGATCATGCCGACGCCGATGCTACCTACAGCGCCGATCAGCACGATCGTAGAAATCAGCCAGCCGGCGGCGACGAGGCCGAAACCCAGATCGCCGCGCATCGCCGGAAGGGCGCCCGGCAGTTTTCCAAGCTGCGCGGCACCGACGGACCCGGCGAACAGTATCAGCAGCACCACGCCCCAACGGCTGGTTCCGGATTTTTCCAAGTCAGCGACCGGCGTCAGGCGCCGAACACCGGTTCCGGCAATCCGGTGACGTCGGTATCGACGGCAAAAAGTGCACCCGCATCGGGTTCCCGTTCGAAATCTTCGGGCTCGAACCGGGAAGACGCGGTCGTAACGTAAAGCGTTGTCAGATCGGGACCGCCGAACGCCGGACAGGATGTCAGCGACACGGGAAACCGGATTTCGCGTTCGACCTTGCCGTCGGGGTCGAACCGCTTGACCCGGCCGCCGCGCATATGCGCGACCCAGACGAAGCCTTCCGCATCTACTGTCGCTCCGTCCGGAACGCCCTCGTCCGCTGGCACGTCGATGAAGATACGGCGGTTGTCCATGGTGCCTGCGTCAATATCGAAGTCGTAGGCCCAGACGGTTTGTTTTCGCGAATCCGCGAAATACATGACGGTATCGTCCGGGCTCCAGCAGATCGCGTTCGATATCTGAACAGGGCCTTCCATGCGATGCACCGAATGATCGGGATCGAACCGGTACAGCGACGCAACCTCCGACGCACCGGGATCTTCCATCGACCCGCACCAGAACCGCCCCCGGCGGTCGACCTTGCCGTCGTTCATCCGGACCGAGTTCATGCGACCGTCGCCTTCAGGGTCTTCCAGTTCCTCGAATCCCCCATCCGCCAGGTTTATGTAGGCGAAACCCATCCGCGTGCCGGCGATCAGACGCCCTCCATCGGCGAAACCGATAGAACCGATCTCCGTTTGGATTCGCCAGTTCTGCATATCGCCCGTTGTGGGTTCCCAGCGATAGATCATGGGGTTTCGAATATCGACCCAATAAAGCGCCTGCTCCGCCACGGACCAGATCGGCGATTCCCCCAGGATGCAGGACTGCTTCACGGCTACATAAGGTTCGGACATTTTTCGGCTCCACTGGATTAATTCCCTGTACCGCGACATAGCATAACAGCGTCTCCAGCGCGCCATCGGCTCTTTTTAATCCAGCATTTTCCCTTTGGGCCGCATGACATAGGCGATGATCTCGGCCACCGCCTTGAAGTCATCCGGGGGAATTTCCCCGTCCATATCCCCACCCGCATAGAGTGCGCGCGCATATGGCGGAC
>Ga0181583_10002201_pt1 | contig 14533 bp, 30 predicted proteins | sample 071ome_31_FD_132461 | JGI IMG/M metagenome (GOLD analysis project Ga0181583, IMG submission 132461) | Coastal salt marsh microbial communities from the Groves Creek Marsh, Skidaway Island, Georgia - 071405CT metaG (megahit assembly) | ecosystem: Environmental > Aquatic > Marine > Intertidal... | reverse complement strand
TCCAGAATCATAAGTTGAGTAAGTATTCACACCGTCGCAGAACTCGCAAGGTGGGTTATCGTGAACAATTCCCATTACTACTTGTAAATGCAATCAGATATATCAAAGTTTCTTTAATTAGATGCACGCTTTAACCGCCGTTGCGGTTTGAAAGGAGCCGTATCAGGCGACACTCTCACCCCGGATAGGTTCGGAAAGGCTGTCCGAAAGAGTCGGTGACCGTAGGCCGACGAAAAATCTGGCTAATTTGTTTGAGTCCAACTTTTAGCAAGCGGTGGCGATTCATAATAACTAATCAATCTACGACCCCATTCTTCGGGACACAACTCGGTGCTTTTGATAAAACCTTCAGCACAATTACACGCCCGACACAACACTCCTCGAACAACACCTGTTTCATGGTCGTGGTCAATGTAAGCCGAACACCCACGTTCTCCTTCGTTAGCATTGTGTGAAACTTTCCGCAAACAAATGGTGCAATTGGTCACCGTGCGAATCTGGGTTTCATAAATGCGATAAGATGTTAGACTATACTTGGCTTTCACAGTTTTACAACTTTCACAAACCATTCTTGATTCATTAGTGTCAAAAGCCACCGCCGGATTTTGACAAGGTTCGGTTCCTTGAACGCTACAAGTTTCACCGTAATACTGATATTTGTTGCGACACAAATTGCATAATTGATACTCGGCGTTGATAATACGAGCCTCTCGACCGCAACTTCGGCACTCACCTTGTTCATTCTGTCTGGTTTTACTTTCATGGGCTGAAACTTTGGTAATAACACCCTCTGCCAAAGCCCTTTGGTAAGTCTCAGGTCTTAGTTGCCACAGAAACCGTTCTTCGCAAAACTTTTCCCACGCACACCAGTCAAGATTTTTCCAACTGGCATAACATTTACCGCACAGCATTTTGTGGTCTTTGGTGCGAAACCTTTCTGTGCCATCGGCTACGGTTTCACAAGACGGCACATCACAATGATGACCGTTGTATCGCCAACGATAACTGCATGAACTACACAATTGATATTCCGTATTGGTAATCTGGGTGTAACAACAACACCCGCCCCGACAAGCCGCCATATCACCTTTACGAACTCTTTGTTCCGTAGGAATTGCCGCAAACGGCACGTTTTGATACATCGTAAAAGACATAACAACCAAGTTTCCTAATCAGTATCACCGACTTAAACAGACGCTTGGCGATATGGAAAGGCTTCTCGTAAAACATCAACATCTACCAACGAAGGTTTCGCTGTTTCTCGATTCATTAGTTCTTGCCAGTTGTCCTCCGTTATTTCTTCAAAGTGACTCACAAACTTTTGGTCAGTTTGTCCCACGGATTCAAAATAATCTTGAAACTTGAAGTTACCTGCATGACCCGCCAAGCCCTCTTCTCCGTTTTTCCACCAAACATTAGGCACGCCGTAAGCATCAGCCAGTATCAAACCGTGCAAACTTTCCGAGATAACTCCTTTGGCATTAGCAATAGCATCCACTACGTCTTGCCACGGTTCATTCGGAAACACGATACGATAACCAAACAGTTCCCAATCTTGGAAATCTTCGGCGGTCAGGTTTCCCCAATAATTGCGACGATGTGCTGAATCTAAACAACTATGATGTGGTATTACTACCCACATATCTGAGGTCCACGGTAAAACTTTGGGAGTATAAATCTCAGGTAACAGCAAAGCAGGGTCACCATAAACTTCAGGAACTTGTTCTTCAGAGTATCCGCACTCTAACAAAAACTTTCGAGTCTTGGGTCCTCGCACCGCATGAAACTTCAATTTGTCCGACGGCACATCTTGATTCATACTTCCTGAACCCCAAACTTGGGTTTCTGGTCGCAACGAATGAATCACCGAACCGACGGCACTCATTTTAACGGCTTCACCGTTTTCAGTCCACGGCACACGACTAATTTTAGAGTCTAACAAAGCATCCACAATCACCGGGCTGATTTGGTCGCCAAAATTAGGTTTATCATTGTAATAATGCAAAGCAACTTCCATTCTCAACAACTCCTGTCATTCAGAAACTGCTGGAGCGCAATCGTGACAAGTGTATAAGAAACCACCCGATTGAATATCGAAATCTTGTTCACACTTTCGACACTCTCGGTATCGCCATCTCAAAGCATAACACACCGGTTGCTCGCTGCGAGCCGTTTCCAAATTAACGGGCAGTTCGTTTTGAATCAAACCATGATTGAGTTTAAGTCCGTGCAAATCGCACCAAGACTTGAGCATCAACTCTATCATCAACCCTTAGTTATAAATTACCGACTACTTAAAAGTTCTCCCCAGCCCGTTTTACGACGGTTAGAAATCTCAGTAGTCCAACATTTAGCATAACGTGGGTCATCGTATAACACATCCACATCTGGAGTCGCCTCCAGACCTAAAAGTTTGGCTTGTTCTGGATTATACGTGCTTTCATAACCCGCACCACAGTCTTTACAAGAAAACCATTCATAACCTATGCCCGCATCTTGTTTGATGTCTTGCCATCCACAAAAGTTACACAACCGACTTCGACCTCTTTCCAAATGTTCTTCACAAGTTTCATTACAAACATCGTTGCCTATCAACAAGAAATCGTTGTTGGGTTGGGCTTCGGCCAAACAGAACATACAAGTGTTCAACGGCATACGAATAATCATTCGTTCAAAACTCATATACTCCGCCACCTTCATGTGGTGAACCAGTCCAACCACAGTTACGACACACCCATGTTCCAGTCCGAGGAGGTATCCACACTTTGCTCAAGCGAACCTCTTTGCAGTAGGGACACCACGGTCCCCTGCCTGAATCGGTCGGACTGGTGGGTCCAATCATCAAGCACTCCTCAAACGTCGTATCGGTTTTCGTATTCGGCGTAAAGCGCATCGGCAAGGTCATAAACCTCTTGCACCAAAGTCTCGTTGTTGGAAACCTCGTTTTCAGGTCGTGCTGCAATCATAGCCGTAGCGTTGTTGATGCACATACCCAAAGTAATGCGCTCTTGCGTGGACATCGGACCACGAACCTTACCGATATACACTTTGTCACCAGAAGGTGCAATCAGCGTAATCACCGCTTCTTTTTCGCTTGACACGACATTGAGGTTGGTCTTAGCACCGTCGTTGGCCTTGAACTTACCTGCATAACGACCTTTGAGGTCGAAACATCCGAGTTCGTTGCGCTTGTCTGGGTTGCCACCGGGTCCGTAAAAGTAATACCGTAGCACACCGGGGTCGTCATTGAAAGCGTTGCCTTCCTTTTCCCAAACCTTGTGTGTAATTCCATCATCTGCTTCAATTGTAATTTGCACCATTTTTTTCAACTCCTGTTGTTTTGTAATTCTACTATGGTTAATCACCCATATAAAGAAGAACCTTCAGTTCACTCCGAGTCCGAGTCGGACTTCAACAAACGACTCATCAAACTCTGACCGTTGTGGTCTCGCTGATGAATACAAAATGCCTGATGCAAAAAGTGGTCCCAAATATCCTCCTTTTGACCCTGCAAACGAGATGATTCACCTTCTTCTTGAACAAACCAAGTCGCCGCCATAGCATCAAAGCCAATACCCAAAACCTTTCCTTCGGTTTCAAGGTCGAGACGGTAAGACAGATAAACCTTTGTCGGTGTGCGCTGAACCAGCGAGTTTCGTAGATTCAAAACATCACTCATCTTTTCATGCTCAAGGAGAATCTTGTGCATATCGTTCAACAATTCTTGAGCGTTGTCAAGGTTTCGTTGCATCCATTCTTCACGAGCCACATAGCCATTCCATAGTTGTTGCGCTTCCATATCTTTCACCTTTGATAACTCTTCTATTTCCAACCACCTATTTAAAGTTGCTTAATCCAATCTAATTTCACGCCATTCAATGCGACCAGCCTTGACTAAATCCCGAATGCGACGTTGTTTAGTGGACAACTGACTTTTAGCGGCTTTGACATCCAAAAACACAATTTTGCCTTGTTGGTTGTTCAAGTCTGCATCTTGATGCCAGTCCCAAACGATGTAATCCAACGGATTGCCCATAAAACTCCAATCTTGGGGAGTCCAATGTTCCTCAATTTCAGGATGAGTCAAAAACGGAGTCCACTTTTCCAAAATCTGACCTTTTGATGTGTGAGCAGAAGCGGCTCGACCCTTCTGATGTTTAACTTCGGCTTGTGAAAGTTTGAGACTTTCTGTCAAATCTTCGATGTCGTGTTCTTGTTTATAGATTTGAGATTCCAAGTTACGAACCGATTCTGAAAGTTTTCCGATTAGTTGGTCATCATCGGAAACGGATTCCAACAGCAAAATGTTCTCTTGTTTCAAAGATTCCAGTTGTTCTGAAACATTTTCATAATTGACTTTGCTGGTAATGTTGTTTCTGTGCTGCCACAAAAGCAGTAGCAATAGCCCTATCACAACCGACGGCCAAACCATGTCCGATGTAAAGCATCGGACCTACTTAAAACATCTAATCATTCATGTAAGCCCCGCTGCCGTCTGGAATCTTATTCTTAACTTTGTTCCAAAATCCCGACACGTTGTCCACATAATGTTGTTCACAATACCAGAAAACTTTGTATTCAGAAAAACCTTTGCTACGATTCATCTTGATAAATCCTAATGGACTCAAATGACTTTTCTGCGTTTCCGCTGCTCCACACACTTCACAAGGTTTCATTCTGAATCCCTCATCGTCTGAATTGCTTGAGCAATCAATCTTCCAAACGGTAACATCTCGCTTTTATCCAAAGCATTCCATAGTAGCGGCCAACCCATACTCATATTCCAAGTTCCTATTGAGCCACGTTCAAAGTTCTGCGGAAGTGTGTCCGTTAATAGCATAAAATGTTCTATGGGCAACTTCAATTTAAAAACTATGGCTGCATTCCACCCACGAGCCTTACGAACCTCTTTAGACATTCGAACACCATAGTATTCGCTATCATCCAAACCGGTTTTTATCGGAAAATCCATATTCAAAATCTCATCAACATCGTAATCATAGTCTTCATCCAGAGCCTTTTGTGAAAACAACGGGTCACAATGAGCCAACATTGAAAGTTCAATTATTTTTCGGGCTTCCTTATCCTCTTCCTCATTTTGAAGGCTTTCTATCGCTTCGCCTATTTCGTGAGTAACATACGGATTAAAAAAGTAATCATCATCACCGACAACATCAAAGAATACCCACAAAGGATAACCTTCCTGAGTAGAGTCCCACCAATTCATCGCCAAAGGTAACATGATATTTACCTTCTTGGCTTTGATACTTAAAGACTCACTCAGAAGTTTCCGAATCCGCAGGACTATCTGGGTTCAATCCCAGAACACCACACATTTCTTTGAAACGATTGCGAATAGTCACTTCGGTTACACCCGCTACATCGGCAACTTCACGCTGAGTTCGGCGGTTGTCTTCCAAAATACCTGCCAAGTAAATACTTGCGGCGGCAATTCCTGTGGGTCCTCGACCCGCCAAAGCCTCATGGTCTTCAGTTGTCGCCAACAATTGCATAGCCCGACTTTGCACTACTACTGGCAAACTCAAATCGGTGCAAAACCGTGGAATGTATTCTCTCGGCATGGCTGGAGGCACACGAAGTTTCAGTTCTTTGACCAACGCACGACTTGTTCTGCCGATTTCTTTACGACCCGTTTTAGAGAAACTACCGATTTCATCAAGTGTTCGGGCATTACCACCCAACCGACAAGCCGTGTAAATAGCAGCGGCTACCATGCCTTCAATACTGCGACCTCGAACCAACTTGGCTTCCACCGCTTTGCGATAAATGTAAGCCGCTTCTTCACGAATTGAAGTCGGCAAACCCATGTTGCCCGCCAAACGGTCAAGTTCACCCAAAGCCAGAACCAAGTTTCGTTCCGTAGAGTTTCGGACACGAGTTCGAGCGTGCTGACGACGTAGCCGATTCATACGCTTGGCGGCATCTCCCGAAATGGCGGCTCCCGAATAATCTTTGTTCTGCCATCCCATGTCGGTGGTCAAACCTTTGTCATGCAACAGATTCGTTTGCGGCATACCGGCTCGCTCGTTGCCTGTGCCTTCACCATCTGAAAAGACTCGCCAATCCTTGCCGTAATCAATCTCATATTCATGTCGCACCAAACCACAATCGCCACAAGAGCGTTCACCTCTGGCATCATTGACTTCCCAATTTTTAGCACCGCATTCTTCACACGGTCGGTCTTCATCAAGTTTTTCTTCTTTCCAATCTTCTTCTCTCATTTTTTCACTTCCTGTTTTACTTACGACTACAACACCCATATAAAGTTGAGCCTTGTCATTCATCAAATATCTTGATTACTTCTCCATCTTCCCAGATTTCAACAACTGGATAATCCTCTTCCCAATTTTCCAAGCCTTTGCCTTGATAAAACAAATACTCCGTCATTGTGCCGACCAACCATGTTCCCAAACCCATTCGTTTTTCTTTTTCCGATAACAACTCTGGATTCATGTCAATGATGACCCACACGCCGAAATGTTTTTTGGCATACGCTCTGGCACCACGTCGAGTTTTATACAATCGCCAAAACTTGTCCCACTTGTCTTTATTGTAGGTATCTTTCACCATTTCAACAGCCTCTAATTTTTACTATACCGTTAGACTATTTAAAGATTCGGGTTTCAAGACCCATTACGGCTCACAAATCTCAACAACGGACCTCGATATGCCTCGGCTTTCAAACGATAAACACCTTGTTCAATTTGTTCTATGGGCGAATCCTTCTCCGATTTCAGCACTCTCAAAACTTGAGACAAGATTCTCCAGTTCACTCGATACCGATTCAAACTTTTATCCAACAAGTCTGAAATCTCGTGAATGTTCCACACTTCTTGAGGATGGTCTCGCATCAACCGAAGCATTTGGTATCGCAATTCTGGTCGTCGCACCGATTTATCACTTCTCATTTTGAAATGACAAGTTCGGTCACAGAAACATCGGTTAGAACGATGGTCGTTCCATATCAATTCAATGGTTTTTCCGCAAGCATCGCACCATCTTTCAATCGGTGGAAACCTCATGTTATTGCGACCCAACGTATCTGGCACCGCCACTTTACTTAAGCCTTGTTCGGTGTATAACCGACAATAAAAAGAACAATAATCTGTTTGAGTTCGATTGATAGTATGACTTCCGGTGCCGATTTGCACCCATCGGTCACAATCTTTGTTGCCGCATAACTTTTCTTGATTTGCCATACCATCACTCAACTACGAAAAACGGACCCAACACCCCTCCGAATCGTTCTTCGTCTTCGGCCAGATATTCTTCCAAATACTTTTGGGCTGACTCTTCAGTTGTAAAAGCCAATTCTGAAAAGGTCGGTTCGTCTTGCCAACCCGATGTATAAATGGCTACAATCCAGATTTTCTTATGTTCGGTCATAAGGTTCTACTCCTTGATAGGTGTAACCACGCAAGCCCCATACATTAACCTTGTGGCTTCGTGTGCGATACAAACTGCTGGCAACGGTGCGGTCAATACGCTGAAAACGACCATCAGCACCCAAAGTAGCCGAAATGATTCGAGCATTAGGAGCATGACGGAACAACGGCTTCAAACGACGTTCCAATTCAACTGAACTCATGGCTCGTTGGTTCAACCAACCCACGACCGTATCCACCCATTTTTTACTCATCAGAAGTTCCTCCGAGCAATTTCAATAACTTTTGAGACCGCATCGGAGTGCTTACAACGACGATAATGAGCAAAGCCTCGGCAATCACAACGTAGGTCGTTATCAGACCACCGAATCACGGTGTAAATCTTGTCGCCTTGACTACTTTTGACCGACCAAGTATCGCTACCTGACCGTTGCACGTAATTGTTCACAATCATTGTCCAAGCCTTTGCATCTCGTTCTCCAACCATGATTCTCATATGTTAAACCACCTATTTAAAGGTTCACTCAAGCACCCCAAATACCGCCGATTGCTAAGAAAAACAGCAACGCTATAAGTGCAATCATCAAACCTCGAAATCGGATGTCTTTTTCTTCCACACGAGTTTCACTTGAAACTTCGTATTCCCAACTCAAGCCCACTCCTCCTTGAAACTTTCATCAAACTGTGGAGTCATCAACTTGTTTGCTAACTCATTTCCGACTTGAGTTAGAAGACCTTTCAATAACTCTTGAATTGGAGAATGACTACGAGCAGACATTAACTTTTGATAATTGGTAGAACGCTTACCAGCAGCGACTTCTTCAAAAACTCGTTGCCAATTACCAAGACTTTCACTTCTAACTGGAATAATGGCTCGATGATAAGCCAACATAATTTCACAGGCGGAATCTAAACCGTCGCCTAAATCCATGACCATATCCAAAAACTCACAAAGTTCATCTGAAACTTCATCTTCCAAAGAATACAAAAACAAACTTGAACCGCTTGAGACTCTGGGAACGCCTACCACAGCGGCTCCAATCAATTCGGGTTCTGAAAGATACTCTGGGTGAAAACCAATCACCGGATAAATCTCAGCAGTTTCCCAATCTTTCAATTGATGTTGTGCCGATTGTCGCACTTCTGATTCAATCTCATACAAGCGTTGTGTAAAAGAGTTCATACATAGTATAAGACTTTTCATCCACTTAAAGGTTCAGTTCAAATCTTTTTGATGTAACCGTCAAAACTTTTATCTCCCAACGTAATCAACGGCACCGCTTGACTTGTTTTGCCGAACTTGTAACCGTAGTGCCTCAAACCACTTCCTGAAAATCCCAGACCCGAAGCAGCATTAGGGTCATAGCCTTGTCCTTTAACCCAACCACGAACACAAACACGGTCTCCGGGCTTTAGGAAACTCATTTTCTTGGCTTCAGCACCTGTCAGCACCATAAACGCTACGGTTTGACTGTCTCCGACCATACCAAGTGGAATCACCAGCACTTCACCAGTTTGTTTATACGGCCCTTTAACGTCTTTGAAATCATCAGACTTTCGACACTTTCGACACTTCTTTTGGCTATCAGCATCTTTGAAATCGGCAACCACCGGCCAAATGTTGCTACAATTGTTGCATTTACGGTCAATCTTCATGTATTCCGAAGTTCCACGAACAGGACCCAACTCAAAAGCCGTAGTTCCTTTCTTGGCACGACCCATTCTCAAATCTAATCCTTTGGTTACGACCATTTTTTCGCATTCCAAACCAGCCTTTCTATCAACAGGATTCGGAATCTGACCAGCACGCCCTTCCGAAAGTTTGGTCTTACCTTTCGGGTCCACATACTTCCAGAACTTACCCCAACCTTTGCTGGTGATTTGATACTTAACTTTGGCACCGCCACTACCGCCACCCGAATAAGAACTGGTTGCTTTGTCTCCATCACCAGAACTTTTACTTCGAGTAGTAGTTCTCTTGGCTTTGGTTTCGGTAACAGCATCTCCACGACTTGCATCTAAAAGTTCATCAAAGAATGTATCTGGAGCATCATTGGTGTCATGCCAAAAATTGAGAATCGGCATATCAGCCCATTTGATTCTCAAATCAATGAGTTCTTGTTCTTTAGATGATACCATAATCAAACATGGTTCGTTTTTGATACTTAAAGACTACGCCAACATTGACGAGGAATACCGTGTCGGCCATCCTTTTCAGGACACTCTTTAATGACTCGGATAAAAGCGGTTATGTCTAAGGCATAACCACCTCCAGCCACCAAAATAGCGGGAACCAGTTTCAAACTTTCTTTACGAATCCGAGTAATAGTTTCAAACAACTCTCTTCGGTCTTGTGTTTCCATCCAAAAGTAGCCACCCTCATACTCGGCTTCACCAATCCATTCGTATTCAACTTCATGGTCTTCTCCGCTGCCACGTTTAGACTCCGAACTTTCATCTCTAAGAACTAATTGTGTCGCCGTAGTTTCTACCAATCGGTGATGGCAGTTCTGACACACAGCGAAAGTTTCGCCCAACTCTCTGTGGTATTGCACGTTCCAACTATAATCGTCTTGAGTAGTAGTCCATTTTTCTCGCACAGTTCCTGTTCGAGCATCATGTTCTGTTAGTGTGCTACAAGCCACGCAGTAAGCCGAAGTCGGCACGAAAGTTTGGTTACGACCTCGCTGTTGTGTATAACCCGGTGTTTCATATTGAATCTCGTAAAACTCATCACCGCTTACGGCTTCGCCAACTTCTACTTGCACGATTTCAGACAAAGTTTCACCTTACCATTTACCAATCGGGCATGAATCACCTTCACGCATGGCTTTGGCTTTTACAAAGCAACCGCACAACTTACAATAACGACCTGTTAGCCGATTAGCCAACTCTGGACAAGCCTGACACAAAGCCAAACGCTCTGAATACATTTTAAGTGAAACTTTACCCATGCTCTGCGTATGTTGAATCACCGACTTAAAAGATTCCATAATTGCTGTGCCGACTCTTTGTTCCAATTTATTATCATTGGCAGCAAAAATGACTTCTTGACTACTATCCAAACTTTTGTGAAATCCGACTCATCATCATTTTCAAAAGTAAGATTATTGTCTGGGTCTTTAGTATCAAACTCCATTACTGCATCGCTGAGTAGATGCGAATAATTGCCATAAAAATCTCCTGAATTATCCAACCACCCAGTCCACTCTGAATAAACCTCTTTGTAATCTGTGGTCGGAAAGGTGTCATACCGCTTTGCCTCTTTTAATGAGTAGTAAAACGATTTGGTGGCTTGAATGCTCTTGTTACTTTTATCAAACTTTGACATCGCTCCAAACTTACTGGCATAAAATAACTTACCATTCTTGCTTGGAAATATCACGATTGCTCCATCTCCATTATCATATTTTACATCATAATTTAAATCAACCAAAATAACCATGTTGTCAGGATTAAGTAAAACATCATTTTTTACCGCCTCGGACATTTTTCGTAGTATAGATTCTTGAGTCTCATAATGTTCCGGCCACACTTCAGCATCACGACCATTATCCTCATCGGGTTCTGCCCAATTGATACCATACGGGCTACCGTAAGGAAGATGACCCCAATCTACAACTTTGCCTAATGGAGTATCATCGAGACTTTCTACAAACAGGTTTTCAGACCAAGCCTCTGACCAAATCTCAATGGCTGAATACAAATCTTGTATCATTGGATTGAGTTCCATAACATTCTTGATGTGTTCAGACTACTTAAAGATTAAGTTTTGACCACGCTGGAAAGCCTCGCTGAAATACTTTTGAAAACGGATGAATTGCCATCATTTCATATTCTGTGCCTTCGGTTTCATTAACTTGTGTCCACGGATGAATCGTGGTAACAACGTCCCACAATGAAACTTCAAAGTTAGCATCTACTAACTTTCGCAAAGCCAATCTTTCGGATTGTGACAACGGCCAAACAATTTGTCCTGTTTTGGGATGAATCGCATACGGGCAACGGATAATACCGCTACGCTGAATCGGTGCTAAGTCCAAATATCCAATACTAAACTCGGCCTCTTGTGAAACTTCTTCTACCAAAGTTCGATACAACTTGCTCCGATAACGAATCGGGTCGTCACGATTTTTGAAAGTTTTACGCCAGTTGGGACTAATCTTGCTGACCAAATCTTCGGCTTCAGAATGATGTAACCAAACGTGAAAACCTTTGGAACCTGAAAATACAATCTGTGGTGAGCAACCGTGTTTGGTTTCCAAAAACTTAGCGATAGTGTCAGCAATATCAAAAGCGGCTCCGATATGGTCTTGCATATCAACATCCCAAACCAAGTCTTGACCTTTCCATAAACCTTCAAAATCAACTTCCATATCGTGACAACCAGTTCGCAACAAGGCTTGCTTCCAAAACTCCGAATACTCTTTCAATTCAACTTTGTTAAAGCCAGTCAATCCTCGCTTTCGCAACGGCGGAGGCAATCGCATTAGATTCCAATTAACTCGATTAGTGCCAATAAACAAACTAACCGCACGTTCAGGATAACCCAAAGTTTTCAATGTATCTACCACACTTTGCGAATACTGAAACCTTTGTTTGCGATACCCAAAGTCTCGGCTGCGGTCTGCCAAGTCTTGATGCACCGTGAACTTTACTTCTCGGTCTCGTGCAAACTTCGCAATTTCATTAGAAACTTGAGGTTCTTGCATCCACATACTCCAAATAAGTTAAATCACCTTCATAAAGGTGGTTGCACCTAATTGTATCAATGAAAAAATCTGTTTCAGTTTCATGGTCCGAAAATTGTCCTATCTGTGATGAACCTTCTGCGGGCTGTCTAATGGAGATGTTGTTGTCAGGGCAAACCTTGACCGACGAAGAGTTGTCGTATCTACAAAACTTTGACAATCTCAAAAACCACGCTGGTCAGCAAGTTCCTTTAGCCACCATCGCTCATCTTGAATGTCTTCAACTGTTTCGAGAAGGTTCGGTGCAACTCTACGGAGGACCTCGTTTTGAACGAGTTCTCAATTGGGAAAAGTTTCCTTATGTGCTACTCAACATTTGATTCTACGGGAAACTGATGTCCACATTCAATGCACAAAAAGTGCTGAGTTTCCGTCAATTCATAAAGAATAGTATTTTTACACTCTGGTTTAGGACAACAAACCGGCGTAGGTTCGTAAGAAACTCCGTAAAGATAATCACTCATAATCTCCCTCCCACGGCATCGGACTGATACCCAAACCAAAGATGAAAAGCAACAATATCCAAAGCCACATATTCACCACTTTGGTTTCTTTTGTCGAAGTCGGGGTGGTGTGAACCACCCAATCCATTCATCCGAGGCTCCTTGCTCACCTTTCAGCCAAGCCTTTGTTCCAAAAGTCCACGTTCCGTAAGGTCTTTCGTCGGGAACACAATCTTTAGGGTGAACCTCCAGTTCTGGAAAGTCTTTGGTGTAATACCTTTCGGTGCGACCAGACTTGTTAAACAGCCCCATCACACTCACCAAGCCGAAGGTTTTCCTGTGGTCGCCACTTCAAAATCACCGTTCTCGGTTTGATTGAGAACAAATGCTTCGGCAGGTGCAGGTGCTGTCAAAACTTTATCAGCCGATTCAGTCGGAGAACTGATAAACTCTACCGGTTCTTCCACATGGTTGAGCCATGAATTGTCGGCCTCAATCTCAGCAATCTTTTGCTTGAGTGCTGCATGACGGTCTCGAATAACTTTTGCTTGGTCGGCGGCTTCTTGATAATACGAAACCAAATCATCATGGTCAGGCCACATCACCATGTAAGCCCGACGGTCCTCGCCATCAATCATAGTAGCATGAATCTGATTCAACGTCACGGTTTGAACAATAGCCGACGGGCGTAGCACACCCGTCAAATTGTTGTTTTCAATCAAATCTGTTGCGGCTTCAATTGCTGCTACTTTGGTTCTGTATATCTGTGCTTCCATTTGGTTCACCTGTATTCTCACTAAGGAAAATCACCTATTTAAACTTCTTCTTCTTGGCAATTTCTTGATTCAAGAGTTCGCTAATCAAAGCCCAAGCCATTGTAACTTCTGGGTCGGCTCGTGCCGAACTAAAAGCCACCGTCATAAGATGAGCAGACAAAATGTCTTTGGCTTGTTTAAGATTCATAGGTTTCATCGTCGCACCTCCTTAAGTTTCATGTTGCTATCTACCAACAAGTAAGCAAACGCTTCACGCATACGTTCCTCGAACTGTTCAATGGCTTCATCTTCGTTTTCGCCAGTAACATACATCAGCACCGTCGCCTTCATTTCATACCTTTTCCGTTGTCCCATAATTCTCAACCCTCCGAGTTTAGCGAACCTTATAAACTTTCTTACCAACCGTTTGCAGAATCGGCACTACTTCGTCGTCAATGTTCTGCCCGTCAGAGTCTCGCCAATACGGTGCAACTTTGGGATTATACGAAACCAAATCATCATGGTCAAGGTGTATATCCCACATTCCAACCGGTGCAATCTCCAAACTTTCGCAAGCAATCCACGAACACACCGTTTTGTTAATCTCTCCGCAGTTGATTCTCTCGGCTGTTGTTGGCTGATTGTGCAAACGACCCACTCTCATGCGAAGTTGAAACTTATTGGGGTCATAATATCGAACATCGTCGCCATCTCGCACTTGAAAGTGTCCTTTGTGTGGACCCGCACCGAGATGAAACCGAACTTTCATGCCGTCACCTCCACGCCTTGTTCGTTGCATTCAACTTCCTCGCCCTGTTCGTTTAGAAAAAAGAAAATGTTGATTAACGAGTCGTAGTAAATACCACTTGAGTATTCGTAAATCACGCCGTCACCTCCACGCATTCGCATTTATCAACACCGCATGGGCGTTTGGTCTGTGTCTTACAACGCCACATATCCCCCACCGGGAAGCGTTCACCCATAGTGTAGCGCACATCATCGTAAGCATCATTTATTTTGGCAATTTCTTGCCAGTCTTCGGGGTCAATGAGAATATACACTTTGAGATTATAGTTCAACAGAAGTGATAATGATTTGATAAAAGATACAATTTTCTTTGGTGTTAAATCCTTTCTCGTTTGATAGAACCAAAGGTTGTTATGGTCGGTGTTACCCGC
>Ga0181583_10002199_pt1 | contig 14537 bp, 36 predicted proteins | sample 071ome_31_FD_132461 | JGI IMG/M metagenome (GOLD analysis project Ga0181583, IMG submission 132461) | Coastal salt marsh microbial communities from the Groves Creek Marsh, Skidaway Island, Georgia - 071405CT metaG (megahit assembly) | ecosystem: Environmental > Aquatic > Marine > Intertidal... | reverse complement strand
CACCTTCTTCATAGAATGCTTCTAGGCTACAGTTGTCCATGTCATCACAGAATGTATTATAGGCTTCAATGGGTGGACCCCATGGGCTATCGAACCAGCCAGCGATGCTCGCCGTGCCGTCACCATTGTCTGTGAATTCCAAGTTTTCTGTGTCCACATCCCACTTGACACCCCAGTTGGCCACACGCCAGTCATACCAGTTGTCGAAACCGTCTACGATGGGTTGAACTTTGTCCTGTGGACAGGGTGAAGTTGTGTCTTCCAGTGCCTTAGGCATGGGTTTGATTGCGTTCAGCAATCCTGTCTTTTGTGCTTCGTCCCACAGAGGTTTTAGTGTGTCTGTAGGTCCTTGAATAGTTATTGTGTTATTGCACCAATTTGGCATATTGCCCTCCTTTTGTGTGTTTTGTGTGTGTTAGCGTCATTGCCCTTATTGTCTTTACAGTATAGCATCATCTAAGATAAATGCAACCTCTAATGGACGATTCCTGTTAGAAAAAGCACCAATAAAATCACAAAGATTATGGCACCTTCGAACTGTAGGAAATCCTTGAACCAAGCCCACCCCATCCTCAGCATTATTTCAACTCCAATGCGTCAAACAACAGATCATCTCGCTTTCGCGGGTATGGTTGTGACTTGTGATGTGGATTGGATACTCTAAAATAGGGTGTATTGGTATCACCTAGAGCCCACCATGTTATACCACAGCCACAGTCTTTGTGCCACGGTGTAAGAATATCTCTTGCAAATCTAGCTCGTTCTTCATTGGGCAATCCGTTGTTGGTATAGCCAATACCTACTAGGCCTGTTTCAGTAAGGGCTGTGGGAACACCGTTTTTCTGTCCCCAACGGGTGATGGTGTTCAAACTCTGTCGAGCATGACTGTCTATGTCTCTTACACTATCCAAACGATTTTTCCTCATCCAACTGTGATCAAATGCAAGATCTCTACCTGCTCCATAGTAGTGAAAGCCGTAGATGATGTTGGGCCTGTCAATAGTCTTCATAATGCTAGAAGGTGATTTACCTCTACCCACCAAACTCTTGTGGATGCCTTCTACTATAATCCAACGACTAGGGTCATAGTCTCGAATGGTGTCGATTGCTCTTGTGGCCAGTTTGAACCATTTGCTTTTACCACGCCAGCCTGTAAATTCGGGTTCGTTCATGAGATTAAATGCTACACGATCCAATCCTCTGAATTCTTCAGCGGCAATCTGCCAATACCTAATAAATTGATCCTGCATTCTATCGCTGGTTTCAATTCTTTGATAGAGTTCTGTGGCTTTGATACCACTATAGTTCCAATCTTTCCCCACAGGATCGTAACCTTTGAAACTGACTACCCATGTGGCGTTGGGATGGTCAAGGGCTATCTGTTCTATGGTATTTCTATAGGCTCTAAATTTCTTTCGCAACAGAGTTTCATCTAGTGTGTCACCAGGAAATAGGTTTTGGGCACATTGCACAATCACAATATGATCCCATCCGTGATCAAAAACCTGTTTGTATTCTTTTACAGTAGCAACCTGGGCTCTGTAGGTGATGTTATTACAGCTGCTCCACTCTTTGATACTGTTTAGACCCACACCCTGCAGGCTATCGTAAACAGAGTCAGCTGAGGCTGTGGTTGTCATTAGTGCGAAGGTAATCGCGGTTATTGTCTTTTTCATTAGCATATGTGTCCTTGTATTGTTCCTCTACCGTCTTTCAAATACCAACCCTGTCCTCTGGGATCCTCCCAAGAGTGTTCGGCAAGTTCGAAGTAGAGTTCTTCTGCTCTTTCCCAACAGGCAACCAGTATTTCATCATTTGAAAAACCTTTAGCACCATCAAACTCTCTAGGTGTAAACTCAAAAGGTTCAAGTATGGTTTGACCTGTAAGAAGAAGAACTATTAACATTCCTTTCATTAGTTCAAAAGAAATGTTAGCAAGCCTAGGGCTAGTATCCAAGGCCATAGTTTCCAACCTGCCTTTACTCCAGCGGTCATTACCATAATCACTAGGGCAAAGGTAAAGCCCAATGCCAATAGGCCTGTGATTACATCTATTTTATCTACAAGAAACTCTAAGGTTCCCTGTTCTGTCATCTGCACCTCAACCATGTAAGAATGCTCCTAAGTGATCCGGCTTTCTGTTCTTGGCCTTCTTGTGTCCAAGATAGTTTGCGCCTTCGTTGATTACCACAGGCTGACCCCTACCTCTATCACAGACCCAACCATATGGTCCTCTGAACTTGGCTTTTGCCGTGTGTGTTTGACCTTGTGGGTTTTGATACCACACCTTGTCACCTGTTTGAACTTCATCAAATAATTCGTCTGTCCACATTAGGCCGCCTTCCTTTCTTTCATCATTTCAAGATGTCTTTGCAACATATCAATATGATCTTTAATTGCATCTTCTTCAAGTGGTTTGAACTGTGGATTTTCGTAGTGTGAATAGAACCAAGTCACCTGTTCATTACCTAAATAATCTTTTTGACCTGTGTTCTTTGCGAGGTAAATGTATTCTTCGCCACTGTTGAAACCATTCTCTAAATAGTCTGCTTCATCACTGTAGGTCTTAGGACCTTGATCCTTTTCGCCTCTGTCTCTCATATAGTAGACATTCTGAACATCCTGCATTGGATTATTTCTGTCATCAAAGTCGATCTTGTCACCGATGATAATGCCCCACTTGGAACTATTACCTAATTTAATAGCGTCAGTGATCTTGTCTGCTTTATACCAATTGTCGATTAGATTGTAGCCTAAGCCACCTGGGTATCCGTCCCAATGCTGATATGCACCGATGATACCGTTTTCTGTTTCTATTGCGATTCTTGCCCTTGTTGCCATGTTTTTGCCTTTCTCTGTTGCCTTATTGTTCTTACAGTATATGATCAGTCGCGAGAAAAGTCAACCTGAAATGGCATCTAAAATAGCCAGTTCCAGACTCCGCGAAAAGCCAGCATTAGATAGAAAAACTCCATAAGAGCCCTGGGAATGTCACGATCTTTTATGCCCATCCAAACCCAGATCGAACAGGATACAGTTGCAATCGCCCACCCTACCCATTGTATTTCCGGATCTCCTCCGCTGAGAGTAAAGGCACTTACCATTGCCAAGATAAACCCTGTCCATCGCCAGCCGTCTATCTTATGGTAATACCTTATCTTCATCTATATTTGAACAGGCTCAACTCCTGTGATAGTTTTCATTTTGGTAATAATGCCGTTGACTTCTTCTGGTGAAAGAAAGCCTTTCACACTATCTCCTTCTTGGGTGATGCCAGGTAGTTCAACCATGCCTGCGTTTTTGAAAACAGCAATTTCATAGAGGCCTTGCTTACCACCATATGAAACATCATTTTTCACAATACTTAATTCGTAGTCTTTAAAGTCAAGAATCGCCTGAACGCCATTGGGCATATCGGTTTCTAACATTTTTAGATCTTCAAACTTCATTTTGGATTCTCCTTGTTCATAGAATACAATAACCAAATAGGTATAAGGTAGGTAGCCAATACAAAAAGAATTGCCGTTAGCATCCACTACCTCTGTTGGCAGGATCAAAGATATCCTTGATGCAATTGGTCGCACTCTCTGAGATACCTGCTGTGGTCAAACCCTGTATGGCTCGCACCGTGTTGGCGCTTTTAATTACATTTTGTCCTGTTGTGGCTGAGCAGGCTCCCAACATTAGAGCCATTACCACTATTAAGATAGACTTCATCCTAACTGCCTCCATTCGTCATAGGTCATATAACGATCGGTATCAGGATCAAGATAAGCACCTTCTCGGGGATCATAATAGACTACTTTGTTAGCCATAGTTTGGAACGGGCCTTCAAGGCCTTCTCGCTTTTCATATTTGACCGGAATTGGTTCTAAAATCTTATAACCCATAATCGATACCCTCCTGCATTGTTCTTACAGTATATCATCAATCTTCTGATTCGTCAACCTCAATTGGCGAGGTTTCCTCTTTCTTTTTTCTACCTCGTTTTGGCTTCCAATTATAAGAAATATCTTCTTCTTCTGTTCTCTGACAAGGTGGGCAGATTTTTATCCTTCCTCCCCTTGCGAGAAACTGTTCGACAGTCTCTACTGGACCGTCGAACTTTATTTTTTTCTTAGCCATCAATTGCCTCCAATCTGTTGTTGGGCTCTCCACATAAGGGTAGGATCGCCTTTGGTTAAGAGTTTTAATAATTGTTTCTTTTCTTCTCTGTAAACCTTGTAAAAGCTCGGATCATATTCTGCAATCGAAGCCGTGTTGTGGATAAGGTCAGCCAATTTGATGGTCTGCACCTCAGCACCCTGTTCTGCCGAGTGGGCTCTGTCCAAAGACTTTCTTGTGGCTCTATTGCCGTCTTCAGGCTTGCTCACGTCAGTCAAGCCATCTACATAGGTAGCCACCACAGGACCAAACTCCTGTTTGATCTCTGCCAACTCCACAGGCGTATCTTCTACCACATCGTGCAAGACAGCCGCCACCAACATCTCTGTGGTGTGTGGAACCTCTTGCACAATTCTCATAACAGCCAATGGGTGAGTCACATAGGGTTCACCGGTGTATTTTCTTTTCTGTTCACCGTGAGCCTCTACAGCGAATTGGATTGCCTTGGCTAATAAATCTGCCTCAGTCTGCTTCATAGGTTCTTCCCTTGTGTTTGGGTTGACGTTTGAATTTTGTTTTGTCCGGAACAGAACGCTGAACGAACGGACCCTGAGGGTCTCGAACTGCTCTTGCTAATGCTGAACGGACTTTTGGTTTTTTGACTTTCATAGTTCTGCCCTCCTTATTCTGTATTTAATATAAACTCAGAGAGAGATAAAGTCAACCTAAAAAGGTAACCCTGGCGGCTTTAATTGCTCTTACCTTGTAATTAGGCCAGGGTAGAGGGTCTACTGATCTAGTGGTTCTACCCACTCTACTTCGTCGACATCCCAAATGTCAGAAAAGGGAACAACGAATTCTTTTTTGCTCTTTTCATCTTTGAGCTTCACTAATTCTTTCTCTGTGTCTCTCTGCATGAGGACTCCTAGTCCTTCATACAAGCCATTGCCTTTTAAAGGCCTGTCAGATAGGTTAGGTGCTGGACGACCTAAATCATCTAGCATAGTCTCCACCTTAAACTTGCAGGCATATGATTTGCCTGGTATAATTTCTTTGATATCCATTATTTTGTTGCCTCTTGGATAACGGTAGCACCTTTGTTTATGCCTTGTTTGAGCATTTCTGTTGCGCCATCAACATCACCAGGATTCATATATAGGTAAGCACCGACGGCACCGATTGCGATAAAAATAATTGCCTTGATCATTTAGCCTCCTTAATTTTATTCATTATAGCCTCAGCATCAGGATAAGTCAACATATTTTGGACAATACGGTCTGCCCGATCTAATGAGTCAAGTTCGTCTTCAACCTTGCGTTCATTGATTAGATCTTTCATCTCTTGTGTAAAGAAACTAGGGTAAGGTTGAGTGAAAGAAAAACTGTATCCTTGAATTGGTTTACTCATTGCATGGCCTCCTCGACCTTTTTCAAAACTGACTTAGAATGCTTACAATACCCATGGTATCCAAAGCCTTGACAATCGCATTCAAATCCCATATCATGTAATGTGACTGAATAATCATTGCCTGTTGATCCTTTCACTGGCCATGTAATGCCTGTCATCCAATGATCCTTAGGGTCAAAGACTGTAGGTTTCAAATACTTTTTGACAAACTTACGAGCCATAGAAACCCTGTGCCATAGCATCATCTAATGGTTGTGGCTCAGGTTCCCAATCATCATCTTCACCGCTTTGGATCTTTTCCCAAATGTCTAATTGGTTGATACCATGCTCTTTGATGAACTGTTCTTTGGTCATCCAACAGGCATCTTCCTGCATACCTAAAATCCAACTTCCTACTTTACTCATATTCTATTACCCCTCTCTTCATATTATTATAAATTGCCTTGACCCTTGCATTGTATTCTTCTTCTGATACCGCAAGAGAATTTGCCTTTCGTTCCCACATAGATCTTGTCACAGGATCCATGTTAGGATTTTCGTCGAGTAGGCGCTTGATTGCGCCTGCCCTTTCAATTTGTTTTTGTTCTGAGTAAGGACCCATTAGGCCTTAACTCCAATGTCACTCAATTTAGTGAGCATAGTTGCCGGAACTCTCCACTTCTCACCACCGATGTGAGTTGAAACAATCACATACTTCTTATTCACCTTCTCAACAGTTGCATTTACTTTGCCACCTGTTCTGTTAGAAGTGAACTGAACCATATCGCCTACAATAAAGTTCTTGATTGCCTGCTTGGCAAGATACTGTCGTTTGAGTTGGATTGCTTCTGCGACCTCTTTAAGTTGATCGCTGTTCATTTGGTAGATAAGTTCTACGGACTTTGTGACTAGATTTGACATTTTCCCTCTTTCTGTTGCCTAGTTGTTTGCCTTATTGTTCTTACAGTATATGATCAGTCGACAGATTTGTCAACCTCTTTTGGATAGTCTTCCCACCATTTCATAAGCTCTGTTTCGCCCTTGGAATCCTTGTAGTTTTTGATATATCCTTGGCGCATGAGATCGTCTATGATGGCTTCAACGAGATCTTTTGTCTCCTCTCGTTTAGTGTTCTTACCGAAGTGCATACCTAACAAGGTAAACACAATGGCAGTTCCTAAGATCCAAAGCTCTATCATGCCGCCTTTTCCTCTACCACATCCATCGCCCATTGGTCCCAAGGTTCTGTCTCTGTTGCCTTTAGACAGTTGAATTGAACAGTGAAACCTGGAGCAAGGACATCTTCAATCATTGCTTCTTTGATGACTGTAAGTTCGTCCTGTGTAGGATTATCAATCCATAGAGTGCCATGCTCCCACCACATTGAAGGAGCCTGTGTGCCAAGCTCGTTGAACTGACGGTTAATTCTATCTAGTGACTTTGATTCTAATCCCATGTGTCCCTCCTTACATTGACCAATATGTTTCTGATGATGGTGAACAATAATAAGGTGTGTTCACAGGCTCCATCCATGTTTTGGTCTTGTCCATGTATGAAGTTTTCTCCACCTGCTTCTCAATGTGTTTATGGAAGTAGGCCGCCTCTGCAATCGCATAACGATATAGAGCATAGTTTGGATCTGTTGGTAGCAGGCCTTCTGCCTTTGCAATTCGAGTGAGCCCAGCCTTGGCCGCCGCCATTGTCTTATAGCTCTGCGAATGGTTTGGACGAGCAACACCATTACGGTCTGGCTTGCCTATAATATAAGTTGATGATTGTTCGTAGATATAATACATATTAAATGCCCTCCATTTCAAACTGGCGTTCCATATCGCCTTCTGCCTCTTTGAACTTCACTTTATATTTGTTAATAAGAAACTCAAGATGTGCTTCTTTCGATACAGTATCAAGAGCTTCAAGCATCTCCAAATCTTCGATGTATTCAATTAGTTCGTTCATTGTATTCCCTCTTTGTTAGTGCCTTATTGTCTCTATAATATAATGTCTCGTGAGAAAAAAGTCAACCTATTTTGGTAGACTAAATTTTGGTTGACATTGGATGAAACAGAATGTATCGTGTTATTTCGTTTTTTGGCGGACCCCACAGGATTCGAACCTGTGACCTCTGGTTCCGCAAACCAACGCTCTATCCAGCTGAGCTAGGGGTCCTTAATTTTGGCAACGGTCTAGATTTGGATATTCTTGACAGAGATTTGGATTGCCATCTCCCCACTCCCAACCGAGCCAATCTCTAGGGAATCTTTGGGCTCCACCCTTTTCATTAGGGTAGAATGTAATGGTTTCTCCACAGGCAATACAGGGGTCATAACTCCTATAGCCCACAGGTGTAGAGCTACTACATGCACCTAATAGAGCTGTAATGCAGAGTATAGATAGTACAGATGATAATCTTTTAACAAACACCGTTGATCTCCTATAATTGAAATACACTTAATACATAGTTGGCAACTATTAATGCGCCTATAATTTCTAATCCAGACATAATTTACCTTTCATTATAGTTAATATAGTACATGTTGAACTAAAAGTCAATGTAGTTTGGTAGAATTGATAGGGTCTAGCATTTCTAAATCATTTAGTGCATCTACTATTGTTTTAGCAATACTTTCATTACCACAGGTAGCCAAAGCTAGGTCAAATTCATCGTCCATGATAATAAAATCGCCTAGATCAGTAGAATAATAATTGTATCTCTTCAAATACATTTGACAACTGTAACATATGTGTGTTAGTTTGTCAACATATTAATTTTCACTAGGCCTAGCAGCGGGGCCTACAGATCTAGCAGCGGGGCCTTTATTAACTTGCTAAATATTATTGTAGCAGATATGCTAACACAAAGGAGAACTCCCATGAAAGTGAACAATCTCAGCCTTAACCTTGCAGTTGGGCAAGAAATTCTTGTTGGCAACAAGAACGATCGTGCAAAAATTACAAAAATTGAATTCCATGAAAAGTCTGGCGAAGTAGAACTCAAGACAACCAAAGGACCAAGGAAGGCCTTAACTTTCAAACTCTGTGAGCAATCCAATCATGATGAAAAAGGTAATCCTGCTGATAAATACAGATAGTAGGAAGTAAACATGAAAGTATTTGAAATAGACGAATTAGCAGAAAAAGAGTGGAAGGCTTCTAAGAAGTTATGTAAAAGCTCTACACCTGACAGCAAGTTAGGTAACAGTGCCCTATCATCTTGTAAAGCACAAGGATATCGTGCAAGAGACACAGGCAAAAGCCAATTGATAGGCAACAAAAGGGTAAAACTAGGTGGCAAACGTATTCGCAGTCAAGATTACGGTGGACCAGTTAGCTCAACAAGGACTGGCTAATGAGATTCTATGAATTCAAAATAACAGAACAACAATCTCAAATATATATTATCGGTGACAGTCATGCAAAGGCTCTTATTGGTAGCAACAACCTTGCCAGCAACGGTGCAAGGCTAACATCTATTGCACAACAAGCTCAACGTGTGCCAGAAGGCGCAACTGTTTACATGAGTGGCGGACACAACGATGTTGCCGCAGGCACTAGTCCACAAGCAATCGCAAGCCAAGTTAAATCTATTGTTGATACATTAGAAGCCAAAGGATGCACAGTAAGATATGTTTTGTTTCCTGAAGGCACTGAAAATCCTAACCAAGAGAATATGGGTCCAACAAGAGATGCAATACAAAGTGTAGTTGATGTTGCAGAGGATCTAGAAGGTAGTCCAATGCAAGCTGACGGACAACATGCTCAAATGAGTGCGTACCGTGCTATTAATGTGCAATCGGCTCCGGAGCCTGAAAGAACAGCAGGTCCTGATGATGGAACTAGAGGCAGTGAAGAACCTAGCGACAGTTCTGCAGCTATTGAAGCAGGACCTCCTTATCCTCCAAGTGACTTAGAGAGAGTTGCACAAATGCAATCTAAACTAGAGGAACTTGGTTATAGTGTTGGAAGCACAGGCATTGACGGTAAATATGGACCTAGAACATCTCAGGCAGTAAAGGCATTCAAAGAGGATTATGAGTTATCAGGTGATCACTTTGAAATGGATGCAGAAGCTCTAGCTACACTTGATAAAGTAATAGCAGGTGAAATACCTAAAGTAAGCACTCCTACTCAAGTATCTCAAATAACTGGAGATATAGGTGCTATTGCTCAAGATAGTGTAACAAGGGGCAAAGTAGGAGCCGTGCTTGATCTAATTGCAGGACCAGAAAGTGCAGGAAGGTACGATGCAGTTTATCCTGGTAGACGTAGACCACAAATACTAAACATGACTCTTGACGAACTGTACCAAGACATGAGAGCAATAGGTAGGGCATCTGGTTCAAGTGCTAGTGGAAGATATCAATATATTAGAACCACACTACAGAGTGTAGCCAACAGTATGAGGCTAGATCCTAATACAACTAAATTTGATGAGCAGACACAAGACAACATAGTGATCTATCATTTAAGAGCTAATCACGGACTTGATAGATGGTTAGCAGGTAGAATGAGCCATGAGGATTTTCTTGCAAGATTATCAAGAACTTGGGCAGGTTTACCTGATCCTGCAACAGGAGCAAGTTATTTTGCAGGTATACTCGATAACCGTGCAGGCATGCGAGTTGCGTCAGCAGTACAACAACTAGATCAAATCCAAGGAATGGCTTAATATGAGCTATGCCGGACAGTTATTGATCGCACATCCTAACGTAGAAAAAGAAAACATTTTTTGCAAGACAGTAATATATGTTTATCAAGATGATCCGCAACAAGGAAGTTTAGGAGTGATCCTTAATAAACCTAGCAGGTTTAAAATTACAGATGTTTGCGCAGAAAAAAATATAATATTTGGCGATACAACTAAAAGAGTATACCACGGAGGACCTGTTAATCAACAGGCGCTCGTTCTACTTCACAGTGATGAATGGAGTTCAGAAAATACAGCTGATGCAGGAAAAGGTTTAGCAGTAAGTAGCGACAATACTATGCTAACAAAAATAGCAACAGGTAATGAACCTGTGTACTGGCGATTGTTTGGAGGTATGTGTGGATGGGCTCCTGGACAGTTAGAAGCAGAACTTTCAGGACAATGGCCTTATAGACCAGAAAACAGTTGGCTTACAGCTGACGCAAATGATAGTTTAATTTATGATTATGACGGCCGTAGTCAATGGTCTAATCTAGTTGAAATATCAAGTCAACAGATGTTCAATAAATACTTCTAATCAATAAATACATAATAGGAGAACTATTATGAAAACGCTAACCGCATTTTTGCTTGCCAGCGGGTTAGCGATATTGAATGCTTTATCCGTATCCGCACAAGAGCAAACACCTAACAACGGATTTCCAATGCCAACAATGGCACAATGTGATTCAAGTGAAAAGATGGTAGATGTTATCTACAACAAGTATGGCGAACAACCACTTGCAAATGGCAAAGGGTCAATCTTTGCTGCTAACGGACAAATGCTTGTAGGAACTATGACCTATTGGATAAATGCAGAAACTGGTACGTTTAGTATTACTATTACCAACGGACAATTAATGTGTCTTGTGTTAATGGGCAGTGATTTTGAACCTGCACCTATTCCAGGACAGAAGCTATGAAATGGTTTATCTATATCATTATGGTAGGCATGTATGCCGACGGAACACAGGATACTTATCTGTACACTGAGCCAACCTTGCCTACACTTGAAGCCTGCCAAGAATATGTATATAGGAATTCAGATCAATTACGGATGGATATGATGATAGAATTTGATGGTAAACAAATTGACCGTGTATTTTGTATTGAGGAAGAAAAACTAAAAAAGTTTTTTGAAACAATGAAAGAAGGTACTGATGCATGAAATGGATATTAGTTGTTGTTGGAATATTCAACGGTGAAATCATAGCAGACAATCAAGGTTTGTATAATAAGATGACAGAGTGTTTCTTTGCCCGTGAAGAATTAATTTGGGACATCTTCACCAACCCAGATGGCCAACCTCCAGTCAATTATCAAGTTGTCTGTATACCTACAGATAAATATTAGCGTAGACTTTAAAGAGGTGATAGAATGTCCGATGTGTTGGTTCTCAACGCTGATGCTCAACCTGTTTCATACTTACCGCTCTCCGCTATTCAATGGAAAGAAGCAATTACCTACATGTGTCTTGACAAAGTGACTGTGTTAGATTGGTATGACGATTGGATTGTAAGAAGTGCTCATTGGGAGACTCGTGTTCCTGCGGTTATAATGTTGAAAGAAATGATGCGGCGACGGCGACGGCCGAGATTTTCTAAAACAAACCTATACATCCGCGACCTATACACCTGTCAATACTGCAACACTTCCCATATTAGAAAAGACCTTACACTTGATCACGTCAAGCCTATCTGCCTTGGTGGTCGCACAGAGTGGACAAACATAGTTGCCGCATGTGGACCTTGCAATGTGCGTAAAGGTAATAAGACTCACATGAAACCTATTCGTGTTCCACGTGAGCCTGACTATTATGAATTGGTTAACAAAAGAAAGCAGTTAGACTTTGCAATTAGACATCCTGCTTGGAATCAATATCTCTAACGGGCTGAGATATTAAAAGAGATACTCACACGTTCAATATCTTTGGTATTACAATCTACACTATGAGGCACGTAACTTGGCCACAAATATAATAGACCTTCTTTAGGTGGTATGTGAACAACTTCGGCAGTGTTTTGATTACGTGACTCGGCCATGTAATGTCCTTGCCACAAACAGTTCATTGCAGGGTTCATAATATTGAGCCTGCCGCTTCCTTCTGGTGTGCTGACATAAAAAACTCCACTCAGAATACCACCATGGATGTGCATTTGATTATGCTGTCCCATGCCTTCGTTGAAATTGACCCACGCTTCTGTTATGATAATTTCTTGTTTGTTAATATTATAAGAAGCCATCACAGGTTCTACGCTTTGGGCAATGAAATGAAATAGATCTTTGAGTTCTTCTACTTCAACTAAGTTGCCTGGGCTTTGATATCCGTTGTTGTTGCTTTTAATAACTGTTTGATGTTTGTTTTTGTGCTCACGTAAAACTTTTAACATCTGTTCCTTATTAAAATTATCGTAAGCACAATCGTATACTTGTACAATGAATGGTGTGTTGACACCTATTTCAGCCATGCTATTCTTTCTCCTGCATCTACTCGTCTTTGCCATTCTTCAACTGAACCTGGGTATCTCCAAGCCCATATAGCAACACCTAACATAAATGCTCCACTCCATAGCACAGCATTAAGATTACCTGTTGCGTAATATGTAATAGCAAGTGTTGACGCCATTACAATTACCATAGCGTATTTGCCTTTGGTAGGAAACACTCGTTTCTTGTTCCAGTTGGTTAAAAATTTTCCAAACCAAGGATGATTGTACAACCACGCTTCCATCTTAGGCGAACTCTTAGCAAACGCCCAAGCTGCAATAACCAAGAAGATTGAAAAAGGTATACCAGGAGTAATTACTCCTATGTAAGCCATACCCACACAGAAGAATCCTATTCCCATGTAAATGTATTTTTTTATTTTATTCATTTAGTACCTTTCTAAGTGCCTCAACCAAATCACTTATCATTGCATCTGTGTGCAATGGTGTTGGAGCAAAACGCAATCGTTCAGTACCTACTTCGACAGTAGGCCAATTGATGGGTTGAACATAAATGTCATGCTCGTTTAATAATTTATCCGATAGTTCTTTGCATCGCACCGCGTCTCGGATCATCACGGGCACAATATGTGTGCAGGCATCTGGATGTACTTCTATTTCATGCCGTTCTAATTTCTTGCGTAGTTTTCTTGCTTGCAGTTGATGTCTTTCTCTTAGGTCATTATGGTCTTTCAAATATTTAATACTTGCAATCGCACCAGCACAGATTACAGGAGATATTGAAGTGGTAAAAATAAAGCCTGAGGCTACAGAACGAACAGCGTCTATGACTGTGGCGTTCCCTGCTATGTATCCACCCTGAACTCCAAAGGCTTTACCAAGTGTGCCATTTACAATATCAACTCTGTCCTGCAGGCCAAGTTTTTCTAAGTAGCCTGCGCCTGTATCTCCATAAAGGCCGACAGCATGTACTTCGTCGATATATGTGATAGCACCATAACGGTCTGCAAGGTCGCAAACGTCGAGCATAGGACTGACGTCTCCATCCATGCTATACACGGACTCAAAGACTATACAAGGTGTGCCTTTGACGTCTCGCAGTTTCTGCTCCAGATCGTTCATATCATTGTGCTGCCATATAACTTTAGGCGCACCACTGTGTCTAATACCTTGTATAAGACTCGCGTGATTTTTTGAATCACTGAGAAACACAATGTCGGGAATGATTTTGCTTAGAGCGATCAGCGTCCATTCGTTTGCAACATAAGCGGACGAATAAAGTAGTGCGGCAGGCTTGCGATGTAGTTTTGCCAACTCCAACTCAAGTGCAACATGATAGTGGCTTGTACCACCTATGTTGCGAGTGCCACCCGACCCCGAACCTGTTTGATCTAATGCTGTGTGCATGGCATCAATAACAACTTTGTGTTGACCCATGCCCAAATAATCGTTTGAACACCAGTTGACTATGTTTTTGATTGCGTAAGGGCCATACCAAATGGCTTCTGGAAACTCGCCTCGTTCCCTTACGATGTCGTTGAAAACTCTATACTTGCCTTGGCTTTTTAGAGTCTCTATGGTTTTGTGAAATGGTGTTAGATCTATCATCATGTGTATTTATGTACGCAGTTAATGAAGGATCGTAATACGAACCAATGCCAATCCAAGTGTGCGGCATAATAATTCCTGCATCCTGTAGCTCTTTTTGTGTAGCAGACCATTCTGCCCACCATTTCTTTAGTAGTTTAAACATACAGTTATTTAACTAAATACAACTGCAGATATTAGAATAAAAGACCCGAGAGGATATGAATAATGGCAAACTTATACAGCAGTTTAACACAGAGTGCATCACAGCCAAACCCAAGCGAACAATGGGTCTATGCCAGTGATCAATATAAAATTTATGAAAT
>Ga0181583_10002196_pt1 | contig 14541 bp, 10 predicted proteins | sample 071ome_31_FD_132461 | JGI IMG/M metagenome (GOLD analysis project Ga0181583, IMG submission 132461) | Coastal salt marsh microbial communities from the Groves Creek Marsh, Skidaway Island, Georgia - 071405CT metaG (megahit assembly) | ecosystem: Environmental > Aquatic > Marine > Intertidal... | reverse complement strand
GTAGAGTTAGGCCCAAGTTATGAAAATATGCTGTCATTTTCGCCTAACTTGGGTCTTAAAGCTATGAGGCGCTCAAGGACTCTCATAACTCGGGTATTAAGTCCGAGTTACGACCAAGTTATGCTGTTATTAGTCACCCTGAATATCAAAAACTGCAACCGGTGCGCGTGGCAAGCTGCAAGCAGTCAACGCGAGTCCCCGGGTCTACAAACAGGAGACGTGCTTCACCCCGACGAGCGTGGGCTAGGCTCGAGTGTTTATAAAGCGTGCTCGATCAGTGTCTCTTCTCACGCGTTCCGTATCAGTCCCGTGAGGTGTGAAAAGAAAGCCAACCTAGTCAGCTTCAATACCATGGCCACTCGAAAGCTTGGCTTGGGTGTCGCTGCGCGCTTCCCTACGACAAACGCTCGTTCGGGAACACTCTTCCCTTGGCGCATTACGGGGCCTGTTTCTCACGAAGAATGGAAAGATGTACCGGTAAGTGCCGAAGACTATCGCTCTTCTTCTCCAGCTGAGACTTCAGCCCAAGCTGTGACTCCCCACTGTGGAGGTTCAAGAGTCTTCCATATACGGTACTTCAACCGTGATGGCCGACGCCTACTCGTTGACGAAGGACTCTTTTCGCAACGCGTTGTAAACCAAAATAACTTGAAAGAGGACATGAGGTTGAACACGGCACGACACTCAGTAGTGAATATTCTTACAAGGGCTACCCGCGTCACACTTCTGGACAACACAAATGCGGGTTTCACTTAGCAAAAGACTGCGAGTTTGACAGAGCTGTTTCGACTTAATTAATAAATACAAGTTTGTTCTCAAGATTGTGCCACAGTAAAAGAATGTGCGACACAAATGACACTTCATGGATCACGGCGACACTGCCACCGCAGGCCACACTGACTCAACTTATCTAGGAGCACGTCTGGTTCAGACTCCACTATGAACAAAGCACGAGTGTCAGAGGAAATGAAACCCGCTGAGACAAGCTCATCGATGAACTTTAGTAGTGTGTCGAAGAAGCCGTTCACGTTCAGCAAACCAATAGCCTTTGAGTGGTGACCTAGTTGCCTCCAAGTTGCTATCTCAAACAGTTCTTCAAGCGTACCTATCCCGCCTGGTAGCGCAACGAAAGCATCAGCCAGATCCGCCATTTGTGATTTTCTCTCATGCATAGTTTTAGTCACCATCACCCTACCAGGTGTTTCACCACTGATTTCAGTGGGATGGAGAGACTCTGGGATGATGCCAAGTACTTGCCCACCGCCGCTACTCACAACACGAGCCAGTTTCCCCATAAGACCAATAGAACCACCGCCATAAACTAGGGAGAGCCGACGACGAACCAATTCGTGACCAAATTTTTCTACAGCCAAAGAAAAGCATTCACTCTGCCCTGGACTGGATCCACAGTAAACACAAATTGTTCCTGACATCTTGTAGCACAGCTAGCAAAGCTGTTGAACTTGTGACAAGGTTCTTGCGCACCAGTCAGTCAGTTTCACTGAAAAGTTTTCAACACTCAGCCTTGGCGGGCTTGGGTGTTCTCTTGAAGATGCGCAGATGAATTCGAGAAGGGAATGACAGGCCTTAAGACGTGCCGTCGACTGTGTGATTTACACGTTGTTCAATGTATATGTATAGCTCAATAGAATTTCAAATTCCTGCAGAGTGTTTCGACCACAATTTTTCTCGAGAAGAATTTTAGGAATCCGGGCGGAGCTCCCAGACTAGTTCTAAGCCCCCCTAAGTAGCACGTATGTATGATCTCTCACAGTGGCTGCGAAATGATTTATTCACAAAACACCCCACATATTCATATACAGTATGTATTATGAGTCTATTGTAGACAAAGTTGATTGGATTTTAAAAAATGATATTGTCGCAACTATATTGACGGCGAAAATAGAGGAGATGACCTTCTCAGAGATGGATTGAGGTAAACGAGAACCTTCCGCGGGAAGGAAGCGGTGGCTCCGTCGCGGCTGAACTGTTGGTTCGTTACACACTCGCGTCACAGTTCGCACGCGAACAACTGGTAAAGCCGTAAGCGTTTATTGCTCCATAGAAACAAACTTCCTTGAAGTCATAATGTCTGGTAAGGGAGCTAAAGGGCTTTCCGGCAAAGGGCTTTCCGGCAAAGGGGCGAAAGGAACGATGTCGTCGAAGAAAGGTGACAAGAGGAAGCCAACATCTCGCTCTGTGAAAGCTGGTCTCCAGTTCCCTGTTGGTCGCATTCACAGATTTTTGAAGGTAATTTTCTTTTTGAAAGCTACGTCTTCGGCTTTCGGACATCTCGATGGCGCCTCTTCGTTTACGTGGTTGGAAAGGAGCGCGTTTTGAGCCGACCGTTTAACTTTCATTTTAAACTTGGCTCCGATAGAAGTTGGTGACCGCGTTGAGCCTTTGTGAGGGTCGGCTCCGAAATCTTAATTCACAACAGCATTCTAACCTTTGTATCAGAATCGTGCAGCATCTGGTGGTCGCGTTGGTGCGACGGCTGCCGTATATTCTGCGGCCATCCTTGGTAAATCTTTTGTCCACTTCTGTTCAGAAGAGTTTCTTAGCCTCGCTCAGAGTACCTTACCGCTGAAGTGTTGGAATTGGCCGGCAATGCCTCTAAGGACTTGAAGGTAAGTCATGTGACGTATGACTGCGTGAACTGCTCACGCTAGACTAGGTGAAACGTATCACGCCGCGCCACTTACAGTTGGCCATTCGTGGCGATGAAGAACTTGATACGCTCATCAAGGCCACCATCGCTGGTGGTGGTGTGATTCCGCACATCCACAAATCTCTTATGAACAAGTCTAAGAAGGGAGATTAAGCAGGGTGGACTGAAGCCAGCAGCCCGATCGAGCTAGCAGAGGCAGCTCTGAGAATAAGTACAAAACCATGAAGCTTTATGGGTGCGTACGCGTTCACATCACAATACTTTCGTCGCATACAATGTAAGAGTAAATACATCTCGTTTCATTACCAAATAACAACTTTCAATCTACTAATTCACATTTCACCGTCATTTTCTGCCAGTTTGCTATCACAAGCGACGACCTTCAGTAACTTTAACTGGAACTCTCGCGTGCTGGAGTCTGTTTCTGTGAGATGTACCGAAGCGTCTTCGACGAGAAAAGTCCATACGTTCCCGCAAAATCTATATGTGTGAAGACGACCTTTTATGTTAGCCTTACCTTTCGTCGTGCGTATTGCTTCACACACACTCCTGTCAAACTCCTGAAGTACTTTCATAGCAGCTATGGGAGATATGACTCCGTTGACAACCATTTCGTCCAGTGCATCCGTAAGAGCCATGCCTAAATTTGATCTACGATAGAGTTCGAGCTTCGACGGGTTAGATCCATATGATTTAACGAAGGCAGAAACAACTCACCGACATCTTCCCCCCCCTAGGACTGTGTTGACTATTTACGCCCGGCTCCAGTCCTCCGTTCGGTGCTTTTTTCCACAGTAGCTGAGCTTTGGTTAGCTTGACTAGCTCGACAATGTTCTCGGTTAAAACGTGCGCAGTGACGTCGTGCGGTAAGTTGACGCTCTACCGTCGAACGCACTGCTTCCAGGCGACAAGCAAACGAAGACTGCCGCGTGCGCCCCTCCCCCGTTATCGAGAAGACTATTAGGGCGTAAGCTCTCGATTGTTTGTGCCTCGAGACACATTAGCAACGACTCCATATATTATGTACATTTATTAGCACAAAGAAACAATTGTTCGTCAACGGCGATTTTAGTAGACTCTAGAGCCCTCCTGAAACACTAGCTGGACACGCTACGTGAAAGAGTTTCTGCGAACAAATACGTAAGCCAGCGGCCGGTCGACACCAGAGAAGGATAGCACACTCACAGTTGCCACCGCAAAGTACACCCAACTACTCGACATCCTTAACTCGCGTTTTCTACGTCTGCGCAATGCGGATCGACGCATATTGGAGGGCTTGGGACTCGCTCGTGTCGCGGAGTGTATTTACCGCTACCAGTATACTCAACTGGGAACTAGACCCCATCAGCTCTGCTACACATCACTTACCTGGTGTTGAATCTCCTACGCTACTGATAACGAGCCTATTCATCTATCTCGCGATCGTCCTGACCGGCTTGTCTGTCTTATCCAAGAGGAAGACACAGACGAGCCAAGATCCGATGTGGCTCAGGTTGATAGTTATCTGGCACAATGTCTTCCTCATAGTGCTGAGCCTTTACATGTGCCTCGGCTGCATCACGCAAGCTTATCTGAACAATTACAAGTTGTGGGGTAATGGATATAGCGAGGAAGAGAACAAACTGGCGTTCTACATTTATCTGTTTTATGTCAGTAAGATTTACGAGTTCATGGACACTTTTATTATGTTATTGAAGAATAATGTGAGACAAGTAAGCTTTCTCCATGTTTATCATCACAGTACTATTTCTTTCATATGGTGGATGATCGCCCGTCGAGCACCAGGGGGCGATGCTTACTTCAGCGCCGCTCTCAACTCGTGGGTGCATGTTTGCATGTACACATATTATCTTCTAGCCGCGGTGATTGGAAAAGATGAGGGAAAACGTGCGAAATTTCTTTGGTGGGGCCGTCATCTGACACAGATGCAAATGCTCCAGTTCGTCTGTAACCTTTTGCAGGCGATGTACTGTGTGTCATATTCGACATATCCGAAGTTTCTGTCAAAAATTCTCCTTCTCTACATGGTAAGTCTACTTTTTCTTTTTGGCCATTTCTATTATTCAAAGCACGTGATTGCTGCCAAAAGAAAACGTAAACAGAAGTAAGCGCGCAAAGTTTTGTAAGCATCACTTCGTCAACTTTATTTCTAATCAAGACCATTGTTGTTGCCACGTCCTTTTTATTTCGGCAGCGAAAACACCGAGAGCTCCAATACTCATAGTCTATAGCTGCATCACTTCATCCCCTTCGACAATAGCCCTAATCCACCGCCAGACCCCCGCTTCTTCTTCTGTTTCACTTGCGAAAATTTACCTTCGCGTTGATCAGCTCTAGAACGAGCAGCTGCAATCCCACTGACAGAGGAGTCATTCAACACGTCAAATAAAAACTGAAGAGCTCTTATTTCGTCCGAAGTGAGCTCAGGGTGCCAAAAACGAATGATGAGGACATATCTTGTTGCTGTTGTACTTTCATTGAATGTACTGTGTATAAAGCTGGTATCAGCTATCATACCCTTTCCATTTTCCCAATTCTTCTTAAAGTCACCAACTTGCATCCAACATTCTCCTTCAGGAACATCCAACGCCAAGTGCGACGTTAGAATGAAGTTCGTGTCATCACTATGAGGTTTGATTCCCGTTCCAGGCGCTTGCCGTGCAAAGAATACTTCTACTGATGGCACCTGTAGCTCTCGTATGAGAGCTACTGTCTTAGGAAAGAGAGTCTCATTCTTCTCTTCCCAGACACAACGATCTTGCAGCACAAGTGTTTTCCAGTCTGGCCCATACGCCACTGCTTCTTCACGTGCTGCTGCAACCCATATCTGATTTCCAATTGTTGAAAGTTCAGGATTAGACAGTGCTCGCGTTAGCTCTTCTTTGATTATACTATGCTTACCCTCAAGCTTCTGCATCCACTTGTAACTACTGTCCGAAACCTTGTGGAAAGGAGTGGCGGATAACCCAGCTATGTAGGATGCTGCTTTCTGCAGACCTTGGCCAGGGTGGAAACGCGTATACTCGCGCCCTGCAGCGGCGAAGGTCAGACTATCTAGGACGCGTTTGATACTTTGAGCACCGTAACGTTGTTCCAAAGATTCGTAGATTCGTTTCGCTGATTCCCCTTCGTCAACTGAAGCTGCTTGGACATGCGACCTCAGCACTAGTCTCCTCCGTCCTGTCCGAGACCTGGCCTTCACGCTACTCGTCCAACTCGTTCTCGGTAACGTCTGCATAACAAGAGCTCGCTTCAGCGTCGTAGTCCGCGTACAAGCCCGCTTTTGAGGCCCCGGTTGCAGAAGTGTACACTCTTGCTCCTGCCGACAGGGTGCATACACATCGTCTGCGGGCGACACGCACAGCACGCAGCGCAACGCGACAGAGCACTCGATTAGGATGTCCACCAGCAGGATAAAATGAGTTTACCTCGCCTTTGGAACGCGTTCCATACAGAAACCACCCACTGCACAATGTGCGCATGGGTTCGAACCCCATTCCTGGCATGTCCGATCGTTGAGCCAGGATGCCCGAGTGGTCTAAGGGGGTGGATTTAAGAACGCGACGCGCTGACTTTTTAACCTACGAAGCGAAAGTTTTGGGTCACGATTTCGCGAGTGTTAAAATTGTGCGGTCATGAGTGATGCCCTTCGGCAAGGGGGCTTGGTCGGTATCGTGCCAACGTCGACGGTCAGCTCAGAAGGCGATGCGTTGAGAGGTGTTCCTTCAGAGCTTTCGTTTGGGGTAGACTCGTTACGTAAAGCTTTCGTATCGCTTTCGCGAGTACGCAGAGTGAAACGTTGCCTACGCTTGTATCAAGAGCAGATGTCATTGCTCGAGGAAGTGCACGCTACTACGAAAGACCGGGATCTCTCTGGTGTACTACAGCTCCACGTGCGGTTACAGACACTCGAGATTCAGTCATCTGGTCGACTGAAACCTGAGACGCGATATCAGAGCCTGCTTTCAGCAACACCATTTATTCGTGATCATGTGCTTCAGAGCTGTTCGAAGGACTTACGAGGACCTGGTCTCGCCAACACATTGTGTTTGCTCCGGTCACTGGTTTTTCTCAAGCTCCATGATATTACTTTGGTTATCAGAAAAATGATAATCGAACATGTAAAAGGGCAATTTCATCCCGCATTTGTTTCAGAGACCGTTGAAGAAAACTCTATCCGTGTTGATATTAGTCCACTTCACATTCTTTACTCCACGATTCGTGATGTTCTAAGGAGCAACCAAGCTGCCTCAGAGCAGCACGTTGAAATAGGCATGTTTGGCGCCTTTGATGAACAAGAATCTGAAGCGATTCTAATTTCCATACATAATGATATGCATGAAGTATGGACATCCTCGATTGAGTACTTTCTTTCTTGGTTCGAGAAGTTGTGCTTGACACGCACGCAGGGCCCTAGCCCGTCCAAGTCTAAGCAGTACTTAGCACAGCTTGATGCTATAATCGAGGACATTATTTTGATAACAAGGGTCTGCAAGGCACAGCATCTTATGTTCATCAAATACTGGCCGGTTAAGGGGTACGCAGATACTGGCCAAGAAATGCAAGTCGCATCAGACTGTCTTGAGTCGGTTCCAACTCTTAACAACTTGAGCCATCTGTGCTGTCAACTTGAAGGTATCTATATGCAAGAGAGTGTATCGAAAATAGTGAGCGATGGCCATATTGATTCTCACGTGGTACTTGACGATATTTTCTTTCTAGCGAGCAGAAGTATTCGCCGTAGTTTTGCACTGATGTCGACTGACAGCGTTTCAGTTCTCGTGGATAAAATTCATAGCCTCCTCGCTGACATCATGAATCATTACGTTAAAAAGAGAATGGATATTCACCCGGATGATGTTGTTGCCCGTTTCCCTGATGATATACAGGGATTAGAACAGGCTTCAGGTAATCCCAACGAGCATGAAAGTTGTGCACTGGCACTTCTCATCGCACCTTTGAACGATGCGTCTACTATGGAGATCAGGATTTCTGGGCTTCAACAAGATATAATATCGCTCACCAGAAGTATGTTCAAAGAGAAGACTGATCAAGGACATATTTTGCGAGCTACTGAACAATTAGGTAATTTATCTGCCGCTACATGTGGCTGGCGCAGAAATTATGTGTTGAGTCTGGTGCGGACGCGCTTAGCCACGCTTAGCGCTGCATTGGAATGCTTCGCCGGAGGAGCATATGTCGTTTCAGATACAGATTATGCTACTCGTCATGGATTTAATACGTGGGAAAGTGATATTTCAAAAATCCTCCTGAAGGATTTTGCGATAGTGTCCATCATTTTCGACGCCTCAAATGCCGAGTTATATGTGCGATCTACATGTGAGGGTTTGGTTACGCGCTTGGAAAACATAATCATCACGCGCTTAAGATTCAATCATCTAGGTGCGTTGAAACTTGAGCGCGAGTTGAGGAGAATATTTTCTAGTATATCCAGCTCGATACCTTTCCACGTGCGCGGGAGCTTCTCACGTCTAGTGCAGCTCAGTGCTGTTCTGAGTGCAGAGAATACAGATGAGGTGGACTCTTATGTTTCAGATATGAGGTGTCAATCGTCTTGGAAATTGACAGCGCATGACGTGCGAAACATTATGGCACTTCGAGTAGATTTTTGAGATGGAGTAAACCAAATCAACAGCGTGTAGAAACACGCTGTTTCGCCTCAGTCTAAGTTGTAATTATTTCTACTGAAGACACTCTCTGTACTCAATCGACAAAAGTAATACTTTTGTGCTCGTCTACCATCCAAATACCGAGTGCTGTGTACTCATCTAGACAAGCATCTACAGCATCGAGCGCGTTATTGCGCACTGCAAGCTGCTTCACTGTGTGCTGATCGAGCTGCTGAAGTGAGTGCTCTCCTGCCCAGTTACGCAGGACCTGATAAAGCTTTTCAATCGGATCAGAATGTGCATTGTTCGTATTGCACATATGTAGATTCGATTTCGACATTTTCATTAGCTCGAGGGCACGCTCAACATCCTGCTTGGAGACAACATTCGACCACCTTAGTCTAGCTAGAGACTCTGATAGGCGAATTATAGAAAGCAAGGTCCGTGCAGTTGTGTAGCCTGTCGCTTCACTTCCTGCATCTACCTCGGCTTGCCGTATATCTGCGTACGCTCCTGCTATATCATCCGCTAATTCTTCAGGAACATATGGCTCGAAACGTCTCGCCACGGAAATGTATGCTCTCAGTTCAGCTGTGGATACAGGCTCAAATGAATTCTTGGGTGCACGTCCTTCACGATGCACGTTCATGACGTGGCGTGCAAGCTCTACATCAGAATCAGTGTTGGGCACGTCAAGAATAAGCCACAACAAATCAAAACGACTGAGAAGAGCTGCAGGTAGGTTGATATTTTCCTGTGGCGTTACTGAGGTATTATATCTACCATACGCCGGATTCGCTGCTGCAAGCACTGCCGTTCTCGCATTCAATGTCGTCGTTATTCCAGCCTTCGCAATACTGACGGTTTGTTGCTCCATGACTTCATGAATAGCTGTTCGATCACTTTCCTCCATCTTATCGAACTCATCTATGCAACATATACCACGATCGGCTAACACAAGCGCACCCCCTTCTAAAGTGAGCTCTGCTGTCACAGTATCACGATGAATCGATGCCGTCAGACCGACGCCACTGCTGCCGCGACCGGTTGTGTAAACTCCTCGGGGAGATATCGAAACAATATGCTTAAGTAACTGTGATTTTGCAACGCCAGGATCTCCCATCAGACACACGTGAATATCTCCACGAATTTTCACACCATCAGCGAGCTCTCGAGTGACACCTCCACACAATAACAGTAACAGAGCTCTTTTGACTTCAACATGGCCGTAAATTTCCGGAGCGATAGATTTGGCGAGATCTGAGTAGATGTCGGTCTTCTCTCTTAAGCTCTGAAGTTTAGAAAGCAAAGCAGGAGTCTCCTCAAAAGCAGAGTATTTTTGCTTGTGTGGCTTCACAGACATTGCCTCTAGGTACGTTGAGGACACTAGACTCGACGTCATCGAGTACGAATTAGGTGCTCTGGGTAAAAAAACGCCACTGAGATCAATAACATCACCCGGGCTCAAACTTCTCGTCATATCTCCTTTCAAAGCAACAGTGATGGATCGTGGTATGTGGCCAATTGGAACATCTTCAGAAAGTTCCTGAATTCTCACTTCCTGATACTTGACGAATTTTGAAGCCCTCGTCTCTATGAAAAGAGCGGTTTGTTTACCGCACGCCTGTGACGGGCAGAGCTGTTTTGGGTTGAAGACACTGTTTTCAACTTCTTGAAAGTACTCCTGACCACAGGCTTCACACGTGTAACATGCGACTTCCATCAGAGGCTTCACATCCGTGGCTCGCGTGCAGATACCTTTAAAGGTGACGTAGTGCCCTATCATATTCGCGCGAATATCACGCATTCTTAGTGGCACGGTACTCTCTGCAGGCGTAAAGAAAACATCATATCTACGTTGTAATAACGCAGGAAGTGGTGTATCTGCTCCTTCCATGTTCGCGAGGTGACGCTGCTGCAAGACAATATCCAAATCGTCATCGCCAAAAGCTCTAGTAGAGACTAACTTTTTCATGACATTATCAATCTCGTCAGCAAATAAAGTCGCGTAGCGCCTGCAGTTGGAGACGACATTGTCATATAGCTCACACCCTTCTGTTGCTTCTGAAAAAGTTTGAAGATCAGCTAAGTTGACGTTGATAGATCTGCTTTGGCAGTCTAAGACACTTTGGATTGCCTTGAGATATACAGGATCGAATTCTTCGACACGGAACGTCTCCAAGAATTCTTTGATGTACTGCCTATCGTGGGCGTACACTTCTTCTTCCATGTCCTTCCCGTTTAGCTGTTTTTTTTGTTTTTTTGTGCAACTAAGTGCGTCCTAGAACGACGAAAATGGAGTAACTCGTGAATCTTAACGCCTGTGAACTATCAGATAATAGAGAGTGAATGCCACCGCGCGAACTGACGCGGTCTAGACAAGTACCGTCGTGAACCCTCACGAATCGGAAGACGTTTCCACTTTCTTTTTTAAATCTGCCTGTGCGCGTCTCGCCGAGATTCATGGGTGGGGTCTTTTTTTTGTTTTTTTGTTGTTTCGTACGATTACTGTACAATAAGACTAAAAATTATTAGAATATATTCCGTTTCTATGTCATCGGAATAAGTATGCTCGATGCGTCGCATCGTCGTGAACGCGCCTCGTATTTAGCTACGGATGGCGCGATTTTCGGTTCTCGTTCGAGTCGAGCAGTTTACAAATCATCAAGCCGACAAATTTACAAATTTTGAAGAAGAGCGTCTGTTCGCCTGGGCGACTGTTCGTCTTACGTGCTGGTCAACGGCCTGCGTTGCGCCGTCGCCGCACGCTAAACACATCATCTATTTTCGATCGTTCATTTACCAGAGCTCGCCTTCCAGTGCATACTGCACGGTGAAACCTTGCTAAATCTGGAGGGTTCGTTTGTACGAGAACGGTGAAGTCACACTTGAGTGGCATAACCTAGGTTGATAGACGGGCGAGCTCTGCGTACCTCGCTTCAACACGCGCGACGAAGACGACATCACGATGGTTTGTGTCATGAACTTGAGTTTCATCGTCAATCTCATGGTGTTTTAGGCTCCAGAATGTAGAATGTACCCACAAAAGTACCCAGACGTCGACCAAGTTGTCATGGTGCAGGTATACTCCACACTCCTGCACTAAACAAGCGTCTTCAACTCTCTGTAGGTGAAAAGCATCGCAGAAATGGGCGCATACGTCCAGCTGCTAGAATACGAAAACATAGAAGGAATGATACTTCTATCTGAGCTTACTAGGCGGCGTATTCGCTCTGTCTCCAAACTGATAAAGGTGCGTAGCTGAACTCAATCAAGTCGGGTGTTTTCCTAACGAGCAAAACGGTGTTTAGGTCGGGCGCATAGAACCAGCCATGGTGTTACGCGTCGACGAAGATAAGGGCTATATCGACCTATCAAAGAGGTGCGCCTATGTCATCTTTTCTTCCGAATAGTATTTAGTTTCTTGACACACAGGCGGGTTTCACCAGAGGACGTACAGTCCTGTGAAACCAATTTCAACAAGAGCAAAGTTGTTCACTCTATTATACGACACGTATCTGAAACTACAGGAACTTCTCCAGAGAGCATCTATAAGGTCCGACCTTTGAACGTTTGCACTTATTTTTCCACTGGCTGACTAATGCAACCAGACCATCGGCTGGCCTCTGTACAAGAAGTATGGGCACGCATTCGATGCGTTCAAACTTTTTGTTTCAAACCCAGGATTGTTGGAAGAAGAAATCAAAAACGCTCGAGCGACCTCGGAAGAAGTTTGCGACGTTGTAGATTCTGCTGTAGCGCACGCACTTCTCAAGGATATTCGACGTCGAATGACACCGCAACCCCTCAAGATACGGGCTGATGTAGAACTTACGTGTTTTGCTTACGATGGAATTCTGCATATTCAGAATGCCATGCGTGCAGCGGAGCTCGTCTCTACGGACCAGTGTAAAGTTAAGATGTCGCTCGTTGCTTCACCACTCTACGTGTTGACGTCGCAGACATCTGATAAAGACGAAGGAATTGCTGTGATAGATCGTGCTGTTTCCGTCTTGCAGGTACTTTTGCACTTTTAATTTTTTCTTGTATCACAACGCTATGTAGGAACATATCGCGTCGCATGGTGGGAGACTTGTTGTTAAAGAACAAGCCCGTGTTGTCAGTGAACGAGAGGATAAACTGTTAGCTGAGACAATGGAGCAAGTTACCGAATCGAAGGCTGTCAGTGACAGTGAAAGCGAAGAGGATGACACGATGGGCGTAGCTGAAGTTGTTTAGAGTTTTGTGACGAAGCCGTGTTTATCGTTCGACTTCCTCTCGATTTATACTCGATAGGGACCTCCAGCCTTAACTCGTTATTCATTTACCCAACCATCCGCATCCTGTTCATGTGCGTGCGCTTGTTGTGCATGTGGCTCATAACACGTGCTCACGTAGTCTGCTGGGCAACACCGCTTATGATGGGAATGTTCATATTGATCAGTCTTTTTTACTAAGTACGCCTGGGAAGATGGAAGTAATTTGTTCACCGTCTGTTTTGCCAGTGTATGGAAGGTGCTTTTCCATACTTGTCGATGTAACATGGCGTGTGGCATTGTCTTCTCTTCTACTAGTATGTGCACGCGTGTCTGGTATACTACCTGCATCATGTTCCTGAGGCGCTTTACTGCTCCACATGTGTTTCTGTCCGCCTTGTTCGTAAACAACCTTGGCATCTAGGATTCTGCTTGTCCCCTCGACTTGGATTTCTCCAACGTTGTCTGTGTCAATCATGTCTCCTGGCGTGTCATGGAACGGTACACTCGGGGCATGGGGTATTTTGGATAAATTGTCCAGAAGATGCGCCCTTATTCCCTCTAAATATTCGCGCGTGTTTTGGTTTTCCATGTTGCTTGTTTGAATATGAAGAGAGTGCGTTGGGCCAAAATACTCAGAGTAGTCATTCTCTGGCATAGTGTCGGCTAGTTCTCGATTCAAGAGGCATGCTGTTTCATATGCCCAACATCTTGCAACGTTGCGGATTGTGTAGCCGCCACCACCAAGAACTAAGAGAGGGACATTGAATGTTGTCATGAACTTGAGACACTCTGCATGGCCCTTGATTGAGAGGTTGAAGCACCCCAAGCGGTCACCTGAAAGGGAATCTGCGCCAGATTGAAAAACCACTGCTTCTGGTCGATAAACCTCCATAACTTTACTCATAAGTGGTTTATATAGAAGCTCGTAGCTCTCATCGTCAATGCCGTCTTTCAATGGTACATTGACACTGTAGTACTTGCCTGCGTGTTGCCCAACATCTTGTAAGTGACCAGTTCCGGGAAAGTATTCGCCAAACTTGTGAAATGACACTGTCATAACTCTATCTGTCGTGTAAAATGCTTCCTCCACACCATCGCCGTGGTGGATATCTATGTCAATGTACAGCACACGTTGATGTACCTTGAGTAGCTCTAGTATCGCTAGAACGATATCGTTGACATAGCAGAAACCGCTCGCCTCGCTCTTTTTCGCGTGGTGAAGACCACCCGACCAGTTGATAACTGTCTCTGAGATCTGATGATTTAATCTGACTGCTCCACCAACTGATCCTCCCGTGTAGAGCTGACAAAACCGGAAAAGACCGTCAAAAACAGGGCAATCCTCTGCTACGTTGAATCTTTTCAGCTGTCGCATATGTTCGTGTTGGTTATCTGGCGTGACAAGTCGCAAAAATTCGATGTAATCATCACTATGGAACTGTGTCATCTCCTCTGCACTTGCGGGGGTCGGCTGAAAAATCTACTCAACTGTTGAGTTTCAAAAAATGGGAACAAGGAACTGCGGCATACCTCCATGTCTCTGTACAGGTCGTAGTGCAGCAGAAGGTTATGAGTCATCCTCATGCGATGTGGTTTCATCGGATGGCCCTGATCAATTGGTTGAATGTGGGGTATAACGCGTTAACTAAATTGCATACCTGGCCGTAGTAAAAGTTACCAACTTCTGAGTCGTAGAAGTACGCGATCTTCTTCTTCATGCCTGCAATCGCGTATCCAGGATAAGTGGTCCTTCTAGCCACTCCGTTTTGTACTCTCACGTCGTAATCGGCTGTGGGAGGTTTGCTTGCGTCCACACGAACCCTACTCGGTGTAAAGAGAACGGCGCGCGACGCGACGGCAACCCGATTTGTTATGGAAACCCGCGTGGTCTGAATCGCTGAATCGTCGCGTACTGCACAGAATTATCGTACGATAATACTAAGGCCAACTAACAGTGAAATCCATTACTTTCCCCATAACT
>Ga0181583_10002191_pt1 | contig 14547 bp, 13 predicted proteins | sample 071ome_31_FD_132461 | JGI IMG/M metagenome (GOLD analysis project Ga0181583, IMG submission 132461) | Coastal salt marsh microbial communities from the Groves Creek Marsh, Skidaway Island, Georgia - 071405CT metaG (megahit assembly) | ecosystem: Environmental > Aquatic > Marine > Intertidal... | reverse complement strand
TTCAAGTAGATGGCTCAAACCTTATACGACAAGTTATGGGACGCTCACTTAGTGGAGCAACGTGAAGATGGCACGGCGTTGATCTACATTGACCGGCACCTATTGCACGAGGTGACATCGCCACAGGCTTTTGAGGGATTGAAGCTGGCGGGTCGTGACTTGTGGCGTCGAAGCGCCAATCTAGCGGTGCCAGACCATAACGTGTCTACGGCTAAGTCCGAGCGACAGGGTGGGCTGGCCGCGTTGCCTGACGAAGTGTCTCGGATCCAACTGCAAACCCTCGATGACAATTGTCTGGCATTTAACGTGGCCGAGATTCCTCTCAACGATCCCCGCCAAGGCATTGTTCACGTGATGGGCCCCGAGCAGGGTGCGGTGTTGCCCGGCATGACTGTGGTGTGTGGCGACTCCCACACCTCGACACATGGGGCTGCTGGCGCGCTGGCGCATGGAATCGGCACCTCAGAAGTTGAACACGTGCTGGCAACCCAGTGCTTAATTCAGAAAAAAATGAAGAACTTCAGGGTCGAGGTGTCGGGAGCGCTACGGCCCGGTGTGACTGCGAAGGATATCGCGCTTGCAGTCATTGGTCGTATCGGCACCGCCGGTGGTACCGGGTACGCGATCGAATTTATGGGCAGCGCGATCAGAGCGCTAACCATGGAGGGCCGGATGACGCTGTGCAATATGGCGATTGAGGCGGGTGCGCGCTGCGGTTTGGTGGCGGTCGACGACACGACGCTCGCTTACTTTAAGGGCAAGCCACTGGCACCTACCGGAGACGACTGGGACAGAGCGGAGCGTTGGTGGCGGACGTTGCACAGCGACGCTGATGCCGAATTTGATCGCACCGTTGAGATTGATGGCAGTGAGATTGCCGCACAAGTGACCTGGGGTACTTCTCCCGAAATGGTGGCGGCTATTGACGGTCGCGTACCGATGGCGAGCGAGATGGTCGACGAAACGGCCCGGCATGGACTGGAGCGGGCGCTCGCCTACATGGGCCTCGAAGCGGGTATGGCGATCACTGATATAAAGCCCGACGCGGTGTTTATCGGCTCTTGTACTAACAGTCGTATCGAGGACCTTCGCGAGGCCGCGGCGGTGCTGAAGGGGCGAACTGTCGCGCCGGGTATTCGTAAAGCGCTTGTGGTGCCCGGGTCGGGCTTGGTTAAAGCGCAGGCAGAGGCAGAAGGGCTCGATCGGATTTTCATCGATGCGGGTATGGAATGGCGCGAACCCGGCTGCTCCATGTGTTTGGCGATGAATGCCGATCGACTGGAGCCGGGTGAGCGCTGCGCAAGCACGTCGAACAGGAACTTCGAAGGGCGACAAGGAAGCGGCGGCAGAACTCACTTGGTGAGTCCTGCGATGGCCGCGGCGGCCGCCGTCGCCGGCCGATTCGTCCCTGTAGACGTCGCCATGTCACTCCCGGCGTCAGGGTTGGAGGAGCAGTCATGAGGGCGTTCACGCAACATGAGGGGATCGTGGCGCCGATGGATCGAGCGAACGTCGATACGGACCTGATGGTGCCCAAGCAGTTTCTGAAATCTATCAGGCGATCTGGTTTTGGTCCCAATCTCTTCGACGAGTTGCGTTATCTCGATGAGGGGCAGCCGGATGCAGATAACAGCCGACGACCGTTAAACCCGGAATTCCCCTTGAATTTCCCTCGCTATCGGGGTGCCTCGATCCTGCTGGCTAGGGAGAATTTTGGTTGTGGCTCCAGTCGAGAGCATGCCGCATGGGCGATGGCTGATTTTGGGTTTCGCTGCGTCATTGCCCCCAGTTTCGCTGATATCTTTAAATCCAATGCGCTGAAAAACGGCATCCTTCCCCTTGCGCTCGCGGCAGATCAGGTGGAAATGCTATTTGCCCAAACCTACGCTACCGAGGGGTTCACGCTAGCAATTGACCTTGAAGCTTGCAGTCTCACGCTGCCTGGTGGGGTCACGTGGTCCTTTGAGGTAGACCCATTTAGGCGAGATTGTTTGTTGCAGGGTCTGGACGACATCGGCATTACATTGCAGAGCGCAGGCGCTATTAAAACGTTTGAGCAACGTCATGAGGCGAAGTATCCATGGGTGTTTAGGGACGTTCATCTGTGAGCAAGCATATTCTGCTGCTGCCTGGTGATGGCATCGGGCCCGAAGTGGTTGCCGAGGCAAGACGCGTGCTTCAGGCGGTCTCCGACATCGATGGGCTGAACCTGAGGTTCAGCGAGGCGAATATTGGGGGTGTCGCGATTGATCGCGAGGGAGCGCCCTATCCAGAAAGTACACGTCTACAGGCTCGAGAGGCGGATGCCATTTTGTTCGGGGCCGTGGGGGGTCCCAAGTGGGATGTTCTGCCAGCACCCGATAGGCCCGAGCGCGGCTTGCTGGCGATTCGCGCGGATCTCGATCTGTTTTGTAATTTGCGGCCCGCGTTACTGTTTCCGCAGTTGGCCAGCGCTTCAAGTTTGCGGGCTGAATTGGTTGCAGGGCTCGACATTTTAATCGTGCGTGAACTGACGGGCGGGGTTTATTTCGGAGAGCCGCGCGGCGTCATTACGCGCGACGATGGCATCCGAGAGGGCTTCAATACCGATCGTTACGACGAGACAGAGATTCGCCGTATCGGTCATTTAGCGTTCCAGGCAGCGCGCAAACGTCGCGGCAGCCTATGCTCCGTAGACAAGGCGAACGTATTGGAAGTCACGATGCTCTGGCGAGAGATCATGCAGGAGCTCGCTGGGGATTATCCTGATGTCACGTTGACGCATATGTACGTCGACAACGCCGCCATGCAGTTGGTTCGCGCACCGAAGCAATTTGATGTTTTGGTCACTGGCAATTTGTTCGGAGACATCCTTTCCGACACTGCCGCTATGTTGACCGGGTCCATCGGCATGCTGCCTTCCGCGTCGCTAAATGCGGCATCGCGGGGGCTCTACGAGCCGGTCCATGGGTCGGCCCCCGATATTGCCGGGCAGGGGTTAGCGAACCCATTGGCGACTATCCTCTCGGCTGCCATGCTGTTGCGTTACTCGCTGAGTGAGTCGGTCGCTGCGGATCGTATCGAGCGTGCCGTCGAGCGTGTCTTAGAGGAGGGCCTTCGGACGCAGGATATTGCTCAGAGTGCAGGGGACGAGAGGAATGTCAGCACCACCGCGATGGGGAATGCCGTTTTGCAGGCACTTTCCTCGGTCGATCACTAGGAATACCAGAGATGAAAGCAGTTAATGTGGCCGTTGTCGGAGCAACTGGCGCGGTCGGCGAAGCAATGATTGAAATCCTTGAATCGCGTGATTTCCCCGTCGATAAGCTATTTCCTCTGGCGTCTAGCCGGTCGGTCGGCAAGTCGGTGCAGTTCCGGGGTAAGCGTCATTCGGTTCAGGATTTGGCCGACTTTGACTTTTCGCAGACCCCCATCGCCTTGTTTTCAGCCGGAGGGAGTGTCAGTGAGGCGTTCGCACCCATTGCCGCCGCGCAGGGCTGCGTGGTGATCGACAACACCTCACACTTCAGGCGTGATGAAGATATTCCTCTCGTGATACCCGAAGTTAATGCTGAGGCCATCGCCGGCTATCGGAATCGGGGCATTATCGCCAATCCGAACTGCTCGACAATTGGGATGTTAGTGGCATTAAAGCCTATATACGATGCAGTGGGCATCTCGCGTATCAATGTCGCGACCTACCAAGCGGTGAGTGGCACGGGTAAGTCAGCCATCGAGGAGTTAGCGGGCCAAACCGCGCGTCTGCTTAATGGCAAGTCGGCCGACCCCGCGGTATATCCTCGCCAGATAGCGTTTAACGTGATTCCCCACATCGACAGTTTTCAGGAAAACGGATACACCCGGGAAGAAATGAAGATGGTCTGGGAGACACAAAAAATACTCTCGGACCCCGAGATTCAAGTCAACCCGACATGCGTCAGGGTTCCCGTATTCTATGGTCACGCGGAAGCAGTTCATATAGAGACCAAAACGGCCCTATCTGCGGCGGACGCCAAGTCTCTGCTTCAGCGAGCTGAGGGCGTTCAGGTGATCGATAGTCACGAGGCGGGAGGCTATCCGACGCCTGTGAGCGACGCCGCTGGCGCGGACCCGGTATTTGTAGGGCGTATTCGCGCAGATATTTCACATCCAAGGGGCTTGAATCTTTGGGTTGTGGCTGACAACGTACGTAAGGGAGCTGCGCTGAATAGTGTTCAAATTGCTGAGCGGTTGTTGGCAGAGCACCTCGATACTTAATCGTGACGCGGGATCCCCGTGGGGTAAGCGCCAGGGAATGGCGACAGGGACAGCGTCGATGCCAGACCAACGGAAGGGAAAGGCGACGAATCCATGAAAAATCTCTTTATAGTGGCGGCGAGCGCGTTCGCCGTGACCAGCGTGCCAGAAAGTTGGGCCTTAGGTCTCGGTGAGCTCACCCTTAATTCTTATCTCAACGAGCCGTTAGAGGCCGAGGTTCGATTGCTAGAGGCCGACGGGCTTGATGTGCGGGATGTGCGCATCCAGCTTGCTTCTGACGAAGAATTCGACCGGCTCGGCGTCCAGCGAGCGTTTTTTCTCACGCGCATCAATTTTCAGGTCGAAGACACGCCGTCAGGGATGCGGGTGAGGTTGCAAACCGACGCCCCTTTACGCGAGCCGTATCTGGATCTAGTGGTGGAAGCTCGCTGGCCCGATGGTCGGCTGTTGCGTGAATACACGGTGCTCGTCGATCTCCCGCCGAGGCTTCAGGTTGTGGTGGCGAACCCGTCTGCGGCGGTCGCAACTCCTGGCGAGAGAGGTGACGCGATAGCGGTCGATCGCGCCGATGTGGCGATGGGCCCCGTTGCTGGCGGTGAATATCTGGTCACCAATTCCGATACCTTATGGCGGATTGCCTCTCGAGCAACGCCTGAGGGCATTTCGATTGGCCAAACGATGTTGGCCATCAGAGATGCGAACCCTGAAGCGTTTCAGGGGGGCAATATCAATGGGCTGAAATCGGGTTACGTACTGATATTGCCCTCCGCCGACGACATCGCTATGGATGCAGCACGCGCCAGGGCCGAGGTCGCCGAGCAGAACAGTGCTTGGTTGCAGAATCAGTCCGGGCAACGGATTGGCCTTACGCTGGTGGCTGATAGCGACGCCACCGGCTTGGCTGAAGCTGCCACGGCTGAAGATATCAATGCCGGTGCTGATGAGCGTGAGATGGGCGAGACGTCCAAGGAGGCAGTTAACGACTGGGCCTCCGAAGGTGAGATTGAATCGCTGCTGGGCACCATTGATGTGCTGGAGGCAAGTATTAGTGAGCTCGAGGCGCAAATTGCGGAAAAGGATGCGGCACTAGCCGAATTGCAATCCATACTCAATGAGACGTCAGGCGTCTCGCCGGCGTCGGAGCCAGAGCCAGAGCCAGAGCCGGTGCCGATAGCGGTTGTCTCAGTGCCCACTGCATCTCCGACCGTTGCGCCCGCCGCGACGCCACTCTGGCTGTTATGGGCGGGCGGCAGCGCGCTGGTGTTAGCGGCGCTAGCCATTGTTTGGCGCATACGGCGCGGGCGCACGGCGTTAGCCGTTGAAGAGGAGAGCCTAACTTCAAAAAGCGGCGCGACCCCCGCAGAAAAGCCCGCGGAGGCGCGCCTCTCGGATCCGCAGATACTGGCGTCAAAGGCGGTGGAGGAGGCCGAGATTTACATTGCTTACGGGAGAGTTGACCAGGCTATTGAGGTGCTGAACGAAGCGATAGCGGATGGGCTGTCATCACCGAGCTTAAATATGCGGTTGCTGGAATGCCTGATAGAGCTGGAGCGGGTCCAGGACGCCCAGGATCACATCGCGCGGCTGGAGGCGGGCGAGGATACCGAGGTGGTTCGACGCGCCAGACAGTTGGTCCTGGACGCGGGTATGGTGTTGGGAACCAATGGCCACACCGATGAAGTCAGCGGCAGCGGTGAGTCGGAGTCACCGGTGGATCTGGGTGACTCCGTGCTGAGCGAATTTTCTTTTTCTACTGACCCTGCTTTTGCAGCAGGTGACGCTGCGCCCAGCGTGCCGGATCTAGAGATCGATCGTGAGGCTGAATCGGCTGAGGAAGAAAAAGCGATTGCTCCGCCTGACGAGGAGGAGACCTCCCAGCCGGACGAATCTGATGAGGCGCTGTCGCTTTTTGAGGGTGCGATGGACGCCGTGCCTTTGTCGGATGCCACGTTAAGCAGCGATTCTGTTGACACCGCGACAGCGGTGTCCAGTGTGGAAACGAGTTTGACGCTCGCGCCATTGGATGAAGATCCTAAAGAAACTCAGTCGAAAGAAGAGGCCCCGGATGAATCGATTTATGGTGTCGAGACCGACCCAATTGATAGCAAACTTGATCTGGCCCGCGCTTATTTGGACATGGGTGATGAAGAAGGTGCTCGGCCGGTCCTGACCGAAGTCATAAGGTCGGGAAATTTATCGCAACAAGCTGAAGCGCGTGAACTGCTGCTGAGGCTTGAGGGTCACTGAGCGATTGAAGTTTTCCGATCAAAGCCTGCCTGTAGGGCAGAGAATCGCGGCGCGAGTTGAGTATGCCGGTGCGCATTTTCACGGCTGGCAGGCTCAGCCGCATCTCGCTGTCGAGACGGCGCAAGAGACGCTCGAGTCTGCGTTGGCCCATGTCGCCGGCGTTCCAGTATCCACGACCTGCGCCGGCAGGACGGACACGGGCGTGCACGGTTTCGGTCAAATCGTGCACTTTGATGACCCAGTCGGTCGCAGCGCTAAAGCGTGGGTGTTGGGTGCCAACCGGCATCTTTCTGACGCGATTCGGGTCCACTGGGTGGCCCCGGTCAATGAGCAGTTTCACGCGCGATACAGCGCACTGTCACGACAGTATCGTTACGTTATCTTAAACACGCCTGTGCGCTCTGCGGCACTCGCCGGATCGGTGACCTGGTACCGGCATCCCCTCGATCTGGCTGCGATGAACGGTGCAGCCACCACCTTGCTGGGCGAGCAAGACTTTAGTGCGTTTCGAGCAGCCGCGTGTCAGGCAAGCTCAGCGCATCGGTGCATTCACCACTGTAGCGTCGTCCGCGAAGGTGACTTCGTGATCATCGATATCGAGGCGAATGCATTTTTGTATCACATGGTCAGGAATATTGCGGGATCTTTGCTCAATGTGGGTTCTGGTCGGCAAAGTGTCTCTTGGTTCGAGTCGGTATTAGCGAGCGGCGACAGGACGCAAGCTGCAGAGACTGCGCCCCCAGATGGGCTGTACCTGGTGCGAGTCAACTATCCTCCAGAGTTCGAGCTTCCGAGCGTGCCCGACGGGCCTACAATCGTCACGCGAGCACTTTAAGCGAGGGGGTTCTGCTAAACTGCGGGTTTGCGTCAAGGGACTGTAGGGTGCGCGTCAAAATCTGTGGTGTGACAAGGCCCGACGACGCTGCGCTGGCACTGAAGCTCGGTGCCGACGCAATTGGCTGCGTTTTTTACCCGGGTAGTCCGCGCGCGGTGACAGTGGCAACGGCCCTCGAGGTTGCGAGCCGTCTAGGTGACAAGGCAGAGCTCGTGGGTTTATTCGTTAACCCGAGTGTCAGGGAAGTGCTGGAGGTGCTCGAGCGGGTGCCGCTACACTGTTTGCAGTTTCATGGCGCAGAACCGCCGCAGTTTTGCGGGCAGTTCAAGAAACCTTATATCAAAGCGGTGCCCATGCAAGCTGATACTGACCTTGCGGCTGTGAATCTTGAGTATGAGGGCGCTCAGGCGTTGCTATTAGACAGCGTGCACGAAGGCCGTTTCGGTGGCAGCGGTGCGCAGTTTGATTGGGACTGGGTGGATGCGACGCTGCGCCGGCGCATTATTTTGGCGGGCGGCTTGCGGCCAGATAATGTCGCCTCGGCCATTCGGCAGGTGCAGCCGGTCGCGGTCGACGTGAGTAGCGGTGTGGAGCAAGAGAAAGGGATTAAAGACCCAGACAAGATGGCAGAATTTATTAGTGCGGCGCTCGGCGCCTTTGAGGAAGTCACTTCATGACAGTTGAGATTACACCCGAGTTATTTAGCTCTGTACCCGACGCGCACGGTCGTTTCGGCCAATTCGGCGGGAAGTTCGTGGCAGAAACGTTGATGTCGGCATTGGCTGATCTGGAGGCGCTTTACCAACGGCTCAGGGATGACGCGGAATTTCAGCGGCAGTTTGATCATGACTTGGCCCACTACGTGGGTAGGCCGTCACCCCTTTATGAGGCGGCTCGCCTGTCTGATGAGATTGGCGGTGCCCGTATATTTTTGAAGCGTGAGGACCTCAACCATACCGGCGCTCACAAGGTGAATAACACGATTGGGCAGGCCCTGCTTGCGAAGTACTTGGGAAAAAAGCGGGTGATCGCGGAGACCGGAGCGGGGCAGCACGGTGTCGCCAGTGCGACCGTGGCAGCCCGTCTCGGGCTGGAGTGCCATGTTTTTATGGGAGAAGAAGACATTCGTCGGCAGTCGCTCAACGTCTATCGCATGAAGTTACTGGGCGCCACGGTGGTCCCAGTCACGTCGGGCTCAAGGACGTTGAAAGACGCAATGAATGAGGCGATGCGCGATTGGGTGACGCACGTCGACAGCACGTTCTACATTATTGGTACGGTTGCAGGACCCCATCCCTATCCCATGTTGGTTCGCGACTTTCAGAGTGTCATCGGCAGAGAGGCGCGTGCTCAGTCCTTGGCGCAAACGGGCAAGCTGCCAGAGGCCCTTGTCGCGTGTGTTGGCGGGGGCTCCAATGCTATCGGTCTATTCCACCCCTTCCTCGGCGATACCGAGGTCGCAATGTATGGCGTTGAGGCAGGGGGTAAGGGGCTCGAAACGGGACAGCATGCCGCGCCTTTGTCGGTCGGTAGTCCTGGCGTGCTGCACGGGAATCGGACTTATTTAATGCAAGACGCGGACGGGCAGATTCTTGACACGCACTCAGTATCAGCGGGCTTGGATTACCCCGGGGTGGGCCCCGAGCATGCATGGTTAAAGGATATTGGTCGTGTGCAGTACGTCGCCGCCAATGATGATGAAACGCTGGCTGCGTTCCATCGTTTGACCAGAATCGAAGGCATAATGCCCGCGCTCGAAACCGCGCATGCGATGGCTTATGCCGAAAAATTGGCGGCTCGCATGTCATCCGATGAGCACCTTATCGTTAATTTATCCGGTCGGGGAGATAAAGACATACTGACCGTAGCGGCACTCGATGGCATCGAGGTGTAGTGCGCTAATGAGTCGAATTGCAGACGTATTTGGGCGGTTGCGCACGCAGCGGCGAAAAGCTGTTGTGCCGTATGTCGTCGCAGGAGATCCCAGTGCCTCGGGCACCGTTGCTTTGCTGCACAGCCTTGTCGCAGCCGGGGCAGACATTCTTGAGGTGGGTGTCCCTTTCTCTGACCCGATGTCCGAGGGTACGGTTATTCAACAGGGTCACGAAAGGGCATTGGGTAATGGCATGACGCTGAAAGGCGTGCTGGGTATCGTCACCGAATTCCGCCGCGATGACAACGAGACGCCCATCATTATGATGGGCTATGCGAATCCGATTGAGCGCTTTGGTTACGGTGCGTTCGCGGATGCCGCCGCCGCCGCTGGCGTCGATGGATTGATTACAGTCGACCTGCCGCCTGAGGAGGTCGACGCTCTCGATGCGGCGCTTCACGCCTGTGGGCTCGACAATATCTTTCTCATTTCGCCCACCACACCCGAAAGCAGAATACAGACGATCGTCGAGCGGGCACGGGGCTTTATTTACTACGTTGCAGTGAAGGGCGTAACGGGATCGGGGCAACTCGACACCGCGGAGGTTGCCTCGAAGGTCGCTACCATTCGCGCCAAGACGGACTTGCCCGTTGCAGTCGGTTTCGGCATCAAGGATGCAAACAGTGCGAAATCGGTGGCTGCTGTCGCAGACGCGGTAGTCGTCGGCAGCGCGCTGATCGACCAAATGGTAAAAGCTGTTCAGTCTGACGCATCAATGAGCGAGATCCAGATACATGACGCGGCGGTACAACTCTTGAGCAGTATTCGCGCGGGTGTGGACTCTTCACCTTCCTAGGTAACGGCCGCACTCGTATACTGCCCCCGTTGTGTGATGGAGAAACCCATGAGCTGGATTGACAAGATCCTTCCCTCGGGCGTTACAAAAGATGAGAGTGCCAATCGCACCAGTGTCCCTGAGGGGCTCTGGAAGAAGTGCGTGAAGTGCGAGGCTATTCTTTACAAGCCCGATTTGGAGAGGAATGCCGAGGTTTGCCCGAAATGCGACCACCACATGCGCATTGGGGCCCGGCGCCGTTTGGAGCTGTGTCTAGATCGAGGTGCAACAGAACTCTTCGGTGATTTGGAGCCGGTCGATCACCTCAAGTTTCGTGATAAGCGTAAATACCGTGATCGTCTAACCGCGGCTCAGCGCAGCACGGGTGAAAAGGACGCACTCATTGCCATGCGAGGCCATATCGCTGGGGTCGATGTCGTCGCGCTCGCCTTTGAATTCGACTTTCACGGTGGGTCAATGGGGTATGCGGTGGGCGAGAAATTCACTCGCGCAGCCACCGTAGCCCTTGAGGAAAGAGTGCCCTTGGTCTGTTTTTCAGCGTCTGGCGGCGCGCGCATGCAGGAAGCGCTGATCTCTCTGATGCAAATGGCAAAAACATCTGCCGTTATCGAGCGGCTTAAAGCGCAAGGCATTCCGTACATCTCGGTATTGACTGATCCCATTTATGGTGGCGTATCTGCGTCACTGGCGTTGTTGGGAGACATCAATATTGCGGAACCCGATGCCCGAGCGGGTTTCGCGGGCCCCAACATCATCGAGCAGACCATCCGCCAGAAGCTCCCTAAGGGATTTCAACGGAGTGAATTTTTGCTCGAGCATGGTGCGATTGACATGATTGTGCACCGCAATGAGATGCGCGCCACATTGGCGCGAGTGCTGGGCAAGTTGACAGGAAAAAGCGGGCCTGAGGCTCAGGATGGTGCGCTCGAGGGCGAGTACATTCAGGCGTCGGGGGATGATGCTGAAGCGGAGCATGCCTGATTCTTCACTCAACGAGTGGTTGCGGCGCTTAGAGTTACTACATCCTGTTGAGATTGAGCTCGGCTTGGAGCGCGTTACTGCAGTGGCGCGATCGCTGGGGTTGCTCGAATCACCGCCCAGAACAATTACAGTGGCGGGTACCAATGGTAAGGGCAGTGTTGTTGCTATTGTCAGTGCGGGCCTTCGAGCGGCCGGTTTTCGCGTTGGCACCTATACGTCGCCACACTTAGTGCGTTTTAACGAGCGGATCTGCATCGATGAAGCGGCTGTTCCCGACGGTGATCTTGTCAGCGCGTTTTCGGAAATTGATAGCGCTCGTGGCCAGATCAGCCTCACCTATTTCGAATTTGCTACGCTCGCGGCATTGTGGCTGTTCCGAGAGAGGCGCGTGGATTGGCAAGTGCTGGAAGTCGGTCTGGGCGGGCGACTTGATGCTGTCAATATCATCGATGCCGATTTTAGCGCCATAACGAGTATCGGGCTTGATCACGTCGAATGGCTGGGCAGTGATCGAGAAACCATTGCGATTGAGAAAGCAGGCGTCGCTCGCCAGGGGCAAGTCTGTGTTGTCGCAGACCCCCAGCCACCCGCTACGTTGATCGCAGCGCTGAGCGAGCGGGGTAGCATTCCAATGTTTATTGATCGGGACTGGCGCGTGGGCGAGGGTGAATTTCTGTCCGCTCAGGGCCAGCGTGTCACGCTGCCTGAGGTGAACGGCCTGCTGCCCGCAAATATTGGCGCGGGCCTGCAGGTGCTCGAGCTCGCTGGCGTCTCGCTCGATAGCAGTGTGCTCAGCCGTGTCGCCTCCATCCATTTGCCGGGCAGGAGGCACCAACTCCGCTTCGGTGCACTCGATGTTTGGTTGGACGTTGCGCACAATACCGAAGCGGTCCGCGAGTTGGTGGCGTTGCTGCGTTCGCAACCGTGTGGGGGCGCGACCCGGGCGCTGTTTGGGGTCATGGGCGATAAACCAATCCGTGATATGATCTTCGCTTGTCGAGAAGTCGTCGACGAGTGGAATGTCATTGAGCTCGGCCATGTCCCAAGAGCGATGCCTGCAGATCAATTAGCCGAGAAGATTGGCCTTAGCGACGTAGTGTCGGTTGGGCCGTTCGCCACCGTCTGGGACGCGGTAATGCAGCGCGCCGAACCCGGTGACAGGATCGTTATTTTCGGCTCGTTCTTTACCGTTGGTGCGGCTTACAGTGAGTTCGGCGATAGCTTGCGTACCTCAGGAGATGGGTAGTTGGACGGTATTCTGAAGCAGCGATTGGTTGGTGCGCTGGTACTGATCGCATTGGGGGTCGTATTTTGGCCGCTAATCTTCACGCAGCCTGATGTGCGAAACCCGCTGGTATTGAAGCCGATGCCTGAGCGCCCCGTTGTTGATATGACGCCCGTTTCTCCGCCTGCGATTGATCGCGAGGCCGTCGAATCGCAGTTGCCCCGGGCCCCAACGGTTCGCGAGGAGGACCAACAAAGCGCGGACGCAAAGACGCAGCTGTCCTCGGATGGGAGTGAGACACCAGTCATTTTCGAGTCCCTGCGACAGCCGGAGGTGGCCCCATCCCCTGAAGCAGCTCCCAGAGACGAGCCGCTGATCGATGAGGCAGGCCTGCCTATTTTTTGGGTGTTGCAGGTCGCCACACTCGGGAGCGAGCGCCGCGCGCATGAGATTGTCGAGGCGCTTCGCGATCGGGGTTACAAGGCATTTATGAGTCGCTATACGCGCGTCGACGAGGCGTTGTTTCGCGTGCAAATAGGCCCGAATGCGCAAATGGACGCGCTAGCGCGCATAAAGCCGGAGATCGATCGCGTCTTGTCCGTGGACTCTCAGATTCTTAGGTATACCCAGTAGCATGGACGACGTCATAGATCCCCTGTTGTCCGCTGTCGCGCATTTCAACTTGTTTGACTGGCTTATTCTGCTGGTCTGGCTGGTTTCCGCAGGCTACGGCGTGGCGCGAGGCTTTGCGCGTGAAGCGCTCGCTATTGTTGGGTGGATAAGCGCATTTCTGGCGGCGAATTTACTGGCAGATTCTGTCTCGAGTGCCGCTCAAAATCTGATCGATGATCCCACCACGCGATATTTGCTGGGCTGGGCAGTCACTTTTATTGCCATATTGCTGCTCTTTGGCGTCATTGCTGCCTTTATCTCCAAGCAAATGCGACAGCCCGGATTTAATTTGGGTAACCGATTGCTGGGCGGCGTATTCGGGACTTTGCGTGGGGTCATCATCGTTGCTGCAATCAGTATTATGTTACGCGCGATCTTACCCGACGATAAGGAAGCGCTACTCAACTCTGCTGTATTGATGGAGCCGGTTGAGTGGGTGGCAGAGTGGATCGGAGCCAACTTTGAGCGAGTGGTAGAGTCGCAGCCGACAGAGGCGGTGAAAGAGCGCATTGATTCGGCCGAGATGCTCTAGGGAGCCGGAGTGACCTTATGTGTGGATTGGTAGGTATGGTGGCAGAGCGGGATGTGGCACCAGACATCTATGATGCGCTGACCATGCTACAACACCGCGGACAGGATGCCGCCGGAATCATGACTTGCTCGGATGGCAAGCTCATGCAGAGAAAGGGCGAAGGTTTGGTTCGTGATGTATTTCGGTCGAGCCACATGGAGCAGCTCTTGGGTCGTTTTGGCATCGGGCATGTCAGGTATCCAACTCAGGGTAGTTCGGGCACTGCGCTGGCGCAGCCCTTCTATGTGAACTCGCCCTACGGTATTGCGCTCGCCCATAACGGTAACCTGACTAATTCGGCATTTTTGTCTGATGAGCTCTTTAAATCAGATTTGCGACATCTCAATACCGACTCTGATTCTGAGGTGTTGCTGAATGTGTTTGCCCACGAGCTTCATCGTCTGGGCAAGCTGGCGCCGCAACCTGAGGACATTTTCAGGGCCGTGTCCACACTTCATAAACGCTGCGAGGGCGGCTATGCCGCCGTCGCCCTGATTGCAGGCTTTGGACTCGTTGCGTTCCGCGACCCCAATGGGATCCGGCCGCTGGTGGTCGGTCAGCGTCAGCGCTCGGGTGGCAATCCGGAATATATGGTGGCCTCAGAAAGCGTCGCGCTCGACGTCGCAGGGTACGAGTTACTGGGCGATGTAAAACCCGGGGAAGCGATCTGCGTTACGCAGTCAGGGGAGCTTTACCGTCAGCAGTGCTCGGACACACCCCGATTGACCCCCTGTATTTTTGAGCATGTGTATTTCGCCCGGCCGGACTCCTTGATGGACAGCATTTCTGTGTACAAGACACGTATGCGTCAGGGGGCGGCCTTAGCGAAAAAGATTCTTCGTGATCGCCCTGAGCATGACATTGACGTCGTTATTCCGATCCCTGATACCAGCCGGGTTGCAGGGCAGTCGCTCGCCTACGAGTTGGGTGTCAAGTTCCGCGAGGGATTTATGAAGAACCGCTATATCGGGCGGACCTTTATCATGCCGGGTCAGAGCGAACGCAAGAAGTCCGTGCGTCAAAAGCTGAATCCCGTGCCTCTCGAGTTTCA
>Ga0181583_10002188_pt1 | contig 14551 bp, 5 predicted proteins | sample 071ome_31_FD_132461 | JGI IMG/M metagenome (GOLD analysis project Ga0181583, IMG submission 132461) | Coastal salt marsh microbial communities from the Groves Creek Marsh, Skidaway Island, Georgia - 071405CT metaG (megahit assembly) | ecosystem: Environmental > Aquatic > Marine > Intertidal zone... | reverse complement strand
GCGTACGGGACGACGGTGCGAACGCCGGGACGGGTGGAGGGATTGGAGACGTTTGTGAATCTGCGAACGTTGACTTTACACGCGTGTGAGATAACGAGCGTGGATTGGGAGGGGTGGTCGCGATTGACGCGATTGGAGGAGTTGGATGTATCGTCCAACGCGGTGACGACGACGCGCGGGTTGGGGCGTCTGCGACGTTTACGGAGACTGAGTTTGGCGAGCAACGCGTTGGAGAATTTGGATGGATTCGGGGAGTTATCGCCGACGTTGGAGGTTGTGAACGTGTCTAATAATAGAATCGCGTGTTTGAACGGGTTGAGTCGGAGCGATGGGGCGGAGTGGATGATTCGGGCGCTCGACGCGAGGGGAAACGCGTTGACGAGTCTTCGCGCGACGCGCGCGCTGAGCGAACTCACGCGTTTGGAGTCTCTTCGATTAAAGATGGAACCGGGATCGGTGATCGGAAGAGAGACGAACGAGATGTGCGAGAACGCGTCGTACAGGTTGACGATGACCTCGCTCGTTCCTTGGCTCGCGCATCTGGACGACGTCGTCGTGAGCGTGGAGACGAGCACGCGCGCCATGGCGAAAACCATCTCGACGACGAGACGCTCGAGCGACGGCGAACGTCCGAGCGGTGGCATGACGCCGCCGAACGCCGAACGCTTTTCGAGAACACCTCGACGAGGGGAGGTGATGAAAGAAAATCGCGACGTGAACGACGCGAGCGGGCCGACTGGGACCACCAACGGGGGGCGCGTCGAACTCGAGCTCGCGACGACAAAGCGCGTCATCGATTTCGAGAACCGCGTCGCGCCCGAGGTTCGAGACGAAGGGATACAGACGGACGCCCCGCGCACGCGCGATGTGGAGACGCAGAAATCACTCGACGTCGATCCGAGCGAACTCGAGCTTCTTCGCGGAGAAATTGACGCGCTTCGTCGAGAGTTGACTCGAGCCGAGACGGCGACCGAGACGGCGCGCGCCGAGGGCGAGACGGACAAGCGACGCGCGATGGAGCTCGAGGCGACGCTGCGCGAGGTGAGGATCGAAGCGGCGGAGAATTTGGCCAATTTAAAGGCAATGTACGTCGACGAACAGAACGTGATGCTGAATGAACGCGTCAATCAGGCTCGGCAAGAATCGGCGGCGCACGTCGAGGCGACTGCGGAAAAGGCGCGTTTGCTCGAGCGCGTGGCGGCGATGGAGCAGGAACTGCGCGCGCACACGGAGATTGCGGTGCAAAGGGAAGAAGATTTAAAGAATAGCAAGGAAGAGGTGGTCAAGCTCATCGAGAGCATAAAATCGATGGAGAAGGAGCGCGAGGAGGCGGAGGCGTTGAACGAAGAGTTGGCTCGAGTCGTGGAGAGTCAACGAGACCAGCTCGACGGATTCGCCAAGACGCGAGAGATGGTGAAAATCCTCGAGGGTGAACTCGAAAACGCGCAAAAAGCGATGAGTGAGAGAAAAGATTCCCATCACACCGTCGAGGCGGCGCGGAACGCCGCGATGCGAGCCGAGAAAACCGCCAAGGCGCGCGAGGCCAAGGCGCGTTCGAGAGAAGAGGCGGCGGAGCGTCTCATTCGCGACGTGGAGACGCTCCAGTTCAAGCTTGAATCTGCAGACGAAGGCTTGCAGATCAAAAGTGACATGCTTCAGCATCAGAGTGAACTCATCAAATCGCTCAAAGACGAGGCCGTTCGTCTTAGAGAAGAAAATTCGATAGCCGCGGAGAAGAGCGCGGAAGAGCTGTCAGTTGCCGAGGCGAGGCTCGCCGCGACGACGGGGGAGTGTCAATCTCTGACGCGCCAGGTGGAAGCCCTCGACGTGAACGTGTCTGAACTCGAGAGAGCGCTCGACGCCGCCGAGGTAGATCACGCGTCGTACGAGCGCGCGCTCGAGAATGCGAAAGCCACCGTCGGCGAACGCGACAAAACGATCAGTTTCCTCGAATCGCAAGTCGCCCAGTTGACCAAGACTTTGGAGACTCGAGAGACGATAGAAACGTCGAGAAACGTCGAGCTCGAGATGCAAGTGAAGGAATTGAGCGACCAACTCGCGATAGTTCGTGAAAAATCGACCGTGTACGAAGCCAGAGCCGTCGCCATCCGAGAAGAGAGCGACGCCATGGTCCGCGAGGCGTATCAGCAAGTCGAAGACGTCGAAAACGAAATGCGGGCAGTGCTGTTAGACATGGCCAGGGAAAAGAGGGTCAATAGAGAGCGAATGGAACAAATCGGTCGTCTTTTGCACGATGAGGATGTTCATCGTATAGGGCTGGATTAGTACCAGCGCGTGTATTACATTTGTACATTATTTCACAATCCATCGGAGTACGAAAACTACCATGTGACGGACACTGCATCGTCCACATATGGCCACGTGCTACGATGATATCTTTCACCACGTCTGAACATTCCTTTCGTGGACACACGCGTGCCAATATCGATGCGTAAGCGCGTCCTTCGTCGGTGTGCACCTCGGTTCGTTTGCGTCGTCGCCAGTCTCTCCGTCTCGGCGTGGTGGGTATTCTCTTCATTCTCGAGCGGGCGAAGGAATGGTATCACACCCTCGACGGCGATCATCTTGACCGTGAGCGATGCCGAAGAGCACGAAGGTTTATCCCACGTCGCTTTTGATGCGTTATTCAGGGACATTCACGTTCCGGGTCCGTATGCGCCCGTCGTCGTGCGGGAAGGCGGTTCGAATCCTTCGTCGTTTCTTCCCAAAGAAGTCACCGTCGTGGAGGCGTCTCGAGACATCGAACGAGAGGCTTGGGGCGCGTCGTTTCATCTATTCTCTGGAATTTACGGCGCCTCGGTGAAACCAGCCGCGATCAGGTGGCTCGCCTTCAGTGAGCACGAAAAGGCGTGGATCGTCGAACCCGACGTCGTCTACACGGGACCGTGGGTTCGGCTGTTTACAAAGTACGACGCGGTCGACGGGAGCGATCTCGTCGCCTTCAACACCACGTTTCGTTTCGGAGAAAATAAGACGGCGTGGAATCACTGGCGTGCGTGCGTCTACTGCAGATACGTGGACCCGTGGCGCAGGCAGGCGTCTTTGTTGCCCGCGTTTCGAATTTCGAAACGGCTCTCCCTCGAGCTGTTTACGTTCCTCAATAGCTCGTCCAGAAGCGGTCACCACGAGGCCATGCTCCCGACGTTCGTCACGGCGCGCGACACATCCTTCACTTGGACCGATCTCGCGCCGGACGTCGGATACGTGCGTTGGCGGCCGGTGTTCGACGCCGACAACGCGCGCGCGTCGGCGATTCGCGAAGACGCCCTCTACCATCCGGTGAAATTGCCGCGAGCGCGCGAACGATTATCCAGAGCCTTTTCGCGTCCATCGAGCGCATCTCTGGCGACCGTGTGAGACAAAGTCGTTTCAAAACGAGCGTTCTCTCCCTCCCTCCCTCCGTCGACGCGCGCGTTTCGCCCTCGCCCTCGCCTGTCGTCGCATTCAAGCGTACGCCGCAGGCGTGGGGTGGGTCATCTAGGGTCTAGGAACGACGGGTCACGACCCTCCAAACAGTCCCTCCGCGGTCCCGAGGTTCCGAGACGAAGGTGTCGGTTGGGCTCGGGCCGGGGTGACACGCCGTCGACGCGCGCGGTGACGCGTGGGGACGACAGTAGTCGGTGGCGACCGAACGCGAGCATGCGTCGCGCGCGAACGTCGTGAGTAAGGGTCCGTGGGAACTCGCTCGCGGTCGCGATGGCGTCGGTCTCGTCGCGGTCGGATGACGAAGAGACGTCGCGCCGCGGGGGTGTTCGGCGACGTCGCGAGGCGGAGAACGCGAAGACGAACGTCACGATACGCGGAAACGGTAGAAAACGCGCGCGCGGAGGTCTTCGAACGGGTGCTATCGCATTCAGCGTCCTCATAGCGCTCGTATCGGCGCGTTTGTGCGAAAGCGTGACGTTTAACCGCTGTGCCGCCGGATGTTCGGTGCACCTCGGTCGGGGTGCGTGCGGCGTGGATGGCGTGTGCGAATGCGCGGAGGGATGGATGGGACTCAGCTGCGACGTTCCGACGCCTTCGGTGGGGAGGGAGACGAGGATAGACGGCACCGTCGCGTACACGTACGATACGACCGGGACGGCGTTTGGTGAAAAGCACGTCAGCGACATGTTATTGGACATTCATAAGAGTGTCGTGTACGTCTACGCGCAAGATTCCGTGGGTATCAGGATAATTGAAGTCGATCCCAGGTCGCCTGAGACGTTTAGCGCCAACGGTTTCGCGTCGCGAGGTTGGGGTCCCGGCGTTGGGCCGCGGCGGGAACCGACGGGCGCGATGCCTCTTTCACTGGCGCCTTCTCCGGGGTTTTGCGGCCCCGGGACGTCGAGCTCGTGTCCGACGAAGCACCCGAGAGCTTATGGTCACGTCGACCCCATCAAATCGCGCGGATGGTACGGAGTGTACGCCAAGTTGAGTGCAGACATATCGACGACGTTGACGGGAGTCATCGCTCCCGTCAACATGTGGCACGCCACCACGGAAAACCGATTCAAATTCGTACTGTACAAGTACCAAGGGACGGCATGCTCGTCAGATGATTCTCAATGGTCGACCTGCGTGCTCGGTAGCTCGAACAATGGGGCTTATTCCAAAAAGCTTGAGATTGATGAGTACATCCTGGATGCCTTGGGAGTGGATGAATCCTCCGGAAGGATTGTATACAAAGGCACACATCAAAGTGATCAACGGGGAATAATAGGTATGGTGAATGCTAATCTAGAGAACTTAGGATTTCGTCCCCTAGATCCGAGTCTTCTGAAGCAAAAGTGTCCAGATTGTGCGTTGCAGCCCGATGCCATGCGAATCGAGACGAGCATGCCGCACAACAACAGTGTTGGACGGTATGTCATATTCGCTGGTTCTACTCTCTTGAATAATACTGCATCAAAAATATTTTATCCTAATTTGTTCAAGGTAAATTCACAGATTATCAATGGGCAAGGGGACGAAATGTACTTGGATTTGACGTCGGTCAAGTTGACTGCCGCGTGCGAAGGACAGTTTGACGCGAAACAAGGTCGTTTCTCGACGTTTACGGCGATGACCAAACACAACGGGTACGGGTACGTCGGAACTTCGGGCAGAGACGAAGATTGCGCAAACTGTCACAAACGTGCGGCGTGTATCTTTATGTTTGACTTGAACTTTCAGAGCGGAGATGGACCGCTTGCCATGATAGCTCTCGATCCAGAACTAGGAGAGCGCGACGCCTTGAGTGCAACTGTTCAGGAAGGAAGTGGACCCGGAGAAAAAGATTACATGTATTGGACGGTGGGATCGCGCGACGGAAATAGCAGCAGGATCGTGAAGATTGAAATAGGTGGAACTGATACCTCGAGCGGGTGTACGAGCGGGTGTTTCAGACGCGTGGGGACGTTTGAAGAATCTTTCGTTTTCGGTGGTATCACCAAAGTTCCAGGGGAGCACGCAATCTTTGCTGCGAGTGCAGGAACGGCAACGACGTACTCTAAATATTCCACTGTAACCTTGACGAGCATCGAGCCGACGCACGTCATGTCAACGACAGCCGGAACGGCTGTGACTATACACGGATCAGGCTTCTATTCCAAACCACTCAGTGGTGGTCTCAGTCATTCAATTTCTTGTCGATTCGGTCATCGACGCGATGCAAACGATGGATTCTTGGAAACTGGGTGGTCACCGGCAACTTACTTGACTCCGAATAAAATTTCTTGCGCCGCGCCGTCCGCGGCGAGTTCCAATTCACTTCAACAGGGATATAGCGAAGTCGAAATATCATTCGATGGGTTTCCAAGCGATAGAAATGATCCAACAAACGTGTGGGAAGGTTCGTTATGGAGCGCTGGAAACTTGAACTTGCGCTATCACGATCCAGTAGTCGTCACCAACATGAAGATCGGGTCCAATGATGCTCTTGCTCTCTTCACGGGTGAGGACGATGAAAACACACCAGTCAAACTTAGTGTATTCGGAGGTCCATACATCAATTCACCAAATTTGAAGTGTAAGTTTAATGACGACCCTTCGAGTGTGACTAGTGCGACTTTCATCAGCGCGACAGAGATCACGTGTCCAATTTGTCAAGTTTCGGGCGGTAGGTGCAACAATCCCGTTGGAAGTCCTCTCCCATGGCTCGTAAATGGTGTTCCTCAAACCGTGAACGTTGCTGTGACACTAAATGGCGTCGATTACAGCGATTCAAAAGGATCCCTCACACTCCACGGACCACCAGCTGGAGTCAAAGTCTTGGACAGACCGCCGTCTTACAGAGCTCACGTGTCAGCCGCAAACTTTTCGCCCGGCACTTTTAAGGTTGCACTCGTCGACATTAACGGAACCATAATTCCATATGATCGTAATGGACAAGGAACTACGGGTTATCGGATTTCAGCGACGATTGCTGGCGCTTCTTCGGTGAATGTCACAGAGGACACTGCGTCTTCCGTGACGTCGAGCGGGGAAACAAGTCTTGTACCCGTGTTGACTGCGGTACCAGTCGCGGGCGAGTACAAGATCACGTTCTCCGCAGCAGATTGTTCTTCCGGTACGTGTGCTACGAGTCTGAGCATCCTAGATCACGCTCAATTTTCCGTTCGACCGGGTCAGTTGGCTGGATTGATGGCTTCTCCAGGTGGGGTGACGGAAAGTTCACTCTCAAACGATGCCCTGTTTCCATCCGATGGAATCATCTTACGAGCAGGTCTCAATATCTCAATAGGTTCCTTCACGATAGACATTGTCGATGTTGCAGAGAATGCTCTTCAATCTCTGTCAGAGAATGAAGTAACGGTGAATGCTTCAATAGTCACGCGCGGTGCAAATGGAGTGTATGCGGAAAGAAGCCTGGGCGCCGAGCTCGCTGGTACTTTAATGAAAGTGACGACCGACGGCCGGGTATTATTTGATGATCTTTCCTTAGTAGCCAGAGCACCTTCAGGGTCGCGCGCGATCGGGTCAAACGACGATATAATGTACGATGACGCAACTCGCGGGGACTTTGGCGAGCTTTCAAAATACATCATACAGTTTAAAGCCGTGTTGAATGGAGTTCCATTGATCACTCACTCCATCGTGCGGATCGATCCCGGTGATCCAGTCTATCTTCGAATAAATGGAACATATAGCAAGAGGACGCTGTACGCGGAGGGGCCGACACAATCCACTGGTGAAATCATTATTGGTGCGTACGACGGTGGGAATAACTTTGTGGGTTCAGCCGAGGTTGATCCACGAACTGTGAAGGTGGAAGCTTCACCAGGGATTAATTTAGGAGGAACATTAGAAGTGAGCAGAGATTATCAGGGAGTTTGGCGGTTTGCAGATCTTGCAGTGCTCTCTCCGACGGTCGGGGAATTCAGTCTGACCTTCTCCTCTCCAGATTTGACTTCAGTCAAGCAGATCATAAACATGCTTCCCGGTAATGCCGGGTATAAATGTGTTTCATCTCGGTCAGTATTACCAGCTATAGTAGCAGACAAGTCTGTCACCTTGGGTTCGTTCACGATTGATATCCAAGACATGACTGGGACCGCACTTGGAACGGGAGACCGCTACGCAACGACAGATTCCGTGGCGCCTAACCGAACCATCCAAGTCACGAGCGAGACTCTCGCTTTGTCTGGATCTGATGTTTTATACACCAATGGAAATGGTCAAGTGTCGGTCGCGGGTTTGGTCGCTGATTATCCGAAAGTGGGAACTCACATCTTGAAAGTCGTTGAAGTCAGCGCTGACGTAGGTGGTGAAACGCGGTCTCCGAAATTGCAGAGCACCATGCTCAACGTCACAGTGACAATAGGGCAAGTGAAGGGTTTTAAAGTTTCAAGTCCGACCCGTTTCGAGTATGCAAGTTCATTCACGGAAAGTATTCAAGCTTCGGAAGCTTCTAAATACTCTGCCGGAGACACCGTCCCCTTGAGCGACTTTGTGATTGTGCCCACTGATGGAGCCGGGAATGAGTCTCCGCTCGGAACAATGCCGAGCGGGATCACGTTGACCGCGACTCTGAATGATACGAGTAGTGGTTATCATCCATATATTCTCGGTGCGAACAAGACGACAGTCACGAGGGATTCTGTTCTCACTGTGTTTCCGGATACGACTCGGTATCCCAGAGTGGGTTCACTTTCAGAGATCACCTCGAGCGCTGGCACTGCGACGTTTTCCGGATTGCATTTGGTCAAGCCTATGATTGGAATCTATAACTTGACTTTCACTTCGGCAGATCCAAACTTGTCCTCTGCATCTGTTTTACTGACCATCGTAGCGGGAGCGTCAAAGCACCTCGGACTTCTACCGTACTGCAGTACGCGCGAGCAGGGCTGTCAGATAGCGTCGAATTGCACGTGTCAGCAGTATAGTGCGTCAGCAGAGGTATCAATGCATCCATTCATCGCAAATATTCTAGACGGAGGTTTCAATCCCGTCGGTATCTTCGAGACTCGATCGTGTGAAACCTGCAAGAGGAGAGCGGTGCAGCTCTCGTCGAAAACCATCACTCTGTGCCGAGCGACAGAAAGTGGTGGGTGCGAGTGCGCTGGCGTTAACAGTACGACGTCGAAACTCGGGGGTAAACTGTGTTCGTCTGTCGTTACCCTCGACGTGATCACCCGTTCCGGGCAAAGTTTCATCGATGGTCTCATAGTACCCACCCCGTCCGTTGGCACTTACTCGGTCTCGGTGCAGAGCCCGGGTTTGCTCGGAGTGGAGTACTTTTTCCAGATTGTGCCAGGCGAACCGGAAAACTTTATGCTCGCGCAAACTCAAGCGAGTGAAATATTCGTATCGTCACTGCACACGAAGATCACGAACGCGACGCATCCGCTTGTTGGCAAAGTCTACGATGGTGGCGGTAATTTTCTCTCAACGTCCACGCGCGGAGCTCAAATTACTGTACGCTGCAAAACTGCAACATTAGAAGACTATCCTCAGGGAATTCACCCCATAATTGGAGGATCAAATTACGCGATATCTTGCGCGAACATCACGGTGTGCAGCGCTCAGGTACGTCAACGATTCGCACGATTCATTCATTTATTTTATTTCGAAAAATTAATTAATTAATTTTTTAAATCGCAGGCAAGTCAACCCGGTATCGTTGAGTTCAAAAACTTAGCGCTGCGTGCACCCAGCGCAGGTGAACACAACATTGAATTCTACATGCACGACGTCCTTGTAGCGACGTATGGTGTGACTGTGTCGATCGGCACTCCGGCTAAGCTGTTCATCGCCAATTCGCCCAAAGTTTCGTACAGCGCAAAATCGCAGGTAGTTCTAGAACCGCACGAAATTGCGATCACAGACGTTGCAGGTAATTTGCTCGGAGTGAGTAACACTGTGAGTGCATCTCTCGTCGCAAGTATCAGCGGTCCAAGGTGCGCATCACACGAGATATTTTTTAAACATTCTAATTAATTAATTAATCAAAATAGGCACACATTCAGTGCATCTGGACGTACCAGTACTTTAGCGGTCGGGGATGGAAGTGTTTTGTTTTCTAATCTTGCGTTGGGAACGCCTGAGGTAAGTTTGCATGAAATGAACGATGCTTTTCGAACGCATAATCCTAAATTAATTATTACCAGGCTGGCAATTATGTCATAACCTTCAGCTGTTCGAATTGCGGGGCGTCTGTCGCGGCAGTGTCGCGCACGTTCGCCATCGTACCGGGTGCTCCATCTGCGCTTGATGTTTCAACGGTACGTCACACTACGAGTTCAATCATGAAAATAATTCCACTGACAAAATTAATTATTTCAGGCATTCACCATACCCGGCGTGTTGAGCCCCATTTCGCTGCAGACAGAGTATGAGACAGCAAAGGAAGTTCGTCTGGGCAAGATTCAGGTACGAGCGGTCGACGCGGGATTGAACGCCATCAGCAGCAACCATGAAATTTCTGTTGCGGCTTCGCCAGTCGCGATTGGTGACTGTACGTCAGAAACTAATTTTTCGTACACACCTCGGACGACGATTGGTGGGGCGGCTATATTCGATGATCTCGTTTTCTATCGTCCTTGTACCGGGAACTATTCTTTGACGTTTTCAGCTCCTGGTATGGACTCGGCGTCTCTGGTGCTGCGCTACCGCACCGGCTATCCAGCTGCACTCGACGCGTGTTCTGGTAACTCCTTCAGTCGTGTCGAGCGCAGTCTTTGTCGAGATCCAACGAGCTATTTCGGCGCTCCCACTATTACGCTACGAAGCTTCGTACTGCGAATGACTGATCCCGGGGGGTACCCCGTCGGATCGACTTGGGACGCCGAGGCACGAAACATCACGGCTGAGCTCGTTTCGTTCACACCCGAGAAACATCAGTTGCAGTCTGCTATGATCCCTACATTGCGTGCCCAGTGGAATGGAAGTCTCCTCGCCGTAAATGGCGAGGTTGGGTGGTGTGAGAATACCGAGGACACGAATCCGACACCTGCGCTTACCATTGATCCCGCCACTGGAGCCCACAGGTACTCGACGGTGTACACCAATCCAGCACCTTCCTATTGCAGAGAGCTTTCGTACAGTGGCGTGGCGCCGGATACACACTATAATGTCGGTCTAAAAATTGAAAATGCGTTGGCTGGTGTGTATAGATTAAGGTTCACGTCAACGTGCAGTTCGAATAGGTGTCCGGGTGCTGTCTATCCGATACTCGAGGACGACACACTGGAATTCACAGTCTTACCAGGTATTCCAACCGCGCTCAAAGTCGTGACACCACCACCATTCATAAATGAAAATGATTTTAAGCTTGTACCTGAACCGGTCATCGCAGCGGTGGATTCTATTGGAAACGTATGCACAGATATGAACGCGACGTTGGTTCGCGCGAGTTTGACGCCTACACCTGCGGGCGTTTCTGGCACTCAAGTGACCATGGTCGACGGTATCGCAACATTTGGCTCTCTGAAAATAGTTGGAACACGCGGAGTCGATTATCAACTTGAATTTTCCGTTGTTGAGATCGTCAACGTCACCAATAACATCGTCAACGTGACGGCTGACACGCCCGTGACCATCATGAACTGTTCGACGGTGAAACCAAATAGCAGACTTGATGGAAACTCGTGCTCGTGTTTACCAGGTTTCACCGGGGATGTAAGCGGTGACACCGGGGACTTGGATGATTTAAAGACACGTTACGTGGAGAGCAACATGACTTTATACAAAAATACCACGTCTGGTTCTCTTCAATGGCTCCATGCGCTTCATCCGTACGGCGTTTGCGTGCCGTGCAAGAATGGTTTCTACAAGGAGACTCTCGGAGACGTGCCGTGCACTTCGTGTCCAAAGTTTATGGACACTTCGCGCGAAAACGGTCGTCTGAAACAAAATTACACGACATCATCAGGGATTCGGCTTGCAGGCTCCTTGGGACAGGCGAGCAAGAGCGCTTGCCACTGCATCTCCCAAACGACCGTACCTTTCGACAGCTACTATCGAAAAGAACCGATGGAGAGTTACAGTTGCGCACATTGCCCGAATGGTGTCAAGTGTAACGGCGACGGTATAGAAAACATGGAAACGTTGCCTGGATTCTATAGATACAATCCTCGGACTCTTGAGTTTCGAGCTTGTCCATACGCGGAGGCGTGTCTCGGTGGTATCAACAGCACGTGTTTGGACAACAGTTATACGGGGGCGCAATGTGCAGCGTGTAGCGACGGATACGCTTTTCACTTTATTCGTGAAAACTATCCACCAAAATGCTACGATTGTTCCAAGGGGTTGTCGGGTGTACTCAGCGTTCCGATCCTGATAATGAATTTCATTTGGATAGTGCTTCTCACATGGGCGATTTACAAGGTGAATAAACGCAGAGGTTCTCAAGCTGTCAACATGATAAAATCCTTCATCACCTATTTGCAGATGACAGGATTAGCGAAAAACTTAGATCTCGATTGGCCTATATCCACAAAGGCGTTTCTGTTGATTGCAGAGAAACTTTCACTCCCCGACACACGTTCCGTTCCGCAGAAGTGCGCTCTCGGGTGGTCCTTTTATCAAAACTTACTGTTTCATGAAGCGCTACCGCTGGGTCTGATGGTGTTCTTATTCATAATATTCACAGCGTCGAAGTATGTCGAAGAGTTGAAAGAAGAACGAGCCAAAGCGAGAGTGGAAGCCACCAAGACGAGCCAAGCGAAAGACTCGGCGGAGGAGGAAGGCGACGAGAAGACGAGTGATGAGACAGCTCGCAAGCCGTCCGCGAGTGCGCAGAATCTCGCGGAAGGAGAGAACGTGCACGCGTATGATTTAGTTATTTCATGGCTCGTCACCATGCTTTGGCTGCTGTATCCCGTCCTAGTGCAGTACTTGGTAGAGTTTACACAGTGTACCGGCGACTTCAGCGCTGCAGATCGGCATCTTGTGTCAGATTACTCCCTAAGATGCGCGGGAAGTACTTACTCACTGTATCTCACTGTGGTTATAATTTTGGTGTTCGTGTACATCCTGGGTATCCCTCTTTTGTTACTGAAGCTCGCGCAAAGAGAGGATGTCGCGCGAGAACACAAATCAGTCGGCGTTCAATACAAGTTTGGCGTGCTCTTCAAAGGCCTCGAAATGAAGACTCACTGGTGGTGGGAATGGATAATATTCGTGAGAAAGTTTGTTTTGATTACCATCGTCATCATATTCAGAGGTGATGCAACCATGGGGGGATATACCGTCAACTGCTTTTTGCAAATCTTCTTCGTGTTCCACATCGTCTCGAGGCCTTACGCGAGCGAGGAGCACGCCAAAATTGAAACATATGGTTTACTTGCGACAACAGCCACATTCACCAGTGGTTTGATCTTTAAGCAATCTTACAATCAAAGCACTGGGATGAGCTCCGTGATCGTGCAAGTGATCACAGCTTTACTGCTTGCCTTGCACGCTTGGACGTGGTACACGTTCGTTCGAATTCTGAGAAACCAGTTCTACGAGGAGAGTCAAGAAGGCTTGATTAAGCGCGCTATCCGTGATCTAGAATTTGAAGACGCCATCGTCAAAAAGTTTGAAGCGTCAAGAGTCGAAGAAATCACGCATGCAGAGCGTTTACACGAACAGAGAGAGCGCATCCAACTTCAAAGCATGGCTGGTCAGCGTCTCCCGTTTGCGGACGACGAGTTACTCGCGACGATAAAGCGAGATTCCACGATCGAGATTCGAGAGGAGCACAGAGCGCTGAGCTCAAAACTCCGCGATCTGCGCGATCGTTGGAAGGCTCGGATGGAGAGCAGGGGCAGTCGACACGTCCCTCTCGACGAACGACATCTGACGACGGCGCGCGCTCGCCGAGACGGCGGCGGCGAAAATAATCATTCGGGGGAGGATACCCCCGACGTTCCGCGTTGGCGACGTCACCGGCGTCGCGATGAATCAAAAAATAGCACATAGCGTAGACGCGTGGATGCGCGAGAACCGCGCGCGCGCGACGCGACGACGCGACGACGACGCGCGCGCGCTCCTCGCGAGCGAGGATCTCATCAATACACACGCGTCTTTTTAGCCCATCTGGATTTCACGTACCATGTTGAAGTAAATTTCTCCTCGAGAGTCACGACCCTCCATCGACCCCCCCTCCTCACCGCCCTGCCTCGACGCCCGCACCCTCGCGAGCGTCTCGTCGCGTCACTTTGCAACTCGGTCGTATCCGTTTCCATGTCCGCTACCTCCTCTTTCGTCGGTAAGGCTATCGCCCAAAAGGTCTCCGTGAAGTCCACGAAGGCCTCCACGACCGTCCGCGCCTCCGCGGTGAACAAGGTACGCGTCGCGCGCGCCCTCGACGACGCTCGAACGACTCTATCGCGCGCGGATACGCGACCTCCCCGCGAATGTCACCCCTCGGCGCACCGCGCGCACCGTCCGCGTCCGCGAACGACGACTGACCGTAACGGCCTATTTACACCGATGCGATCGACGCGCGCGCTTCGCGCCACCTCGCGTCGCGTCGCACACCGTTCGTCGAGTTCAAGATTCCCCGCGATCGATCGCGGATCGATCCTTCGCATCGATCGCGGGGGTTCTGCGATTGATCGATCGAACCGGTGGGTGACGACGATGCGAGGATACCGGTCGAAGCGCGCGGTCGATCGCGCCGCGTGTACACACTTTTTCCACGCGCGCACAGGCTGCCTCCTTCGCCGCCGCGACGGCCGTCATCGTCTCCACCACCGCCCCAGCCTTCGCCACGGTCGGCATCGAGCTCACGGACAAGCGACAGGAGAACCAAACCGGTCTCCAATTGATTTACGAGGTGCGTGCGTGTTGGGGTTATTTCACGAGACATGACTCAACGAGGAGGGACTCGCGTAACCGTATCCGAAAGATTTCATCCATCGTCCGGGATGCGACGGAGGGGGTTTAGGGTTTAGAATCGACGGGGACTCGGAGAGGAGAGAGAGGAGACTGACGCGTTGTTTGTTTGATTTTGAACGCAGGCTCGTGACTTGGACTTGGACCAAAAGCCGCGATCGGATGGTCCGTCCCGATTCTCCTTCCAAAAGCTCAACACGAAGGAAACCGTCGCTCGCGCGACCGAGTCCGTGGTGCGTATTCGATT
>Ga0181583_10002187_pt1 | contig 14553 bp, 11 predicted proteins | sample 071ome_31_FD_132461 | JGI IMG/M metagenome (GOLD analysis project Ga0181583, IMG submission 132461) | Coastal salt marsh microbial communities from the Groves Creek Marsh, Skidaway Island, Georgia - 071405CT metaG (megahit assembly) | ecosystem: Environmental > Aquatic > Marine > Intertidal... | reverse complement strand
GGCCCGGCCGGGGTCCGCGGGGGCCGGGGTCGCGGGGGGTGGGGCTGAGTGGCGGGGTCGGGGGGGGGCGGGCCGGGCGGCCCCCCCTCTTATCGACGCCTGCGGCGCTCACCCGCGGGCCCGGCGAGGGCCATCCCCGCCACCACAAGCCCAGCCGTTACGGCCGGAGCGGACGCGCCGGCCGGCTCCGAGCCCCTCGTCGCACACGCCGCGACATCGCCCTCGTGGTGCAGCCCCGTCGGATTGCCCCCAATCACACCCGGCCTCACGCGCCGCGTGCGCGAGGTAAGAGAGCACGCGACTCTCGAGGATCCGCAAAATGTCTGCATGGGTGCGTTACTAGAACAAAACGGGGCTCCAGGTTCCAGGGTTTCCGAAAATCAGCGCCCAAAGCCGTGCGTTTGGTATCGGGTCGGATGAAACCTGACCAGCTAGCCGGATTTGGGGGCGCTCGATCGGTACGTTCGTCCTGTACGATAGGAATAAAACAGATGCCCCTCTCGCGCCGCGGAAGAGCCCCCTCCGAGTCGCTGGAAGCGGATTATGGGCCAGTCTTCCCCAGTCACCCTGAAGGACACCAGGAATCTCTGTGTGGACGGAGCTCCCTGCGCACCCCCTCTCCATCCCTTTCCCCGAGGCACCTCTGTGCTGTCAGCAATATTGCCATACTACCGGCGCAACTCCCTATATCTACGCGATTACGACACGGTCGCTCCGTAACGCCCTCACACGACAAGCTCGGGGACCACTTTCGGCCGCGGCGACGCCAAGGAGTAAGGGGGAGGGTGAACTATGGACTTGAGCCAACAGATCAAGAACGCCAACGCCACGGCGGAGCTCTCAAAGCCCCGTAAGCCCTTCAACAGCGAGGACAAGAGCATCCGGGACCACATGCAGGTGGGCTGTCACCCTCCCCTCGCGGGCCTTCGTGGCGTCGCTAGGGCATTCTGCGGGTGTCGCGTCTGTCATGAGAGCGGTTTTTTTGTACTCAGTTCCGGAACCGGGAGGGAATCCGGAGAAAGTCGACGTCAAGCTCCCGGAGTTCCCGTCGAATGCGGGAGATGTCGCCCTCCGCCCCTCCCCAAATGTCCCCTCGCCGCGCCTCGCTCGCAGGCCCTCCAGCAGCTCTCTGACGGCAAGCCCGTCCCTTACGGGTCGACTCTGCGCATCGTCACGCACGACGGTTCCAGGGCACCCCTCCAGCCTGCTCAGAAGGTGCGTCCCTAGGAAACCACCCTCCCCCCTGTCCCCCCTGTCCCCCGCCCTCCGGCAGTCCCGCCGTCGCCACCGTGGGCCGCGCCTCAGTGCCCCCGCCCTTCCCGTCCCTTCGCAGACCTCGAGCCACCCGGGGTACTGCCGCAACGAGCTGGGGCGCTTCTTCACCTCATGAGCAAGGGGTAGCGGGCAGGGGGCCGTGCGCCGATTGCTGATTTTCAACGGAGTTCTGCTGCCCGGTCTCACGCGGAGGGCTTCCACGCCTCGACCTTCTTCCACGTGCGCTTGCCCTTGCCCATTAGGTAGTGGCCCTTCGGGAAGTAGGGCTTGGCGGGGTCGTACTCGGGCTTGTCCAGGTGGAAAAACGGCTTCTGCGGTCGTGGGTGGGGCCGGGCCGGGCGTGAGGGGGCGTCGGGGGGGATCGGGGGGCGCCGGGGGACGCGTCGACCGCTCACTCGCGGGCGGGTCGGCGGGGTCTGGGGCACCGCCGACTCACCTCGTCGCTCGCCGAGGGGACCGTGTCGGTCATGTGGTGCAGCCAGCCGTGCCACTCGGGGGCGACGCAGGAGGAGTCGTACTCCCCGTACGCGTTCTGGAACTTGGGCCCGTATACGACCACACGGTCCCGGTTCACCTGCGGGGAGAGGGAGCGCCCGGACCGAACGTGAGCATGGGGCCCTGCCGAGGGCGTGGCTCGGCCTCGGCCCCGCCGTGACGCGGGCAGGGAACGCTGCGCGTAGATACCGGGGGAGCGGCCCCGGCATATCAAGACAGAACGATTCTACCAAGATTCACGCAGCGCGGTCCGCACCTGCGTATCGGTGGCCCCCCTCTGATAGTACTTGTTCCCAAGGTGGTCCGTCCCCATGAGCTTGTAGCCCGACGCGTGGATCACTCCCGCCTGCACGTGCACACGCGGAAGATAATGATAATATCCGTGTTGTGGACTGATAGTCTGAGCGTGCGGGCCACCCCACGCTCCAGGATCGCCCGGGAGATGCCGGTGGGTATTCAGCCCCGACGAAGACGCCGGGACAGAGCTCCCTGTACCCTCTGGGGAGACGAGGGCTGAGATAAACGCGGCTTTCGTCCCTCTCAAAACCATATGACATGTTATTCCGTGGAATCGCACCTGCAGCATCGAGCCGTCAAGCAAAGTAAGCCCGCTCTTGAGCTTGTTGGAGTCCACGACCGCAGCCACGGCCTTGGCGTCCACTGCCTCCGGGTTCAGAGACCGCGCGAGGCGGCTCAGCGACTTCAGCAGAGACATGGTCCCTTGCTCCTCCTCCCTCCGCTGTTATCCAGCCGCACCCCGGTCCGCTCGTCTCCAAGGCAGTGCTCCTCGATGCGACGCGCAGGCCTATGTGCGATTGCACTCACGTCGCGTCACAGGGTCCAGGGGCGAAAGTACGTATCGGTCGGCGAGCTGCAGGGCACCTGAAGCCCGTTGTGCTCTCCAGCGGGCCGGGCTTCTGTCGGCCCCCCAGGTCGCACCGAGTCAAGGTGCGTGCCGACCCCCCCGAACGGCCGCCGCGAAGGGCCCCTGCGCTCCTCTCGGAAGTGCCGTGCAGCCCTCCCAGGCTCGTGCATTCCGCGGGAACCCCAGACGGTCGCCCTTCCGCTGGATTAGTGACCGCGTGACCGGGTCTGCACTTGACGCTCAGGGCTTGGCGATGACGGGCGCGGCTCGACTTCGCCCACCGGGGCATCGGGCGGCGGGGGGCGCCGGGGCTGCACCCCAGCCCCCGGTCGGGGCACCAGCGTGCTTGCCCTGTGCGCGCGACGCCGGCAAGCTCCGGGGCGGGGCGGTTGGCGCGCGGAGGAGGGGGGCTGGGGAGGCAGCAGCGGGGTGGAACTCCGAGTGGAAAGAGGTGAGCCGGTGCGCCGTCAGGGCTCTCGGAACGCACATATTACGAGAACACCGGACTCTTGACCCTTGATTGTTCAATACCGCCCCTCTTGGCGCCGAATAATGCGGATAATTTCCCGGGAACCCGCGCTCCCAGTCGCGAGCCCCCATCGCCTGCACCCTAGCCAGGAAGCGAGCAATAACCGCCCACGTCGCGCGGCCGAGTCCCTGCAGAGGGGCGATCGCGGAACCGGGTGGGAAGACTGGGGCGACAGTCGGCAAGTAGCGGGTGAAGGCCGGAAGGGGGGCCAGCGGGGGCCGGCGACCCCCGGCAGGCCCGAGGGGGGGGGCCCACAGGGCGGCGGCCCTGGGCTCGGGTACAGCGGCGACTTTGACGACCTGGGGGGCGCGGGCGGCGGGTACGACGAGTACGACGTGTTCGACGCGGAGGACACGGCCGGCCGCGAGTTCGACGCCTTCGAGGACGACTTCATCGGCCGCGGCACCGCCGCCGGGGCCCCCTCGGCCTCGGGCCGGGCGTCCCCCGCCGGGGGGCGTGGGGGAGCCTACCGCCCGGGGCCGGCCGCGTCCGGCGAGGGCGCGGCGCCAGCCAGCGGGGCGGACCGGTTTTTCGACCGGATCTTCGCCCCGTGGACGTCCGGCGACGGCGGGGTCCCGGGGGACGGGGCCCGGGCCCGCCGGGAGGCAGGCGGCGGCGGGGGCGCGGACGGCGCCGGGGGCGCGGACGACGCCGGGGGCGCCGGGGAGTGGGGGCCGGCGGCCGGCGCCGGGGACCCCAGCGCGGCCCCCGGCGTGGTCCCCCTCACCCGGGCCGAGGCGGACCTGGTGCTCCCCCTGGCCCCCATCGGCACCCAGGTCAAGTACTACACGGGCGACCTCCCCGCCAACGTGCAGCGCGTCGGGGCGAGCCTGGCGGCGGCGGTGGTGCTGAGCAAGTTCGTGCTGCTGGCGGCGACGGCGGCCACGTACCCGCTCTGGGCGCCGTGGGCCGAGGCCGGGCTCCGGAACCTGTCGGTCAAGAAGCTGCCGTACGCGGGGCTCTGGGACGCGCGGGTGACGGCGCTGGAGGGCGCGGCGGCGCGGCCCGAGTCCTTTGCCCGGGCGAGCGGGGGCCGGGCCAGGGCGGGGCAGGTGCTCCGGGTGACGATCGGGGACGCGAGCGGCGCGGAGACGGCCGTGGAGGTCCCCATGCGCCGCGCGTACGCCCGCGCCCGCGTCGGCGACTCGGCCCTCGTGCTCGTGGTCTCCGACTCCAAGTCCATGCGCCGGTTCCGCGCCGTTCGGGATGTCTACCTCCCCGAGAGCGGGGCGTGGCTGGCGGACTACCCGTTCGTGGACCGCGGGGCGTTTCTCGCGCTCGTCCGTCAGCTGCGGGACGAGGGCGCGATCGGCGGCGGGGCGGACGCGTCGTGGGAATGACGAGGGCGCGCCCGTCCGCGGGACCCTCCGCGCGCAAGCGTTGAAAGCGTAGGCTACCGCCCGACCTTGCCCTGGCGCGTGTCCGTCTTCGGGTTGGCGGTGAACTCCTGCGCCGCCACGATGGTCTCGTCGATCGACGTCTGCAGATCCCGCAGGTCCTTCACAAAGAGCATCCGGAGGACCCGGACGGCCCGGTCCAGGGGGGCGTCGCCCGTCTCGAACCCGGCGTCGAAGCACCCGCTGTCGGGATCCGCGGTGAGCTTGAGGTCGCCGGCGCCCCTGCGGCACGCGCGATGGGGAGGGAGGGGAGGGGTTCGGCGGGGAGGGGGGGGGTCGGGGGCGCGAAAATCGCGTGCGCGCTGCCTTGTTTCGTGGGCCGGGGGGCCCGGCAGCAACGGGGGGCGGCGGTGGGGCCGGCTCACTTCTTGGCGGCGATGAGGTTACGGATCGAGTTGATCTGGTCCACGGTGCCGGACGACGTGATTCCCAGCGAACGGGCCACCCGCTCCACCCCCTGCGCCACCTCGGGCAGCCCGCTGTCCTCCAGCACCGCCTCGCGCGGTGCCGCCGCGGCGGCCCGCGCGCGCGTGATGGCGTCTCTCGAGTCCTGGTACTCGAGCATGGTGGCGTACGAGAGGAGCCACTCGAGGACCTGGGCGCGAGTCTCGGGAGTGTACTCGAACGGACACTCGAGGCCCTCCAGGTAGGACCGCAGCGCCGCCTCCCACCCGCCCGACGCCACGTCGCGCAGCCCCGCCCTCTCCTCCTTCTTCATGTTGCGGATCTTCGTGTCCTCCAGCCACGCCACGAGCCGGCGGGACTCGGGGCCGTCGACGGATGCTGCGGGGGGAGCAGCGAGAGAGGGACCTGTGGGACCTCGGCGCCGGCGGAATGGCGGCCGTGCGGCGCGCGGGGCGGTGCTACGCGATGGGGCCCAGGGTGCCCGGAAAGAGGCCCGGCGAATTCCCAGACTGTGGCACGGGAACACACCGTCGACGGTCCCAGGGTACCCGATTCCCTTGAGCATGATGTCCAGGAGCGACATCTCCTCCTCAATCGTCTTCGTCCGCCCCACTGAAGCTTCAAAGCACCCTTTGGTCGTTGCCTGCTGCTTAGGGGGCGTTCCTGGTCTACGCGAGGGATATAAACGACGTGCGTCGTTGCCGAGGGATCAAGGGGGACGCGAGGCTCCTCGACGCGTCACGCGGGGTGCCGGGAGCGATCTCATCGATCTGGCGGGGGGAAAGTTTAGAGGGGTGGGGCTGGCCTGGGTCAGGCCCCCGCTCGGCCTCCCCACCCCTCCCATCCCTCCCCCGGATTTCCCCGGGCACAAAGGACCCGACGAAACCCCACATCTAGCCTTTTTCTTTACGGCGGATCACTAGACGAGTCGTAAGGAGTCCAAAATATGCCGCCTGGCAAGTCGAAGAAGGGGGGCAAGAACGCCCGCAGGAAGAAGAAGGGGGAGCAGGTGAGGCCCGGGCCACGCGAAAATTGCGTTTGTTTTGTCGCAGTGTGCCGCGTCGACCCCTCCGGTGACCTGTCGAGCCCCCCCACGAGGCCGTACCCAGGCGGGGGAAGACGGTGTCGACCCCCCCCGCCCCTGCGATGAATGTGGCCGTGCCAACCCTATCAATTCGCGACTTCCACCCGCAGGAGAAGCGCGAGCTCGTCTTCAAGGAGGATGGCCAGGAGTATGGCCAGGTGAGCGCCCTGGAGCCCCTCCGTGCCCCCCCCCGCTGCTGGTTTCGGCATTTCCTCGGCTGCCAGGGCCGGGCCGAGGAGGAATCCCAGCTTTGTCGGGCGACATGCGATTGGTTAGGTCGCGGCAATGCAATGGCCGTCGCGCGAGGCTCCGCCCGCGCGAAGGGTGGGGGCGCGAAAGCGTCCCACCTCGGGCGAGGGGAGCGCCTCGCGCGGGAGGCGCTCCCGCCCGTTCACGGGTTCCTTCCGGATCGGGACCGACGCGAATTCCCCTCATCACCGCGACGGGCGGATCGGGAGACGGCCAGCCCACCGCAGCGCCCCCCGCGCGCCCCCCCTCGGTCGCCCCCGGCCTGCGGGCGTCCGCGGGGGTGCCCGGGGGGGACGGGGACCCCGGGGGACCGCGCGCGACCCCTGCCCCCACCCCCCACCCCCCGGCGCAGGTGGTGCGCATGCTGGGCAACGGGCGCCTGAACGCCATGTGCATGGACGGCACGCAGCGCATGTGCCACATCCGCGGGAAGATGCGGAAGCGCGTGTGGATCAACGTCGGGGACATCATCCTCCTGGGGCTGCGCGACTTCCAGGACGAGAAGGCCGACGTGATCCTCAAGTACATGGCCGACGAGGCGAGGGCGCTCAAGTCGTACGGGGAGCTCCCGGACCACTGGCGCGTGAACGACGCCGACGCCCTCGTCCAGGGGGAGGAGGACACGGGGGGGATGGACGACTTCATCGACTTCGGCGACGTCGCCGCCGGGAACGCCGCCGCCCTCGAGGACGACTCGGACTCGGACGAGTCGGCCGACTCGCTCGACATCGACGACATCTAGGCGGCGGGGGGATCCCCTGCCCCCGCCCTCGCCCCGCTGGGCGCCCCCCCCCCCGGGGCGGGGGAGGGGGCGCCGCGAGCGGCGGGGCGGGCCGCTCGGCCAGTTGGCCCCGGGAGGGGCCGAGGGCGCGCGCCGCGGCGGAGGCGGCGGCGCGCGCGGGGTATGGCCGCTCCCCCGCTCGAGGGCGGGGGGGCGCCGCGGGAGGAGCGCGAGCCCGGCGGGCGGCGACCTGCCGCGGTGCCCCCTGCCAGGGCGCGGGGGCGGCGGGCATTGAAACAAGCGAATGCGCGGGGGCGGAGGGACGGAGAGGCGGCCGGGCACGTCCGCCGCGCCGAGCGCCCCGGTGCCGGGGCCTCCCACGCGCTTGCCCGCCCCGGCGACCCTCTCGGGCTTCCCCTGCCCGACCTGGTCCGGGAATTCCGACGCGGGAGGGCCGCAGCGCCCCCCCCCCCGCGCCGCGCCATCGGCCCCCGGCCTGCCTGCGGCGAGGAAGATTGCACATCTCCACTCGGATTTCACTGCCGTGGCACCGGGGAGCGCGGATATCAACAATGCAGACGGCCCTCTCCTCCCCTGTCCTCCGGGCTCCCCCCGCGATCAAGGCCCTGCCCGCGCGCAGGACCGCTGGTGAGGAGCTCTCGCGCGAAACGGTGCCCCTCGACGTCGCGCGACTCCCGACGCCACCCCCGCGAGGCGGAGATCGGGGGGATCAGTCCTCTCGAGCCACGCCCAGCTGCCCCCCCCGCAGGCGCCCGCGTCGTGGTGAGCGCCAACAAGACGAGCAAGAATGTGGGCACCGCCGACGCCAAGGGGAACCAGGAGGTCTTCCTGGTGAGTGCCGGCGCGCCGCGATCCCGGCCCCGCCCCGGGGGAGCCTCCCGGGCCAGGTCATCCACCCCGCCAGCCGTCTTTATCCGGCCTCGGCCGGGGACCCCGTCGCCTCATTCCCCGGAAACCGAGCGCCCCCGCCCTTTTCGCGCGAATATCTCCCACGCGCGCCCATATCCCCGGCCCCACCCCCCCGTGGCCCCGGCATCCCGCCGCGGGCGATCGGTGGGGACCCCCCGCTCCTCGGAACGCCCGGGGGCACCGTGCGTCCCCCAGCTCCCGAGCCCGGGGACGCCGTCCCCGCCCCCCCCCCCGCCCCGCCCCCCCCCCGCCCACCGGCCGCCGCGGACCCCGCGCCCCCGGCCGCAGGGCGTCAAGGGGAACGCGCAGAAGCTCGGGATGAAGGGCGCCGGCGAGGTGGACGCGGACGACGTGATGGCGATCCGGATCCAGCTGACCAAGCCCGTGACGTGGATCCCTCTCATCTGGGGCGTGGCGTGCGGCGCCGCGGCCTCGGGCAAGTTCCACTGGGGGGGCCACGACGTCGCCCTCGCGGCGCTGACGATGCTCATGTCGGGCCCGCTCCTGACGGGGTACACGCAGACGATCAACGACTGGTACGACCGCGAGATCGACGCGATCAACGAGCCGTACCGCCCGATCCCGTCCGGCAAGATCTCCGAGGGGGAGGTCGTGAGCCAGTTCCTCGGCCTGCTGGCCCTGGGCCTGGGCGTGGGCGCCACGCTCGACTGGGCGCAGGGCCACGAGTTCCCGACCGTGTTTGCCCTGGCCGTGTTCGGGTCCTTCATCTCGTACATCTACTCGGCGCCCCCGCTCAAGCTCAAGCAGGAGGGGTGGGCCGGGAACTACGCGCTCGGCGCGAGCTACATCGCCCTCCCCTGGTGGGCCGGCCAGGCCGTGTTTGGCGAGCTCCAGCCCGACGTCATGGTCCTGACGGTGCTCTACTCGATCGCCGGGCTCGGGATCGCCATCGTGAACGACTTCAAGTCCATCGAGGGGGACCGCCAGATGGGCCTCAACTCGCTCCCCGTCGCCTTCGGCGTCGAGACGGCCAAGTACATCTGCGTCGGCTCCATCGACGTCACCCAGCTCTCGGTGGCCGCCTACCTGTGGCTCGGCCTCGACAAGCCCGGGTACGCCGCCGTGCTCCTGGGGCTCATCCTCCCGCAGATGTTCTTCCAGGCCAAGTACTTCCTCCCGGACCCCGTCGCCAACGACGTCAAGTACCAGGCCTCGGCCCAGCCCTTCCTCGTCTTTGGGCTGCTCACCACGGGCCTGGCGGTCGGCGCCGCCAACGGGGGGGGCTTCATGGTCTTCCCCTAGGCACCGCCCCCCCCGCCCCGCCCCGCCCCGCCCCGCACGATGCCGTAGAGGAAGCGATTTAAGCCGAGCGCCCGGGGCCCGCCGGGGGCGAGCCGGGGCCGGCCCAGGACCCCGGCCCGTCACCCCTCGACGCCGTCCGACGACTCCCACTCCATCCCCTCGTCCGCTTCCTCCGAGTCCCAGCGCGGCGAGGTCTCTTCCCGCTCGGTGAGGTCGTCCTCGATCAGCTCGGGGGCCTCCCCCGCCTCCTCCCCCCCGGGGGAGGCGCGGTAGGCGATCACCCCCCGCGGGAGGCGACCGTCCCGGCTTGGGGGACGGGGCGCCCCGCGGGGGGACTCGGGGCCGGGCCCCGGTCCGCCTCCGCCCGCCCCGGCGGCGGGGGGGCCGTCCCCCCCGCGGGAGTCCCCCCCGGCGCCGAACGGGGGCCGGAAGCCGAGGACCCCCCGGCCGGAGGGCGCCCACCGCCGCGGCACCGCGGCGCCGTCCCCCCGGAGCACTCGGCTCAGCTCCTCGGCCGCCTGCCGGGCCCGCTGCGCCACGTCCGGGTCCGCGTGCTTCCTCGCCCCCTCCAGGGCCTCCATGAAACCCATCTCGCACAGGCGCTTCACCCGCCGCGGCAGCGCCGCCGGGTCCTGCCCGGCCCCGTGCCGGTCGTACGCCAGGTTGAGGACCGCCCACAGGGCCCCCGTCAGCGCCCCCGGCGGCGCGCTCAGCTCGTCCAGCAGCGCCTTGATGTTCCTCAGCGCGTCGCTGCGGGCGCGGTCAGGGGCCGGGGGGGTCGGGCGGGGCCCGGGCTCGGCGGGCGGGGCGGGCGGGGCGGGCGGGGCGGGCGGGGCGGGCGGGGCGGGCGCGCCGGCGTCGCCGCTCACCTCTCCAGGATGCGGTCGAGGAGCCGCGTGCCGTCGTCCGGGCTGGCGCCGCCCGAGGCGGAGATGTTGACGACGAGGTAGAGCGCGTGCTCGAGGACGCGGCTGGCCGCCGGGGCGCCGCCCGGGGCCGTGACGCGGGCCAGGTGCCCGGCGAGCGCGTCCCAGCCGACCGCCTGGACGACGCGTTCCCCGTCCCGTCCCTGCGACCCCCCCGTGCAGCTCGCCAGGTTCCGCAGCACCCCCCACGTCGACTCCTGCACCTTGGCGTCCGCGTGCTCGAGCAGGGGCCCCAGCATCGCCCTCTGCGGCCGGCGCGGCGGGGAGCGGGGCGCGGGTCGCGAGGCGGCCCCCCGTGTGCGGGGAACCGCGGCCCCGTGGGGCGGGCGCCCGGCGCGTCCGCCGGCGCCGGGGCGGCGACGGCAGCGGCGGCCACTCACCCAGGGGAGGTGCGAGAGGATGTCGGCCTTGATGGGGGGCTGGGCGTCGTAGGCGAGGTTCTTGAGGAAGAGGAGGGCGGTGCGCTTGAGGCGGCCGTCGGGCTGGGCGGCCATCTCGGCGATCTTGCCGAGGCACCCGGGGGCCACGAGCTCCTGCTTGTACGGCGGGTGGTACGTGGCGAGGTTGCAGAGGACGGCGGCGGCCTCCTCCTGCACCTGGGGGTGCGGGTCGTGGAGGGAGCGGACGAGGGGGGGCAGGACGGGCAGGTCCCGGAAGGCCTGGATGAGCACGGCGGAGGAGCGGGCGAGGGACACGAGGCACCGGCACGCGGCGGCGCGGACGGACGGCGCGGGGCAGTCGAGGGCGCGGAGGAGCGGGGTGCTGGCGCGGGCGTCCAGGGCCGCCCTCCGCGCGTCCTCCCCCGCCGCGCACAGCGCCGCGAGGGCCTCGAGCGCCCCGCGGAGCTGGCCCCGCGCCCCCCGCGCCCTCGGCGGGGAGCTCGCGTGCGCCTGCAGCTCCGCCACGAGCGCGTGGATGACGGCCGGGTCCGCGGGGCTCTCCTGGAGCTCGGGGCTGGCGGACCACAGCCGGGCCGTCTCGTGCGACACGCGCTCGGGGACCCCCGCGGGGTGCTCGGGTCCCCCGGGGGGGGGCGCCACGACCAGGGCCTGCAGGATCTGGCTGGCGCTGCGGAGGAGCTCCGGGAGGGCCGGTTCGGGGCCCGCGCCGCCGTGCCTGGCCTCCAGGGTCACCCTCCCCGCCGCCCGCCGCAGCGTCCGCACCACCCGCACGGCGTCCAGCTGCTCGTCCGCGCTCCCCCGCCGCAGGGACAGCCACAGCGCCCGGAGGAACCCGGCGCTGCCCAGCAGGTGCCCGGCGACGTGGTCGTTGCCCTCGCACAGGGCGCACACGGCGCGGAAGGCCCCTCGCACCGCCGACTCGTGGCCCAGCGAGCTTCTTTCTCCCCGCACCGCGCCCAGGCCGTCCACCAGCGCCCGCAGGAGGTCCGCCCGGGGGGGCGCCGCCCCCGCCAGCCACGCGGCCTGGTCCTCGGGCCCCCGGCAGCACTGCGCGACCACGTCGCAGGCGTCCGGGAACACGCCGGGGCCGTAGTCAAACCCGTCCCCGCACAGGCGGACGACCCGCTGCACGGCCGCGGGGCCCAGGACCTTGCGCCGGCCGGCCGCGGCCGAGGCCGTGAGGTGCTTGACGGCCCGCAGCGCGGCGGCCACCACGGCGGGGGACTCGTGCCCGAGCAGGCCGAGGGCGGCGTCCAGGGCCCCGTCCTCCACGACCCGCGCGGCCCTCTCCCCGCCCACGCCGCACGCCAGGCTGCCCAGCGTCGCCATGCACTGCGGAGGGGGGCGCCGCGGGGGCCGCTGGTGGGGGCGGGCGGCCCAACGAACCCCGTCCCGGGCGAGTTGGGGACGGGGCGGTGCGGGGCCGCGGAGAGGGCGGGGTCCGCGTCCCCTGCGCGGCCTCCGACCGTCCCGCTGCGATCTTCCGTCGCACTCACGTGGATGATCGGCTCCGGCTCCCGCGACGACGCGAGGAGGGCGAGGAGCGTCGGGACGACGCGGAGCTCGAGGTAGGCGAGTTTCCGGGCCCTGTTTCCGATGACCTGCGGGGACGGGGCGCGCGAGCGCTCCGCGGTCGGTGTCGACGCGGCGCGAGGGACGGGCCTGCCGCGTCTCCTGGCCGGGCACCTCGCGGACGGGCTCACCTCGTTCCGGAGGGTCAGGAGGGTCTGGAGCCGGGCCGCGGCAGGGCCCGTCTCCAGGTCCCGGGCGACGTCTTCTGGCTTCGACACCATGGCGCCGGGCGCTCGGGGCAAGTCCCAGCCGGCCGCTGCGAGCTCTGGGAGGTGGCGAGGGGTCGCCGGGGTGAAGAGGGGGCAGGGCGTCGTGGATGCCAGGGCGTCCGGGCACACTGTCAGGTTGCTGAGGATGATTCTCGTGCCAGAGCATCCCTCTCGCGCCAGGGCCGCTCCTTCTTGGCGTATGACCTAATCCGTGCGAATTCGCCCCATGTGGCGGCCAGAATGCCCACACAAGGCACCATCAGGCGACAAAATGGGTCAGGCCACGCCCTCCTGTTCTTCCCCCCCCCGTCCTCTATTTTAGGTCGAATTCTCCCACCCGGACACTCCTTCCGATATTTCGGCTCCGATTTTGCATACCCGCCTGTGGCGCACCCGAAGCGCAGCGAGGGGCACTCTAGAGTGATTCCCCCACGGCGGGGATGGAGCTGCAGGTTCAGCAGCCGGGGCAGGTGCTGGCGTATGGGGGACACGCGGGCATGGTGGGGCAGCCGGTGATGTGGCCGCCGCAGGTCGGCTTGCTCCCTGGCGTGCTCCCGGGTGTCCACCAGGGCTCCATCGCGGTGAACCATATGACCGGCGGGTGCGTCCCCCGCGGACCCGCTCCCCGCACGGGTATAGAGGAGGCAGGTGCAGGTAGTCGGGACGAAAGGAGCTAGAACGCAGGGCGACGGGGTCCATCGCAGTGGCGGCGACGCGGACGCCACAGGAGCGGCCCCTCCCCTTCGGGGAAGGGGGGGCGGCGTCGCGGCTGCCCCCCTCCGCGTTCCCACGCCTCCTCCCCGGCCCCTCACGCGCAGCGTCCAGGTCCCCCGGCTACCGGACAGCCTGTCCATGGTCTACGCCATGAGCCTGCAGATCCGGGGGCCCATCGCCCCCGCCCAGTCGGGCGCCCCGCCGGTGCCCCACGCGCCCCCGCCTGGCGCGGCGCTCTCCCTGCCGGCCGGGCCCGCGGCCAGCGTCCTCCCGCCGCCCGTGGCGAGCCACCTCCCCGCCGAGGCCTCCGCCTCCGCGCCTCCCTTCGCCACCGCGCCCACAGGCCCACTTCCTCCGGGCTCGCCCCCCTCCGCGACGATCCCGGCCCCCGCCGCGGGCGCCCTCAACGGCCCGACGGTTCCCGCGATGGGCCCCGCGCCGGGCTCCCCGGCGCCCCCGGGCGCGTCCCCGGCCCCCTCCGCGTCCGGCCGCCCCGCCGGCCCCGCCGACCCCCCCGTCCTCTCCCCCGGGGGCGGGATGCCCGCGGCCTACCGCCAGTACGCCGCGGGACAGTACGGGCAGAGCCTCGCCGAGTGCAGCCTCGTGCTGGCGCGGGAGCCGACGCGCACCGACGCGCTGCTCCTGGCCGGGGCTTGCTACTACCAGACGCGCAGGTTCGCCGAGTCGGTCTCCTGCAACGACCGCGTCGTCCTGCTGGCGCCCGAGACGGCAGAGGCCTACAGCAACCTGGCCAACGGGCTGCTGCAGATGGGGCAGGTGGACGTGGCGATCCTGTACTACCGGACGGCCATCCGGCTGCGCCCGGCGTTCCCGGACGCGCACAACAACCTGGCGTCGGCGCTGGTCCAGAAGGGCCTCGTCCACGAGGCCTTCGAGTGCTACAACGCGGCGCTGCGCGCGAGCCCCAACCTGGTGGACGTGCGGACCAACCTGGGGGACCTGTGGCGGGGGCAGGGGGCGTTCGGGAGGCAGGTCGCGGAGCGGTGCTACGAGGACGCCATCGCCCTGGACCCCAAGTTCGGGCCCGCGTGGCGGGGCCTGGGGGACCTGCTGATGGAGGCCGGGGACCCGGGCGGGGCCATGAGGTGTTACCAGAGCGTGATCAAGCTCAGCCCGGGGCTCGTGGAGGGGTACTCGGGGCTCGGTCGCGCCATGAAGGAGCTCGGGCGGGCGGAGGAGGCGGAGAAGTGGATGCAGGCGGCCACCCGCGTCAGCCCGGGGTGCGCGCTGACGGTGGGCAACCTGGCGGGGCTGTACTACGAGACGGGCAGGTTCGACCAGGCGGTCGTGCAGTACCAGCACGCCCTCAAGCTCGAGCCCAACTTCCCCGAGGCGTACAACAACATGGGGAACGCGCTGAGGTGAGGCGCCTGCCCCGTGCGCCCCCGGCGCCCCGCCCAGCCCGCCCCCCCGCCCCAGAGGTCTCGTTATGTCTGCTTGGACGTCTACAAAAGTGGCGATCTACAGCTTGGTAGGGACCTAGAGTGACGCCAGGGG
>Ga0181583_10002179_pt1 | contig 14603 bp, 3 predicted proteins | sample 071ome_31_FD_132461 | JGI IMG/M metagenome (GOLD analysis project Ga0181583, IMG submission 132461) | Coastal salt marsh microbial communities from the Groves Creek Marsh, Skidaway Island, Georgia - 071405CT metaG (megahit assembly) | ecosystem: Environmental > Aquatic > Marine > Intertidal zone... | reverse complement strand
TGCGAGAAATGCTCAGACTTCTGAGCAAGTTTCTGACATCTTCCGTGTTGGAGATTATGTCAAGTATGCGTCTCAGGATGATGTCGAAGCATCTTATCTGGAAGTCGGAAGCATTACATATTCCAACGGTATTGATTTTGTTTCCGAAGATTCTTCTAAGAATAGTTCCGCAGTTGCTAAGTATGTAACTAAGGAGGTTGCAATTGGCAATCCTGGAACATCCATTGATGTAAGACTTACCGCTAACATCAAGGATATCTCAAACATCAGAGTTCTCTACAGATTTAAGAAGGCATCCAGTCAAGAAAACTTCGAAGATATTGATTGGGAATACTTCAACACTGATGGAGGTCCTGATAATTTAGAGATTGCGTCCAGTGAGAATAGCATCTCTGGAACTGTCGAGAAGCAATCTTCATATCAAGAATTGAAGTATAGCGTTGCAGATCTTCCCGAGTTCTCTTCGTTTGCTGTTAAGATTGTGATGAAGACTGTTGATCCAGCATTTGCTCCTAAGGTTCAAGATATCAGAGCAGTAGCATCGTTCTAATTTCCGCGTATGTCATATATCAAAGTTGAAGGGCATGATGGTCTTGTCAGAGACGAGACCACAGGTGCCATCTTGAATTACAACGATTCTGCTATCGAAGCTCGTCGTAAAATGAAACGGTTGAATTCCGCGTTAGACGACATAAATATGTTGAAGGATGAAGTATCTGAGATCAAAACCTTACTGCGAGAGTTAATCAAAAATGCCAGCAATTCAAGTCGCTAGAACAGATACCTTTGAAAGACAAAGGGTAAAAATCAACCAAATTAGTGACCAGATTTTTAGCATTTCCCAAGGTGGAAGTGATCTATCTACTGGTATTTTGAAGTTGGGAAATGGAACATTAGCAGCTCCTAGTTTAGCATTTACAAACGATTCCGACACTGGTTTTATTAGATATGATTCTAAAACTATCGGTGTTGTTTCTAATGAAAAATTAGTAGCATCTTATAATTCAGCACAAAACTATTTTTATAACGATACAACATTTATTAAAAATAGTATATCAACATCTTTTTTATCTATTCTTGATGCTGGACAGAATTATGATCCTGGAACATATAATAATGTTCCTGTCATTGGTGGTTCTGGTATTGGCGGTTCTTTTAACATTGTTGTAGAATCGTTTTCTGGGTCAGTAACAAATTATGGCGAAGATTATAAAGGAGGAGCATATTCTGGCATTCCTTTAGAAGGAGGAAACGGATCTGGAGCTTCTCTAACATTTGATGTTTCTGGAATTGAAGGATCAACTACCTCAGCAGGTTCTGGATATAGCGATGGTTTATATTCCGATATTCCATTTCAAGGTGGATCTGGATCAGGCGCTAGATTTGGGTGTAATGTAAACTCTGGTGAAGTAACAGGAATTACTGTTTCAAATTCTGGATCTGGATATAGAAATGGAGATGTTCTCACTGTAAATGCAGCAGATCTTGGTGGAAGTGGTGGAGGATTTCAGTTCACTATTACTAATAATCCAGGTAACATTAATCCCGATACTTTAAACTTTACCGATAAAGGAAGCGGATACCAAGTAGGTGACATATTAACTCTTCCAAATGGAGTTACTTCCGTATCCACAACATTAGACGATCAAAGCACAGATATTACTGTAACTGCTGGTCAAGCAGCATCAATTAGAACAGGATTTGTTGTAACACAAACATCTGGAACTGGAGTTTTATCTTCTGGCGGTGGAATTGGTGGGGGTCAAATTACAGTATTTGCTATTAATGGCACAACGATTACACTTTCATCTGCTCCAGATACTTCAGGATCCGCAGTCTTAGACTTTATTCCAACTTATGGAATTCCGACAACTCCTTTTTCATACACAATTTCTAGTGTTGGAACTATAGGAACTGTCACAGTTTCTGAGGGAGGTAGTGGATATGCAAAAGGTGATATTGTATCTGTTTCTCCATATGATTTAATTCAACCAATTGCATACACAGTAACTGTAAATTCTGTAGACAAAATTGATTTTGTATCAACTGTTCCAAGTTCATTTGTTTCAGTAGGTCAATCAGTTTATGTTCCTGGTGGTGGAGTTCAAACAACATCTATAACATCTTCCACCACAATTGGAGGAGAATCGGGAAACACTTATTCAAATTTAACTGGATCTACTTCTGGATCTGGATCTGGAGCTGTTTTTTCTATCACTAGAGGATTTTCTGGAGATATTGCATCCGCAAATATAACTAGCGAAGGAGTTGGTTATTCTGCGTCCGATACTATTACTATCCTTGGTGCTGATGTTGGTGGATCTACTCCAGCAGATAACGTAGTAATTACAATTAATGCGGTAACACAAGATGGATCATTAGCAGAAGTTTATGAAGTCAGTATCACTGGCGGAAACATCAATTATATCGTTTGCGATTCGGTTGGTTTAACAGACACAAATTTAATTGCAAGATCTGGAACAACCTCTCCATTATACGAAATTGATACTCTGGAAACTTCCAACAAATATTTTATTGATTATGGTTCTGGACCAGAATATCATCCAGACTTAACATTATATTCTGGAAATAGATATAGATTTAATAATAGTTCAAATACTGCACACCCATTTAGATTTTCTGCTTTTAGAGACGGAATTCATCCACCAAGTTATATTGAAAATATTTCAACTACTCTAAGTGTAAGTTCCGCAGTTATCACAGTTGCAGATACAACTGGTATTGTAGCGGGAATGAACGTCTCTGCTCCAGGTGGTGGAGGTGGTGGTGGAGCATTGGCAGATCAGACAAAAGTGTTGAGTGTTGATAATGCTACACAAATTACATTAGATAAAACTCCAGTAAATGCTGGATCAGCTACTCTAACTTTTCAAGGTTATGCTTACACCGATGGAGTTTCATATGAAAGTTCTTATAGTGAGATCTTAGTATCAGATACTACACCTTCACCACTTTATTATTATTGCACTGTTCACCCAAATATGGGTGGATACGACAATGCCGAAGCACAAATTACTGTAGATACAAATAATCCCAAAGTTTTTGGTTCTGGATTTAGTGTCAACTTATCCGATATTCAGTCTGTTACAGCAGCTGATATCAACATCTCTGACAGAAAAATTACAACAGAAGATATTGAGGCGTCTACTGCTGACATTGATAACCTCACAGTCAATAATAATCTGACCGCTCTCTCAATTTCTGGTAATATTATTGCTCTATCCACGATCAATTCTTCTGGTAACTTTACACTGAATGCTTCTGGTCAGAATGTTACGGTGACCGCTAATAACTTCAAAGTAGGAACATTATTTAACGTAGCATCTTCAACTGGCAATTTACAAACTTCTGGCAACCTAAAAACTCTTGCTACGTTGAACGTTAATGATAAAATTAATATCACAAACAATATTATTTCTTCCACTGCTGGAAATGATATTTTAATCAAACCACCAACTGGCAGAATTACAAAGATTGATAATTCTTCTGCTCTGGTAATTCCAGTTGGTGATACAAATAGTAGACCAGGAAGTGGAATTGTTGCTGATGGTTCCATTCGTTTCAACACAGATAACAGTCAGTATGAAGGATATAGTGCTTCTACATCTTCGTGGTCATCATTAGGCGGCGTTAGAGACGTTGACGGAAACACTTACATTTTGGCAGAACTTACTGCAGGTGCTAATGACAACACCTTATGGTTCTATAATGACAATGTTAATACTCTAAAGTTAACTGGATCCGAACTGAACTTTAAAGCGGTCAAGAAAATTTCTTCAGAGAGATTAGGTTTACCAACATTCTCAAATTGGGTTGCAAATACACCAGTCGTCCAAGGAGCATACATTAAGTATAGAAACAATCTATATGAAGTAACTGCCAGTGGAACTACTGGAGGATCTGGAACAGAACCAATCCACACATCAGGAGCAGCAAATAGTGGAACAGCACAACTAACATGGTCTCAGTTGGCAGTATCTCCACTAACATTTGATGGAGCTGAGGAAATTCGCATTGGACCAAATAAAGATTGTGCTCTTGTTATAGGTCAGGAACTAAGAATTTTTGATAATACAATCTCTACTTCAGTGAAAGATTTGGTCATTCAACCAAATGCTGGTAAGCAAGTAATTGTAAATTCAGTAACCCACTTTAAAATTCCCGCTGGAACAGATAACGAAAAATCCATTGCCCCTGCTGGTCCAGGATCTATCAGATTTAATACCACCATCCAACAATTTGAAGGATATAGTGGAACTAACTGGTCATCATTAGGTGGTGTTAGAGACGTTGATGGAAATACTTATATTATTCCAGAAACTGCTCCTGCAGCAAATGAAAATATTCTGTATTTCTATAATAATAACGTAAACACATTACAATTGTCAGAATCTTCACTTGATTTTACTGGCATTGATAATATTACAACAAGTGGTGGCAATTCTCTTGCTATTAATACAGAGACTGTTACTCTCAACTCTTTGGATACAACTATTGATAATAGTGCTCCATCCAGAACTTTCATTCACACATCAAAACAATATTTGGATCTTGGATTATCTTCTGGATTAAACGTCGATCCAGTATTAAGACTTGACGATCAGGGTGATGTGTATCTAAACACTACATTTGGATCTGGAACTTTTAATGGTGTTAAGGTTCTTGATGGAGAACTAAAAGAATTTGAACTCGCTGACTATAAGATTAAAACAGCAACATTTTCTCTTATTAAGGGTGGAGCGGAAAGTTCTGCAGTTGTTTTATATCCAAGTTCATCTTCTAAAGGATGTAAGGTGACAGTTGTTTCCAAATCCACTTCTGGAAAGAGATCAATGTCTGAATATTCTGTTATTGATAATGGCACTGATATTTTCCACAATGAATATGGATCATTAAATACTTCAGCAGATCAATATACAGCATCTTTTGATTTCAATGCTTCTACAGAAGCTAGAATTACTTTAGCATTATCAAGTGATCACTCTAATGGAGATATTGTTAACTTCACCGTTCTAGTTCAGGAAATTAAGTAAAATGGCAACCAACTTACAAAAATTTGAATCCCTTGGTGGATTTTCTGTAGGAGAAACAGTTCATGTAGATGAACTGCACAATGCAAAAGAATTTAATTCAATTGAAATGAAGAATTCTTACTACACTGATAGTAAGACAACTAATTATATTTTGAGGGGTGTCAATACGGCAACTCTACAACTCGATGATGTTGGGACATCTATCACGATTGACAACAGCACGATGAATTTTATTACTGGTCATTTCATTGCTGTTAATCCATCTGGAGTTGTTTATGCTGGAAAAATTGAAAGTGTTGTTTACTGTGGTCCAGCAGGTGCTGTTTCCGAATTATCGAACATGCTGACAATCATTAAGCATGATGTCCCAATTTCAGAATCGTGGGAAATCAGTGCGTTTACATCAACGAATAGATTTAGTTATTCTACTGTAAGAACTGGAACAGTGCAGACAATTAAATGGGCGGTATCCACTGAAGTTGTAAGTATTGCTTGGGCTTGAGTGCTAAATATAAGATAGGAAAAAAGTCAAGGACACGGCAGCACCATGAGTTTTCATATTAATTCTGATAAGGAAAAGATTAGGGGCGTAAATCCTAAACTTATTGGTGATAATGAAGCTACAATCCGAGTTGGTTCTGGAGCTAATGAAAGAGAAGTTTTCAGGGCAGAATTAGATGCCCAGAGTGGACTTCCACGTATTGGCATTAACAGAACTGGACAAAGAGTTAATAATATTGTAGTAGATACTGGTGGAAGTGGTTACACAATTGCTCCAACTGTCACTATCGATGCTCCACCATCTGGTGGAACTCAAGCACTAGCATCTGCTTTTATTTTTAATGGTTCTGTTGTGTCTATTGCCGTTAATGATCCTGGCAATGGATACACAAGTCCTCCTAATATCGTAATCACTGGTGGTAATGGTGCTGGTGCTGGTGCTACTGCCGTTCTTGATACTGTTGACTATGAACTTGATATCAATGGTGCTATCAGAACTTCTACCTCTATTATTTCAGATACAGCAAGAATTCTGAACCTAGACATTGATAACTTTGTCACTCCAGATTTGAACCTGAGGGCACCAAACCTCAAAACATATATGAATGGCACAGGAACTCCTTGGGCTGCCAATGTAATTGTTCAAGAAAATGCATATCGTTATTCACAGGGTAACGTTTATCAGGCATTAAATTCTGGTCAAACAGGATCACTTGCTCCTACACATAAAGATGGTATCGTTACCAACGGAGAAGTTCAGTTTAAGCATATTGGTTTTAGAGTAACCGATCCTAATGATCCATTTTTCCTAGAAACTGGAGAGGCTGGAAGGTATCCTCGCTCTATTACTCCACTTCTCGGAGATAGATCAGATAAGATTGCTACAACAGAATACGTCCTTAACCTAGCAACAAATGACGTTGGTGGTCGTATTTACGTTTCATCACAGATTGGTTCTGACCTGAACGATGGTCGTTCAGCAGTTAACCCAGTTAGATCAATTAAGAAAGCAGCACAATTAGCTTGGGCAACTCCTGGTGTCAAAGAAACGCTAGTTGTTTCTGGTGGTAATTATGTAGAAGACAACCCAATTTCTCTCCCACCAGACTGTTCTGTTGTTGGTGATAACCTTCGTCTGGTAATTATTAGACCTGCTAACCCTGGTAAGCACATTTTTAAGTTTGGTGATAAGAACTATGTTACTGGAGTAACATACAGAGATAAAGTTGACGCCAATGGAGATTCTATTGCAACTTGGGACTTTGCAATGGTCTTTGATGACAAGCAAAGGATTATTATTGATAATGAAGTAAATGGTGATTTTGGAGTAGAGTTTCCTATTGGTCACCAAATATTTGGACCAGATAAATTTAGAGTATTCTTCCAAAATAATACTGGACTGTCTTTATTGCAGTCTGGTTTAACAGTTGTTGGTTTAAACACTGGTTCTAGAGCAAGAATTCTGGACGTTTCATTTAATTCAACTACTGGTAACAATGCATATATTTCAGGAACTATTGATGTTCAATTAACTTCTGGTTCGTTTGTTGAGGGCGAGCAATATAGTTATATTACTTCAGCGGCAACTGGAGGAGCACTTTCATTAACAATTAGTGCTACTGCTGGAGAAAATATTCTCAGATTTACTACAGATCCAACCAGTGATCTTACCTCAGGATCTTATGTTTTCTTAGATGATACAGATGATAGCACATTTACATCTGGTTATTATCAAGTTTCAAGTATTGACGATTCGAATGCTCCAACTTATTGGGATGTTCAGTTTGTTCCAATTCTGAATGCTCCTTCTTGGGATAATTCTCAAGCAGAGACGATCACTATCAATAGTGCTACACCAAACATAGAAACTATTGACACAACTCAACTAAAGTCAATTAGAGCTGAAGGTGAAGTTGTTTCTGTTGATGAAGATATCACTTCAACTCTTCCAATTTCTAGAATTGACTTCTCTCTACAGGGAGATCCAAGTATTGCTACAGGTGGTTTTCAAGAAGGACAATTTGGTAGCGCAGAAGACCTTGGTGGTATTGTTTTCTACACTAGTGCTCTAGTTGGCAGAACCAATACTCATGAACTAAAAGAAGGTCAGGAAATTATTATTTCTAACTTACCAACTTCAAATCCAGATCTTTCATTCCTTAACGGAAAACAAAGAATTTACAAAGTTTTAGAAGATGCTGACGGAAGAGCAAGAAGATTTGTAATTCCAAAAAAATTCCCATCTTTCACAAACGCCAACTTCAATCCTGGTGAATTTGCAACGGTTCAGTCTTATTCAAAGTCTATTACATTATCACTATTAAACTCACCAAATAAATTCTCCTTATCAACTCCAGTTGAAAGAAGATATCAAGATGCATGTCAACTAATTAGAAATAACAGAGAGTTTATTGCTGATGAAGTAGTAAGGAAAATTAATGATCAGTTTAAACGCGATTATTATTCTGTATACAATATCGATGCTGTAAATAACACATTTGACATTTATTTGGGAACATTAGATCATACAAATACATATGTCAGTGGTGGAACTGTAACGTTTGGTGGAAGCACATATAATATTAGTAATTTTGTTTATGATACAACCACAACTGGTGTTGCTACTATTACTACTGAAGCGGGTCTTATTTCGGCATTATCAGAAGATGATACTGTTCAACTTGCCGATATTTTAATTTCTTGCGAGGCAGGACAAAAGATTTATCCTGCATATAGTTCCCCAACTTCTACTAATACAGGAACTAATGGTGACGAGCAGTGTCGTCAAGATGTTATTCACTTCTTGAATGCTCTCGTTAGAGATCTCGAATTTGGATCTAATCACAATATTATTGAAGCAGCAAAGAAATATGTTGTTGGTGCTAAGATTGCATACATCGAGAACGAAATTATTCAAACTGTTCGTGCAATTGAATATGCTAGAGAACTAGCAATCTTTGCAATGTGTAATTGGAGAACTGGAAATAGAACTACCTCAGATCCAATCTACACTCCAGTTTATTCAACTCTACCAAGATATTTTGATGATACTGTCATAACATCAACTGCTGGAACACCAGCTTGTGATGATGTAAGATCCGCCATCGACACACTTTCTTATCTGTGGGTAGATGTAATTGGTAATAATGCTTCTGGAACTTATCTAGATGCAGCATATTTGATTGCCAGAAACAGAGATCTCATTGCTGATCAGGCATTAATTGATACCGAGGTTCAATATCCATCACTAGGTCTTTCTGATATTCATCAAAGAAAGTGTCGTAGAGACATCAACTACATTCTAGGTGGTTTGATTAGAGACCTTGTTCTTGGCGGAAATGCTGGAATTGTAACGAATGCAGAAGCATATTTTAGCGGCACTGTTCTTTCTGGTATTGATGCATCTCAATTAGATGAGACTAGGTATGCATATACTAAGGTAAGAGACTATGCTATTGCCGCTATGCGCGGATGGGTAAATGGACTTGGCAACACCGTAACCACAACTTCACCTATTCCTAAATTTACAGATGGAACTATTCTTGTTGATCCATCTGGCAATCCATTATGTGCTCAAGTAGAATCTAGTATTACTACTTCTATGGGTATTCTAGATGGTATCTTAGAATATGCAGATAATTCGGCAAGTCCAACAGCAATTGCTCCTGGAGCAACAACAAAAACTTACGGAACTTTATATGATACTACTGAAATTGTAACATATTCAGATAGTTACATTACTGATTTTAATAATATCAGGATGGCAGTTCGTGGAGCATATGATGATTATCCAATTATTGAAGCTTCACCATACACACAGAACGCTTCTGTTATCTCTTTCCTTGGTGGCGGAGGTGCTCTGATTGATGGTTCTAAAGTTAAGCAACCTAACTGTCCTTTCCCTGGTCTCGAAATTGATGGAACTGCATCATTCCCCAACCAGGGCAAATCAATGGTTGCTGCAGCATTTACCATCGTTTCTTTTGGTGGAACTGGATATAAGGTCATCGAAGACGGTTATACTCAGTTAGTTTCGGTCTTCGTTATTTTCTGTGAAGATGGTGTTCTTTGCGAATCTGGTGGTTACGCTTCGATCACAAACTCAGCAACAAACTTTGGAACTTATGCGTTGAGAGGAACAGGTTTCCGTAAAGATCCATATGAATTTGATAGTGGAACCGTAGATGTTGTTTCTCAAACTCCAACTGGAAGAACCACTATGACTGTAAGTGGTATCGGAAGAGAACCACTCGAACACTATATCTTGAAGATTGATGGATATTCAAATGCAGATCCAGACAAAGAATTTTTCATCGATGCTGTAAGTGCTGTTTCAGTTGGACCTCCATTCACTGCTACTATCACCTTAGACGATGGTATTGGAAATGGTCTTTCTTTGATCAGAGATTCTGATGGTGCTACTATTTCTGGTTTAACCGCATTACAGAATGCTCTTACACCTTCAGCAGCAACAAACGCAACAGTTAGACTTCACAGACCATCTATTGTAAACTCTTCTTCTCATACTTGGGAATTTGCTGGTTCTGGAACTAACTATCTTGCTCTACCAGAAAACGGTGGAACCAAGGTTGAGGCAAATGAGCAAGTTTCGGAAAACTATGGTCGTGTATATGTTTCTGGAACCGATGAACTTGGTGACTTTAAGGTTGGAACTTTTGCAAGAATTGAAAACAGAACTGGTAATATCACCTTTACTGGAACGGTTACCATCTCGGAAGTTGAATTCTTGAAATTGAAAGGTGGTGACGTTGTTGTTACTGGTTTCGATAACAGCAATACACTTGGCGGTGCTAATAGTAGCGATTCTAAATTGCCAACTCAAAAGGCAGTTAAGGATTATATCACTAACAATCTTGGTCCATACATCAACAAACCATACTCCACAAATGCTGTTCCAAGAGCACTAGTTGAACTTACCGATAGCGGTAAAATTTCTATCGATCAAATCCCAGCACTCAGACCATTTAGTGTCTATACGGTTCCCGATCAGGCAGCAAGACTTTCTATCGATGGAGCACTTGCAGGTGATATTGCAATTCAGCAAGATACATCACAGTCGTTCATTTTGAATAATGATCTCGATAGTCTATATCTTGGATTTGCTGTAGATCCAAATATTGTTATCAATATCAATGATGTATATACTGGTTCTCCATCAACTGGTAGAATTCAGGCAACAGAATATAGAAAAGGTGTAGTATACACAATTAATATCAATGATGGTGGTTCTGGATATACTGTTGCGCCAACAGTAACTATTTCTGGTGGTAGTCCAGATCCCAATGGCAATGTTCCTGCTACAGCGTCATGTACAATTGCTAATGGTGAAGTAGTTACTATCACAATCACAGAAAACGCTGGTTATATCGGTGGTTATGGATACACAACAACTCCAACTGTAACTATCGCTGCTCCTCCTGGTGCAGGAACTCAAGCAACCGCAACTGCACTACTCGAAAGTAGAGTATACGGTAATATTGTCAATAACATCAAGATGCTTGACACTGATAGTTTTGATGATAGTGATAGTCCTGCTAACACCATCAATATTAATAGAGTTGTCAATACATCATCTAGCAACATTAACAACTGGGTATCTTTATCATCTAACCAAATTGCGGCAACAGATATTACATCTGGTGTCATTGAAACAGATCGTCTTGCAACTGGTGGTTCTGCAAACTCGTTTAGTTTCCTAAGAGGAGACCAAAACTGGGCAGTAGCAGTTCAGTCAGTTAAAGGTGCAGAAACCAGATATTTTGCGAGACTTTATTCTCAAGTAACCACTGGTTCAAGTTCACTAATTTTTGAAGGTCTGTCTGATGCTTTAGTAGGTCATGAAGTTGTCGATAACATTGCTGGCATTGCAGAAAATACAACAATTAATGGTGTTGTTGTAGTTGGTGGTCTAACGACAGTTTCTATCAATAATCCAGTAACAGCAAATATCGCTACTGGAAGTGTAATTGAGTTTAACAGAGGAAGTTCTCCTCTAGTGTTTGACAGTTCACAAACAAGCGGAGAATTTATCGATTCTGTTGTTATCGCAAATCCTGGTTCTGGATATACAGATGGTCAGTATTTTGACGTTCCTCTCGACGCACCAGTTGTTCAAGGTCAGCAACAGGGAACAGGTTTAAGAGCTAACATTATTATCGGTGAAGATGGTAGAACTGGCGAAGTAACCACCGTTACCGTAACAAACGCTGGAACTGGATATGCAAATGACTTCCAAGTCACACCAAACCCAGCTACGATTGGATCTGGTTCAAACCTCGTTCTCCTTGCAAAAGTAAGCACTGTTCAGAAACAATATGCAAACGTATCTATTGATATTTCTAGAGCAGGTGGTGATGGTTCAACAATCAGTCAAGATCTATTTGGAACTGTTGGTGTTTCTAGATATAGAAAATCGCAGTTCATTGTCGGTGATGAAGGAAACGGATCTGTAACTATTAGAACTGGTCCAGATAGTGGACTCGACGCAGACCTTCTCGATGGTCAGCAAGGTTCTTACTATCTAAATGGTATTTACTTTGTTGATGGAAGTATCAACGAAGATAAATTAGCAAGTGGAACTTATAACATTGATATTAGTGGTAAATCTACCAATACAATTCGTGTTGACACAGGTATTAACAACCCAACATCAAACCCAGTTCCAAGTGATGCTGTTCAAGGTTTGACACTGAATACTGTATTCAACAGTTCAAATGGATTGCTAACGGCATATCCAAGTGTTGATACTGGAACTTCAAATTCTGCCAAACACCTTGTTATGACACTCCGTAATGGAGAATCTGGCATTGATGCTACTTATGGTGGTGTAAGACAACTAGCATTTGCAAACGACGACAGAATTTATCTACGTGGTTCTGGAGATGGAGTAACATCATATGGTTCTTGGTATGAAATTTGGAACTCTGGAAATCAAGGTATCGACAGTGGATTGGATGCTGATAAACTTGATAACAAACAGGGTGAATGGTATCAGGATGGATGGAACATCAAGTCTAATGAAATCTTTGATACCAGACTTCCCGTTTGGAGAAGTTCTACTAAGTTTAGAAATAAAATTGAAATTAAGTCTTATACTGGAACGGATGTTTCTTACAGAATTCTAGTAAGAGAAGTTTTAGATACTTCTCCTGGTGGAGATTTTGAACCAGGATCGCAGATTAATATCTACAATATTAATAAACAAGATATTGGCGACTTCTTTATTGATGATGCACCACAATTAAATGATGCAAATGATCCTACCAATAGTTATACAATGCTTATTGGTAGACTTGCTTCTGGCGGTAATTTAGAAAATGCCGTATTCTTAGGTCTTGCTGGAGATGAAAGAAATTTTGAAAATTATGAAATTTATGACAGCAACACAACATCATTTGCTGAGTTGGGTAACAGTTCTGGTGATGGTTATCTAAGACTTGGAAGATATGATGGAAACTTTGCCACCAATCCACATATCTATTTTAATTCTTCACAAGCACAAGCAGTAGACAGCAATGGTGATCCATCTTATAACTCTGCTATTATCGCTGATGGTGGTGATGCAACGGAGGGATCTGGTAGTCTTGAATTTAAAGTTCTAGATGCTAACGAACTCAAAGTTAATAATAATATAATTTGGAACGCAGGTAATGTTGCTTTCAATAATCTCAATGTAGTATCAACCTACGTTTTGGATGGCAACGGCAATCCAACTTCAGAGTATGCTTTAAGATCTGCTGTTGTCCGTGATGGTTCTGGCAACTTCTCTGCTGGAACAATTACAGCATCACTAACTGGTGCTGCATCACTTAACGTTCTGAAGACTGGTGATACCATGACGGGTTCTCTGTCTATCACTGGAGAAGATAATGGACTATCTATTGGTAATGGTAATATTTTAATTGATGGTGGAGATGGAACTGGAACTAGAGGCAATCTAACAGTTAGTGGAAAACTCTTGGTTGATGGAGGAACTCTATATGTCAACAAGACGGCTAATAGAGTAAGTGTCAGAGCTTATGATGATCCAAACAATCAGGGAACACCATTTGAACCAGATCCACTTTCAGGTTTAAATGTTTATTCTGGTTCAAATACCGAATTCAATTCTTCAAGTGATCTAACACAATCTTGCTTCCAACAGCAAATTTGGAACTATAATGACCTTTCAGAAACTGGTTTACTACTTTCACATGGTGCAACTGTTATTGCACAAGCACAATGGGGTATCTCAGTTCACAAAACTGCAAATTATAGTGGCGAACTTATTTTCAGAACAAGAACTGCTTCCGCAGAAAGTAATGAAAGATTGAAGATTACTAACAGTGGGGACTTGCTACCAGGAGCAACCAATGCTCAGGACTTTGGATCAACTGCTTTAAAGTGGGCAAACATTTACTCTAATATTTCACATATCAAGAGTAGTGTAAGAGTTGGAGATGGCAGTGCTAATGCTGAAGCAGATATTCAGTTTAGAGGTGGTGGTGCTGATCCTGGCGGTGGTAGAGCCTTCCGTTTAGGATCAAACATTGGTGATGGTGCTGATGTATTCTCTATCTACGCATCAGTAACTGCAGGTGGCACCGATTGGAAGAGTTTGGTAACACCAGATGCTTTACCCCCAGCACTTGCTATTCGTGGTTCTGACAACAGAGTTGGCATTAACACTAACGTATTTTCTGGAGTAGATACATCACTAACACCAAACGTAAACCGTAATTATATCTTGAATGTTCAGGGTGACATGAACCTCAATGGTCAGTTCTTCCAGAACAACGAAGAGTTTGTAACTTCGCGTTGGACAGAAGCAACCAATCAATTAGACATCTACAGATTGTCTAAGGTCGGTATTCAAGCAGAAGATCCAACCAAAGAACTTGTAGTTGGTGGTGATATTGAAATTGTAAATGGAGAAATCAACGGAGATGCAACCCTAACTGGAGGACTGCAGTATTTCTCTCCTAGATATTTTGGTGTTGATAAAGGAGTTGTTCTCAATGCTCAAGAATCTTATCGTGGCGTCAAATA
>Ga0181583_10002174_pt1 | contig 14619 bp, 8 predicted proteins | sample 071ome_31_FD_132461 | JGI IMG/M metagenome (GOLD analysis project Ga0181583, IMG submission 132461) | Coastal salt marsh microbial communities from the Groves Creek Marsh, Skidaway Island, Georgia - 071405CT metaG (megahit assembly) | ecosystem: Environmental > Aquatic > Marine > Intertidal zone... | reverse complement strand
GTGGGGGAGAAATCCCCCACTAACTTTAGGATTTAGTTAATGAAACAATTTGTAACAACAGGCGATTATACAATAAAAGTACAAGAAGGCGGTACAGTAACTATTGATACTGGAAACTTGATTGGACAATTATACCTAACAGGTGATCTTGTTGTCAATGGTAATACTACAACTGTTTCATCAGCAAACTTGGAAGTTAACGATAATATTATTGTTATTAACAATGGCGAAACTGGTGTTGGTGTAACACTTGGACAAGCAGGTATTAGAATTGACAGAGGTAGTTTGCCTGATACACAGATTTTGTTTGACGAAACAATTAACTGGAATGATCCTGTTTCACAAACTATTAGAACAGGTGCATTTACATTAATTGACGAAAACGGTGGTAACATTGGATTACAAGTAAGAAGTATTACAACCGGTGGTGGTGATTTATTTTTAATTAATAGTGGTACTGGTGTTATTAGTGTTAGTGGAACTAACAACTACGAAGATCAAATTACAGACGACGACGATATTCCTAATAAAAAATATGTTGACAACGTTATTGCACAACAGGTTGCCGCGGCAAACTTTACAAGACTAAGAACAGGTACTGCAAGTTTAACAGAAGTTGAAGTGTTTGACAGTGAAACAACTGGACACCCAAGTAACTTTGCTGTTACTGTTGACAGTATTACTACAGCAAACTTCTATAATGATAGAACAGAAATGCATGATTTTAGATTTGTAAATTCTACTATTGAAACTACTAATAGTGGAGCAGATTTAGCTTTAAGTGCGCCCGGCACAGGTTCTGTTGTAATTGATGACCAACTACATATTTTAGCAACACCTAGTGTTGATGATAATACTCTTGATCCGGCGGCTCCAACAGATGGTGTTAAAATTTATACTAAAACTCAAGACATTGGAAAAACTGGTATCTATTATGTAAATAGTAATAGTACAAGAGATGAGTTAATAAGCAAAAACAGATCATTACTTTTAAGTATGATATTTTAAGGATGTAAAATGGCAATAGCACAAGCGGCAATTGGAAACACAGATACAACGGTACTAACTGTACCGCCTCAAACTCAGTATGCTATTACAACAGTTATGGTGTGTAATCATGCAGGTTATGATGCGGCAGGAACAAACGATTCGTCATTTGATTTGCATTTTGTAAAGAATACAGAACCAAAATCAAATACAAACATGGTTGTTAAAGAAATGCCTGTTCAGGTGGAGAGACATTTACTTTTGATTCTGAAAAAATTATTTTAGAATCAGGCGATAGTGTAGTATTACTATCACAAGCACCATTGAATCTAAGTGTTACAGTAAGTTATTTGGAAGTTTAATTATGCGTTTTCTAAGAGCACAATCAACAAATGCAAGAGGAATCTATGGTAATAAAGATATCCGTAGAGACATTAACGGCAAGATTGTCTTAGACAGTGATAATTCTGTTGTGGTTCCAATAGGAACAACTGCACAACGTCCTTCAAGTCCTGAAAACGGAATGATTAGATATAACTCAGATGAAAATGTATTTGAAGATTATGAAAATGGTAGTTGGGCGCCTATTAGACGTTTTGAACCAGCAACTATTGTACAACAAAATTTAGGTAACGGCAATGATGTTGAAACTAAATTTGGTCCGTTAAACAACGGCGATACTTATAACCCTGCTCCAGCATCAGCGGCAAATATTATTGTTACTATTGAAAACGTTTTTCAACTAGCAACTACAAACTATGTACTTGAACAAAACCCAAGCGGTTATGCCGCAGGTTGGTATGTAGTATTTGGTACTCCTGTTCCAACAGGTAAACCAGTAACAGTCCTACATAATTTCGACAAGTAATTCCAATAAATACTGTTAGAGGGAACATAACAGTATGTCACAAATAGCAAGAATATCAGGTCCATTATTAGCATCGAACTTAGTTCGAACACAGTCTGACCTAGCGTTTGAAACTGATCTACTTCATATTGGATCGAGTAATACACGAATAGGTGTCCTTACAAATTCTCCAACAGACCTTGTACAAGTACTAGGACAGTCTTGGTACGGCGATGGTTATTTTACTAGAAAGACTTCGGGAAATATTGAAGTTAGTACAACTGGCGTAAGAGCAACAGTTGGAGATATTAATTTAAATTCTGCTAATTTAGTTAGAGCAGAACAGTTACATACTGACAATTTAGTTTTTAATAATAACGATATTACAAGTTTATCAAACAGTGACATAAACTTTCAACCTCATGGAACAGGTATTACACACTTTAGAAAAAATGTAAACCATATTGGAGATATTGATGTTACTGGTAATGTTACTATTCCAGGTAACTTATCTGTTGGCGGTAACTTTGTATTTGGTGATGAAGAAACAGATACAATTAATTTTAGTTTAGTAGATTTTTCACAAGACATAGTTCCTAATAGAACTGAGGATAATCTTAATTTAGGTAGCCCTACAAAAGTTTGGAATAACGTTACAGCCGCAAAAGCAAAATTTGGCGACATTGAAATTGATAATGATTACATAACTACAACAAGTTCGGGTAATAACTTAATTTTAAGAGCAAGTGGTACGGGTGCTATTGTCATTGATGATATGAGAATTAGCGGTAGTACATTAACTACAACAAACTCAACAACATTTAATTTAGATCCGGGTGCTAACATCGGGATTAGCGGAGTTGGAGCACTAAATGTTCCGCACGGTACTGAAGCAGAACGTCCTAACTTGTTTAGAGATGTTCGTTATAATACAACTACAAATTTCTTTGAATTATTTTCAAGTGCATATACTCCGTTAAGGGGTATTTGGAGTGAAGATAGACAGACTTATGTACTAGCAAATGCTGGAAACTATTTCGATTTTACAACAAATGGTGTTACAAATCATACATTGACAGATTTAGGAATTGTGTCAACTAGATTAGTTTCTCAGGATAATCTAACATTTGATAACGGAACTATTAGTAGCCAAGTAACTAATTCAGATATTAATCTAGTACCAAGTTCAGGTACAGTTAGAATGTATGATTTAGATTTTAATGGTGCTACTATTACTAACACAAGTCTAACGAATGATTTTGTGTTTACTAGAACAAATAATGTACCTACGCAATACGGTCGTGTTGAATTTGCAGATACTGGCGGATTTGTAATTCCTTCGGGGTCATTAGCGGCAAGACCGGGTGGTGCAACACTACAAGAAGGTACTACACGTTTTAACGTTACCCTAGGATATCTTGAAACTTATGCTGATGGTAATTGGAATAACGTTTCGGGTGCAGGTGATACAGTTAATGAAGACTACATGGAAGAATTAGGCTTTATCTATACCTTAGCACTAGGTTAATATCCATTTTCGATAAATACTATTAACATACTACAAGACCGATTAAGGGAGAGAGACCCTTAGTTGTAGTATGGGACATACTGTGGTTAGCCAGCAAAGAGCCGAGCAATAATGTAAGGATGAAAATTAGGCTAGAGGGACAGGATCCCCGTATTGAGGAGCAATAAAGTGGCTGTAGGTCGTATTTCGGGTCCGCTTTTAAAGCAAAATCTTCTTCGTAATGGAGTTGATTTAGCATTTGAAACGGATTTACTTTACTTAGATGTTAATAACCGCAAGATCGGCGTCAATACCGCTAGTCCACAATACGATTTAGATATTAACGGAACACTAAGATCAATTGATTCAGTAACTTCAGGTACTGCTTATGTCGGCGATGTACGTATAAGTGGTAATACTGTTGAAACAACTGGAAACACATTACAACTACAAACAGTAGGATCAGACAAAGTTACTTCATTAAAAACTTTTGAAGTAGACGATTTAAGATTTCAAACAAACGTAATTTCTACAACAGTATCAAATGCTGATATTGATATTTTTCCAGACGGAACTGGAGAAGTTAACATTACAGGTCATACTAATATTACAGGTAATTTAGATGTTACAGGAAATATTAATGCTAGTGGTGATGTAACAGTTGCAGGTAACGTTGTAATAGGCGATGAAGCAACAGATACTATTAGCATTAATGCAGGTATTACTTCAGATTTATTACCAGATCAAACTGCAACATACAACTTAGGTACACCAGCAAAAACATGGAATAGTATTCATGCTGGAAGTGCTTACATTGATGACATTCAAATCGATACTGGTGTAATTCAAAACACAGTTTCAAATGCAGATTTAGAATTACGTTACGCAGGTAATGGATCTGTTATTATTGACGATTTTATTTTTAAAGGTAGCAGAATTAGTTCTGCTAATGATATTACTATTGCACCTGCAAGTGGTGTAATGGATATTGACGCTACTGGATCTATTAGAATTCCGTCAGGCACAACAGCACAAAGACCAGCAATTCCAGCAGTTGGTATGATTCGTTATAACACAGATACAAATAAGTTTGAAGGTTATGACGGTAACTGGATTGTACTAACAGGAGTATATGACCTAGATGCTGACACATATATTACAGCAGAATTAACACCAGGTGCAAATGATGATACTATTAGATTTTATGCAGGTGGTTCACTAATTGCTACAGTTACACAACAAGAATTTAATGTTGCTAGATTACAAGTTGACAGTATAAGACTTGACGGTAACACTATCAGTACAACAACTGCTAATACAGACTTAATTTTATCACCAAACGGTACAGGCGGTGTACAAATTGGTGATGTTAATATTAGTGGAAGTACTATAAATAATACTGTAGCCGGCGGTGCTTTAACGTTTTCTAGCCCAAATGGAGGCTATTTTAAGTTTGACGGTACTGAAGGGTTTGTTGTTCCGGTAGGTACTGGTGCTCAAAGACACCCTTCACCAGTTATTGGTATGATGCGTTGGAATACAACAGACGGAAGATTAGAAATTTATGATGGTACACAATGGGATTCAGTTGCAGGTAGTTCAGGTGCTGTTTCACAAACAGATGCACAGAACATTGCATTGGAGTTAGTACTAAGTTTAGGATAAGATATGGCAACATTTTTTAGAAACAAAGTAGAAAAAAGCGTAGGAACACAACCAATTTCAATACTAACTGTGCCACCGGCATCGAAAGTTACAGCAATTGGTATGTCAGTTGCTAATCTACTAGACGGTAATACTAGAGTTAGTATTCAAATTAAAGACGATACAAGTGTATTAGGATATTATATCAAAGATGTTATGATTGCACCTAATGCGGCCTTAAGGGCAATTAATGGTGGTGAGAAATTAGTCTTACCAGGAAATAATGAAGTAGTAGTTACAGCAGATCAAGATGATGCTGTTGACGTAATTCTTAGTTACGTGGAGATTGTATAATGGTACAATATGTAGGATCAGCACCGTTAGAAGGACAAACTAGCGATAGATATTTTTATGCATTGCGTAGGGACGATGACGGACAACTTTTTATTGCAAAGGTTGATATTGCTTCTCCTACAGACGAGTTGCAAGTTAATAGACCAGGTGGTCCAGATGGTAACTTTGCAGAATGGCAAACTGGTGAAGACTTCTTTGAGGGAAGAAACCCTAATCACGAACTAGTTTTTGATAACTTAAACTATGAACAAATGCGTTGGGATGAAAAGAACATTTATTATTATGTAAATGATTCTGGAGAATTGGTGTTACGTATTAACACTAAATATGATTATGATGATACAATTTCAGCAGATCACTTACCATTTGGTTCAAATGCAACAGGATATAGTGGATAATGGCTGAATTTAACCTAGCAAGAATTAGATATACATGGAAAAATATATGGTTGCAAGGTGCGACATATATTAAAGATGATATTATTAGACATGGTGGTAACACTTATGTTTGTATGGTTGGTCACACATCAAGTCAAACAAGTTTTGATCTTGATCTAAGTGCTGATCCACCTAAATGGTTAAAAATGGCAGATGGTTACCAATGGAAAGGTAACTGGGTTGTTGACACACTTTATAAAGAAAACGATCTATTTAAATATGATGGTATTGTATATAGAGTAACACAAGAACATAGATCAAACGAAGACGCCGCAATTGGTATTACCGAAGATGAAGATAAACTTATTGGATTCGCCGCTACTACTAATTGGAGAAGAGACTGGACTCCGTTAACAAGATATAGAAAAAATGATGTTATCTTATATGGTGGTTATGCTTACAACTGTATTCAGGAACACACATCATCATCAGTAGTTTCTGGTCTTGAAGTAGACGCAGATAAATGGCAAATTATTTTCAGAGGCGACAATTTTAGAATTGAATGGCGCCCTTCAACTAGATACAGATATAATGATGTAGTACGTTATGGTGCTATCATTTACAGATGTATCGCAGGACACACTTCAGATTCAAACCCACTAAACGGGCTTGAACAAGACTTAGCACATTGGGAAATTGTAATTTCTGGTGTACGTTATTTAGGCGGTTGGCAAGATGCTGGCGACTCAGTAGGTGTACATTACAGAGTAGGCGACCTTGTCAAGTGGGGTCCTACTATTTGGCGTTGTACAGAACATCATACATCAACAGGTAACTTCCAAGAAGATTTCTTTGATATTTGGATGCCTGGCATGGGTTTTGAAAACGAATGGTCGGCTACAACATATTATCAACCAGGTGACGTAGTTAACTACGGTGGATATACATATACATCAATGACTAATAACGTTGGTAGTGCGCCAAGTGTAACAGGTGTATTCTACGAAGGCGAAAGTTTACAAGGTCAATACGATTGGGAATTATTAATTACCGGTTATAAAATGACAGGCGAATGGGAAGCCGGCATTGAATATAAAACTGGTAGTGTTGTAAGAAATAAAGGTTTTGTTTATATTGCTGTACAAGATAGCCAAGGTGTTCAACCAGATGCACTAGATCCTGAATGGAGAGGATATTACGATCCGGGTTCAACAAGATCTGCAGAAGGGTCTGTTTCAATGTACTGGCAGTTAGTATTAACTGGTCCTTACTACAGAGGCGAATGGTATTCAGATCAAGATTATGTATTAGGTGACATTGTTGTTCAAGCGGGAACAACTTGGAAATGTGTACAAGCACACGAAGGTGACGATTCAACACTAGTTGAACCAGCATTAGATAACGGAAGTTATTGGGAGAAAATGCTTCAAGGTTCGCCTGGTAACGTAATGCAACACAGAGGTGACCTAAGAGGTCACGATGGAACCGACCATGCTAGAATTACTATTGGTGATCCAGGAGATGCATTAAAACAAGTTAACGATCAAGCAACTTGGGAACCATTTGGACAAACACCAAAGGTTTATTATGTTGCTACATCAGGTAGAGATGCTAGTGGATTTGGATTAAGTTCAACATCACCATTTAGATCAGTTAAGTATGCAACACAATATATCTTAGCAGACGAAGCCGCAAGAGCGCCAGCAACAATTTTTGTTGCAACAGGAATTTATGAAGAAATTCTTCCAATTAAAGTTCCGGCAAATGTTGCTATTGTTGGCGATGAACTAAGAAGTACTACAATTAAACCAGCATTAAACAACGAAGAAAGAGATATGTTTCAAGTGCGTAACGGTTGTGGTATTAGAAATATGACCCTACAAGGATTACGTGGATCATTAGGTGAGCCTAATGTGTATGGTGCTCAAGTTCCAACAGCAGGTGCATTCGTAGCACTTGATCCGGGAACAGGCCCAGACGATACAAGTGTTTGGGTTACAAATAAATCAACATACGTACAAAACGTAACAACAATCGGTCATGGATGTGTAGGTCTTAAAGTTGATGGAGAATTACATAACGGTGGTAATAAATCTATTGTTGCAAACGACTTTACACAAGTAATTTCAGAAGGCATTGGAGCCTGGGCAAACAAAGACGGCAGAATGGAACTTGTTTCCGTGTTCACTTATTACTGCCATATTGGTTACTATTGTACAGCAGGTGGTAAAATTCGTGCTACAGTTGGTAATAACTCTTATGGTAAGTTTGGTTCTTTTGCTGAAGGTGAACTAGCAAGTGAAAGTCCTATTACTGCTACAGTAAACAACAGATACTATGATGCCGAAGCACCAACAGTATACAGTAACGCAAATAAAATTTTTGCAATTGGTTATACACACGCCGGCGGCCATTATACAGATGTTACATTTAATATTACAGGTTCAGGTAGCGGAGTTAGTGTAGATAATAACTTTGCTGAATTAAGAAACGGATCGATAAGTGAAATTAGATTACTTGATCCAGGTGATTCATCACCAACAGGTGGTAGAGGACATATTACAGGTATCAGAAACTCGGCACAAGGCGGAGACAATATTTCAATTACTATTGCACAATCAGATAACAATGGTCCTGATTACTATGTTGGTAGAGCAGTACTAGCAGTTAGCAACATTTCGGGAGCAGATCCAAATAGAGTAGATGATCCAGAATTGTTCCCACAAACGTATACTAATGTATCAGGTACATCTAATAATATTTTTGCTAGTGTAGGTACGTTTAATATTACAGTTGACGAAACTGGAAACATTACAGCAATAGTACCAATTAATGGCGGACACAGTCATAGGGTTGGTGATCAAATTACAATTTCAGATGCTGATTTAGGCGACCACGGTGGCGCTGATGTTTCGTTTACAGTTTCTGAAATTTCACCAGGTATGAGAATTATTATTGAAGAAGGTGAAGGTGTTGGTCAATATGGAATTATTGATGAATACTTTGTTACAACAAAGAAAATTAATGTTCTAAGAGAAAGTGATGGTAAACGTGGTTGGGATCATATTGTTCCGGGTTGGGATATTTCAACACAATTAGACGGTTCAACAACATACAGAATTGAATCACGTATTGAACTTGACGAACCTTACTACGAAGAATATAGTTATAACACTGGCAATTCACAAAGTTATCAAACACTTGGATTAACATCTGGTGAAACAAATGCTATATTTCCTTCAGCAGGAACAGACGTAGCATTGTATTCAAATGCGGCAGGCGATCAATGGACTCCTGCAACAGTTGATTCAGGATTTGTAAGACCAAATTGTGGTGTTCAATGTAAAGGATTTTTAAAATATTTCATTACAGTTGGTAACGGTAACAGAGCCAACCTTTCAACAGCGTTAACTGCTTGGGGTTCTGATCCATATCCAATTAACCAACACAACTATGTTGATATTAAAGAAGGTCCGTTTGGTGCGGCATCTCACACAGTTATTGCTATTGCAGATGATTCAGACGAAATTGCAATTTCAAACACTAACGGAACAACTTGGTCATATGTAAACGTTGGCGGCCCTGGTTCAGGATTTAAACACATTGCATATGGTAACGGTAAATGGATTATTGTTAGCGGTTCGGGTGCGGCATGGGAAAGTACAGATGATGGACAATCATGGACTGGTACAACAGCAGTTTGTCCTAATACATATAACGTAACAGGTTTCCGTTTTGGTAACGGAAGATTTGTAGCGGCTTGCCAACCAAATGGTACAGCAACATTCCCATTTGATCCATCAACAACAATGTTAAGTGATAACAGTTCATCAACTACAGCAGTATTTGGTTTAAGTTCAACTTACTTTATAAGTTTCACAGATTTTGCAGAAGGTCCAGGAAATGCTACTTGGAGAGAAGTAGATGGTTCTGCTAATATTAACACTAACGAATGGGGATTAGATTACTCCGACGGGTTGTTTATGTCAATTGATACAGCAGGTAATCTTTTATACAGCGACGGCGGCGATGTTTGGAAATCAAAAGGTCCTTTAACAATTCCTTCAGGCGGAACAGCATACGTACCAAAAGTTTGTGGAACAACTACAACATTTGGTCCACGCTTCTTTATGTTTAATACAACATCACAACAAAATGTAACAGCAATCGACTACGGTGCAAAAGCATTAATGAGAGCATATCCGGTTAACACTGGTAGAATTGAATCATTTACAATAACTGAACCAGGAAGTGGTTATAGAACACAAACACCTCCGTCGGTACATATACATGATACACAAAAAACACAAGACGTTACGTATCAAGTTAGACTAAACAATAGAGTATTAGGACAGCCTACGTTTAAAAACAGAGGATCGTTATATACTAAATTTAATGCTGTAACTATTACAGGTGACGGTTATGCAGACAAGTTCCAACTAGGTGGGGATATTGTTGTTAGTGATCTAACACTAGTTCCGAGCCCAGGCGATAACTTGCGTTTCTCAAGTATTACTGACGTAATTTATAAAGTTGGTACAGCAACAGTACTTGAAGGATCTGTTCCTAATGCAACTGTTAAGATTTCACTAGCACCAAATATGGGTGTTCAAGAATCACCACAACACGGTGAAGCAGTTACAATTAGACAGAACTACAGTCAGGTACGTTTAACATTCCACGATTTCCTAGACATTGGTACAGGCGGATTTGACGATACTAACTATCCATTACTTTATACTGATGGTTATAGTTCAATTAACCCACCAGAACAGATGTGGGAAACACAAGAATATAACGGTGGTAGAGTATTCTACTCAAGTACAGACCAAGACGGTAACTTTAGGGTTGGTGAATTGTTTAAAGTTGAACAGTCAACAGGTATTGTTACAATTAACGCATCACAGTTTGACTTACAAGGTCTAGATGAATTAAGATTGGGTGCATTTATACTTGGTGGTACAAACGCTGTTATTAGAGAATTTTCTAAAGATGGTACATTTACTGCAAACAGTAATGCTATTGTACCAACACAGAAAGCAATCGCTACATATATTCAATCAAGAATTAGTGGTGGTGGTGCAAACGTAGCGGCAAACGCTGTTACTGCTGGTACTGTTAAGTTAAGTAACTTAAATCAAATATCAAACACAGGTGATTTAGCAATTAATATTCCAGTTCCGATGCACATGACTAAGATTCCATCAGGAATGATGATGGCAATGTCCTATTTTAACGTTAATGCAAGTACAATGGGACTTATGGAAACAGACGCTATTGAAGGCGACGGATCATACTATGACGTTGGTGAAAATGGCTGGGATCCAGGAACTGGAGTGTAATGATAAATACTAAAATAAAGCATTTAGGAAGAAAAAATGGCAGAGTTTAAACTAGGTAGAATTAGATTTGTATGGAAAGGTGCGTGGGCATCTAACATCGTATACTTTAAAGACGACATTGTAAGACACGGCGGTAGAGTTTACTTCTGTGCTAATGGACATACGTCATCTGCAGACTTTGCTACAGACGAATCAACAAAATGGAACTTGTTTACTGATGGTATTCAGTGGCAAGGTGCTTGGACTTCCGGAAACTATTACAAACAAAATGACCTAGTTAAGTACGGCGGATACTTATATGTTTGTAACACAGCACACACTTCAGAAGCAGACGATGCACAAGGTGCAGGTATTGCAGGTATACTAGAAACAGATCAAGCAAAATGGGATTTATTTTCTGAAGGATTTGCATGGAAAAACAACTGGACAATTTCAACAGTTTACAAAGTTAACGACATTGTTAAGTACGGCGGCAATTTATATATTTGTAATGCGGCACATACTTCTTCATTAACAAACAATACTGACAGCGATGGATTAGAAGCAGACCAATCCAAGTGGGATATTTTCTCAAGAGGCATGGACTGGAAAACAGACTGGTCAGCAGACACACGATACAAAGTAGGCGATGTTGTTAAGTATGGTGGTCAACTTTATATTTGTAATGAAGGACACAATTCAGCAACAACAGATGCATTAGGTCTTGAAGCAGATCAATCTAAATGGGATTATGTACACAAAGGTATTGAATACCTTTCAGTTCATGCAACAGCAACACGTTATAAAGTTAATGACGTTGTTAAGTATGGCGGCGGACTTTGGATTTGTACAAACGAACATACATCAGGTGCTACTAATTTAAATGACGATATCACATTAACACAGGCTATCGAAAGTATTGATGAGATTAGTGCGGCAGATACAGATAGAACTGCTGGAACATATAGAGATATTGCAGGTACTTCAGCAGGTAGTGGTACAGGACAAAGATTTAATATTTCAATTGACGACCAAGGTGCGGCAACTGTAACTGTTGTTAAAGGTGGTTCAGGTCATGCAGTTGATGATACAATTACAGTACAAGCAAGTGAAATTGGCGGAACTGGTTTAGCACTTACATTTGATGTTGCTACAATTGGTAACGTAACACAATGGCAAGAATTTTTACCAGGATTAGAATTTGAAGATTCGTGGAATTCTTCAACACAATATCAAATTGGTGACTTTGTAACATACGGTGGTTATTCATATGTTGCAAACAATAATAACACTAACGTTGTTCCATTTGGTAATCCAGGGACATGGGATTTATTTACAACAGGATTTAGTTTACAAGGTGACTATAACAATGCAACAGCATATAAAGTTGGTGATGTTGTTAGAGTTGGTGGTTACACTTATCTATGTATAGCAAACTCTACAGGCAACAGACCACCTGATGTAAGTTACTGGGATAGATTAAATCAAGGTATTGAATGGAAAGAATCTTGGACAGATGCAACTTATTATGATTTAGGTGATGCTGTTAGAGGAATCAATAACAATAATACTTATATTTGTGTACAAGCACATACATCAGACGAAGTTGCTGTACAAAACAGACCAGATCAAGATACAAACGGTGACTATTGGAATTTACTAAGTGGTGGTGTTGAGTCAGGTAACTTAACTACTATTGGTGATTTAGTTTACTACGGTGGTTCAGGTCCTACTAGACTTCCAATTGGTAAAGCAGGTCAAGTATTAAAAGTAAACGCGGCAGGTAATGCTCCGGAATGGGCATACTTTGGTCAATTAGATCAAATTTATTATGTTGGTCCAGGTGGAACAGATAACGAAGCACCAGCAAACGGTGTTACAGTTGACAAGCCGTGGGGCTCTGTAAGATGGGCGTGTGATCAAATTAGACAAGGTCCACGTAACCCAAATGCGGCTTCACTACTTTTAAGAAACAGAGCATTTATTCAAGAACAAATTGTTGAATTTGTTGACTACAATATTACAAATAACGTAGATCCGTTTACAAGTTCATTTACATACAACAAAGCAAAATGTCGTAGAGACATGGGTCTTTTAGTTGACGCTATTGTTTGGGATTTAAAACACGGCGGAAACATTAGATCAAGAGAAGCGGCAAGCAAGTATATTAATGGTGCAGTAAACTATGTTGCTAACCAAGAAGACGAAACCAAAGCGGCAATTGATCATGGTGTTGCAATTATGGAAAACATTCTTGCTTCATTGGATCCAGTTACAAACTATGCAACACTTAATAGTGTAGCATCACCGGTTACACAGTTTAAAGATGTATCACTAGAAGCAGAAGCAGATGTTCATGCTAATATTACATCACTAGCAAGTATTGTTACAGTTACAATCACTGACGGTAACCTAACTAACCTACCAACAGCAAACAAACCAAATGTTACATTGTTTGTTAAAACTGGTCAATACAACGAAATGCTACCTATTCCGGTTCCAGCAGATGTTGCTATTGTTGGTGACGAACTACGTTCAACAGAAATTACTGCGGCAGGTTCAGGATACACAAGTGTAACTGATGCAGAATTAACAATTACTGCACTAGGAAGAATTAAAGCAATTATTTCAGACATCATTAATAACAATAGTGTTACTAAAACACCAGCAGGTGCACACTTAACTGTTGACAGTTTTGGAGCGGCAGACGCTTTGAGATCTGCAGGTACGTACAACGGTGTAAGCGGATCAACAAGTGGTACTGGTACAGTTGGTACATTTAACATTACAGTTGACGGAAATGGATCTGTAACTAATGTTGATGTTGTTACTGGTGGTTCAGGACATCTTGTAAATGATATTATTACAATTCAAGATTCAGATCTAGGTGGCGGCGGTGCCCCTAACTTTACAATGGATGTTGCGTCTATTGCACCAGGTAATACAAATACACAAAATACATACGAGCCAGCAGGTGATGCCGCGGCGGTAACTACAGCACAAAATCTAATTCAAAATATTATTGACAAGATTGATTTTGAAGTCAATGGCAATGGTAGCGATGTAGTTGTAAGCGGACAAGTTGGTCGCAGACAAGATGACGGCCACACAGATGCACGTGGTAGACTTTTACTTAACTTAGACTTTATTGTTGACGAAGCAGTAGAATACATTAAAGCAAATAATACAGGCGATTACGATCTTACTGATGATGCAAAATGTAAAAGAGACATGAAACAGTATATTCTTGCTGTCCTTTGGGATATGGAAGAATACGGTAACTACAGATCAGTACTAAATGGCCGTTGGTTCTCAAATGCTGTTAACGGTTCGACAACAGAAGATATGTTCTATTTAGAAAACGGTACAGGATTAAGAAACTGTACACTAAAAGGACTATCAGGTACACTAGGTTCTGCAAACAGTTATGGAACAAAACGTCCAACAGCAGGTGCTTACACTTCACTTAACCCAAGTTGGGGACCAGATGATGAAACTGCTTGGATTACTACACGTTCACCATACGTACAAAACGTAACAACATTTGGTACAAGTGCAGTAGGTCTTAAAGTAGACGGTGAT
>Ga0181583_10002172_pt1 | contig 14621 bp, 11 predicted proteins | sample 071ome_31_FD_132461 | JGI IMG/M metagenome (GOLD analysis project Ga0181583, IMG submission 132461) | Coastal salt marsh microbial communities from the Groves Creek Marsh, Skidaway Island, Georgia - 071405CT metaG (megahit assembly) | ecosystem: Environmental > Aquatic > Marine > Intertidal... | reverse complement strand
CGCCACAGAATCATCGAAGTAATTTCCCTCTATTAGATCATTCTCTGCTAATTGGTATTCACCATATCCCCGATAAGAAAGGTTGGGTGTTTTTAAAGGGAGAATCTTTTTGATATAAAAGTTTCTCGCTCGTTCTTTCAAGGGCGAGCGATTTTTGATGAAATCCCATGCTGCCCAGCAAATTTCATCCAACATCTGAAATGGAGCAGCATCTCCTATCCATTCTAAGTGATGTACCCCGGTAAGGTTCTGGTTAAGAGACTCCATGAGAGAAATTCTGGCAGAGAGCGCATTTTCTTCCCACTGGGTTTCAATCCAATCCGGACATTTAAAATCGATGGGATCATTTTTCTCCCCAATTTCAATAAGGGTATGCAGTTTAAATTTTCTCGCGGTATCTTCCCGATTTCCTGGGTTGATCGATGATAGATGTTCTCCAGGAGCTTTAGCTGTTTGAGAAAGTTCAGCAAATTCAGAGCAATCAATATAGTATTCGGAACGGTGTAGAAATTTTTCTCCTTTATCCAGGTTTGCTAAAAGACAGGACTCAATTCGGTCCTGAGAAGTATTTAAATTCGTTTCCAAGCAGTGATATCCCAAGGCAACTGAAATTGTCTTGTATTCCTTGATCAGTGAAAAAAGTGCCCTCGATTGCCCGGTGAAAGTACCCTCCGTATTATCCTCTCGAATCCGGTTGGTAATCTCTTCCCAAATCCCGGACTCCCTGAAAAATGGATTGTTCGTGCTGTATGGGAGATCAAGCGGATGCTGGAAACCCTCACTCACATTTCCACCCAAGCAGGGCAGAGTATCAACTAATTGAACGGTGGCACCTGATTTCGAGGCAGCAATTGCGGAGGAAATGCCTGCCATTCCACCACCCAAGACAAGGATGTCCGATCTCCTTGGTTGTGTTTTCATGCCAAATCTCGGTTACGCATTGGATCACTCATGGTAGAAAAATTTAAAATTTACGATTCTTAAGACTGCTAATGAAATGCATTAAGTAAAATTAATAGGTAGCGTTTAGATTTTTTAATATTGTGTGGTCTTCGAACAACAGATACTTCATGACAGTAATTCGTAATTCACGCACCTAATTAATAAAGCCCAATTGTGAGAAACATTTTCCCTAGATGGTCCAACACGGTTCCTCTTAAGCTAATTATCGCACTTGGCATGATTGGGACTGTTCTGGTAGCCGGGATTACTTATTATGCTACCCCTAAGTACACAAGAGTTGGTTACCAACCCACCCAACCGGTGTCTTACAACCACGAATTTCACGCTGGTGAGTTGGGTATTGATTGCCGTTATTGTCACACAGGAGTGGATAAATCCTCCCACGCAAACATTCCAGGAGCCAATGTTTGTATGTCCTGCCACCAAAACGTGAAAGCAGATTCCCCTTTGTTAGAACCGGTTAGAACCTCTTTTTACGGCGAAGATACGAATAAGGATGGAAAACTTTCCGATGGAGAAGACCTCAATGGAGATGGTATTTTAAATGCAGGTCCAGCAATCCCTTGGGTTCGCGTACACAAGGCACCAGATTATGTTTACTTCAATCATGCCATCCATGTGAACCGGGGAATTAGTTGCGTGGAATGTCACGGACGGGTGGATCAAATGGTTGAGGTTCATCATGATAAGCATTTGAGTATGGCGTTTTGTTTGGATTGTCACCGCAACCCAGAGAAGGCACTGCGACCCCTGGATGAGGTCACCAACCTATCTTGGGAAGTGAACCAGTCTGGCGATGTAGACCCGTTACTTGCCCAAGTCCATGCTGGTCTTGAATTGAAGGAAAATTGGGGTATTCATCCACCTCTGAGCTGTACCGGGTGCCACAGATGATTATGCAAAACAACCAACCTGATATGCCCACCGGCAAAGAATATTGGAAGAGCTTGGACAGCCTAGCTGATACTCAAGGCTTCAAAGATTGGGTATCTCGTGAGTTTCCTGAGGGTGCCAGCATGCTGGAAGGTGTTGAGCGTCGTAGTTTTGTCAAACTTATGGCTGCTTCCTTTGGATTGGCCGGTTTAGGAATGTCGGGTTGTAGGCGTCCTGAGCATGTAATTTTACCTTATGGAAAGAGTCCTGAAGAGCTCATACCTGGTGTACCTGCTTTTTACGCAACTGCTCATCCTACCAGTCGTGGGTTTCAACCTCTAATCGTCGAAAGTCATCAAGGCCGTCCTACCAAAGTTGAAGGGAATCCATCCTACTTGCCCTACGGTGGAAGCACTGATGTCTATTCTCAGGCAAGTGTGCTTGACCTTTACGATCCTGACCGTGCCCAGGGAAGCTTTGTTCGAGAAACTCTTAAAAATGGAGTCAATCGTTGGAAAAAAGTTTCCACTGATTCTATATTAGATGCACTTAATGATGAGGTTGCCGAAGGCAAGGTTGCTGTTCTAGCCAATGGCTCCCATTCGATGCTTCGCCAATCTTTGCAGATGAAGGTTGCGTCTTCTGGTATCCAATGGTTCGAGCACGACGCGATAGATTATACTTCAGCGGAAAATAAACTTGGTAAAGCCCTTGGTCTTGAAAAGGCATTGCGTGCGGTACCTAACTTATCTTCTGCCAAACGGGTTTTATCTTTGGATAGTGATTTTCTCGGAAATCGTGAATCCAATGAGTTGTCGAATACAAGGGCTTTCATGTCAGGTCGAAAGGTCCTTAATGCAGCTGATGCCAAAAAAATGAACCGGCTTTACATTGCCGAGTCTGATCTTTCCCGTACTGGTGGTGTTGCTGATCATCGCATTCGTGTCGAATCCTCTCAAATGATTGGATTTGCTTCACTGGTTGCCTCTGAATTGCTTTCTAAACTTGGTCACTCAGATCAATCATTGAAGAAGCACCTAAAAAATTTATCATCCGTCACAAATTCTCAAAAAGAGTGGGCTTCGGAAGCAGTTGCCGATTTGCTCAGCGATCCTAACAAATCTGTTGTACTTGCTGGGTCTCACTTGCCTGCAGAAGTTCAGTTGCTTGCATACGAGATGAACCGCTTGCTTGGTTCGATCGGTTCCACGATCAACTACATCGAGGTTGGTGCATCTGCTGATTCAATCTTTTCACTGGCGAGCAAGATAAAAGACGGTTCGGTAGAGCGCTTGTTCATTCTTGGTGGTAATCCTGTTTATCAAACCAAAGGTTTTATTAACTGGGAGGACTTGTCGAAAAAGCTCAAATTTGTGGTACGCCTTGGTGGATCGATTGACGAAAGTTCTCAGATCGCTAATTACCACTTGGGGCAGTCTCATTATCTTGAGTCGTGGGACTTGGGTACAACATGGGATCAATCTTCCTTTGTCCCGGTTCAGCCCTTAATCGCTCCTTTGTTTGATACCATTTCAGAAGCTACTTTCCTCTCTCACTTGATTGGGGAGAAGCAAGATGACCATGGTCTTGTTAAAAATCTTCACTCTCAATATTCAAATGGCGGAGACTTTAAAGATTTTCTGAGACTTGGAGTATTAGCAACTAAGCCTGTTTTATTTAGCTCCTTGGACGCTACCAAAGCTTTACTTTCCATCAAACCTAATAAAGTAAAACCATCTAAGCTCACCGAAGATAACTTGGAAGTTGTTATTATTCCTGATTTTCATGCACATGATGGCCAGTATGCAAACAACGGTTGGATGCAGGAGTGCCCAGATCCAATTAGTAAGTTAACCTGGGACAACGCCCTTCTGATCAGCCCTGTTCTTGCTAATATTTTGGAAACTAAGCATTCCGGACTTGGTCTATTGCCCAAGCCAACCATGCTTAATAAAAATGGGCAAATTGCTCCTGATGCTGCCCAATTTGATGGTGGAAAGCAAAAAGCACCAGTCGTTACAGTTAAAGTTGGTGATAAATCCATTACCGCACCTCTTTATGTTCAGCCGGGTTTAGCAGACTTTACCCTTGTCGCTACTCTTGGCCACGGCCGTACAAATGTGGGTCGTGTAGGGCAGGGCACTGGCTACGATGTCACCCCTCTACTTTCGGGTGACTCACTCGTTATTTCTGGAGTTTCGATCGAGCCCACAGGCAGTTTTGAAATCCTTGCGAATGTACAAGAGCATTGGTCGATGGAAGGTCGTGCGATTGTCCGTGAAGCCAATGTTGATGAATATACATCTGACACCGGCTTTGCTTCCAAAATGGGTGCCGAATCTCACTCTCCGCCAATGTGGGGGAAAGACCAAAACAAGTCTCTCGCAGAAAAAGCAACTTCGACTCCTCGGGGAAATTCCGCTTACGAGCATCCCGATCATACCTACGAAAAATCGGATGTTTTTGGTATTCACCAGTGGGGTATGACCATTGATTTAAACCAATGCACGGGGTGCAGTGCTTGTGTGGTTGCTTGCCAAAGTGAAAACAATATCCCCGTAGTTGGTAAAGACCAAGTGCTTCGTGGTCGTGAGATGCATTGGATCCGCTTGGACCGTTACTTTAGTTCCCCCACCCGTGATGGTGCGGAAATCCCCTCAGATGTTCAAGTCTCCTTCCAAGGAGTTGCCTGTATGCACTGTGAAACCGCCCCTTGTGAGAGCGTTTGTCCGGTCAATGCGACTGTGCATGACGAGGAGGGACTCAATGCGATGGCTTACAACCGATGCGTGGGTACACGTTACTGTGCAAATAACTGTCCTTACAAAGTACGGCGTTTTAACTTTTTTGATTGGAACAAAAGGGACACCAACGAGCTTTACCAGGGACCACTGGGTGAAAAAAATGACTCTCTGGTGGATCTAGGTAAAAACCCTGATGTTACTGTGCGTATGCGCGGAGTCATGGAAAAGTGCACCTACTGTGTCCAAAGAATTCAGGAATCCAAGATTCGTACGAAAGTAAATGCACAGAATAAAGCAAAATACAATACTGGTGAAGATGGTGCCTCTTTGCAGTTATCCACCAAGGACTTAAAAGTTCCTGATGGTACAATCAAGACTGCTTGTCAGCAGGTTTGTCCATCCGAAGCCATTGTTTTCGGTGATGTGTCTGACCCGGATAGTCAGGTAAGCAAGCTCAAGAATAATTCCAGAGATTATTCGGTACTTGGTTACTTAAACACAAGACCCCGTACCACATTTCTTGCCAAGGTTCGTAATCCTAACCCCAAGATGCCTGATTTTGTATCATCCCCTTACGCCACTAAAGAATACCATGACCGGGCACATCCTTCCCATCACGGCGATCAACATTGATAACGAACCATGTCTGAAGTGAAAGAGGTTGAAGAGCACGAAATTCTTAAAAGGGTAGACCCTGCGCCCTGGAAAGATGTTCCCTTGGTGCTCAATAACCGTAGCTATAAATGGGTAACTGATAAGATTTGCGGAATTGTTGAATCCAAAACTCCTACATGGTGGTGGTGGTGCTTCATTACCGCGCTTTGCATTGCCAGTTTTACTGGTATGGGCCTTGTTTATCTTGTTTCAACTGGTGTGGGCGTTTGGGGAAATAACAACCCGGTGAATTGGGGTTGGGCGATTGTAAATTTCGTATTTTGGATCGGGATTGGTCATGCGGGTACTTTAATCTCTGCCGTTCTTTGCCTGCTCAAACAAAAATGGAGAACTTCTATCAACCGTGCATCTGAAGCGATGACTGTTTTCGCTGTGCTCTGTGCAGGAATCTTTCCTCTTTTCCATGTAGGTCGGGTTTGGTTTGCGTGGTGGTTGTTCCCGTTGCCCAATTCAAATGCGATCTGGCCGCAATTTCGAAGTCCCTTGGAATGGGATGTTTTTGCAGTTTCTACCTATGCCACTGTGTCCATATTGTTTTGGTACATGGGAATGATTCCTGACATGGCTGTGCTTCGGGACCGTGCCAAAGAGACCTGGCGAAAATATTTTTACGGATTTTTCGCGATGGGTTGGCGAAATGCGAACAACCACTGGCGCAACTTTGAGATGGCTTATCTTTTGCTTGCCGGCTTATCCACCCCGCTTGTTCTTTCGGTCCATACGATCGTTTCCTTCGACTTTGCTGTGGCCAACTTACCTGGTTGGCACACCACGATCTTCCCCCCTTACTTTGTAGCAGGGGCTATTTTCTCCGGGTTTGGAATGGTACTGACCTTGTTACTGCCTGTTCGCTCCGTCTTTGGCTTGCGAGACCTGATTACACAAAAGCACATTGATAATATGTGCATGATCACTTTAGCTACCGGTAGTTTGGTAGGGTATGCTTATGCGATGGAATTCTTTATCGCTTGGTATGGTGCCAACTCTTATGAGGGGTTTGCTTTTATAAACCGTGCATTTGGCAACTACTGGTGGTCCTACTGGATCATGGTTTCTTGCAATGTGATATGCCCTCAACTCTTTTGGTTTAAAAAGATTAGGGAAAATACACCTCTTGTTTGGATTATTTCCATCTTCGTAAATGTTGGCATGTGGTTTGAAAGATTTGTAATCGCAAACACCACACTCTCCAGAGATTTTCTTCCATCTTCCTGGGGTTATTATTCTCCCACCGTGGTTGATATCTTCACCTTTTTTGGAACCTTTGGGTTTTTCTCGGTTCTTTTCCTCCTTTTCCTGCGATTCCTTCCCCTCATGCCCATGTGTGAAGTGAAATCTGTCATGCCCCAAGCCAACCCCCATGCTGATCATTAATCATGAGTGAGGTAATGGATATCAAGTACGCAGCCGCAGCAAGTTTTTCTTCTGCTAAAGAACTTTATGATGCAGCGGGAAAAGTCCGGGAAAAGGGTTATAAAAATTGGGAGTGTTTTTCTCCCATTCCGGTGCATGGATTGGATGCACAAATGGGGTATTCCAGATCCAAAGTTCCTCGTTTTACCTTAGCTGGTGGTTTGACTGGTTTCTTTACCGGTATGCTCATTGTTTGGTTCATGAATGAGTTTGATTATCCATTGATTGTTGGAGGCAAACCTTATTTCAGCCCGATTTATCCATTTCCTGTCTTTTATGAACTCACCATTTTGTTTGCTGCTTTTGGCACACTCTTTGGGATGTTTTTTCTAAATCGTTTACCCCGTCACAACCACCCTGTTTTCGAGCACCCAGATTTTGGTCGTACAGGAGATGACCAATATATGGTCGTGATTGAAGTCGATGATCCTTTATTTGATGAAAATGACACGATTGAATTTTTAAAAGGTCTTGGCGGGGAATCCGCTCAAATTATCCGCGAACCTATTGACTGATCTTGTGAGATACTTCATTCCATTATTTGCAATACTCGTGGTTACTTTGATCTCGATCCTAGGTTTTCGGGGCGATTTTTCGAAAAATACTCCCCTCGAAGTTTTTCCGGACATGGATCGCCAAGCGAAATTCAAAACGCAGACTGCTAACTCATTTTTTGAAGACGGTTCTGCAGATCGCCTGCCTGTTCGTGGAACAGTTTTAAGAGGAACTGCGATAAATAAGGACAATGTGTTTTCGTCTTCCCCAAGTTACCCAACAACTGATTTCATTACTGGCAAAAATAATAACAGTGAATGGGTAAAGAGGGTGCCACCTCATGTGTCTTTAAACATGGCAACGATGAGATTGGGTAAGGAAAAATACGATATTCATTGCTCAGCTTGCCATGGGGAATACGGAAATGGTCTTGGTGTACTTTCTCAGTTCGGTCTTAATCCACGCAATCTCGCAGACCCATCCAATTCTGGTACTTATCTAGAAAGTGCTGGTGCTTGGACAGATGGACAGCTTTACAACGCCATTTCAAATGGTTCTGCTTCAGGGATTATGCTTGGTTTAAAAGACAGACTTAGTCCCGACGAAAGATGGGCCATCGTGCTTTATCTTCGTGCATTACAAGATTATGTGGGCAGTGCTACTTTATCTAAGAAAGGTAAAAGTTTATGAGTCATTCTGCTGATTCAAGTTCGACGAGTTCCAGTCTATCCACAAAATTGATTGCGGGTGCTATCTTAGGACTCAGTGTTGGACTCGTTGGTCTCTTTCAAGGTCTGCAAAGTGGTGATAAAGCACCTTTTCTTGGATGGTTGTGGGGTTGTTCCTTCTGGCTCAGTATAGCGATAGGCATGTTGATGCTAATCATGATTTTTCGTGTTTTTAATTCCAGATGGAGTCCAGTTGTGCGTCGCCAACAAGAGCACGCATTGTCTGCATTTCCTTGGATTGCTCTCTGTTTTTTGCCTCTGCTTCTGGTTGCTTGGTTTGGGAAAGACCAGGCAGGTATTCTTTGGTCTTGGATTAACCTTGAAAGTAAGACCATAGAAGTGAGCAGTGTAATATCTGTTGGTGACGATGTTCTTCACCAGAAAAAAGCCGGCTACCTCAACCTCAATTTCTTTACTTTGCGTCTCATAGGTTATTTTGCGATCTTCTGTGGCATCAGTCATTGGCTTCGCAAGGTCTCATTTTCTCAGGATAAAGATGGTGACCCTAAATGGACTCACTTGGGTACAAAAGTATCAGCCATTGGTATACCCGCAGCTGCTCTCGCGCTTACCTTTGGTGCATTCGATATGTTCATGAGTTTGGAATACCAGTGGTTTTCAACCATGTATGGTGTCTGGTTTTTTGCTTCGGGAATGCGTGCTGCCCTAGCGGTGACAATCTTGATCTGCCTACTTCTTGTATCTAAGGGTACTCTTAAAGGTCTCTTCAATCAGGCTCATAAATATGATCTGGCCTGCTTGTCACTCACCTTCACTATATTTTGGGCCTATGTAAGCTTTTCCCAGTATTTCCTAATTTACAGTGCCAACATACCTGAGGAAACTTTTTGGTATACGATTCGTGAAATCAATCCTAATACTGGTGAAATTTCAGGTTGGTTCTGGGTTAGTATGGGGTTAATTTTTGGTCACTTCTTTTTCCCATTTCTCTACCTATTGTTTTATCGAAATAAGGTGGATTCACCCAAGTTAATTTTCATCGTTTGCTGGATACTTGCTTTTCATTTGCTCGATCTCTACTGGAACATAATACCTGGTCGTGAAATTGTGCCGGGTTCATTTGTTGGATTTGAGGCCCGTGGGGTCGTAGGCTCTCATTTGTTTTGGGGCATCTTTTCTTTAATTGGTGTAGGGTGCCTGTCTGCATGGGCAGTGATTCGTAGTTTTCATTGTGGTGCTGCGGAAATTGTTCCAATTCGTGATCCCCGTATAATCGATTCCATCAATCATCATGAGTGATCCAAGTAATCAACGCGCAGACGGTTGCAGCGTCTTTTTCACACTGATCGTGCTCGTGGTGTTGCTTTCACTGTTTTATGCTGCACAAAGGTTTTTCGAGCCAGAAGCTCCTGCACCCGTAACGGAGTTAACCGAGTCTGTTCGTCGCTCAAAAGTTGAAAATTATCATCAGATTAACGACAATTTTACTACATTGGTGGACCAATACCACAAAGAGAACAACAGTTCCTTGGAATCCTCAATGAACAAAATTCTTTCACAATACAGGGCAACACCTCCTGCTCCTGAAAAGCAATCCAATTAGCATCATATGTCTACCGACTCTCCAGAAAAGATAATTGATCGATCCGCCAAGTTGGTTTTTTCCTTCTTTATTTCTTCCGCAGGTCTTTGGTTGCTGATCGCAGCACTTTTTGCCTATTTAGCTGCCGCAAAACTTACCGATCCATTTTTTCTATCCACCTGTGAGTATTTGACTTACGGAAAAATAAAAGTCTCTCAAGCTAATGCATTTGTTTACGGGTGGGGAGGGAATTCCATTTTTGCTGTTTCTATCTGGATTCTTGCCCGCTTATCCCAGGCGGAAGTGCGTGGGTCAATCTTCCTTGTTTTCGCGGGATTTATTTGGAATATCGCTATCACATTTGGTGTACTTGGAATTTTGGACGGGCACATGAGTGGTCATGAGATGCTAGAGATGCCTACTGAAGTATGGCCTGCCATGCTTATTTCTTATCTTATCATTACTTTTCTTATCCTGGTTGTGCATCGATCCCGCCAAATTCGTGAAACCATTGCCCCACAGTGGTTTATCCTCGCAGCTTTACTTTGGTTTCCGGCCCTTTTTCTGATTGCCTGGAACGGAATGGAATTGAATCCAGCAAGGGGAACCCTACAAACGGTTTTATCGATGTGGTACGGGCAAAGCTTGATTTGGTTATGGCTCACACCGATCGCATTAGGAGCTGCTTATTATTTGATTCCCGCAATTCTTGGCCGTACGATAGACAAGTATTATTTGGCTATATTTGGATTTTGGTGTATTGCCGCATTGGCTCCCTGGTCTGTGGTACATCACTTGGAGGGTGGTCCTGTACCGATGTGGATTCCTGCGATCGGTACAGTCATGAGCATTGCAATGGTCTTTCCGATTGCGGTTGCATCCACTAATTTTCATGCAACTGCCTTTATGGATATTGGCAAAGTGTGGAGTAGTTTGCCTCTTCGGTTTGTTATTTTCGGAACCCTTTCTTACACGGTATCTAGTTACATCGGTGTGGTGTTTTCTCTGCCAGCGGTCGCAAAAATAACTCAATTTACAATCATTAATGAGTTTCATTTCAACCAACGAGTTTATGGGTTTTTCAGTATGATCATTTTTGGGGCCGTGTATTACGCACTCCCACAGATCACGAACAGAGAAATCCCTAAATCTGCGAAGTCCTTTCACTTTTGGACATCCACATTTGGTGTATTATTACTACTGCTCGCTTACCTGATAGGTGGATTGACCCATGGGGTCCTCGCTGGGCAACCCTCTTTGCCTTGGTCTTCCTCGGTGATTCAATCCATACAGCCATATTTTATCATAACCAAGGTTGCCTTTGTGATCTTAGCGTTTTCTCAGCTTGTTTTTGTGGTCAATGTTTGGAGGGTAATTTTTCCTAACCCTGTCGAATGCCTCAATAACCTCAAGAAGGAGGCCAGTGTATGAATAACTTGGCAAAGTTTATCGCTGGAATTTTCATGACCTTGGGTATTGCTTGGTTGGCATTTGTTGTGGGTGCACGAGGACAGTACGGTGATCTTGCACCCACGTCTTCCGTTTTGGAAGAAGATGGTAGCATCCCCGCTGATGCGGATCTGTACCCAATTGCTCTTTCTGGTGTTGCCCAACAAGGAGCCAAAGAATATGCCTCTTTAGGTTGTGTGACTTGTCATACCCAACAAGTTCGTAGAGTTGAAACTGGTTTTGATGTAGAGCGTGGATGGGGCTTGCGACCATCTGCTCCTCGCGATTATGTTTTGCAGGAACATGTACTATTAGGAAATTCTAGAATCGGTCCTGACTTGGCGAATCTAGGGCTACGCGAATACTCGGAGGAATGGTTACACCAACACCTTTTTGAACCTCAGTCATTAATTCCATCTTCCTTATGTCCACCCAGTCCTTTTCTTTATGATAGCGTTGATGAGCCTGCATCTTCGGATCTTTCAATCAGTGGTGAGGATCCAGAGGTTGTTCGGCACATTCGTCCTACAATTCGTGCAAAACGCTTGGTTGCTTATCTTCAATCGCTTAAGCAAGACTACGAATTACCAGAGGTTTCTTTCATCGAGAAGGAAGTGGAAGAGGGAGACCAAGAAGTGGTTGCTGAGGTGATTGATACTGATGATTCATCCAAAGCACCTCAATGGCTGCAGGATCAAATCGATCATGGTAAAGAAGTATACATGAAAGCCGCCACTGGAGGTGGTATGTGTTTCACTTGCCATCAAACGAATGGAGAAGGAATAGCAGGGCAGTTTCCTCCGCTTGCTGGTTCAGATTGGGTTTTGGGTAATAAGGAAAGACTGATCAAGATTTCAATGTATGGACTGATGGGGGAAATTGAAGTTAATGGTGTGAAATACAACAATGTTATGGCACCTCCCGGCATTCCACCTGGGTCGCTTACAGATGAACAAATTGCCAATGTTCTAACTTACATAAGAAATGACTGGGGTAACTCTGCTTCAGCGGTTTCTCCTGAAGAGGTTGCAACTGTTCGAGCATCTCTCAAAGGGAGAGCTCCTATGCAAATGTTTACCTCCGCCGAGCTTTCCTCTCCTGTACAATGAGCGAAGATTTTACAAAACAAAATGGTTCACCCGATTCGAAGGATTTATCCGACGAGGAAATTGTTAAGTCTCATGTTGAGCTCAGTAAAAACAAACATGAACCGACTAAAAACTTTCTGATTGCTCCCTTAGTTTTTGTTTTTGTGTTTGGTTGTTTGATTTTTGTTTGCTCTATTCAATTGGCACATTCCACAAATTCCTTCCAACTGCATCCGCCGGTGGAAGTTGTAGAACTAAGTGCTGAAGAAAAAGAGGCTCTTCGATTAGAAAGGAAAATCGATTCCGGAGAAAAGATTTTCGCTGCCCGTTGTGCTTCTTGTCACCAAGTGAACGGTCTTGGCATAGAAGGGCAGTTTCCCCCACTTGTGGCTTCCGAATGGGTTTCAGCGGATCCTGGGGTAATTGCCAATATCATCCTCAAAGGGCTGAAAGGAGAAATCCTTGTGAATGGAGTGAAGTATGGGACTTCAGCTGCGGTTAATATGGCAGCGGTACCTATATCTGATCGTGAAATTGCCAATGTATCGACTTATGTCAGGCAGGCATGGGGAAATACTTCTGCTGAAGTTTCTGAAGACCTTGTCAGTGAAATCCGTTCCGAGTTTTCCAGTAAGCAAGACCAGTGGTTGGGTGAGGATTTAAAGTCTTTATACTCTTCCTCCTTCGCAGAATAAGTTTTCTGAACCTTGGTATGTCGGACTTTTCGAATTGTCCGTCTTTATACTTTTTCTCATCATAAAGTCTTGAGATTTCTTTTTTTCTATTTTTGCTTCGCTCTTTTCTTCCAACAGAGCTGTCTTTTTGGTTTTATGATTCGGGAAGAAGAGCGGCCAGAGACTTACTTTGTCGATCTCAATCAAACGCTTGAAGAACTGGAGGACAATTCCCCAGTTCTTTCAGGTCATCAATATGATTTTAAGATCGCAGAAATGGATCAACTGGTTGCTAGGTCTAATCAAGGTCTGAAGTTTGGAGTTAATATTTATGGGCAGTCGATCCATGAGGACCGTCCCAATGAAAGCTTTTATCATCGATACCGAGCCTTAAACCAAGTCTACCTGAGAAAACCTATTTTTCATTGGGGGGCATTGGAAGCTCAGGAGGAGATTGCGAAATTAAATAAAGACAGGTCATGGCAAAGCTTGAATTTCAAAAAAAGTACGCTTAAGAGCGAGGTCCGTGCGGTCTTTCTTGAGTTAGTTGTGCTTAAGTTTCGAATTAAATTAGCAGCGTCTCAAATCGAGTTGGCAAAGGAAAATGTCAATACGGCAAAAGAAAGATTAAGGCTAGGGCGTGGGACACAGCTCGATATAGATGAAGCAAAAGCAGAATTAATAAGCCGTGAAATATCTCTCTCCGAAACAAAGTCCTCTTTGCAAAGAAAGCACGCTTATTTTACCTCTCTTTCTGGAAGCAATGGAGATCTAAATTTGGAAATTCCAGATCGTTTTAAATCCTTTTGCCTTACTCATGAGATGCAGTCCAACCTGCCTATACAGGTTGGCTCATTAAGCTCGGGAGAGGTTGAAGATTTAAAACTGCAATCGAAAATTCAAGATCAAGCTGTCCTGATTGCCAATGCTGCACTCAAACCAAAAATCAACCTTACCAGTGCTTATTTTCAGGATCAGATCGATATTGCTGAAAGCGGGAAGAACTTGGACCGCAATAATTTAATCGTTGGTTTGGAGGCTCATTGGGAAATTTGGGATTCGGGTAAGAGCAAAGCCCAAAAAAAATCTGCTTTATTGAAAAAATCAAAGATTAGTCAGTCTATCATTTTAAAGCAGAAACAAGTCCGTAGTCATGTGAAAACGATGCTCGATGAGTTGGATTCACTTGCCGAGCGAATCACACTGGGAAGAAAATTGATTGAGGTTGCGCAGAGCCGGTTTGATAAAAGTAAGCTAGAATTAAACCTCAATCGTATTGCACCCATGAGTCATTTTGGTGCATCAGTATCCTTGGATATGGCTCTTTTGAATAACCTTGAATATACATGTCGTTACTTGGTGCTTTTAGACCAGTATGCAAACTCAGTCGCCTTAGTTGGGCCTTTTGATGTACCATCTTCTAAATGAAAAATAAAACCTCCCTAGCTCTTGCTGCACTTACGCTGATCCTTTGTGCTTTTGGGTATTATGTTTTCACTCAAGTTGTAACCTCTGTGCTTGTTTCTAAAGCCGAACTTGGTTCAATTCGGGATTCTGTTACAGGCAATGTAAAAGTCCATGCATCTGCAACTTTTGATTTAAAATCAGAGGCAAGTGCTCGTGTGGATTGGGTTGCATTGTTGCCCCTTGGGGGGATGTTGGCGGTCGAGCAAAACCAAACCCTCGTTCAGTTGTTCACTGAAGACCTAGATCGTCAGATGGATCGTTTGCTTCTTGATAAGAAGCAATTCAATCAAAGGAAGGATGCAGGTTCTGCATCACAGATTCTCTTAAAGATTAAGGAGAAAGAACTAGCTTCTTTCCATGAACTTCTAAAAAAGCAAAAAGTTTCTTCCTTTGAGCTCGAAGTTCTTCAAAACGAAGTCGATCGTTTAAAAACGCAGGTTCGCTTAGAAAAGCTGTCTCATGAGCATTTTGTTGAAAACCATGCGTTATCGCTAAAAAATTTAAATGCT
>Ga0181583_10002170_pt1 | contig 14635 bp, 9 predicted proteins | sample 071ome_31_FD_132461 | JGI IMG/M metagenome (GOLD analysis project Ga0181583, IMG submission 132461) | Coastal salt marsh microbial communities from the Groves Creek Marsh, Skidaway Island, Georgia - 071405CT metaG (megahit assembly) | ecosystem: Environmental > Aquatic > Marine > Intertidal zone... | reverse complement strand
TCCTGGCTGACCCACGCGATCGGTCGGCTGACGTTGGCCTTGTCGCGCACGTAGACGCGCTCGGCCCCGGCCTCGGGTGAGGGGACCCGTGCGGCGGGCATCACGCCTCACCTCCCGCGGCACCCAGGTTGCTGTTGTGCTCAGCATGTGAGCGCATGCCGTCGTGGATGGCGGTCAGCAGACCGATGGCTCGGTCGGTTCGGCCGCGTTTGAGGTCGTGCAGGCCCTTGTCGATCAGAGTCGAGAGGCGTTGCCTGACCCCACCCGGATTGCAGTTCAAATCTGGGCGGACCCACCAAAACGACCTTGTGAGACATCGTTTCACTCCGACCTCTGAGGGAAACGTTCCTGAAGGATGCTTTGCGCATTAAGAAGCTTCATGGAGGGCCATCCGTGCATCGAAACAATGGTCCGCCTTGAGCAATGGCTGCGGGCAAAGCGTCGGTTTCCAACCTCCTCCTCGGCACCAATCCTTCGTCTTGGTGATTTCTTTTCAGGCTGCGGCGGCATGACGTTGGGTACAGTCGAAGCAGGACGTCGTTCTGGATTCAGGATTGTTCCTTCGCTTGCCGTCGACATGTTGGAGGCTGCAGGATTAGTCTACGCCACGAATTTTCCTGGCGTCGATGTGCTACACGATGACATCACCCTGCACGTGGACGGCCCGCTGGATGCACAACAGCCCACACGGGCAGAACGTCAACTCCTCGACAGAACTGGCCCGCTCGACATCATTGTCGGCGGACCGCCTTGCCAAGGCCATAGTGATCTGAACAACCATACCAGACGGGAGGATGGACGAAATGACCTCTACCTTCGAATGGCACGAGCAGTTCTCCTTTACCGCCCATACCTCGCTGTGATTGAAAACGTCCAGACTGTGACACGTTCGTCAACCAATGTTGTTACTCGTACACGTGAAGTGCTCGGTCTGGCTGGTTACCGGACGAAAGAAATAGTAGCAAGAGGCCACCACATGGGACTTCCACAGCGTAGGGTGCGTCATTTCACCATCGCGCAGAGGGAGGACCTTACGGAACCAACCTTTCTGTTGCCTCAGCGTGGCGAACGCTCTGTCATGACTGCAATTGGCGACCTAAGCGTGGGAACGACGCTGTTTGAAACACCCTCAACGCATCAGCGACAAAACGTTGAGCGAATTGCTTGGTTGTTCGGAGCAGGTTGGACGCTGGAAGAAGCACATGCAGACTACAACGAAGGAAGTGTGAAACATCCACAGGCGTTCAATCTGGTCAACCACCGTCGGCCTCGCTGCCACCAAAACGGGCACAATTACCCAGCAGTGTACGGCCGAATGCGCCCAAACGAAGCAGCTCCAACAATCACACGCGGATTTGGCTCAACCGGACAAGGTCGCTTTGTTCACCCCATGGAACCTCGGACCCTCACTCCACACGAGGCCGCAAGGGTGCAAACGGTCCCTGATTTTTTTTCCTTCGAACCCGTCACCGCACGCGGCGATCTTCACACCCTCATCGGCAATGCTGTGCCTCCCTTGATGATGCTTGACCTGTTGACACCCTACCTCGGCACCATCCAATCCTCCATGCTTTGATGTAACTTCCAAGGTAGTGGGGTTTATTGGGCGTCGTCCCGAATATTTGGTTGTGGCCGAAGCCTCGTTGCATGAGCCAACCGTTCGGGAGTGGGCGGAAGCCATCGCTGAGAGATTTTTCCGACGGGGGGACCAGTCTGCTCAGCTATCGATCGATCAAGCAATGCTTGTCGAAATCGCGAATTCGCTCACGGGAACCACGCTTAACGATGAGCAAGCCATCCATTTGCTTATCCACGCCGTCGCCAGCCTCACAGGGGAACATGGAAATAGCGTTTACCTCAGGATCGCAAAACATCAGTGGAAGCCAAACGTCGAGGACGACTGGTCAAGTGGCCTTCCTGCCGATGACGAGGAGCCTGCGCCCGTGTACTTGCTCCCCCTCACCATGCTAATTCTTGCTGGCCAATACGATGGTGATGGAGGCTTGAGGGTCGACAGGGATAATTTCCATGCTCGTCATCTTGCTTGGTTGAGGAAATTTTTCCCTTCGGCAGCAAACGGTCGCAGCCAACAGTGGATTGATGAATGCGTTCGGAACTTTACGTTCCACACCGTCCGAAGGAGGGCCAATGGTCGTTGCATCTTTGAGCACTTGAGAGATTGGGCCATGAACACCAGAGATTGCCGGTTCCTGACACGCATGGCTGTTCGGGAACAGATGCCCCGAGGGACAGCGCTTCGACGTGGTAAAACAGGGATTGCCTTTCCGCTGCGGGAGCAAATCCCGTACAGCCAATCGGAACGGGAGGAGTTGTTTCGTAAACTTCGCGACATCATCGTCCCCGGGACCGTCCCGAATGCCGAGAGGATTCAGAAGAAGCTCCGCCACAACGATACGTGGGGCTGGCCTGCAAGTTCTCACCTTTGGGACGAAAACGGAGAGGCGTTGACCAGCAGCGGCTTGGACCTCATCGTTCGCATTTTTTTGTCACAGTTGAGGCCAGGTTCAGTTCGCCGAAACGGTCGACGAGGTGGGAGGGCTGCATCAATCCCCGCACGGGTCGTTGGTGCTCACGCCTTCCTTCGAAGTGAAAACGAGGCCGGAGAAGATTGGTTGCAAGGGGCCGAAGTTCGGCTGTTGGTTCCAGCAAGCATCACTCAACCGCTGACCATACATTCCAAAGGAATGGAAGGCGAAGTAGAAATCGATGTGGAGATCGACCCACTTTTGCATAGGGTCATGGCCGTTGCCGATGATGACCGCATCACTTTGCCGATTCAGCTCGACGACCTAAGCCCCCATGACACCGCCATGCACTGGTTTCACGAATGTGCTTGCGAAAACCCCGACGAAGACGGTTCAATCGAAGGCCTCCAAGTGCGAGGAGACACGGCAACGGACCATCGCCTCTGTGCTCCAGAACACCTGGTGTTCCGGTCACTGCGTCCAGACCGCTCACTCTTCCAACTCTGGGCTGAAAATTGGGCATCGGAAGCAGGTTGCATCGAACTCCATCGAGTCTTTGGTGGTGAAGCGTGATGGCGCGCTTTGAGGAACCTGAACGATGGAGCGGGCTTTCCCCCGGTGCTGTGCGGGCCCTCACGCCAAGGAACGACATTCGACATCTCACGCTAAAGGGCGGCATCAAAGTCAGCGCCCAACGAATTCCGCCTGAGTACCATTGCCAATTTCCTCCCCTAATCATTCTTCATGACCCGGACCGTATCCCCCAAATTGCTCGCGGAGAAGAAAGTGAAGCGTGGGAACGCTTGGAAGTGGGCCGTAATGGGGAATACTCCCTTGCGCGCGGAGATGAGGGCGTGATTCGTCTACGCACCGTTGAGGAGGAGGGCGAACCTCAACCATCGGACCCCGTACATCTGCAGCTTGTAACACCACGCAATCTCAACCTCGACCTGCTTCTTGGCCACCAGGAACAGCCGGAAGTGCACCACGACGACACACCACGTGAACAACCACCTTTCCAACAGCAGGACCTTGCTGACCTTGTTGCTCAAGCCGTGCATGCACTTGAAGAGGAAACCGAAGAACAAGACATCCCATTGATGCTCCGGGGATTCAAAGCGATGGGCATCAGCCATCGTGATTGGTGCAATACCGTTCGACCTCTTCAAGAGAAGCAACAACAAGTGGAGAACAAACGGCGTGAAGAAATGGAGCGCAAGGCCACCTTGCAAGAGGCAAAAAGGAGAGGGTACCTAAACAAAGGGGATCTAGAAGCTGAAGCATTCGGGAGGAAGAGAGATGAGCTCATCGAGGATTTCAAGCAAGATGTTGAGAACTACGGAAAAAAACACAAGGGGACCAAGGAAGGACGCCGGGTAAGCCATTTATTTAAACAATTGAACGATGTAAAATTAACGCGAAGGGGTCAGAACACGTTGGATGATCTCTCAAGACGATTGAAGGATGCTCTCTCTGCGATACCACCGCCTCCACCTCCGCCTCCACCTCCACCTCCTGAACCGGAGGGAAACGGGGGGGGGGAATCGGACCAGGAGCGACGCAAACGCCGAGGAAGCACCCCAAAGAAACAACTGACCTGTCAAGAGAGAATCCTCGATCATTGCCGTCGACATCCAAACGATCATGTCACAGGAAAAATCCTGAGATGGCAGCGTGAACATAGCTTGTTGAGGTGATTGTGTGCTGGACCAGTTCTTGTCTCACCTTAGCGCTTCACCCGACCCGATGGCGCTGTCAACCTATCGACGCAAGTTTGGACAAGCGTTCCCAGATTTTGAAGGCCCCGGAGCCGCACGTTGGGTGGTTGAACGGGCTCTTTTCCACCTTGGCCATCTCATCGAACGTAATGGGCAGGTTTCGGTTCGACCCCTCAGAGCTGTCCCAAACGGAACCGAAGGGTATCACCTGGTCGGTGCTAGAACGCCCGACTTTGAAAGTATGCTCACTTCGGAGGGGTTTGAAGTAACTGTTCAACCTCAACCGACGCTTGGAACTCTGGTCAGCGACAGTACCGAGGTAACAGCACCACCAAGGGCACTCCTCTCAGCTCCCGTCGACCGCATCCCGACTCTTGACGATGACTGGTTTGTTGTTTCGCTGAACGGCCTTCAGCGACCAAGCCGATGGTTGGAACGAAGGATGGCAGCACGCTCTTGGAGGCCGTACGACCACACAGAACGCGATGCGATTCCAGAGAGGTGGTGTCCCATCGACCGAACGTGGGTGAGGATTCACAACAATGAAGCCCAGCTCAAGCATCGTTCCGACGAAGGGATTCTTCGCTTCCCATCGACCGCACATCGACCAGCACCTCCGTCCTATGGACTTCTTCGCAGAGCAGACGTCAACGGCATCGAGGTTCTAAGTATTGACCCTCGTGAACTTCCACTTGCGTTGCAAGCCATCGGTTGGCTGAACCGCTCAAACCTGATTCGGCAAAACGAGAATGGAGATTTTTCCTGGCCTCGACTTTCGGGTGTGCGCCCCATGGATGACCTCATGCACGTGTTGTGCCTTCGAAGCGGTACCCTTCCAGTCCAAGATCCACACGACGAAGGAAGGTTGGCGGTTCAGAACCTTAGCCAAGATGACATCGATTGTGTGAATCGGTGGATGGAGGGATGAAGGATGCTAGAACGAAACCCAGTGTTGGCCCTTGACCACATCATGGCGGAATACCAACGTTACCTCGACACCGCGTTTCACTTCAAGAGCGAATCGCTTGCTGAAGAACGAAGGGAGCACCTTCGCTCATGGGTGATGAGCGAGGTGCAGGTCGAACCAGTTGCCATTCATCGCGCGCACGAACGAACGCTGAACGAGATGGTCGAGAACGGTGTAATGAGCCTTGAATTCATGGAATTTTTCACCACCGGCTTGATGCCCTACTTGGGTGGTGCTGACCGGCTTCACACCCACCAAGCTAGGATGTTGAACCCTGAAGGGCATCCACACCGTGTGGTCACGTCAGGTACGGGCTCAGGGAAAACCGAGTCCTTTCTGCTCCCCATCCTGCAACACCTTGAGCAGGAATTGGCGACGGCTGCTGATGCAGGACCGGCACCTGCTGATGACAGCTTCGAATGGTGGAACAGTGATGCTCGACGCTACGCTCGGCAATATCCTCAGCAAGGAAGAACGGCTGGACTTCGAGCCTTGATCTTGTACCCAATGAACGCACTCGTCGAAGACCAACTTCGACGGTTACGAATGGCCCTCGACTGCAGAGAAATGCACGAATTGTACAATTCGAGGTACAACGGGCATCGACCGCGAATTGGCAGATACAATTCCGCTACGCTTGGTGGCACGAAAGATTTCCGTCACCATACACCAAATTGTGGACGCGACGATGGCCTCCCAATCGGTCCACACGCTGCCGCACGAGAACATGAGGTCGCTTCCAAACTCCACGATATGCAAGAAACGTGGGATTCCGTTCTGCAATTGCACGAGAACGATGCGAGGTTAGTCTATCTCTCACACGAACATGAAGATGGCTTTTTTTTCCAAAATCCGTTCGGAATAGAAGCCCGCACACGGCAAGACATGCACCACATGTGCCCCGACATTTTGGTGACAAACCAGAGCATGCTGACGGGTATGATGATGCGGGAATTTGATGAACCCATCATCGAGCAGACCCGGACGTATCTTGCCACGGATGGAGCTGTGTTTCACCTCGTTCTTGATGAACTCCACCTCCACCGCGGAGCGGCCGGAACCGAAGTCGCCCTGCAAATTCGCTTGTTGCTTGATCGACTGGGACTCATTAACCCCGACGGGGGTTTGGATGACAGGCTTCGCGTCCTCTGCTCGTCTGCGTCCCTGAACGATGGAGAGGGACGTGAATTCCTCCGGGATTTCTTCTCGTTTGAAGACAACGTGGACATCATCTCAGGTGAGTGGGCTGACGTCGGTGGTGCTCACCCTGAAACAGAACGTCTGGCTCAACCTGAACCACGGATTCCGATTGGACTCTTGACGAACATTGCGGCACACATCGACGACGCGTCGGCCAGCGATTGCGGGTGCAGTGGACGAGCAGAATTGAGCACCGATTGCGCACACGTTCAGCACATTTTCAATGAATTACAAGCTGCATTTGGGATGAATGGACCCGTTGATATTGAAGCTATTGGAGCTGCCGTGTTTGATCACGACGGTGCTTGCCCGTGGGACGCCACAGTATTGGCAGCTTCGCAAAACGAAAACGACGGCACACTTGGAACCTTACCGTGGAGGAGCCTGCTTGAGGCTTTTTGCAACGGAGCAACGACGGAAGAGGAGGCATGGCGGGGGCTTCGAGGCTTGCTATGGCTTCGGGATGTAAGGAATCGAAGTCCGTCGAACGAAAAGCCAAAGTTACGCCTTCGGTTTCACGGCATGTATCGCAACCTTCCAGGACTTGCCGCACTTCCTGCTTCACATGATGACCCGTTCAGAAACGTTGGCCCCATCACGCAGCTTGGTGACGACCCCTGGCCTCAGCTTGACCCTGAAGATGCAGAATCACCTCGCATCAAGCGGTTGGAACTGCTGTACTGCGACGAGTGTGGAGAAACGCTGTTTGGAGGGCTCCGCTCGGTTCTGTGGTCCAGGGATGGCAGTGAGGCCTTCCAATTGCTCGACAGCGAACCAAATCCAGACGTTCCAAATGAACAGCTTCTTCCGAAAAGGGTCGAGGAGCAGAACTACCTCGAATACGCGGTGTTCTGGCCCACTCGGAATGCAGACCTACGACCACAATCGATTCGTATGATCAACGGTGCCGTGGCTCAACTGAATGACCTGTACAACGCACCTCAAACAGGGCACCTCACGCATCCAAAACTGAACCCACACCCTTCGATGGGATGGGCCATGCGTGGGTGGAAGGAGGCGTGGTTGAATCCTCACACGGGGTGCATCTACACGTTAGAGCATGAAGCACAACGCTCAATTGAAGGAATTACTGATGCGCTTCAGCCGGTTCGTGGTTGGTTGGTCCATGTGCCAATGATTGACGTGAATTTTCCCGCAACAGGAAGAGGCGTCGAAACCCCATCGACGAGAAACCTCCAATCCTACCAGAATCAACCGCCCACACCTGAATCCGTTCAACCTCACATGAGCAACGAGGGACACAAACCACTGCTTCGTTCCTTACAGGCGATGCCAACGGATTGCCCGTCGTGTGGGAGAGATCGAGTATCGACCGCCATCAACAACCAACGACATGCAGAGGATCGAAAACCAAGCAGGACCAGCCCTATCCGGTCCTTTCGGACAGGATTCGGCGAGATGTCGTACCAACTCACCCGCAGCCTCACGGACACCCTCTCGGCGGATGTGTCACGCAAGAAGTTGATCGCATTCAATGACAGCCGAGCAAACGCCGCCGACCTTTCAAAACGAATCAACGACCGGCATCGAGAGAATGCAGTGTACGAAGTGGCAATGAACATTCTTCGTCGAATCGCCGTTGAAGAACCGGAATGGGTTCAACACGAGGGTGAGGGCTTCGATCTGGATCAACATCAACGTCAGCGGTTGGACGAGGTGCTGGACGACGATGAGCACAGGGACACCATCCTTGGACGCGGGGGACGGCGGATTGCTCCACTGGAACTTCTCCTTGTTGCGAACGGTGCCAACGATGATGACGTCACTGTCTCTGCTCCACACTACATCCCGGGACGTAGGTTCGCACACGCTTCATGGTTGGAACACGAGCTTGCCGAAATGGGGGTGGACCCATCTGGAGAAGGGCAACTGACGCACAACCGTGGCCAAGAAGACGAGCGTCAACTTCATTGGCGGGAAGTCTACGATTGCAACGTTGCTCGAGAACCCCATCAACGGTTGCGATATCAACGCGAATATGCGGAGTTACAACCTCGGATTCAACGCAACCTCAATGCTACTCTTCTGACGACCATGCTGTGGAGACCCCGATCAGAACTTCAAACCATGGGGCTCGGAAGAATCACCACGCTCAGACCACTGCATCGTCCAGACGGAGAAGATGGCATGTCAGATGCCATGGTGCAGGAACTTGTTGACGCGGTGCTTCGATTGTTCGGAATCGAACGACGTTACCACGATCCTCGCGCGTTTGAGCAACGCCGACTTACGAGTCTTCATGCGTTTAGGAAATCCATTCTTCCGTTCGTTCGGTCAGTCTTTGAGCACCAGCGCTTGCGGTGGAACAACCAACCTGGTGAAGCAGGGGCAGACGCCTTCCTGACGTGGCTCTTGTGCGACCAAGAAGGTGGCGGCACGGGTGTGCTTCACGAAGATTGTGGAAACGGAGATTTCGGCCCAATTCGACATGAGGTACCCGCCGTAGGAACGAGTCGTCCCGCAGAACCCTATCTGATTCCTGAACATCTCGCGGTCTACATTGCACCTGAAGCAGAGCGTGTGGTGAGGTGTCAAGTCTGCAATTTCAGCCATCTCGAATCCTCCGTTGAGCACTCGCAAACCTGTCAGAGGTGCTTTGCTATGTTCGACGGTAATGAACGGTACATCGAGGGAGATGCAGTACGTGACCGCTTCCAAGTGAGCAACCGACTGGCCTCACCCGATCTTGATGTTTCTGCCCTTCGTGCCGGAGAGATGACGGGCCAAACCGACGACCAATTTGAACGGCAACGGAGGTTTAGGAACATCATTCTGCGGCACGATATCGAGGATCCTCTGGAAGTCTTGAGCGTGACAACAACCACGGAAGTCGGCATCGACATGGGGAGCCTCAATGCCATTTTCTTGGCCAACATGCCGCCTGAACGGTTCAATTACCAGCAACGTGTTGGTAGAGCGGGAAGGCGCCACGAAGCGTATTCCCTCGCGGTGACGTTCTGCCGTGATTCGAGCCACGATGCCCATCACTTCGTGGACCCACGGGAAATGACCGGGGGGGAATGCCCTCAACCTCGCCTCAACATGGAACAACCACGTTTTGCGCAACGGGTTTTTGCCAAAGAAGTGCTCCGTCGCGCGCTCCTCCCATACCGAAGAGGCTTGACGGCCGATACTGAATCGGACATTCACGGCGAATTTGGGTCGGTTTCGATGTTCGACCCCCATGTGCGCGGATACGTCGATGCTTTTCTTGATAATGAGGAAAATGGAAACATCTTGCGACACATCGCGATGGTGCTCTGGCAGAACCACGGGGGTGAGGCCTGGACGGTAAACGAACTGGTTGCATCGGTAACTGAAGCTGACGATGGACTCCTCACACGAATGGATGCGGCCCTCACTGCTGAACTTCCAGAGAAAGGTCTTGGTGAGGCACTTGCCGATCAAGGGGTCCTTCCGATGTACGGGATGCCAACGGCCGTCCGAGTGTTCCATCACCAAGACAAGAGGTTAGGAACACAAAGCATTGGGGAAGTGGACCGCCCTCTCGATTTTTCCATCTCAGAATTTTCGCCTGGGCGAAGCATCACCAAAGACGGATTTCATCATCTCGCGGTTGGGATCACCCCTCCACTCCGTATGCCGAATTATGGACAAAACATCTCAGCAAACGACGTCCATGCCTACAGCCGAGTTGGGCGAATCTGGTTGGATGACCATACCGGAGTCATGGTTGGTGAAGAAGAACGCCTGGACCTACCTGCGGGCCCGTTGGACCCACCAGATCCAAACCCAGCGCCTGAGCGCGATTCACCGTCGACAGGCCGAGCCCTCCAAGCCATGCGCTATGTTGTTCCTCGAGCATTCACCTCTGACTGGTACGCGAACAGCAACGAACGCGTCGGTGGAGTGAGTTCATTGACGCGGCTGCATTATCCCGCGCACAACGATGGTCATCACATTGAGGGGTCGAACATCGTGTTTCACAGCACGCAGTCGACAGAAGTCTTGGTGTTGAACCTCGGGCCTCAACGAAACGGGTTTGAACTCGTAGGGGTTGAAAATCGACGCGTCTCCATTGGCGGGGCTGGATTTTTCGCTCGGAACCAACTTCTCGCCATTGAAACCCGTAACATGGCGCACAGGAGTCTTCGCCATCTGATGGAGGGAGATCCGCTGGTCACGGCCGCCCTCGCAGCACCGAAAACAACCGATGTGTTGCGCCTCCATGCGCAATGCACTCCCAGAGGTGTGAACCTTGACATGCACGGAACCCGTTCAGGCAACGCGGGAACGTACGGCCCAAGCATGCTCATTGGTCTCAAAGCCGCGTACACCTCTGCACACGTGATGCTCCGTTCCGAATACGCTCACCTTGCTGACATTGACCCGTTGGAGATTGAGTCATGTCATCCTCAGCGTGCCGTGCTCGACGATGGAACGACGGCAAGCATCATGGTCATGAACGACAGAGCAGCCAACGGTTCAGGGTTCGTTGTTGACATGGGGCTTCGCCTTGAGAACCGAACGTTGATGGAAGGCCTTCTGGATGCACAGCGCGGTAGCAGATGGTCGCAAGAGGTCGTAGGAGTGGACCACCGGACGTCGTGCAGGTCCTCATGCAGATCTTGCCTTAGAATGGCCAGCAACCATCGAGAACACGGCTTGCTTGACTGGCAGCTGGGCATGGCCCTTCTGAGAGTGCTCCATTTGGGATGGGATGTGGGAGCATCGGCAACCTCCGCAACGGAATTGGCAACCACACTTGGTCGACACACAGAAACCGCCAATTGGATGGCACAAACGATCGGCGATGTGCGGCTCCTCTCGACCATGTTCAGTTCACGGACCGTGGTCCATCCGGCCATCGACGATGGGCCTGCGCTGCCCGTGCTGTTGGTGAATCGGCGTGGAGCAACCTCGCCACGGGCGCTCGTCTTCGTCCATCCCTTGTGGACCAATCCGGACTTGGAAGAAATTCGTGGCATTCCAACGCGTCGACCAGAACATGGGGTCGTCGATCAAACAATGGCGTGGCTCAGACGAGTCCAAAACGTTGAACGACGTGATGTCCACTTTGTTTCATCGTTCGATGCACATCACAGGCCCGCGTTTATTGTAAGCTGCTTCCAAGGTGAGTAAATGGCTCATGAGTGGGTGATCCAACCCCTCGAAGTCATTCCCGTTTCTGCCCTTGTCAGGACCCACCAATGCCTTAGGCACGCCCTCATTCGCTCACTTCCGTATCAAAACAGGGAATCCTTTGATACCCTCCCCTCCTCGAAGTACGCCCTGTTCGGAACTTTGGTCCACGAATTCATCGATGCAATCGCCCGTGACCCGCTACCAGAGGACAACTTCGACGAACACATGGTTGATGTATGGAATAGGCTTCGGGATGAACTTGAACATAATGCGCAGACCGAGCCAAAAAAAGCACACCTTGTCCCTCTTAGGGACCTCCCAGGCTACGACAGGAAAAGGGACGAAGCGTTCGATCGGGCATGGAACATGATCAGCCAACGCCGAGTTTCATCCCAGAGGAGGGCTGAGTTGAAGCAACCCGATTCTACCGCAGAAGGTCGAACAAGTCGTGCGAGATTTGGCACAGAAATTGATCTTCGCGTGGAAGTGCATGGCATTGGAGTTCGGGCCATCATCGACGAAGTACGTCCCGCAGATCCTCCGATGATTGTGGACTTGAAGACCGGAATGTTGCTGAATTCAGAAGATGAGCTGAAAGAGATTTACAGGCGGCAGGTGCTCTTCTATGCGAGGATTTGGTCCCAAACCAATTGGGATAATGGACCGGTAGAAGCCGTGGTTGAAGGCCTTGACGGACGATCGTCTCATGTTTCGTACGACGCTTCAGAAGCTCGACGCCTGCTTGAAGAATCGGTTCAATCGATCTTGATTGGGTATGCTTCTGTTCAACGAGCCGCGAACCATTTTGAAGCGCTTAATCTCCTCGCGCAACCCACTTTACTGGCGTGCAAACATTGTCCCTACCGCACATCTTGCACGGCATATATCGAGGCATGGCCACTGCTCGAAGCCGAAGAACATGATATCCAAGATATTGTTGGAACGCTGATCGACCCCCACGAAACCGGTTCCCTGCATCGGGATTCAACCGTGCTTGGCAGGGATCGAGGATTCACGCCGGAATCCATGTATGCTGGCGTTCGGGACATGCACGGTCAAGACTGGCTGGTTCAAAACCTGACTGCGCTTGAACGTAATGGCAGCCGATCCCAACGCAATCATGATGCCATCACTCATCTGAGCTTTGGGGATCCGGTCATGGTTTGTGGCGTCCGTGTGCTAAGGCTTGGGGAGCTGCACATCCTCGCACAAGCCACCACGGACCATGCCATCATCAATCGATCAACAAGTGGTAGCTGAATTCTTGCGTTACATCACCCGAAGGACATCATTCATTCCTTCATCCCAGCGAGCTGAACTTCGATTCAGAACAACGCTCGGATCACAGTTCAAAACTGGGCGAACAACCACAATCCAGCCCATGCTTGACCATTGCTCTAGCGAATTCAACGGCGCTGAAATTGCCAAAGGCTTGATTGGATTTGTTGAAGCGTGACCGAATCCCTTGTTTGTGCTTCGTGTAAGGAGGCAATTTGCCCCCGAAGTTCCTCAATTCGCGGGTCCCATGTCGGTTTTGGAGGATGGCTATTCCCAACTTCTGAGACCGGGGCGTTGTGGAATTGTTTTGAGAGTGCGCTCGTTGGATCTGTTGTTCGGAAGAACAGCAAGCATGCACAAAAAAGGCCGATGCCAAGTCCAATCAATAACATCTGCCAATCAAAAAAGTCACTGAAAGCCCACGCCGGATCGGTCCCAGCACCCCCCACGGCTCCGTCGCCAGACGAATAAATCATCAGCAGCAGACCAAAATTGAGGTATGCCGTCAGCATTCCGGAGACAGACATGAAGATTGAGCAGGCAAACACACGGCTTGCGTCATGGTGCCCAGAATTGATGACCAGAGTGGTTCCAGTCAAAAGAACAGGAAATGATAACAAGAGAACACCCAGTTCGATGGCGAGAGATAGGAGTTCCCCATCTTCGGTTCTGAGGACAACAAATAACCCAGGTACAAGGACCCACAAACTGGTGAAGGCACCTTGCCCGACAGACTTTCCAATGTCACGAATCATGTCCGATGCTCTGAACCGAAGGGATATAATTTAGATTCCATCAAGAATCAACTAACCACCAAGGCGAACGACAAATGCCCGTCGATTCAACTCGATGACGCAAAAACAGAACAGCACGCAGTGGCTTTCAGAGAAAATCGCAATACGTGCTTTCTGAAGTATTGTCCGCTGGTTGGCTTCAAGGTCAGGCAGTCGGGTCGATGAGTTGGTAATCGTCGCTCAGCGGCGTGGCCCCGGTCTCGGTGGAGAGGATTTGCCCGTCCTTCAACCGGTGGAAGGACAGCACCGCTTCGGACGTCGAGCCGTTGGCAAAGTGGACGATGGCGTGCTCAACTGCAACCTCGTCGTTCTCAAAGAGGATCCTGTGGTTGACCTGACGGACCGCGTCGGAGCCTGCAAAGGAGAGCATGTCCGCCTTGAACATCGTCACACCGCCCACGTGGGGGATGAAGCGGTAATCGTCGTGCAAAAGGGCCTCCATGCCGTCACGGTCACCGGACTGGAAGGCTTCGTTGAAGGTGGTAAGCAGGCTCATGCCTTTCCATCCTTGACGACCCGTAAGGAGGTTCCTCCTGTCAGCGGTGGTCGTTGAGGTGGACCATTCCGACCTCCAACCGGTCGTGGGTCGGGTGGACTTCCATCGCCAGCACCGGCACGTCCATGCCCTCGGCAATCGCCTCCGCCGCGGCCAAGGGGAACTCAATCCGCTGGTGCGCAGGGTCGTAGCGCGCCCATGCCTCGGGCAGGTCGAGCGCTTCGCGCACCTCGGCGAGGTCCTCCTCGGCGTGCTCCGGGGGGCAGGGAATCGCCCCAAAGAGCAGCGTGTCGTCCTCGGAGAGCACCTCGTACGGACGCATGGTGATCGCCGCACGGCGCTTGAAGCGGTGGCGCAGTTGCCCGGCGTCCTTGTAGTGCGCCGTGCAGAACTTCAGGTGGTAGGGGGCCTCAAGGTCCGCGGCCAGCGCCTTCAGCGCGTGCCCAAGGTCGGCGCTGCCCTCCGCAGCGGCGGAGAGGCCGCCGGCCAGGTTGAAGCCGCGGACGTCCATCTTCTCGACGTTCCCGGTGGTGATCTCCAATTCGTTCAGGTTGAGGAAGGCCACGGGC
>Ga0181583_10002166_pt1 | contig 14647 bp, 14 predicted proteins | sample 071ome_31_FD_132461 | JGI IMG/M metagenome (GOLD analysis project Ga0181583, IMG submission 132461) | Coastal salt marsh microbial communities from the Groves Creek Marsh, Skidaway Island, Georgia - 071405CT metaG (megahit assembly) | ecosystem: Environmental > Aquatic > Marine > Intertidal... | reverse complement strand
TCCTCGTCATCCCATTCCTGATCCACGATCACCTCCTCCTCAGGGCGAGGGTCGGCTTGGCTCATGTGATTAAGATTGCCAGCTCATGCCAAAGCGTAAGAAGACACTAGGCGCCAGGCTTTGACTCACTTTGGGCTGTTTATCCCTCGACTTGGCTACTCTTTTCCTGGGCTTTGGAAGGTTCGGCCTCAACAGGGGATGCTTCGGGAACCTTGCGGGGAGGCATGGAGCTAGCCACGTCTTCCTCCATGGCTTGGTGCAGGTCCTGCTGTACATCCTTGGTAGCTCGTTTGAACTCCTTGATGCCTTGACCCAGCCCTTTGGCTAATTCCGGCAGTTTCTTGGCCCCAAAAAACACGAGGATAACGATCAGCAAGAAGATGAGTTCTGGACCTTGAAGACCGCCTATTAGGGCTAGTGGGCTATGATACAACATGATGCAAAATGACTTGATTGACGTCCTGGTTGAGCGATGACCGAGGATCCCTCGACCAAGGTATTGGTGGTATGTAAGCGGCTCTTGGTTCCCCTTTCAAGCAGATTGATCAGTTAGTTGCATCAACCATTCGGGGAGTCTTGGCAAATGGCCGCTAGCTCAGATCATGGGTGATGGATCTAATTTACCCATGTAAGCAGGGCATCTTGTGCCTTTTGAATGGTCTAGTCCCAGGGTTGGAGACCCATTTTGGCATCCATCGGGTTTGTTGACGCCCACGGCCGTCGATTTGAAATCCCTATTGAAGCAGCACAAATTCTCCGCGACGATTCTTGCCGTGTGCTGACTCGTCGTTGCCATCTACTGCTGGGCGATCCTCACCCCAGCTTTCGGTGGTGATGCGATCAGGGGAAATACCTTCTTCAACAAGCATGTCACGAATGGATAGAGCTCGGCGTTCGCCTAGGGAGCGGTTGTATTCCTCAGTGCCCCGTTCATCGCAGTGGCCTTCGACCCTCAGCAGGGCTGCAGACTTGCTCTTGAGGATACCTGCAACGCGTCGGACTTTAGGCAGTTCGGATGCATTGATGGTGTAGCGATCAAATTCGAAGTAGACCGTTTCGGTGTCTAGCTTGGTCTCATCCTTACCGGCAAAGCGGTTGGGATCGTTAGGGAGGCCATATCCACCTCCAGACAGGTCACTGCCATTGGGGAAATTGCCGCCATTCAGGCTGTCTCCAGAGCCAAGACCATCTCCCTGCATCATGCTTCCTGCTGCGCCTGTGCCACTGCCGGCATAGGCATCACCTGCTCCAGGGATGGGGGTGAGGTTTTTATTACCCTTCTTACATCCGACGGCAAGGGTGGCTAGCGTGACAACCAAGGCTGTTCTGACGATCAGGGTAGGCCAATTCATATATGTGATTTTTTCTAACGGGGCATCGGCTATCTCGCCCAGCTGGGCTGCGACTGCTCTGCTGCGGTTTGCAGAATATCCTTGACGTGTTTGGTTGGCACGTCAAGCAAAGACAATGTCTTGCGTCCTTTTTTCTGCCGCATGAAAACGAGGTTGCGCGAATTCGGTGCCCAGCATGGGTCTTCGCCCTGTGTCAGCACTTCTGCCTGGCCACCGGAGGCTGAGACAACGCAAATGTATCCCACGCCGCCGCTCATACTGGTGAAGGCGATCCACTGGCCATCTGGCGACCAATCAGGCTCGGTGATCATGCCACTGACTGAGCCTGTGGTCAGACGCTTAGGGTTCCCGCCTGAAGCTGGGATGGTGAACAAACGTACCCCGCCCCTGGCCGATGAAGTGAAACAGATGGTTTTGCCGTCCTTGGACCAAGTCGGGCAGGCCTCCTCCTCTCTGGACTGAGTCAGGCGAACTTCGCCAGAGCCATCCTGGCGGGCCACATAAAGATCAGGGCTCCCAGACTTACTCAGGATCATGGCGACCTTGCCTCCATCTGGAGAAATGGCTGCACTGGTGTTGAGGCCGCTATTGCGTGTGATGCGCGTACGTTGCCCAGAGCGCAGGTCGTGAGAAACGATGTTGGGACTGCCCACTTTGTAGGAAGTGTAGTAGAGGCCCAGTTTGCCAGGAATCCAGGTAGGTGCTGCGACATGGGATTGATCGCGCGTAACCTGGCTGAGACGGTGGCCGTCATAGTCGGCCACATAGATTTCCCAAACGCCTCCGGACTTCCCTCGAAAAGCTATCATACTCTGGGCAATACCTTTTGTCCCAAAGACAGCTTGAACCACCTCGTCAGCAATGACATGTGCCTGCGATCTGCCTGCGGGTCCAGGATAGCCTCGGTAGAAAATACTGGCACCACCCTGAGCATCAGCCAGGCGGACACGCCATTGGTCTCCTGATGAGGAGGCATTCAGTTCGAAAACGGCCTTTTCCTTGGTGGTTGATTCAAAACCCTGGATCTCCAGATCAAAAACCAATGGCGCGATGGTTGCCGAATCAAATCCGCTGATGTGGATGGGGACGCGTTCCCCTTGACGATAGCGATCGATGTCCAGCTCCTGTGCGGCCTGGGTTAGGGTCAACCCCATCAGGAAGAGTGATAGGCACAACACAGTTTGCAATCGGGATTTGCCGGTCAGTAATGCCTGCCCTTGGTTGAGTCTAGGAATGATTGAATGCATGAATCAGGTCATTTCTTGATGTTAAAGTTCAGGACGAAGGTGCGCTGGCTCAGGGAGGCCCCCGATGGCGGGGGTTGGGGCATCTGCTTGACCCTGGCGATGAGTTGCGTGATGGAGCGATCCAGAGAGGACACGCCCGACTCATCCACGATGCGGGCTGAATCCACTGAGCCGTCGAGCCCAATCACCACCTTAACCCGCACGCTCAAATTACGATCAGATAAGTCAGATGGCTGAACCCATCTTCGGTCGTAGGCCGATTGTACTAGCAGCCCATAGCGTCCCAGCATGCTGCCAGTCACTGTTTTGAGACCTTTTACAGGGCTGCCCTTGCCCACCGATAGGGTTGCCTGGTTCAAGGTGACTGGATTGCGACTGGCTTGGGGAGCAGGGGCCGGGCGGCTTACCGGGGGTTTGATATTGCGATTGGGATTCTGCTTAGTTTTGGTACTGATCTTGATCGAAGGTTTTGGGGCCGGCTTGGGTTTGGGCTTGGGAGTCGGTGCCGGGCTGGGAGCTATTTTGGGCTCGGGTTCTGGCTGGGGCTCGGGTTCTGGTTGAGGCTCAGGTTCTGGTTGAGGCTCAGGTTCTGGTTGAGGCTCAGGTTCTGGTTGAGGCTCGGCTCCAAGCAGATCAGCTGGATCATCGAACATGGATTCGACCATGGAAGCCGGCATCATCTGAAATGGGATGAGATCCTCACGCTCTTTGCGTTCTGGCAGAAAGCCAGAACCAACCAGCATCAGGGTCAGTAAGAGGAGGTGAAGCCCCCCTGAAGCCATAAGGCACTTCTTTTGAAAGACTTCCATATTCAATCTTTGACTTCGTGTCTGAAATAGATGTTTTTCATCCCCAGTTGCTTGGCACCATCCAAGACGTCGTAAATATTTCCCCAGGCGGCTTCGGCATCTCCCCTAATGACCAGCACAAGCTCGGGGTTCTGCTCGAAGGCCTCGGCGAGGTTTTTTTTCAGATCTGCCAAGGTGATGGGCAAGGTTTCAAGATAGTATTCCCCAGCAGGGTTGACTTCCACCATTTTCAAATCGCGCTTGTCAGGAGCCACGTCCGTGACCTGGCTTTTGGGAAGCTGCAGCCGCAAACCTTGTTCCATCAACGGGGTGGTGATCATGAAAATGATCAGCAACACGAAAGCCAGATCCAGCAGGGGAGTGATGTTGATATCACTCAATGTGACCAAGGCTGTTTTCTGTGTATGGCGTCTCATGGGGGGCGGGATGCAGACAGTATTAAGCGTTGATCATCCTATTACGGGCTGTAGCAATTGATCAGTCCTCCGGTATGAAGGCGGTTTCGACCTTCGATGCCAATTCCTGGGCAAAGTTATCCATTTCAACGCTGAGCACCCTTATGTTGTGAACAAGCCAGTTGTAGCCAAACATCGATGGGATGGCGACCAGCAGCCCAGCCACGGTCGTTACGAGGGCCCCAGCTACTCCGGGGGCGATGGTAGTGAGCTGTGCGTTCTGCTGGCTGGCGACCTGAGCGAAAGCGCTCATGACTCCCCAGACGGTTCCCAGGAGTCCCAGGAATGGGGCGCCACTGACTGCGATCGCCAGCAGGATCAGACCTGATTCCAGTCGTAGGGATTCCTGGGCAACACCACGTTCTAGGGCCCGCTTGACGTGTTCCATGGACTTGAGGGAAATCATTCCTTGAGCGCCACCCTTGCTTTCGTGTCTTTGCTGGCAGATGGCTAATTCGTGGTTACCCATTTCGTAAATACTGAAAAGTGGGCAACCTTCGACCGGGATGCGACGCTTGTAAAGGTCGGTCAGGTTGGCCTGATCACGGAATGCCTGATCAAAGGCTAGATTGAGTCGGCGTGCCCTGCGAATTTGGATGGCCTTGGAAGCCATCACAGACCATGCAAAGATCGAAAAAACCAATAGCACGATGATGATGGCCTTGCCTTCAGGGCGCGCCTCAGTCCAGACATAGACAAACTCGATTTGATTGGCGGCTGCGAGAAAGGGTAACATGGGAACCATTGGAGTGACCAAAATTAAAAGTTAACACACATTCAAGGTGCTTTCAAAGACCACAGTCCTTGATTTCGAAGGAAAATGAGGACGAGACAACTTTCCCTTGCAGGTTGGCAAAAGAGATTGATTGCCACTCATTGCAGGCGCATGATCCAGAGCTCATGAGCTCCTTCAAGCCATGCCCTTTGTTCTCGCTGTCCCTGAATACGCTAGCTCTTGCTCGGACTTCACTATTCCTGGCTTTGATGATCCCTTCAATGCTTTCCCAACCACCTCAGCTCGGAGCCTCCCTACTGCTGGTCGCTCATCGAGGTGCCTCCTTTGATGCTCCAGAAAATACGGTGGCTTCGGTCAAACTGGCTTGGGTTCAGTGGGCTGATGCAGCCGAGGTGGACATTCACCTCACGCGCGATGGACAAATCGTGGTGATACATGACAAATCAACCAAACGAACCGCGGGGATTGATCTTCAGGTAGCCACTCAAGATTGGTCCGCCCTCCAGTCTCTGGAGGTGGGTGCTTGGAAAAGTGATGCCTTCAAGGGTGAGCCCCTGCCTCTTTTGAAAGATGTGCTGGCTCAGGTGCCAGCAGAGAAGCGACTTTTCATCGAAATCAAGTGCCCGTCTGAAGTGTTGCCACATTTGGAGAAGGTGGTGCTTGCCTCCGGATTACGCCCCAGGCAGACCGTTTTTATTGCTTTTGATTGGGAGACTATCGCGAAAACCAAGCGCCTGTTTCCCGATCGAGATTGCTTTTGGTTGTCTGGCTTCAAGCAGGATGAGTCTTCAGGTCGATGGCAACCTCAGCCTGAGGAGGTCATTCAAAAGGCCTTGGAGGCAAAGGTAGATGGTATCGACGTGTACCATGGTGGTCCTGTGGATCGAGCCTTTGTGGAGGCAGCCCATGAACAGGGCCTTGAGGTCCATACCTACACGGTGAACGACCCTGCCGACGCGCGCCGTCTCATGGAGGCCGGGGTCGATGGGATCACCACGGATCGACCCGGTTTCCTGCGCGAGCAGTTGGGCCTGGATGACTCAGGTAAGTGATTAGGTAAGGGTCTTAGGGCGACCACTAGGCTATTTCAGCGTTCAGGCGCACGGGAATGCCTCGGCTCTGGAGATGTTGTTTGACTTCCTCCACCGTGTATTCGCCGAAGTGAAAAATACTGGCAGCCAGAACGGCGTCCGCTTTGCCTTCCTCGAGAACTTGGGCCATGTGATCCAGGTTGCCAGCTCCCCCACTGGCTACCACCGGCACCGATGTGGCCTCGCTGATGCGGCGGGTGATCTCCAGATCATAGCCAGCCTTGGTGCCGTCAGCGTCAATACTGTTGAGAACGATCTCCCCAGCCCCCAATTCAACGGCACGTTTTGCCCATTGCATGGCATCCATACCGGTGGCCTTGCGCCCCCCATGGGAAAAGACCTCCCATTGGTCAGAACCGGTTTTTTTGGCATCGATTGAGACGACAATGCACTGACTTCCGAATTTTCGTGCCCCTTGCAAAATCAAATCAGGATGGGCGATGGCGGCTGAATTGATACTCACTTTGTCAGCTCCAGCCTTGAGCATGATGGACATGTCTTCGACGCTGCGGATACCGCCTCCGACAGTCAGGGGCATGAAACAACAATCGGCTGCGCGTTGGATAACATCCGCCATGGAGGCCCTGGCATGAGCGCTGGCTGTGATGTCAAAAAACACCATTTCGTCGGCGCCCTGATCATTGTAGCGCATGGCTAGTTCCACCGGGTCTCCGACGTTCCTGAGCTCGCCTGCTTCGGCTTTTCCAAATTGGACCCCTCGAGTGACCTGTCCGTCATGCACGTCCAAACAGGGTATGACACGTCTTGCCAGCATGCATGGGACATACCTCATGGTATCCATCATTCCCAGCTCAAAAACCAGGCTCTCAGCGAATTGGCTGTGGCTAGGTATCTGGAGGTCCATGATTTGCCATTGTCAGGGTTTGGCTCTAAACCCTATCCTCGACGCATGGAAAAGGATCAGCTTCGGGCCCTGTTTGACATGCAAAAGGCCCTCAATGAGCGAATTGGTGTTGATACGACCTCAATGGATGAGGCCGCAAAAACCCAATGGGTGCTCAATTACACTCGAGCGATGAGTCAGGAACTGGCCGAATTGACTGACAGCGTGCCGTGGAAGTGGTGGGCAAAATATCAGGCTTTTGATGAACAGAATGCTCGGGTTGAGGTGGTGGATTTGTTCCATTTTCTGATCAGTCTTGCCCAGGTGCTTGGGATGAGCGCGGATGATGTGTTTCAGGCTTACATCAAGAAAAACGAGGTCAACTTCAAGCGTCAGGAAAGTGGTTACCAAGAGAAGGATCATGACGATTCGCGTCACATCTAGGCTTGCTCAGCTGCATTGATGGAATTAGCCACGCTATCCTGGTCGCAATGGTTGCTAGCGCTTTTGGGTGCCTTCAGTCTTGGGTTTTCCAAGACAGGTTTTCCCGGATTGGCCTTGGTCAATGTGCTGGTCATGGCCGAATTGTTCGGGGCCAAACAGTCGGTGGGTTTGATCCTGCCTTTGCTGATTGTTTGTGATGTGACTGTCTATCCCATGTTTCGCCGCCATGCGACCTGGAGCCAGGTTTGGCCTATCCTTGTTCCTAGTTGCTTGGGGATCATCCTGGGTTACTTTCTTCTGGCCGGGATGGACAACCTCACAGCCAGGCGTTCCATCGGTCTGATCATCCTCCTCATGCTAGCATTACAAGTGGTCCGTAACTACCAGCAGGCTTTCCTACAGCAATTGCCCGATTCCATGGTCTTCCGTTGGGCATCTGGAGGTGTGATTGGTGTTTCAACCATGCTGGCCAACGCAGCTGGGCCCGTTTATTCCATTTATGCTCTGGTACAAAAAATGCCAAAAATGGTGTTTCTCGGGATTGGTGCACGCTGCTTCCTGCTCGTCAATCTTATCAAACTGCCCTTCATGACGGGCTTGGACATCATCCATCCGGCTTCTTTGATGCTGGATCTGGCGCTGCTGCCGGGGATCTTTTTGGGTATTTTTCTGGGTAGGCGACTCATTCATCGCATCCCTCAAAAAGCTTTTGAATCCCTCCTGTATCTGTTCTCGGCTGTGGCTGGATTCCGCCTCCTCTGTTTTTGAAATTGAACGCAAGGTGATGTCATGGAACTGAGAGCTTTGGCCGAACAAATCCTTTTCAATCCAAGTTTGGAGGTCAAACTCGCCTGCCCGGCTCAACTCACTGATGAGTCTCCAGGTTCGCCTATCCTGTCGGATTTGATGCCAGCAAGAGAAAGCGCCCTGCGTTTTAGTCAACAGCGTGCTGCTTCAAGCTTTCCGGCCCTTCACACCCTGGAATCGGACAAGACTCGAGCGCGTGTGCTGCACTTTTTTGCGAATCATGAGTTGCTGGCCACTGAGCTGATGGCCTTGGTGATCCTGAAGTTTCCCGATGCACCTAAAGCGTTTCGTCGCGGCATTCTCAGGACGCTCAGGGATGAGCAGGAGCACACCCGACTTTATGTCAGGCGTCTAGCTGAGCTGGGAGTGGATTTCGGAGAGTTTCCTGTGAATGGTTATTTCTGGAAGATGATCGCGCCCATGGCCACACCGATGGATTATGTGAGCCGTCTCTCTTTGACTTTTGAACAAGCCAACCTGGACTACTCCAAATTTTTTGCGAGCCGGTTTGAGTTGATTGGAGACACCTCCTCTCAGGCTCTCATGGAGCAAATCTACCGCGATGAAATGGCCCATGTAGGATACGGGCTAAAATGGTTCCGTCGTTGGAAGGATCCGGCCATGAGTGACTGGGAGGCCTTTGAGGGGCAGCTGACTTTTCCCCTTTCGCCTCAACGGGCCAAGGGTTCCCCATTCAATCGTCAAGGGCGCGAACAACTCGGTATGGAGGATGATTTCATTCAACGTCTCTACGTCTACTCCAAGAGCAAGGGACGCACCCCTTCGATTTTCTATTTCAATCCCTATGCCGAGCAATTCATGATGGCAGGCAAGGGTTTCACCCCTAATCGGCAGCAACGGGCCATCCAGGAAGACTTAGAAACCTTACCTTGCTTTCTCAGTCGTTCTGAGGACGTGGTGTTGCTGAACCGCCAACCTCGTTTGGCATACCTGGTCGAACTGAAAGATGCTGGGTTTTCCCTCCCCCAGACCGAATGCCTGGACCAGGGTGTGCTCAGGCCTAATGCCGAATTGCGTGAGCGCAAGCTTGATTCCCTGCGCCCTTGGGCATGGTCCCCGTGTGGGTGGCATCCCATGGAGTCCTTGATGGCTCAGGCCAGTCACTCCCATGCACCTGTCGGTGCAGCATGGGACTCTCAAATACGTCCACTTTTCGGTAAGGATTGGTCTGCCAAACGACTCGGGGCATTCCTTGAACAAATGGGCGAGGAAAACTGGCTCGCTCCCTCCGAGGCAGTGGGACGCTGCTTGAGTGAAGAAGGCGAGATACTCGACCACATTGAATCGTTGAGAGAGGCCGGCTATCAGCGTTCGGTGATCAAGTCCCTCTACGGCTCTGCAGGCGGCAACATGCTTCGATGCTGGGAAAGCAGCGTGGACACGCGTCAACGAGGATGGATCCGTAATGCCTTGGCCAGGGAAGGAGCTCTGCTTGTGGAACCCTGGTTGGATCGATTGATTGATTTCTCGGTTCAGTGGGAAGTCACACAAGAAATGATTCGCCCAATGGGATGGAGCCATCTGCTGGTTGATGCGCGGGGGCACTACCATGGTAGCTTGTGGTTACCTTCTTTCCTCAGGGGAATGCCCGATGAACTGGCTCAATTCGCTCATCAGGGCGAGGCAGACCGCCTCAAACGGGTATTCGAGAATCTCCGTGATTACCTATGGCCATGGATTCAGGCATCGGGATTCACCGGCCCCATGGGCATCGACGCGGCGATCTACCGCGACCCATCGGGGATCATGCGACTCAAGCCCATGATTGAAATCAACCCTCGCTACACGATGGGAAGATTGGCTCTCGAGCTTGCCCGTCATCATGCTCCTGGATCAGCTGGGCTCCTTCAGATCCTGAGTTTGCCTCAACTAAGGCAAAGCAATCAGCCTTCTTTTGCCGCTTGGGCTTCTCAACTGCAGGCATCCCATCCCATCCGGCGAGATGAGCGTGAGCGCTTGGTGCAAGGCATGGTCTGCCTGAATGATCCCGTGCAGGCGACTGGTTGTCTAGCTATCTGGCAGGCTTCGCCAGATCTCAGTGCTTTTTGGCAGCCGAGTCCTCACCCTCAATTGAAGCAGCTTCAGAGGAAGGTGGCAGCTCCTCACTGACTTGATCCTGGTCCCGATAGCTGGCCACGACCCAATCACTGAGTTGTTTGTCGGGGTTTTCAGCTGCCTTACGATCGATCACGAAGCGTTTCTGGCCGGTATTCTTGGCAATTAATTTCAGACCGAATTGGTAATCCTTAAAACGGTCTTGCCAGATTTCCCTGACTGATAGTTCCTTACCCACCGCCAGGTCGATGAGGTGATCACAAGCTTCGGGCTCGAGCACTAATTCAATTCCATGGGAATCGGCAAAACGGGTGGTGACTTCTCTTAGAATGGCCAACCCCATTTCTCTGGCACGCTCGGATTGGACCGCGAGGAGCTTGGCCAACTCATCAGATGGCGCATCGACAACGGCTTCTGTGACTTCGAATCGTTTGACCTCAGAGCTGGGTAGCTCGTATTTGAAGTTTCGAAACACCCTTTCGCAGACCGTCATCAGACCTCTTGCCCCCGTTTTTTCCTCTGCAGCGATGGCGGCAATCCGTCTGAGGCCATCGGGTTTGTAAAGCACGTCAATGCCATAGGCTGCAAAATCCTGTTCATACTGACGGATGATACTGCCTTCGGAACTGTGCAGGATGTGGTAGAGATCATCCACTCCTAGGGAGTGACAAACAACCCGGACTGGCAAGCGGCCTACAAATTCTGGCTCAAAACCATATTCAATGAGGTCTTTGGTCTGCACGGAGGCCAGTATCTCATCAGATTCCATGGTTTCCTGACGAGAGGCTGCGAAACCGATGGTAGCCTCACTGATGCGACGCTTGATGATAGCCTCCAGGCCGTCAAAAGCACCACTGACGATAAAGAGGATGTGTTTGGTATTGATGGTTGATGAAGCCTTTTTTCCTTTTTGAGCCTCCATCATGGCCTGGATCTGGCTGGCCATGTCCTGAGGCGAACGTATCGACACATCGGTCTCTTCCATCAATTTCAGCAGGTTGGTCTGGACCCCTCTGCCGCTGACATCCCGCGAGCCTGCTTCGTTGCGGGACATGGCAATCTTGTCAATTTCATCCAGGTAGACGATGCCAAATTGGGCCCTCTGGGTATCATTGTCTGATCGACGATAGAGTTCGCGAATTAGGTCCTCCACGTCAGAACCTACATAACCTGTCTCGGAAAACTTGGTGGCATCGGCCTTAACGAAGGGTACCCCAATCAAGTCGGCCACACTGCGAATCAGGTAGGTCTTCCCAACCCCGGTGGGACCCACCAGAATGATATTTTGCTTGGCATAATTCGGAGCCTCCTTGCCTTCCAGTGCCAGGCGCACATGGTGGTAATGGTCGCACAGGGCAACGCTGAGTACTTTCTTGGCCTCGTCTTGCTTGATCACGTATCGGTCGAGGTAGGCCTTGACGTCCTTGGGGCGGTAATCGAAGGATTTCAGGTCATCGATGCTGCGCTCAACCGGCTCCTCACTCTCAGTGGTTGGGGTGTTGCCTGGGGAAGCCGGGGTGAATCCAGGAAATTGAAAGCCGCTAAAGTGTTCCTTCATGAACTGGGAGAGTTGTTTCTGAAACTCCTCCGGGCTGGGTAGGTCCTTTTTCTTATCTTCGTTTCGCATTCTCTACTCGAACATGTAGGATTTGAGTTAAAATGCAATCCCGGGAGTATCAGGACTTACGTAGAAGATCCAAGACGCGCCTCGGCTGGCTAAGGCATATCGAGCTTGGTTTTCCTGGTCTCTCGGATATAAGTTGAGGGCCTGAACAGGGGGGCTGGCACAGCTACCCCCATGACGATTGATGAACCACCTGCCATTTGAGCTTCTGTTTGCCCTCCGCTACTTGAGGCCGAGGAGGACGTTTGTCTCCATCATCACCCTGATTTCCATCATTGGCGTGGTGCTAGGGGTGGCTGTCCTCATTGTTGTCATCAGCGTCATGACCGGTTTCGATCTTCAACTTCGAGATCGTATCATTGGGTTCGAATCCCATCTGGTTGTTCGCTCGGTGGGTACTCCCATGCAGGATTATCGTTCTCTGGCTTCCTTCATTCGGCAACAACCGGCGATCAAAGGTGTTTCACCATTCATCGAAGGCCCTGTTGTCATCGAAACCCAGCAAGGTGAGGATTACGCCCGCATTGCAGCTCCCTATTTACGTGGCGTTGATCCAGCGACCAGCGGGGAAGTGAGCGAAATCGAGCAGAGTGTGATTGCTGGGCATTTTGAGACCCTGCATGAAAGTGGTATACTCATTGGCTCGGAACTGGCCCGACGACTTGCTCTCCATGTTGAGGATCCCCTGGCGCTCTATTCGATCAGTCTGCTTCAGGAGGTACGTCAGATTCTTCGCAAGGATGAATCCGAGCGTCAGAGTGCGCCCCTTGCAGCCGATTATGTGGTGGGTGGTATCTTTGATATCGGCTACTACGAATACAACGCCAACGGCATGGTTTGTTCCCTCTATGATGCCCAGGATTTGTTCAACCTAGGGGATCAGGTGCACGGCCTTCATGTGATGTTAGAAGATCCAGAGCAGGCCGCACCAGTCAAGGCCTCCCTGATGGCAAAACTCGGGCCAAACTATCATGTCATGACCTGGCTTGAGCGAAATCAGACCATTTTTAATGCATTGGTCGTTGAGAAAAACATGATTCGCTTTCTCCTCTTTTTCATCGTGCTGGTGGCAGCCTTCGGGATCACCAGTTCCATGATTACCTTTGTGGTGCAGAAAACTCGCGAGATTGGCATGCTCAAGGCTTTGGGAGCCAGTTCTCGTCAGGTGGTCATGGTATTCATCAGCCAGAGTGTGGTGGTTGGGATCTTTGGTGTCGCCATCGGGCTTTTTCTCGGCTTGCAGGCGGTTGCATACCGCAATGAGTTCCTGGCATTCATGAATCGGACGATGGACTTTTCCCTGTTTCCTGCCGATATCTATGGCTTTGCCCAGCTGCCTGCGGTGGTGGACCCGCGGGACCTTTGGATTATCTGCGGTGGCAGTCTCATCATCTGTGTGCTGGCCGGAGTGTTCCCTGCCATCAATGCCGGAAGGCTGCGACCCGTGGAAGCGCTGCGCCATGACTGAACCATCTTCCATCACGAATCCCATCCTGAAGGGCAGGGGAGTGACCAAGTCCTATGCCCTGGGTGCCAAACAGATTGAGGTGCTCAAAGGTATCGATCTGGAAATCATGCCAGGGGAGTTTGTGAGCATTGTGGGAGCTTCGGGGTCTGGTAAAAGCACCCTGTTGCACTTGTTGGGTGGTTTAGATAGTCCTGACTCGGGGTTAATTGAGGTTCAGGGCAGGGAATTGACACGCATGTCAGGGACCAGGCTTTCAGGATTTAGGAACCAATCGATTGGCTTTGTTTTTCAAGCCTATCACTTATTTCCGGAATTAAATGCCCTTGAAAACGTGGCGTTACCGGCTCGCATTGCCAGGAAATCTTCTCGGCAGGCCCAGGCTTGTGCCAGGCAATGGCTTGAACGCGTTGGCCTGTCGCATCGCTTAGACCATCGCCCCTACGAGTTGTCTGGTGGGGAGCAGCAGCGCGTGGCCATCGCTCGAGCGCTGATCAATCAGCCAGTCCTACTTCTGGCTGATGAGCCTACTGGGAATTTGGATTCTGAAAGTGGTTCAGGCATCCTCGAGCTTTTGCTGGAGTTGCGTGATGCCTGTCAGCTCACCTTACTCATGGCAACTCACGATCAGGCCATGGCCAGTCATACCGATCGCATTGTGCGTCTCAATGACGGGAAGATTGCCGGGTTCTAGTTCCCTCTACTGCTCGAGCTTAGGCTGATTCCTGGGCTTGGAGGTCTTGCTGGATGGTCTCGAGGGTCTGCTGAGCTCCTTCCCAATGAGCCATTGCTTCTTCCAGAGATTGAGCGATCATGGTCAACTCTTGGTTGATTTCCACGATCCTCGGTCCGTTGGCATAAGTTTCGGGTTTCTCCAGCTCATCAGTCAGGGCTTGTTGACGGGCTTCCAGTTCGTTGACGGTTGTCTCGGCCAGGTCCACCTTGTCTTGAGCTTGCTTCAGTATTGCCGAGCGGCGTTTCCGCTCTTCAGCGGCCATGCGCCGACGTTCCTTGGAGGAAAGCGACTTATCAGCGTTCATGGACTGGGGTTTTTGCTGCCCCGTAGCAGCCTTGCTTTGTTGATCTGAAGCGATTGGGTTAACCGTCTGGTCTGCCTCCCGTTTGCTCAGGTAATAATCGTAGTCTCCATGATAATGACGCAGTGTGCCATGCTCCACGTGGATCACGTGTTCGGCAACCGAGCGAATGAAATGCACATCGTGGCTGATAAAGATCAGGGTGCCGGTAAATTGTTTCAGAGCATTGATGAGAGCCTCAATTCCCATCATATCCAGATGGGTGGTGGGTTCGTCCATCAACAGCAGGTTGGGCGGGTTGAGCAAGAGCTTGATCAGTGCCAGCCTCGATTTTTCTCCTCCACTGAGCACTTTCACCTTCTTGAAAACGTCATCTCCTTTGAAGAGAAAAGATCCGAGAATGGTCCTGGCATGTTGCTCGGTAATGGCTTGGCGGGTATCCAGGGCCTCCTCAACCAAGGTACGCTCGGGCTTGAGGACCTCTATGCGCTGTTGGGAAAAATACCCCTCCTGAACTTCGTGACCCAGTTCCCTCATCCCGCTATTGACTGGCAGCACGCCCGCTAGGAGTTTGAGAAGCGTTGACTTACCTGCCCCATTGGGGCCTACCAGCACGATACGTTGACCTCTCTCAGCGGTGAAATCCAACTGGCGGTAAAC
>Ga0181583_10002137_pt1 | contig 14730 bp, 11 predicted proteins | sample 071ome_31_FD_132461 | JGI IMG/M metagenome (GOLD analysis project Ga0181583, IMG submission 132461) | Coastal salt marsh microbial communities from the Groves Creek Marsh, Skidaway Island, Georgia - 071405CT metaG (megahit assembly) | ecosystem: Environmental > Aquatic > Marine > Intertidal... | reverse complement strand
GGGCGATTTACCGCTATTTTCGGCGACACCGATTACCAGTTTATCGCAAATCTGGCTTGCCCGCGTCATAATATCCAGATGACCATAGGTGAGCGGATCAAATGTGCCGGGATATAGGCCGATACGGGTCATGCCTCTTCCTCGCTCCCTGTGCTATTATCACCTTTGCCATCCTCGCCTGTAGCCGGTTCAGCAGCGCGCTCTTCTGATGCGGTGTCAGAGGCGGCTTCTTCTACGGTGATAATTACTTCTTCTGCCTCTTCATCCTCTTCTGTATCGGCATCGCGAATAACCCCGACCGAGACAACTTTTTCCTCGCCATCCACTTCAAACAGGCGTACCCCTTGCGTTTTACGGCCAGCGATACGAATGGTATCGCCCTCGCCGCCATCAACGCGGATGCGAATAACCTTGCCAGCATCAGTGACCAGCATCAGCTGGTCTTCGGCAAATACGGTAAAGGAAGCAACCACCAGACCATTGCGTTCGGAAGTTTCAATATTGGCAACCCCCTGCCCGCCGCGCCCGGTACGCCGATAATCATCGACCGAGGTACGCTTGCCATAGCCATTTTCGGTAATGGACAGGACATATTCGCGCTCCGGATCGCGGATAACACACATGGAAACCAGATAATCCTTATCCAGCAAGCGCATACCGCGCACCCCGACAGAGCCGCGCCCCTTAAAGACACGCACATCATTAGCCGCAAAGCGTATCGCCTTGCCATTGCGCGAGGCCAGCAGAACATGATCGGCATCCTGACATGGCAATACCCCGATCAGGCTGTCATCCTCATCCAGCTTCATCGCAATCTTGCCATTACGCATGATATTGGTGAAATCAGAAAGCAGGTTACGCCGAATATTGCCCTTGGCCGTGGCAAACAGAATATTCAGCTTTTCCCAGCTTGCCTCATCCTGCGGCATGGGCATAACCGTCTGGATGGTCTCTTCCGGGGCAATGGGCAGCAAATTCACCATCGCCTTGCCGATAGATTGTGGCGAGGCTTCGGGCAATTTATAGCATTTAAGCTGATAAACCATCCCTTTTGAGGTAAAAAACAGAATAGGCGTATGGGTATTGGCCACAAACAGGCGGGTAACAAAATCTTCCTCGCGCGTTTTCATGCCTGTCCGGCCTTTTCCGCCGCGACGCTGGGCGCGATAATCAGACAAAGCCACCCGTTTGATATAGCCGCGATGGCTGACCGTAACTACCATATCTTCTTGCTGGATTAAATCTTCATCATCCTGGTCGGCTAGAGCATCCGATATTTCGGTACGGCGCGGGTCATCCAGCCTGTCATGGGTGGCTTGCAATTCTTCTAATACCACTTCGGTCAAACGTGCCTGGCTGGACAGAATCTCCAGATAATCCTTGATTTGGTCTGCCAGCTCTCTTGTTTCTTCGGCCAGCTTGTCGCGCTCCATGCCGGTCAGGCGCTGCAAGCGCAATTCCAGAATAGCGCGTGCTTGCGTCTCTGAGAGATGATAATGGCCATCTACCACCTTGTGACCCGGATCATCGATAAGCGAGATAAAGGCCTCAACCTCCTGTGCCGGCCAGGCTTTTTCCATTAGACCTTGACGTGCCTGCTCGGCATTTGGGGCAGATTTAATCAGTTCAATAATCTCGTCAATAGAGGCCAAAGCCACCAGCAAGCCGGCCAGAATATGTGCCCGATCCCGTGATTTGGTCAGCAAATAGCGGGTGCGCCGGGTAATAACCTCGCGCCGGAAGCTGCAAAACGCATCCAGCACCTCGCGCAATCCCATTTGCTGAGGCCTGCCATTATGCATGGCCAGCATATTGACCGCGAAGCTGGTTTGCAGCCTTGTGTGGCGATAAAGCTGATTAAGCACCACATCGCCTGAACCATCGCGCTTAATCTCGATAACCACACGCATTCCCTTGCGATCAGACTCATCGCGAATATCGGAAATGCCTTCAATGGTTTTTTCGCGCACCAGCTCGCCAATCCGCTCCAGCAATTGGGCTTTATTTACCTGATAGGGAATTTCAGTGATGATAATCTGTTCCCTGTCCCTGGCGGTGGTTTGCACTTCAGCACGAGCGCGCATCATTACCGAGCCGCGTCCGGTGCGAAACGCATCGCGTATGCCAGAACGCCCCATAATCAGCGCCCCTGTCGGGAAATCAGGGCCAGGCACAATTTCCATCAGCTCTTCTTCGCTCAGCGCGGGGTTTTGAATAATGGCCATACAGGCACGGATAACTTCCCCCGGATTATGGGGCGGAATATTGGTGGCCATCCCAACCGCGATACCCCCTGCCCCATTAACCAGCAGATTGGGATATTCGGCTGGCAGAACAGAAGGCTCATCCTGTGTTTCATCATAATTGGGGATGAAATCTACAGTATCTTTATCAATATCGCGCAATAGCGATTCAGCCGCCCTGGCCAGGCGTGATTCGGTATAGCGCATGGCCGCAGCCGGATCGCCGTCTACCGAGCCGAAATTGCCTTGCCCATCGACCAGAGGCAGGCGCATGGAAAAGCTTTGCGCCATCCGCACCATCGCCTCATAGATAGAGCTATCGCCATGAGGGTGATAATTACCCATCACATCCCCGACGATACGCGCAGATTTACGCGGCGGTTTTGACCAGTCGTAATTGCCTTCCATCATCGCATATAAAATCCGGCGATGAACCGGCTTCAGGCCATCTCTTACATCCGGCAGCGCGCGTGAGACAATCACGCTCATCGCGTAATCGAGATAAGACCGGCGCATCTCATCCGAGATGGAGATTACAGGGCTGGGTGCTACAGGTGGCAGGGGTGCATCAGACAAAGAGCTATTCCATTCCAAATAGAAAGTAAAAACCTCAATATCTATACCATATTACCGGTTGCAAACACCAGATATTGTTGCAATTAACAATATTTTTATTGCAGATAAGCAAATGATCGGGATGTTGGTACTGGCCGCATGGGCGTGCGCCCTAGAACGGGATATCATCATCCAGATTATCGCCACCTGCCATCGGGGGCGGGCTCATCGGTTCAGCGCTCATATCGCCTGATTGACCGCCCATATCACTGCCAATCGCGCCCATCCCTTCCGAACGGCTGCCCAGCAAGGTCAATTCGCCGCGATAGCGTTGCAATACCACCTCTGTGGTGTATTTCTCCACCCCTTGCTGATCCGTCCATTTACGGGTTTGCAACTGGCCTTCAATATAGACCGTGCTGCCTTTACGCAAATATTGCTCGGCTATTCTGGCCAGCGCTTCATTAAAAATCACCACACGATGCCATTCGGTGCGCTCGCGCTGCTCGCCTGAATTGCGATCTTTCCAGCGTTCAGATGTTGCAATCGATAAATTGACAATTTTCATGCCATCTTGCGTGCTGCGTACTTCCGGATCCCGGCCGAGATTTCCAAGAAGCGTTACTTTGTTTACACTGCCAGCCATCTATCAAGCCCCCTAGCGTTTATGGTATGTGGTTTTGTGTTTAGCGCTATCATTATCGCCATGTTCCAGATGTTAGCCTAGCACAGTTCATTAAAAGCAAAACAGCATTTGCGGGAATTTTTTTCTGTTCGGCAGATGATAACAAGGTAAAACAGGTTATATTGACAAATAATTATCCTTTTATGGAATTTTAAAAGCGTGATATTCAGGCAAAAACTGGATATCGCCCCTTTAGACAGACGCGCATTTACCAAAGATACAGGCAAATATAATGACGAAAAAGACAGGGTCTGAAATAGCTACACGTCATATCAGCGTGCGCGGTGCGCGTGAACATAATTTGCGTAATGTGAATGTGGATTTGCCGCGCGACAGTTTGGTGGTCATCACTGGCCTTTCCGGCTCAGGCAAATCCAGCCTTGCCTTTGATACGATTTATGCCGAAGGCCAGCGCCGCTATGTCGAATCACTTTCTGCCTATGCCCGTCAGTTTCTGGAAATGATGCAAAAGCCGGATGTGGATTTGATTGAAGGCCTGTCGCCGGCAATTTCCATTGAACAAAAGACCACCTCGCGCAATCCGCGTTCGACGGTCGGAACAGTTACCGAAATTTATGATTATATGCGCCTGTTATGGGCGCGTGTCGGGGTGCCCTATTCGCCGGCAACAGGTTTGCCTATTACGTCGCAAACCGTCAGCCAGATGGTCGATATCATTCTGGCAATGGAAGAAGGCACACGTCTTTATCTGCTGGCGCCGGTCATACGCGGGCGAAAAGGTGAATATCGCAAGGAAATGGCGAGCTGGCTGCAAAAAGGGTTTGGCCGGGCGCGAATTGACGGCGAATTTTACGAACTGGACAGCCCGCCTGCCCTCGATAAAAAGAAAAAACATGATATCGAGATTGTGGTAGACCGGCTTGTAATAAAAAAAGACCAGGAAACACTGGCAACAAGGCTGGCTGATTCGCTGGAAACCGCCCTTGATCTGGCAGATGGTCTGGTCTTTGCAGATGATGCAAAATCCGGCCAGCGCACGGTTTTTTCTGCCCGTTTTGCCTGTCCTGTTTCCGGCTTTACCATTGATGAGGTTGAGCCGCGCCTGTTTTCCTTTAATAACCCTTTTGGGGCCTGCCCCTCTTGCGACGGGCTGGGGGTGTCCGCGCATTTTGAAGAACAGCTGATTGTCCCGGATGGAGATTTGTCCTTGCGCGGCGGGGCGCTTGCCCCATGGGCAAAATCCACCTCAAAATATTATGTGCAAACGCTGGAGAGCCTGGCATGTCATTTCGGTTTTTCTCTGGATGTGGCTTTCCGTGATTTGGACAGCAGAGCCCGGCATATATTGATATATGGCAGCGGTACTGAAAATGTGCAAATGACCTATGATGACGGGTTGCGCTCTTATAAAACATCCAAGCCCTTTGAAGGGATTATTCCCAATCTAACGCGCCGTTTTGTAGAAACAGATTCCAACTGGGTGCGCGAGGAGCTAGAGCAATTCCGCGCTATCCAGCCTTGTGATGATTGTCAGGGCAAACGCCTGAAATCAGAGGCGCTGGCAGTAAAAATAAATGGCAAGGATATTTCCGATATTTCTGCTCTGTCGATTGGCGATGCGGTAGGCTGGTTTTCCGGGCTGGAAAGCCAGCTTTCGGCACAGGATCAGGAAATTGCATCTCGCATTTTAAAGGAGATTAATGAAAGGCTGGGTTTTCTTGCCAATGTAGGTTTGCGTTATCTGAACCTTTCGCGCAATTCTGGTACACTTTCGGGCGGCGAGTCCCAGCGTATTCGGCTTGCCTCTCAGATTGGCTCTGGCCTGACAGGGGTGTTATATGTGCTGGATGAGCCTTCTATCGGTCTGCATCAGCGCGATAATGACCGGCTATTGGCGACTTTGACCAGATTGCGCGATCTGGGCAATACGGTTCTGGTTGTTGAACATGATGAAGATGCCATTCGGGCAGCTGATTATGTGGTGGATATGGGCCCCGGGGCTGGTGTGCATGGCGGCACAGTGGTAGCCAAAGGCGGGCTAAACGATATTCTGGCAAACCCTGCTTCGCTGACCGGGCAATATCTCAGCGGGGTAATGGAAATCGCTGTCCCGCAAAAACGCCGCAAGCTGGATAAAAAGCGGATGATCAGGCTAAAAGGGGCAAGCGGCAACAATCTGAAATCGGTGGATGCCGATATCCCGCTAGGCGTGTTAACCTGCGTCACGGGGGTATCCGGGGGCGGTAAATCCACGCTGATTTTGGAAACCTTGTGGAAGGCGTTGTCGCGGCGCTTGCATAAAAGCCGGGAAATCCCTGCCCCGCATAGCCAGATTGAAGGCATTGAACTGCTGGACAAGGTGGTGGATATTGACCAGTCCCCTATCGGGCGGACACCGCGTTCTAATCCCGCCACCTATACAGGGGCTTTTACCCCGATAAGAGAATGGTTTGCCGGCCTGCCAGAAGCAAAATCGCGCGGCTATACGCCTGGTCGTTTCAGCTTTAATGTCAAGGGCGGGCGGTGCGAGGCCTGTCAGGGTGACGGGGTCATCAAGATCGAGATGCATTTCCTGCCAGATGTCTATGTCACTTGCGATAGCTGCAAGGGGCGCAGATATAATCGTGAAACGCTGGAAATATTATGGCGTGGCAAGTCGGTTGCCGATGTGCTGGACATGACAGTAGAAGAAGGGGTGAGCTTTTTCAAAGCTGTGCCTTCTATTCGCGATAAATTGCAAACCATGTTGCGGGTGGGGCTGGGCTATGTGCGTATTGGTCAGCAAGCGACCACCCTGTCCGGCGGCGAAGCCCAGCGGGTGAAACTCTCCAAGGAGCTGTCGAAACGCGCAACAGGGCGCACGGTCTATATTCTGGATGAGCCGACCACCGGCCTGCATTTTGCCGATATTGCAAAATTGCTGGAGGTGTTGCATGAGCTGGTAGATGCGGGCAATAGCGTTATTGTTATTGAACATAATCTGGATGTCATAAAAACCGCTGACTGGATCATTGATTTGGGCCCGGAAGGCGGCGATGGTGGCGGCGAGATTGTGGCCAGCGGGACACCGGAAAAAGTAGCCACAATCGCTGGTTCCCATACAGGTCATTATTTGGCACGGCTACTGGATAGCGCAGCGGCAAACAGAAAAAAGGTATCGTGAAATCGTGAAAAATACCCCTCTTCATATCATTGGCGGCGGTTTAGCTGGCTCTGAGGCGGCCTGGCAGGCAGCTGAACAGGGCGTGCAGGTTGTCTTGCATGAAATGCGCCCAAACCGTCCAACTGATGTGCATAAAACGCAAAATTTGGCCGAGCTGGTCTGTTCCAATTCCTTTCGCTCGGATGACGCCAGTGCCAATGCGGTCGGGGTATTACACGCAGAAATGCGTATGCTGAACTCAATAATAATGTCGGAGGCAGATGTCGCAGCTGTTCCGGCAGGCGGGGCATTGGCCGTGGATAGGGATATTTTTGCCCAAGGGGTAGAAGCGCGTCTGGCTGCCCATCCCAATATCACCATAGAGCGCGGGGAAGTAAGCGGCTTGCCAGATGAAAGCTGGGAACAGGTGATTATCGCTACCGGCCCATTGACATCAGATGCGCTGGCGGCGGCGGTACGCGATATTACCGGCGAAGAGGATTTAGCCTTTTTTGATGCCATCGCGCCAATTGTTCATGGCGATAGCATCAATATGAATATTGCCTGGTTTCAGTCCCGTTATGATAAAACCAGCGCAATTGGTGACGGGCGCGATTATATCAATTGTCCGATGACCAAAGAGCAATATGAACATTTTGTCGATGAAATGCTGGCAGGCGATAAAATGTCCTTTCATCAATGGGAGGAAAACACTCCCTATTTTGATGGCTGTATGCCGGTAGAGGTGATGGCCGCAAGGGGGCGCGAAACCCTGCGTTTTGGGCCGATGAAGCCGGTTGGCCTGACCAATGTCCATGATAATAGCCGCCCCTATGCGGTGGTTCAGCTGCGCCAGGATAATCGGCTGGGTACGCTGTTTAATATGGTGGGCTTTCAGACAAAGCTGAAATATGGCGAACAGGTGCGCGTCTTTCAAATGATACCCGGTCTGGAAGAGGCAAAATTTGCCCGTCTGGGCGGCTTGCACCGCAATACCTTTATCAATAGCCCGCGCCTGCTGGACAGCCAGCTGCGCTTGCAAAAAATGCCTCGTCTGCGCTTTGCCGGCCAGATTACAGGTGTAGAGGGCTATGTGGAATCTGCCTCTATTGGCGGTATGGCAGGGCGTATGGCCGCAGCTGAAATTCTGGGGCAAAGCTGGACAGCCCCGCCTGAGATAACTGCCCATGGCGCATTGCTTGGCCATATTACCGGCGGGGCAATGGCCGATAGCTTTCAGCCCATGAATGTAAATTTTGGCCTGTTCCCTGAATTGGAAGAAAGCGATAACCGAACAGGCAAAAGAAAGCTGAAAGGCCGGGATCGTAAGGCTGCTTTTGCCCGGCGCGCCCTTATTGCGATGCAAAGCTGGTCAGGCGATAGCAAAACAGATATCGAGGCAATTTTTATCAATGCCGAAGAGGCTAGGCAGAGGGCTTAGACACTACTTGCCAGAGGATTTTGAAAAGGATCAGATGGTCGTTTGCCAATGTCTGATCCCCTCCCCGCCGCGCCAGATAGGCAAGAATGATTAAAAATTCTGCCCGTTTTTTATAGCTGTTTTGAATCTCTCTTGCCGTTGCGATTGTCCCAATATCCCTGCCATTGCGGCTGTTATATAGCGCGCTGCCTATCTGATAAAAAAGTGGGCTTTCAGGCAATTGAGCGATTTTACCACATAAGGCGATTATTTCTGCCCAGCATTTCTGGCCAGCCATATCCGGGCTATTGCCTGCTTCTGCGTAATCCTGCCAGCAAATAATCAGCCGGTGGATATCATCGCCCCGAATTGCGCCCTTTGCGATATGACGATTTATTCGTCCCAGCAATTCCACCCCCGAAGATTGCCCGGCAGCGATTTGTTCTTCCCACCATTTCAGGCGGATAAGGGCAAGCATCGGCTCGGAAGCCTGAGACAAAATAAAGTCAAACTCCAGCCCCAATGACAGGATATCGGCCATAATATCTCTATCGCCGGGGGACTGGAATAACAGGCTATAGCTTAACAAGGGCGCGTTTTGGCGCAAGGATTTCCAGCTATTTTGATCTGTCATCATCCGCTATCTTGATTTTAATCTATCGGCAATAACCCAACCGCAGCCGACCGCCCTTCGGTAAGCAATACATTCCAGGTACGACAGGCCGCAGCCGTGGTCATCACTTCCAGGCGGATTTCCTGCTCTTTCAGGGTTTTTGCCAGATGTGGCAAATGGCTATCTGCACGTGCGCCCACCCCTAATATCACCAGTTCCGTCTTCTGGCTGTGCTGTGTTCTATCAATGCCGGCATCCCTGCCCTGTTCCAGCATTGCGGCAATCTGTTCGGCCTTGATATCTGCCTGGCTATTTATCTGCCAGCCAAGGGTCAGGCGCGGAAATATAAACTGGGCACCGTGATAGCTCTGCCCTGCGATACGAAACTGGCCATTGCCATATCCATGGATGATTTGCAATTTGCCATCATCTGGGAATTCCTGAACCGAAACCAGAGGATTATGTTTATCAGTGGTGTTTTGTGTCATGGCGCGATATTCCCCTGCTCACCGATAAAACAGCCAAGCTGGCGGTGAATTAGGAGCGTTCATATTCCGGGGTCGGGATCTGGTTATCTTCATCATCACTGCGTTTCAGGTCAAATCGCGAGATAAGCCCTACAGCAATGAAAATAGAAGAATAGGTGCCAATGGTAACCCCCCAAAGCATGGCCAGGGCAAAATCCCGTAAAACAGCCCCGCCAAACAGAATAATGGCAATAAGGGCAATCGCTGTTGTGAGCGAAGTCATAACCGTACGGGACAAGGTTTCATTGAGCGATTTATCTAAAATCTTGCTCTGGTCCCATGATTTATATTTGCGCAGATTCTCGCGCACCCGGTCAAACACTACCACTGTGTCATTGATAGAATAGCCGGCAATTGTCAAAATCGCGGCCAAAGTGGCCAGATTAAATTCAAATCCAGTGAGCGCAAACAGACCCACAGTGGTAAATACATCATGAGTGAGCGCCAGAAAGGCAGCGATAGAAAACTGCCATTCAAACCGGAACCAGATATAGATCATGATGGCAAATAGCGCACACGCGACAGCCATAATGCCTTTTTCTGCCAGCTCTGCCCCTACTGTCGGGCCAACAAATTCAGTGCGTCTGATTTCATAGCCATCCCCCAAAGTTGAGGTGATCTTTTCAATGGCGGCGGCTTGTGCGCGCTCATCGCCTTCCTGTTTTTGTACACGGATCAGAACATCTTTTTCTGTCCCGAAGCTCTGGATAGCAATATCACCCAGCCCCAGTTTTTCCAAATCCCCTCTAACCGTGCCTATATCGGCTGCGGTCTTTGATTGTGCCTCAATAAGAATACCGCCGCGAAAATCAATTCCCAGATTGAGCCCTATCAGAAAAAATAACGCGATAGAGGCCAGAACAGCCGCTATAGATACCCCGCCAGCCATCGGTACATATTTCAAAAAATGAATAGACGGAGCAGAAGGCACAAGCTTTAATCTGAACATCGTGATATCCCCTCTTTTATAGCTCTAGCTGTTTTGGGCGTTTGGCATTTACCCACAGGACAATCAATAGCCGGGTCACAAGCAATGCGGTAAACATCGAAGTCACAATCCCCAAAGAAAGGGTTACGGCAAACCCTTTCACCGGGCCTGAACCAAACACAAACAGGAATAACGCCGCAAACAAAGTGGTCAAATTTGAATCGATGATAGTCGATAATGCACGGCTATATCCTGCCTCGATGGCTTGTGCCACCCGCCTGCCGCCGCGCAATTCTTCTCTTATCCGCTCAAAGACCAAGACATTTGCATCCACCGCCATCCCCATTGTCAGGACAATCCCGGCAATGCCCGGCAAGGTTAGCGTCGCCTGAAGCGCCGATAAAGCGCCCAGTATCAGCACCACATTGACCATCAGGGCAATATCGGCAAATACCCCAAACAGCCCATAGCTCATCACCATATAGATAATCACCAGAGCCAGCCCGACCAGCGCGGCAATCTCGCCGGCGGCAATAGAATCAGCTCCAAGCCCCGGCCCGACAGACCGCTCTTCGAGAACAATCAGCGGGGCAGGCAATGCACCTGCGCGCAAGATAAGCGCCAGTTCATTTGTTTCTGCTACATTGAAATTGCCGGTAATCTGGCCACTGCCAAAAATTTGTGACTGAATAACCGGGGCAGAGACCACCTTGTTATCCAGGACAATCGCAAAAGGACGGCCAATATTCTCGCCTGTTACGCGGCCAAAGCGGCGCGCTCCTTCAGCATTCAGCTGGAAATTTACCGCCGGGCGGCTGTTCTGGTCAAATCCGGCTGAGGCATTTTCCAACAGCTCGCCACTAACCATCACCCGCTTTTCCACGATATATTCCCTGCCCCCCTCATCGGCACTTTCCAGCAGCACACTTCCCGGAGGAACGCGCCCGGAACTACGCGCTTCCTGTGCGGTTGAGCGCATATCAACCAGCTGGAAGGTCAGCCTTGCGGTGCGCCCTATCAGGCGTTTAATGCGTTCCGGGTCATCCACACCGGGCAGTTGTACTAGAATACGATCCTTGCCCTGACGCTGAATAACCGGCTCTTTCGTACCATCAGGGTCCAGCCTGCGACGGATAATTTCTATCGCCTGCTCAACCGTCTGGTTAGCCAGATTTTGCAGCCCTGCTTCATTAAAGCGAATAGTAATATTCTGGCCGGTGCGTGTATTATCAAAATCGCGCCCCAGATCGCGCAAGATTGTATCTAGCTGGCTCTGCGTTCCGGCATCAATTATGTCATCACGTAAGGCAAAGGTTACCGCATCTTCACTGGCCTTCAGGCTACGAAACCTGATTTTTTTCTCGCGCAGGGAAAGTCGCAGATTTTCAGAAATACCTACCATACGCTCGGCGATGACAGCATTTAAATCTGTCTGAAGCAGCAGGTGGGACCCGCCCTGTAAATCCAGCCCGAGATTAATGGACTGACCGGGCAGGAAAGCTGTGCCAGCCTTTTCCCCATTCTGGCTGAAAAGATTGGGCAATGCGTAGATAATCCCTGTGATTATCAGCAAAAGGACAACTGCTTTTTTCCATGTCTCAAACTGAAGCATAAGACGCACTCTAAAAAAATATTTGTGAAAAAAGCGGCCTGTTCATCACAACACACCGCTCTTTTATAAAATGTTACTTTTTGCCGCCGCCAAACAGGCCAGCTAGACCGGATTTTTTCGGCTCTTCGGCTTTAGCGGCATTTTTCTTGTCATCTTTGGAACGTTTATCGGCGATCATGGTGCGCATGATGTTAACCTTTACATCCTTGGCGATTTCCACCTCGACCGTTTCCTGATCATCTACAGATTTGGTGACCGTACCCACCAGGCCGCCCGAAGTAATCACCTTATCACCGCGACGAAGCTGGCTTACCATTTCGCGATGTTCCTTGGCACGTTTTTGCTGTGGGCGAATTAAAAAGAAATAGAACACCACAAAAATCAATACAAAAGGTAAAAGAGAGGTTAGGTCCCCGCCGCCACCGGCTGACTGGGCAAAAGCTGGACTGATAAGCATTTTTTGAAAATCTCCATAATAAAAAAGCTGCACGTCAGGCAGCTAGAAAACCCCTCATTTCGTAACATAAAACAGGGCGAAAAGCCAATCATCATTAAACCATAAGCCGGAATTAATTGAGTTTCATAATGGCTAAGGTATAGTGGGGGCGCAATTAGCTAGGGTATATAGCTGAATATGCCTGAATATTAACTGAAGAATAGCCAGTTTAACGGTTTTTTTAAAAGAGTTTTATCCATGAGTGCATCAGAAGAAAAGTTAGCTGTCCTTACCCGCATCGCCAATTCGCTGGAAAGGCTGGCACCGCCCAGAACAGTCGAAATCGATCTGAAAAGCCATCAGGGCTATATCTGGGTATCAGAGAAATCCAGCTTTCACGCGGTAGAGGAAATTCAGCGATTGCCTCTGGACAGCCTCAAGGGAATTGATCAGCAAAAACAGCAACTTTTAGAGAATACTGAATATTTTGCCAAAGGAATGCGCGCGAATAATGCCTTGTTATGGGGCGCGCGCGGCACTGGTAAATCCTCAGTGTTAAAGGCTGTTCACGGCCATCTGCTGGAAAAGGGGTATGATATCGGTCTGGTCGAGATTCAACGCGAGGATTTGGGCGATTTGCCCGAGGTGATGGCGCGTTTATCCAAAATAGACAGAGCCTTTATCCTTTTTTGCGATGATTTGGCGTTTGAGCAGGAAGATATCAGCTATAAATCGCTTAAAGCGGTTCTGGAGGGCGGATTATCTGGCCGGCCACGCAATCTGGTATTTTATGCCACCTCCAACCGTCGTCATTTAATGGCGCGCCAGATGATAGAGAATGAGCAATCCACCGCCATTAACCGTTCCGAGGCAGCAGAGGAAAAAATCTCTCTCTCGGATCGTTTCGGATTATGGATAGGCTTTCACAATGTGGATCAGGATACCTATCTGGCGATGATCAAATGGTATGTGGAATATTATCAGATACCTGTTTCATATGAAGAGGTGCGCCAGGACAGCCTGACATGGGCTATCGGGCGGGGGAATCGCTCTGGTCGGACGGCCTTTCAATATATCCTCAATCTGGCTATGCAGCATGAGATAAAAATATAAAAGCTCGCCCTTTTAAGAGATAATATCTCTTGGGTTAATAGGCGTCCGGCTTTGGCGAACTTCGAAATGCAATTGCGGGCTATCTACGCGGCCGGTCATACCCACCTGGCCGATATTTGTGCCGACAGTTAACACATCGCCCTCCTTGACCAGAATATCACTTAAATGGGCATAGGCGGTAATATAGCCGCCCTCATGTTTGACCAGCACCAGATTGCCAAAACTTTTCAGGCCAGTACCCACAAAGGCCACTGTACCCGGGGCAGAGGTGACAACGATTGTGCCTTCATTTGCCTGAATATTTACCCCGTCATTATGTACCCCCTTGGCCATAGGGCCAAATTCAGCGATTACCTCGCCCTTTACAGGCCAGGTAAAGCCGGCATTACCAAGTGCAGGCGCAACAAAGGATTTTGCAGGCGCAGATGCAGCCCTGCGCGCCGCTGTTTTAGGAGCAGTTTGGGTGATAGTCACCGGCACATTTTCTACCTCGATGCCGGCAATATCCAGAACTGAAAAATCGGGCTGTTCGGGCAATAGCAATCTTTGTCCCACGGTTAGCTGATAGGGTTTTTGCAATTCATTGAGGGTGGCCAGCTGTTCCTGGCTTACCGCATAGCGTTGCGAGAGGTCATATAAATTATCTGTAAGGGACACAACGTGATAGCGCGCAGGCGATAATTTCAAACGCTCGCCCTCAATGATGTCAAAAGGCGGAACGAGCTGATTATCATTGATGATGGATTGCGGGGTAATCTGATAACGGGTGGCAATTGAAAAAATGCTATCCCCGGGCGCGACGATAATTTCGCCCGAAACCGGCAAAAGCTGTCGTGCCTCGCGCAAGGGAGCTTCTTCTACCGGTGCCGGGGCTTCACGGCTAAGAGATATTTCCGGCAATTCAGGCATTTTTGGCATTTTTGGCATTTTTGTCTGACATCCAGTCAGGCCAATTAGTATGGCAAGACCGGTAAATATGACGGGCTTTAAAAAACGCGTTAAGTGGATTTGCATTTTCAACCTCTGCCTTATCTCTGATAGTAATATTTTGTTTTGCCTATGTTTCTATCCCTGCCAGCATTGGCACGAACCGCACAGGCATCAGGCTTTTTCTCTCAAAGTCTTCTGCCTCTCTTTTTACACGAACAAGTTCTTCTTTACCAGATGGGCCAACCGGGGCGATTAATATCCCCCCTTCTTTTAGCTGATCCAGCAAGGATTTGGGTATTTCTGTTACGCGGCAGGTGATGATGATGCGATCAAAAGGGGCAGCTTCCGGCCAGCCCTTTGCTCCGTCCCCATGCCGATAGGTGATATTCGAAATTTGTAATGTTTTCAAACGCTTTTCAGCCGACACCATCAGGGGTCGCAGTCGTTCCAGCGTATATACACGTCTGGATAGCCGCGAGAGGATAGCCGCCTGATAGCCGCTTCCTGTACCGATTTCCAGCACTCTATGGCTTTTTTTCAGCTCCAGGGCTTGTGTCATCACCGC